>Ga0209721_1000190_pt1 | contig 62276 bp, 67 predicted proteins | sample TshhotsprinmetaG_FD_184139 | JGI IMG/M metagenome (GOLD analysis project Ga0209721, IMG submission 184139) | Hot spring microbial communities from South Africa to study Microbial Dark Matter (Phase II) - Tshipise hot spring metaG (SPAdes)... | ecosystem: Environmental > Aquatic > Thermal springs...
CTAATAAAGTTTCAGCATATCCTTTGATGGTCGTCAAAGGGGTGCGGAGTTCGTGGGAGACGTTGGCGACGAAATCCTGGCGAATTTTCTCCAATTCTTTTAAACGACTGATGTCGTGAAAGACGGCAATGGCCCCTTCCACTTTACGAGGACCTTGATTGGTATCTTGAGAAGAAGGAATAGGAACCACATTGACATCGAAACATTTTCCCGGAGAGGCGGGAAGGATAAACTCAAAAGCTGAATCCGTTCCTTCCTGGATGGCCTGACGGATGGCTTTCTCCAGTTCGACGTTGCGAATCGTTTCAAGCAGAGTGCGGTCAACGACCTCCTTGGGAAGAGGAAACAATTTTTTCAAAGACTCATTGACCATACGTATGCGTCCCCTGGCATCAACGACCAGAACGCCTTCTGCCATCCCTTTCAATACCGTTTGAAGATAATCTTTTTCTCTGGAGATGTTTTGGACCGTACTTGTCAGCTGCAAGCTCGTCTCCTCTTGTGGCTTTTGGAAATCCTCATGGAAAAGGAGAAGATATCTTTTTAAAAGGAGATGGGCGAGTAAGGCGATGATGATGAAACTGAAGATGGTGGGAAAGAGGAGGTCTTCTCCATTCAGGGCAAACAGCATCTGTTGGATCAGGACAAAAACGAGAAGCAGAGAGACGATGAGTGCAAATAACTTCCAATGAATTCCGTATTTCATTCTTCCTCCTCACGAAACCGATATCCAACCCCGCGGAGGGTTTCAATATAATTTCCACAGGACCCTAATTTTTCTCTTAACCGCCGGATATGGGTATCCACGGTTCGGGCATAACCTTCATAAGTATACCCCCAAACCTTATTGAGAAGGTGTTCCCGCGTCTGAATTCTTCCCCTTCTTGAAACCAACTCAACGAGGAGTTTAAATTCCGTATGGGTCAGGTGGACAGAGCGGTCTTTGATTGTCACACGATGCCTCTCTCTGTCAATCAGTAAGTCATCTATCTGAATCACCTGTTGATCGTCGAGAGGAGACTCTTTCCTTCTCAGAATTGCCTTCACTCTCAGGATGAGCTCCCTTGGACTGAAGGGTTTGGTCACATAGTCATCCGCTCCTAATTCGAATCCGATGACACGATCCATCTCTTCTGTTTTGGCGGTGAGCATTAGGATTGGGATGGATTGTGTCAGGGAATTTGATTTAATGGCGCGGCAGACATCTTTCCCATCCATTCCTGGAAGCATAAGGTCTAAGATGATTAAGTCCGGTCGTTCCTTTTTCGCTCTCTCTAAACCCGATGGTCCATCTAAGGCTTTGAGCACTTTAAAACCAGACTGTTTCAAATGATACTCGACCAGGTTTGCAATATCCTCTTCGTCTTCAATGATTAAAACCGATGCCGTAGGACCCTCCCGTTTTTAAGTTTTAAACACGGAATTATATTATCATAAAAAGCGGATCCATGGCAAAAGAGGTTTTAAAAGTTAGAGGCGGAGGAAGAAGAGAGGCCTTTTTGTGGTCGAACATACCATACCAGAAAAATGGAGATGATACAGGAGACAATCGCAATAGAAAAGGCCAATAAATAGCTCTGCGTCTGATCAAAGAGATAACCTCCCAGCCAGGAACCAATGGCCGCACCAACACCGATCATTCCCTCCAGCATCCCGTAGATCAACCCGAAACGTCTTCCTTTATAGAGGTCTCCTGCAATGGACATGAACATCGGAGCAGTAGAACCCCAGCCTCCCCCAAAGAAAAAGGCAAAGAGGTAAAGGAATAAAACCGAAGGAAAGGTTTGAAACAGAATGAGACTTAAAATTCCTAACGCAAAACAAATCCCTCCCAAAGTATACGTGATCTCTCTGCCCACCCGATCCGAGAACCAACCCCATAAGAAACGGAACCCTGCAGACATAGCACCCATAGCCGCAAAAAGAGAGGCAGCCCAGATTCGATCCACTCCGAGATCAACGAGATACCTCACATGATGGACGATGATGATGTAAACACCAAAAATCGCCAAGGCGGGAAAGAGGAGAAATAACCAGAACCTTAAGGTTTTGATCAGATCCCTCACCCTCTGGCTTTGATTGCCTTTTCTGAAATCCACTGTTTGAGATGGAAAGGACTGAGGATCGCCATCTATGGAGAGTCCCATGTCCTCGGGCCTGCGTCTCAGAAAGAGACCGATCAGGGGGAGCGGAACGAAGAAGACGAGAAGAGAGAATATAAAAAATGCAAATGGCCAGCCTCGAAGGTTAATCAGGTACTGGATGAGAGGGACGAAGAGAAGGGGGCCAAATCCAATGCCAACGCTTGCCAGGCCATTGGCCATACCTCTCTTTTTTTCGAACCAGTGGGAGAGAATCGTTGTCAGAGGAGAGATGCTGAGAAAGGTAACACCCGTTCCAGCGACTACGCCAAAATAGATATAGAACTGGAGAAGGGAGTTAATCTGTGTGCAAAGAAGAAGGCCCAGGCCCATCAAAAAAATTCCTGGAAACATCACCTTTCGAGGACCTACACGATCAACGAGGTAACCGACTACAGGGGCGGTGATCATATAGACGAGCATTCCGATGGACTGAGCTCCAGCGGCTTCTGCGCGACTCCAATGGAAATGGTCGATCAAAGCGACGAAAAAAACGGCAAAGACGGTTCGGAAGGCATACCAAAAGGCCATGCAGACCGTGGCCAGAGCCACAATGACCCAGCCATAAAAGAAGCGTTTCTTAATTTTGCCGATTAACCTTTCCATCGATAGAAAAGAATTTAATGGATAACCTCTGAAAAGGTCAAGGAATAAAATTGCTTGATTTGCCTTCCTAATTTTGTTAATGAATCAAAAAAGGCATCAGAAAGGAGACCGCGCTTGAAACTCTGGATAAGATTGTTTTCGATTGGTGTGATCTTTATTCTTTTAATATCCTGTAGTGGATTGAACAAGACCAAAAAGGAAGATAAAACCATGAGTATGGAAGAACACTTCCAGTTAGCCTTTAAGGCGGCAGAGCGAGGCAATTTGGAGGAGGCGGTTTCGGAGTATGAGAAGGTCTTGAAGTTGGATTCCAAGAATGCAAGGGCCCATCTCAATCTCGGAATCGTCTATGGAAGGCAGGGGAAATGGGACCAGGAAATTTCTCAATATAAGAAAACGATCCGCCACGATTCAAATCTTGCAGAAGCCTATTTCAATCTGGGAGTGGCCTATGCCGAGAAAGGAAAGCTCAACGAGGCAGTCATCCAATATCAAAACGCTATCAAGATCAATCCAAGTTATGTAGAAGCCTATAATAACCTTGGGATTATCCACTTCAGAAAAGGGAAGATGGAGGAGGCTTTTTCGGCTTACATGAAAACGATCGAGATCAAACCGGATTATGCCAGGGGCCATTTCAATATCGGAAGTCTACATCGCCAGCAGGGTAGGGTCGAAGAGGCCCTGGCTTCTTTTCAAAAAGCCCTGGAGATCAATCCAGGATATGCATGGCCACACTACCACCTGGCCTTTATCTTTTTTGAAAAGGGAGAATTTCGACTCGCCATCGAACATGCTGATCAAGCCGGAAAGTTAGGAGTTGTGGTTGATCCCAGATTTCTCGAGAAACTTAAATCTCGCCGGTAAAACGAAAGATGAGGGACGAAAGGCAATGGACGAGGGATGAAGGAAGAGAGACGATGGATGATAAAGGATAGAGGGAAGATATGACCAGTACAAGAGAAGCGATTTTTGATTTTCAATATTCGGAGAAGATGAAGTCAGGATTGATCATCGGGACAAATCTCATTGAACTACTTGCCTCTCTCAGAGATGAAGGCGAATACTTGGGCGGCAGAAAGGTTTTGATTGGGTATCTTGAAGCCTTGCTGCGGGAGCTGCGGATTGCCCAAAACGTGGTCGGTTTGGACCATTACATTGAACTGGAGAGAAAATTACTAGAGATCATCGGCAGGATCCATCTCTCCCAGTATGAAGAAGCCCAGCGGTCTTTTTCGGAAGGCATCTCTCTTGCTACGACTTCGTGTCAGAGTTCAATGAATTTTCTTTTAGAGAAAAAGTTGATCTAAACTTCTGAGAAAGGAGAGGGGAAGATGAAAAGAAGAAGCATTCTTATTTTTTTAGGGTTCATTTTATTGATTCCTTCGCTTACCCATTCCCAACCCGTACCCCCCCTTGATAAACTCTTTGAACGATGGGGACCTCGAATCCACCCAAGCGATCTGCGGGTTCTTCAGCTCGATATGATTCCAGATCCGGTATGGGAGGGGCAGAGGATTCGATTTGAAGTGACTCTTACTAATCTATCCCATTATACCACTCGATTGAATCTGCTGATTAAAGACAGGGACGAAGTGGTGACATCGGTGCAGGATGTCCAGATCAAGCCGGGCCATAACCGCGTCAGCTTTCCCCCTACTGGATATCGGTTCTCCCGACATGAGCACTGCTTCACGGTAGAGGTGGACATGGAACGAGCCAGGCGTCAGGTGGATGTCGTCAAAGAGTTTTGTGCCAGGCGGACCTACCAGGGGTGGACCTTAACGGATGTTCGCATCGGCCCTCTGGTTGTTGAAGATCTCGATATGTTTCCAGACCCCGCCCGACCCGGTCAAGAGATTCGCTTTAAGGTAAGACTGCGAAATGATGGGACGCCCCTTCGCGGAGACATACGGATTCAAGACAGAGACCAGACCATTGCCCTCCTGAATGATGTCTATCTTCCTTATGGGCCTTCGGAATATCATTTCCCATATACCCGTTATACCTTTCAAAGATTTGATCACTGTTTCACAGTCATCGTTGATATTGATCGGACGCCCTATCGAACCGATACTGCACGGGAGTTTTGCGCCAAACCTCTAGGCTGGACACTTAGACCCTAACCGATTGCGAATTGCGGATTTCACCTGCCCCGATTAGGTCGGGGAATGGCGGATTTTAAAAAACTCCGAACAAAGGGAGGAAAAGGATCATGGCAGAAAGAACATTGCCGGATTTCGAAATAAGAGGGCCGAGGCCCCGCACCCTGGGAATCCTCATTATCCTGTTTTTGCTTATCCTCCTGATATGGAGCTCTTTTGTGATTGTTCCTGCAGGCCACCGAGGAGTTGTCCTCTGGTGGGGAAGCGTTGAGAAGCGGGTGATGGGTGAGGGACTGAATTTTAAGGTTCCCATTGCTGAACGGGTTATTAAGGTTGATGTGAGGGTTCAGCCTCATCCTTTCAAGGAGATTGATGCGGCATCAAAAGAGTATCAGATGGTGAAGCTTACCGGGATGATGAACTTTCACATTGACCCAGCCTATGTCAATATCCTCTATCAGAAGGTGGGCTTAGACTTTGCAAACAAAGTGATCGATCCCGCCTTCAACGATTTTGTTAAAGAGGTCGTTCCGAACTACTCTATTACCGAGATACTGCCCAAGAGGGAGGAGATTCGGAAGAGGGCCATGACCAAACTGGGCGATAATCTGGCCCGATACCATATCATTGTGGATGACATCTACATCTCCAATATCCGTTTCTCTCCCGAATATGAGAAGGCCATTGAGGCCAAGCAGGTTGCCCAGCAGCAGGTAGAGACCCAACGACAAGTCCTTGCCCAGAGGGAGATCGAGGCCCAGCAGAAAGTGGTTACCGCCAAGGGAGAAGCCGAGTCCATCTTGGTTGTGGCCCAAGGACAAGCCAAAGCCAATGAGGCCTTGGCCCGTTCACTAAGTGCCATCCTGGTCGAATATAAAGCGCTCGAAAAATGGAATGGGGTTCTGCCTCAGGTTTCCGGAGGGGCTGTCCCTTTTATTGACATTGGAAAGATGGGAGGAGCAACGCCGAGTAAAAAATAGTTCGGAGCATTTTTATTTCTCCGAACTCCCGACCCCGAACTCCGAACCGTTTAACTTCTTAGGAAGCATGACCGAAAAGATGGTCCCTTTCCCTTCCTCGCTCTCGATCTGCACCTCACCATGATGGAGTTTCACAATCTCCTGCACCAATGAGAGTCCTATCCCCAATCCTTTGACATCGCCAAGCGATCTCTTCTTTTCCTGAAAGTAACGGGTGAAGACCTCTGTTAAAGATTGATGAGATATCCCAAGACCCGTATTCATGATGCGGGCAGAGGCAAATTGATCATTTTCTGAAAGAGTGATGGTGATTTTCCCTCCCCGGTGGTTATATTTGATGGCATTGGTGAGAAGGTTGTCAAAAAGCTGATCCAGTTTATCTATGACCCCTTCGATGATTAACGGTTCTGAGGGAAGTTGTGTCTCCACCTCTATCTGGTATTCTTTTGCCAAGGGTGAAACAGTTAAACAGGAGAATTGAATCACCTTCACCAGATCAATGGGTTCAAAGGTAAAGGCCTCTTTACGAATTCCCAGTTCTGCCAGATCGAGAAGATTATCAATATTCTTACCCAGTTTGAGCAGGTTTTTGTATGAGATTTCAAGAAACCGCCTTTGGGATTCGGTTAAGGATCCGACCTTCTCTTTAAGGATCATGCCGATATAGCCTATTACGGAGATCATGGGAGTCTTCAGCTCGTGGCTCACATTGGAAAGAAAATCATCTTTCATCCGGTCCAGGCGGATCAACTCTTCGTTCGCCAACTGGAGTTTAGCCAGCGCCTCTTTGAGTTCATCTTCTGCTCTTTTCCGTTCGGTCACTTCCTGAGTGACCACGATGACACCTAAAAATTGATTCTCAGGACCCCAGACTGCGGAAAAAGTATTGTCATAGAATCTTCCCTTAAGCAGCTGGAGATTCATCCGATGGTGCCCTTTAATTCTTCCTGCCTTCAGGTCTTCTATAATTTTGATGACTTTTGAATGAGCTTTGGGAGGATGACAGTTTAATATGGACTGGCCTACCATCTCGTTGAGCGGTCGGTTTCGGATCTTTTCTGCAGCAGGATTGGAGTAGGCAATACGGCTCTGGTCATCGATGAAGACTACCCCCTGTTCCATCGCAGCAAAAATCTCTTTTAAAACAGAAAGTTTCATCTCAACCATTAAATTAAAAGTAACATAGGAGACTCAAACAGACAAGAAAAATAAAATGGACTGGGGTCAACCTTCAGTTACAGGTTAGGAGCCTCCCTTCTATGCAATGTTAAGGTGAATTCTCGCCACAAGTCTTGAACTTTTCTGTTACAGAGAAGCAGAGCCAGGCTTTCTTAAGTAATGAACTTGCGACCCGATTGATAAATCAGTTAACATATTGATAATTTATTGAAAACAATCTTCTTTCGCTTCAAAATCTTTGAGCGCCACTTGACAAAGAAAGGTTTTCTTTTATATTTAACAGTCTAATTTGACGATCTTTTGAGAATTGAATGTTGACATTAAAACTGGATGATATCCCCATTGAGGGGTTGGAGTTGGAATGGAAGGAGGAGCCTGAAGTCCTTTCAGGATACATGGAAAGGCTTTCCGATATTGATTTCAGGTTCGAAACCCCCCTTCAATCCGAAGCAAAAATAAGGAAGGTTGGACAATCGATCCTGATCAAAGGTGGAGTGCAAACCGTGCTTCAATTGCGTTGTGTGAGATGCCTAAGGGAATTCTCCTATCCCCTTGCCTCCAGATTTGAGCTGACCCTCCACCCATTGATGGGGATGGATCTCGGAGAGGAGGCAGAGCTGACCGGAAAGGAACTTGAAATGGACTTCTTTGAAGGAGGAGAAATCCACCTTTCAGAGATCGCCTGCGAACAGGTCTTTTTGGAGATCCCCATACAACCCCTCTGCCAAGAGGGATGTAAAGGGCTCTGCCCAACCTGTGGAAAAGACTTGAACCTTTCCAACTGCCACTGTATCAAAGAAGAGTTTGAAACAGGCTTTAGCGCTTTAAAAAAATTGAAACTTCATTGATGTTACGCTCCCCTCCAGTGTTAATAGGGAGAGGAAGAAAGGATATTGAAAGATGGGAGTTCCAAAAAGAAGACACTCACCCTCGAGAAGGGATAAAAGAAGAGCACATGACCGATTAAAATCTCCGACCTTTTCTCTCTGCCCCCAGTGTCATGAGCCGGTATTGCCCCACCATGTCTGTCCCCATTGCGGGACATACCGGGGAAAAGAGATCGTCTCGGTAGAGGAAGAGAAATAAGGGGAGGAGGCGAGAGAGAAAGAATGAAGATTGCCGTTGATGCCATGGGTGGAGATTTTGCCCCTCAGAATATTGTTGAGGGGGCCTATATGGCAGCTAAGGAACATGGGCTGAAAGTCGTCCTGGTGGGCGATGAAGACCAAGTGAGCCGGGAGCTCTCAAAATATCCCACCTCAAAATTACCCATCTATATTCACCATACCCCTCATGTCGTTGCCATGCACGATTCCCCTTCAATGGTCCTTCGAAGAATGAAGGAGAGCTCGATCAAAGTGGCCATCGACCTTGAAAAGCAGGAACAGGTCAGTGGCGTGGTTTCTGCCGGCAATTCCGGAGCGGCCATGGCTTTAGCCATGTTCATTTTTAAAAAACTGGAAGGGGTGGATCGGCCTGCCATTGCGACGATTCATCCCTCAATGAAAGGTTCGACTGTTCTCATCGACTCTGGCGGTAATGTCGATTGTAAACCATCCCATCTCGTGCAATTCGCACTCATGGGAGATGCCTATGCCAAATATATTCTGAGGGAGAGTGAACCGAGGATCGGGCTGCTCAGCAATGGCGAGGAGGAGGGAAAGGGAAATGAGTTGACGAGAGAAGCCCACGAGATCTTATCCGAAATGGATATTAACTATATCGGTTATGTCGAAGGGAGAGCGCTCAACAGCGGCGAGGCGGATGTCATTGTCTGTGATGGATTTGTTGGCAATGTGGCGCTAAAGATCAGCGAAGGGTTATGGGAGACCATCCATGCGATTCTCAAATGGGAGGCAAAGGATAATTTGAGGGCGAAGCTCGCCTATTTCTTTATGAGACGAGCGATCCGCCGCCTGGAAAAGCGGTTTGACTATTCCGAATACGGGGGGGCCCCTCTGTTAGGTGTGAATGGAAATTGTGTGATCTGCCATGGCGCCTCGAATGCCAAGGCCATCAAGAATGCCATTGTTCTGGCAGCCAACCTGGCCAGGAATAAACTGAATGAGCATTTGATTCAGGAGCTGAAGGAGAAACAGGACCTGCTACAGCTTACACAGAAATCGAGGAACGGCTTAAGGAGATTTGGAAACTCTAAGCCTTAACGTTGCCAAAAAGGGAGGCAACGATGCCCCCTTTTTACCTCATATCATCCCGAAAGCCCCAGTCTTCAGAGTGGGGATGAAGGGGTTTAAGTATCATATTGCAACTGTCATGTAAAATGAATCGATAGGAGGAGAAAGACTTGGACTATTTCTTAACGCCTGACCAGAAGTCGATCAAGGATCTGGCAAGAAAGATTGCCGTTGAGAAGGTATTACCCGTTCGCGCGGAACTGGATGAGAAAGAAGAGTTTCCCTGGGAGATCATGCGAGTCTGTGCCGAAGCAGGCCTCTTTGGGGTTTCGATTGAAGAAGAGTACGGAGGTTTCGGAGGAGGGGTTTTAGAGAACTGTCTGGCAGTGGAAGAGATGAGTCGGGTCTGTCTGGGTGTAGCCACCAGTTATGCGGCCAGTGGCCTTGGAGCCCATCCGATCATGTTCTTCGGAAGTCCAGAACAGAAGAGGAAGTATCTTCCGGATATCGCCAGCGGAAAGAAGTTGGCTGCGTTTGGTTTGACCGAAGCTGATGCAGGGAGCGACGCTGGCTCCATACGCACCACAGCCACCCGAACAGAGGGCGGCTATCTCTTGAATGGTACGAAGCAGTGGATCACAAATGGTGGGGAGGCAGAGACCTACACCATCATTGCTATGACGGACCGATCCAAAGGACCGAGAGGGGCAAGCGCATTCATCCTTGAGAAAGGCATGCCTGGCTTCACCTTTGGAAAAAAAGAGAATAAGATGGGTATTCGGGCTTCTGCCACCCGGGAACTGGTCTTTCAGGACTGTTTTGTCCCTAAGGAAAATCTCATCGCCAAAGAAGGAATGGGATTTATCATAACGATGAGGACCTTTGATCGGACTCGGCCTGGAGTTGGCGCACAAGGTGTCGGTCTGGCACAGGGAGCATTGGATGAAGCCGTCCGATATGCCAGAGAGCGGGAGCAGTTTGGTAAAAAGATCATCTCCTTTCAGGCTATTCAACATATGTTGGCTGATATGGCCATCCAGGTCGAGGCAGCCCGCGCTTTGGTCTACTCTGTATCACGTTATATTGACCAATCGAAGGACCCGAAGGAGATTTCAAAGGTTTCGGGGATGGCAAAGGTCTTTGCCAGCGATACGGCCATGAAGGTGACGACCGATGCTGTTCAGATCTTTGGCGGTTATGGATATATGAAGGAGTACCCGGTAGAGAAGATGATGCGCGATGCCAAAATCCTCCAGATCTATGAGGGTACCAATCAGATCCAGCGAAATGTCATTGGTCTTGAATTAAGCAAGGAGTATGCGGGGAAGAGATAAAAAATCTTTGTTTAAGGGTTAGGGTAAAGGGGCCAGTTTGGTTGATAGGTTAAGGGATTGGTCTTAAGAATCAGACCTTTCTCTGTCACCTTACCGAAACCGGCCTTTGAACCATAATCTTAGCCCAAAATATCTTATGAAACAGACGGCATTTATCTTTCCAGGACAGGGGTCACAGGCAGTTGGGATGGGTAAGGAGTTATATGACCATTTCAAGGTCGCCAGAGAGATTTTTGAAGAAGCCGATGACACCCTCCATCTCTCAATTTCAACCCTCTGCTTTCAAGGCCCGGAAGAGGCATTGAAATTAACAGAAAATACCCAACCCGCTGTATTGACCGCCAGCATCGCAGCATTGCGGGTACTGGAAACGGAGAAAGGGATTAACCCCTCACTGACGGCCGGACATAGTCTGGGAGAATTTAGCGCCCTTGTCGCCTCAGGGGCGCTCTCTTTTGCAGATGCGGTTCAGACGGTTCGGCTTCGCGGAAGGTTCATGCAGGAAGCTGTTCCTGTGGGCGAAGGCGCTATGGCAGCCATTCTCGGCATGGAGCGGGAAGAGGTGGAGAAGATCTGTGAAGAGGCTTCCTCCAGAGAGGTTCTGACACCAGCCAATTTTAACTGTCCTGGCCAGATCGTCATTGCCGGACATACTAAAGCGATCGAGCGGGCCGTCGAGATGGTCAAACAAAAAGGGAAGAAGGCCATGCTCCTTCCGGTGAGCGCTCCTTTCCATTCCCCTCTGATGAAACCTGCCAGCGATCGATTGGCTGAAGCCCTGGAGAATATCTCGGTCAAGGAACTTTTGGTGCCGGTTGTGACCAATGTGGAAGCGGATATAAATAAGGATTCTAATCGAGTGAAACCTTTGCTGGTTGCCCAGGTGTCGAGTCCTGTGCGTTGGGAAGATTCGATGCGACGGATGATTGAGGAGGGGATCGAGCGGGTGATTGAGATCGGTCCTGGGAAAGTCCTTTCGGGTTTGATGAAACGGATTGATTCAAAAATCGAAACCTGTAATATAGAAGATATCCAGTCGTTGAAGAAGATTTCTTAGAAAATAGAGGTTTCTTGAGACGGTTCGGGTAACGAGGCCCGTTTCGGTCATGTAAAAAGGGGATTAAAGACGTTAAACGTTGCCTTTTAGGAATGGGATGGGCATCGTCAAGGAGAATCGATGGAGCTTTTAGGAAAAGTGGCGTTGGTGACCGGTGGAGCCCAAGGGATCGGAAAAGCGATCGCCCTCATCCTCGCAAGAAACGGCGCAGATGTGGCTGTCTGGGATATCAATCTCGAGAAGGCTCAGGAGACCGCCAATGAAATCGAGGCTCTTGGGAAACGGTCCATTGCCATGAAGGTGAATGTTGCTGATTTCAAAGAAGTCGAGAGGACGGTGGATGCGGTCGTTGAGCAGTGGGGACGGATCGACATCCTCGTCAATAATGCCGGTATTACCCGTGACCGATTGATCCTTCGGATGACAGAAGAGGACTGGGATGTGGTCCTGAATGTCAATCTGAAAGGAACCTTCAATTGCACGAAGGCTGTCATTCGCCATATGTCAAAACATCGAAGTGGAAAGATCGTAAGCATCGCATCTGTGACCGGAGAGATGGGAAATCCAGGGCAGGCCAATTATGGGGCTTCTAAGGCAGGAGTCATCGGCTTTACCAAGACGATTGCTCGTGAATTTGCTGCGCGGGGGATTAATGTAAATGCCATTGCCCCTGGATTCATTCAGACGGCCATGACCGATGCCATTCCAGAAAAGGCAAAAGAGGAATTGAAGCGGATGATCCCAATGGAGCGGTTAGGACAACCTGAAGATGTCGCTGAGGCCGTGCTCTTTCTCGTTTCAGAACGTTCGAGTTATATCACCGGACAGGTATTAAATGTCAACGGTGGCATCTATATGTGAGGAGGTAGATCCATGGACATTGAAAAGAGGGTCAAGGAGATTATCGTCGAGCAGTTGGGGGTGAATGAAAGCGAGGTTACGCCAGAGGCTAAATTCATTGACGATCTAGGAGCGGATTCTCTCGATCTGGTGGAGCTCGTCATGGCTCTGGAAGAGGAGTACAATATGGAGATCTCCGACGAGGATGCAGAGAAGATCTTAACGGTGGGAGATGCCATTGAGTATATCCGAGCCCATGTCGCTCAATAGGGAAATCCGCCCCTTTATTTCGACCTGCTATCTGCAGAAAGTTTTAAATATCTGTAAAAAGGGGGAGAGGTTTTGAGAAGAAGAGTTGTTGTGACTGGAATGGGCTTGGTCATTCCAACGGGAATCGGAGTCGAAACGGCCTGGAGGAATATCTGTGAAGGAAAGTCCGGCATCGGTCCACTGACGAGGTTCGATGCAAAAGGCTTTGAAACCCGGATTGCGGCTGAGGTCAAAGGGTTTAACCCTGAACTCTATATTGAAAAGAAAGAGGTCAAGAAGATGGACCTCTTCATTCAATACGCCATTGCGGCAACCAAGGAGGCCTTAGAGGACTCCAATCTGAATATCACGCCCGACAATGATGATCGAGTGGGGGTTATCGTCGGAACAGGATTGGGAGGACTGCCTACCATTGAAAAATATCACCAGGTTCTTCTGGAGAAAGGGCCTGGCCGTATCAGCCCCTTTTTCATCCCGATGCTCATTGCCAATCTGGCATCCGGACAGATTGCCATCCATTTTGGTGCCAAGGGTCCGAATACCTGTGTGGTGACTGCATGTGCCACAGGGGCTCATTGTATCGGCGATGCCTTCCGCGCAATCGCCTACGGTGATGCCGATGCCATTATTGCCGGCGGTACAGAGGCTAACATCACTCCACTGACCGTTGCTGGGTTCAATGCGATGAAGGCCATCTCCACGAGAAACGATGAGCCCGAGAAGGCCTGCCGTCCCTTCGAAAAGAATCGGAATGGCTTTGTCATTGCTGAGGGGGCCGGCATTCTCATTCTTGAAGAGCTGGAATTTGCCTTGAAGAGAAATGCCAGGATTTATGCTGAACTTATCGGCTATGGTTATACTGGTGATGCCTACCATATTACCGCCCCTTCACCCGATGGGGACGGAGCGATCCGATGCATGAAGATGGCGATCCGAGATGCTGGGTTGCGACCCGAAGAGATCGATCATATTAATGCGCATGGAACTTCCACACAGCTCAACGATCTGACAGAAACCATAGCCATTAAAAGCGTTTTTGGCGAACAGGCTAAAAGGATACCCATCAGTGCAACCAAATCCATGACCGGTCATCTCTTGGGGGCTGCCGGTAGCACCGAAGCGATCTTTACGGTACTGGCCCTCCGCGATGGAATCCTACCACCCACCATCAATTATGAAGAGCCAGACCCAGAATGCGATCTCGATTATGTCCCCAATCTGGCAAGAAGCCAGAACATCAATGTGGCCATGTCGAATGCCTTTGGCTTCGGCGGGACAAATGCCACTCTAATCTTTAGGAAGTTTACTCCTTAAGAAAGCTCCGAAGCTCTTCTTCGGGGTTAAAAATATTATTCCTTTTGTCAGAGCAGACAAGTCGCTTGAGACCCTTTGTGAACCATCTCAATCGAAAGGCGAAGACTTTCTTGTGGGGTTGATAGGATCGTTAAGATGCAGATTGGAATAGCCTGCGACCATGGAGGTTTTGAACTTAAAGAGGAGTTGAAGACCTATTTAAGATCGATCGGCCATGAACCCGTGGATCTGGGAACCTTCAGCAAAGATTCGGTTGATTATCCGGATTATGCCATCCAGGTCGCCGAGAAGGTATCCAAAGGAGACCTTGAAAAAGGAATTCTCATCTGCGGAACTGGAATTGGAATGTCGATTGTTGCCAATAAGATCCGTGGCGTGCGCGCTGCCCTTGCTAACGATCTCTATTCAGCTCGTTTCTGTCGGGAACATGTTGATGCCAACATTCTGGTCCTCGGCGGAAGGATCGTGGGAAAAGAGTTAGCCAAGGAGATCGTCAAGATCTGGATAGAAACTCCTTTTGCTGGCGGAAGGCACCAGAGACGGTTAGAGAAGATCGAAGCCCTGGAAGAGAAGAATTTCAAATTCTAAACAGGAAATTGAAATTCGAATGAATGCTTTGAAAATCCTCCTTTGAAAACGAAAAAGAAAGAGAAAATCCATCCCCAACGCCCTTCCTGGGATGAGTATTTCATCGATATTACGCATCTCGTGGCTAAGCGATCCACTTGTTTGCGGAGGCGGGTTGGGGCCATCCTCGTCAAAGACAAGAAGATTTTGGCAACCGGCTATAATGGTGCCCCTTCCCGGCTCGAACACTGCCTCGACATCGGATGCCACCGCGAAAAGCTGAAGATTCCCTCTGGAGAACGACACGAGCTTTGTCGGGGACTCCACGCAGAGCAGAATGCGATCATTCAGGCAGCCTATCATGGCGTAGAGATTCGAGGGGCCACACTCTATTGTACGAACCACCCCTGTATCATCTGTTCAAAAATGATTATCAACTCCGGAATTGAGAAGATCATCTACGAAGAGGGTTATGCCGACACCTTAGCCCGAGAGATGTTGAGGGAATCGGGAATTCAAGTCGAAAAGTTCAGTCGAAAGAGGCGTAGGGTCAATTCATAAATTGACCCTATCGAGTTATTGACCTATGAAATGCCCATTCTGTAATCATCCTGAGAGCAAAGTCGTTGACTCCAGATTGACCAAGGATAAAGAGACGATCCGAAGACGAAGGGAGTGTCTCAAATGTCAGAAACGGTTCACCACGACCGAGAGGACAGAAGATTCGCTTCCCTTGGTCATCAAAAAGGATGGAAGGAGAGAGACCTTCAACCGGCTGAAAATCTTAAACGGCCTAAAGAAAGCCTGCGAAAAGAGGCCGATCAGCATTAACGTCATTGAAAAAAGCGTCAATCGGATTGAGTCCTATTTCCAGGAGCGAGGGGATCGAGAGATTAAGAGCTCAGAGATCGGAGAGAGAGTCATGGAGGAACTTCACCGACTCGATGGAGTGGCCTATGTCCGTTTTGCATCCGTCTACCGACAGTTTAAGGACATTCATGAATTTATGGATCAGTTGAAGGAGCTGCTCGGAAATAAGGAAGAGACCAAAAAGAGATAAAAACCTAGCGGTGAGAGGTTTAGTTAAAAAGTCTGACGGTTAGAGTGATGAAGCCCATTTCGGTAAGGCAACGGTTATGTGTCAACCCCGTTAGAAATTTCCGGCATTACGAATCGAAGCCAAATGACTTATTCTCTCTAAAGGGGTAAAGAGAATTTAAAAAGGTGAACGTAACCTTTTATGAACGATACGAACCCTATGGAATGGACGATGAAAGATGACATCTATTGGATGAGAAAAGTCATAAGGCTTGCTGAAAAGGGAAGGGGAAGGACCTCACCCAACCCCATGGTGGGAGCAATCCTTGTCAAAGACGGAATACCCGTTGGAGAAGGGTATCATGCGAAAGCCGGTGAGCCTCATGCCGAGATCATCGCCCTTCAAAAGGCAGGGGACAAGGCCCGAGGAGCTACACTCTACATCAACCTCGAACCCTGTAGCCATTATGGGAAAACCCCTCCTTGTGCTCCTGCCCTGATTGAGGCAGGAGTGAAGAAGGTTGTGGTTGGGATGGAAGATCCCAACCCTCTGGTGAAGGGCAGAGGGTTGGAGATGCTCCGAAATAATGGCATCCATGTGGAGGTCGGCGTCTTTAAACAGGCATGTCTGGAGCTTAATGAAGCCTTCTCCAAATATATTCAATCGGGGAAGCCTTTTGTCACTTTGAAAATTGCAGCAACGCTTGATGGTAAAATTGCCACAAAACAGGGAGAATCAAAATGGATAACGGGTGAATCGTCCCGTCGCTTCGTCCACCGTTTGAGAAACAGTGCTGATGCCATTATCATAGGCATTGGTACCATTCTCAGGGATGATCCTCTGCTGACAGCTCGCATGAAGGGAGGCAGAGATCCCTACCGAATCGTCCTCGACAGCCGATTGAGAATACTTGAAGGTGCAAAGGTCATTCATCAGAAACCGGAGAAGACCATCATTGCGACGACCGAATCGGCTCCTAAGGAAAAGAGAGAGGCCCTTGAGAAAAAGGGGGTTCAGGTCATGACCCTCGAAGCTCAGCAAGGAAGGGTCAACCTGAGGTCTCTCCTTTCGAGGTTAGGGGAGATGGAAATGACGAGCCTTTTGGTAGAAGGAGGAAGCGAAATCAATGGTTCATTTCTCAATGAAGGCTTGATTGACAAATTATTTCTCTTTCTCTCGCCCAAAGTCTTAGGAGGCCAAGCATTAGAAATGTTTGGAGGCAAAGGGGTGGAGACCCTTGAAAAGGCCCTCCTGTTGAATCGCTTGAAGATGAGAAGGGTGGGAGAAGACATCCTTATTGAAGGGTATCCGAAAAAGGTATGTTCACAGGGATCGTAGAAGGAACGGGTAGGGTTTTAAAAATCGAAAGCCGGAGAGGGGCAAAAAGGCTCACCATCCAATTTCCCTCTCATTTGACAGAGGTGCAACTTGGTGATAGTATTAATATAAATGGGGTCTGCCTGACCGTTGTTGAAAAAAGGGATCAGAACTTAACATTTGATCTCTCAATGGAAACGATCAAGAGAAGCGCTCTGGGTGAATTAAGAGAAGGGGATTCCGTTAATTTTGAGAGGGCTTTGAGGTTCAACGGCCGTTTTGGAGGCCATTTTGTCACCGGTCATATTGATGGTGTCGGCATCATCACTGAGATAAGAAAAGAGAGGGACTTTGTCAATCTGAAGGTGAGGATACCCGACGAAATCACAACCTATGTGGTTCCAAAAGGGTCGATTGCTATCGATGGGGTTAGCTTAACAGTCAATGAATACAAAGGAAATGAAATTTCACTAATACTCATCCCTTATACTCTGGAAAAGACGACTCTCATGGATAAGAGACCAAAAGACTCCGTCAATCTGGAAGCCGATATCTTGGCTAAGTATGTGGAACGATTGCTTTCGATGAAGAATAAAGAGGCAAGGGGAGTAGACCTCCTTTTTTTAAAGGAGCATGGTTTTTTAAAAGGAGATGACGGATCAGATGCTTAGTACCATTGAAGAGGCATTGGATGACATCCGCAAAGGCAAAATGATCATCCTTGTGGATGATGAAGATCGGGAGAACGAGGGCGATCTTACCATGGCTGCAGAGAAGGTGACGCCTGAGGCCATCAATTTTATGGCCAAATACGGAAGGGGGCTGATCTGCCTCACATTGACCGAAGAACGTCTGAATGAACTTCGGCTTCCCATGATGGTCTCGGATAATACTTCGAGATTTCAAACCGCTTTTACGGTGTCGATTGATGCAAGAAGAGGGGTGACTACTGGTATTTCAGCTGCTGACCGTGCCACCACGATTCTCACAGCGATTGCGGATCATGCAAAGCCAGAGGACCTTGTCTCTCCAGGTCACATCTTTCCTTTGAGAGCCAGAAATGGAGGGGTTCTGGTAAGAACGGGGCAAACCGAAGGCTCGGTCGATCTGGCGAGGCTTGCAGGCCTTAAACCCTTTGGAGTGATCTGTGAGATTATGAATGAGGATGGGACCATGGCCAGGATGCCCGATCTTCAGATATTTGCTGAACGACATGGTTTGAAGATCATCACGATCGCTGACCTCATTAAATATCGGCTTCGAAAGGAGAGTTTGGTTCGCCGCATCGCCGAAGCAAAAATCCCAACGAAATATGGAGGCTTATTCACTGCCATTGCCTATGAAAACGATGTAGACCCTTTCCACCATCTTGCCCTGGTTAAGGGAGAGATTCAGTCAGACGACGAGGTTCTGGTCCGGGTGCACTCTCAATGTCTGACCGGAGATGTTTTCGGGTCGAGGCGATGTGATTGCGAGGAACAGCTCCATCAGGCGATGGCAATGGTGGAGAAAGAAGGAAAAGGCGTTATTGTCTATATGAGACAGGAGGGTCGCGGAATCGGTTTGGTCAATAAATTAAAGGCATACTGCCTTCAAGACCTTGGAAAGGACACCGTGGAGGCAAATGAGGCACTTGGATTTCAGGCAGACATGAGGGATTATGGCATTGGAGCACAGATACTGGTCGATTTAGGGCTCCACAAAATCAGACTGATGACAAACAATCCGAGAAAGATTAAAGGATTGGAGGGATACGGCATTAAAGTGGTCGAAAGGATTCCCATCGAAACGAAACCCAGTCAGGAGAATATCGAATATTTGAAGACGAAAGCCAAAAAGATGGGACATATTCTTTCCATCAAGGCAGGGGATTAAATAGATTTCGGATTGCGGATTGAATACAACCCCCAACAAAGAGAGTTTCACATCGTTCAGGGGAAAGGAGAGAAGGATGGCCAAAACCATTGAGGGAAAATTGATGGCAAAGGGGCTTAAGTTTGGGATCATCTTAAGCCGGTTTAACAATTTCGTCAGTGAACGATTGTTAGAGGGAGCGCTCGATGCATTGCGAAGAAGTGGCGCGGAAGAGGAGGATTGTTCGGTAGTCAGGGTTCCCGGAGCCTTTGAAATTCCTTTGGCGACCAGAAAGATGGCTAAAAGTGGGCGTTATGATGCGCTCATCTGCCTCGGATGTGTCATCAGGGGGGCGACTCCTCATTTCGAATATATTGCCACAGAGGTCACTAAAGGCATTGCCAGCATTAGCCTGGAAAGCGAAATCCCCATCTCTTTTGGGGTTCTCATCACCGACACGATCGAACAGGCGATTGAAAGGGCAGGTACCAAGGTAGGGAACAAAGGATTCGATGCCGCCCTCTCAGCCATTGAAATGGCCAACCTGATGAAGGAGATCGGAAAAGGATAAAAAAATCTTTGGGCAAGAGAAGAAGATCGAGGGAATTTGCTCTCCAAGTTCTTTATCAAATTGAGATTACAAAGCAGGATGCCTTCCAGTCATTCACCCAATTGAGAGAGAATTTTTTCTCTGAAGAAGCAGAGGATGAGTTTTCTTACCGGATCGTTTCAGGGGTAATGGAGCACCGTCGGGAGATTGACCGAATGATTGAAGACTGTTCAGAGAACTGGCGCCTGGATCGGATGTCAATTATCGACCGTAATATTCTTCGAATCGGCCTCTTTGAGCTTTTATACTGCAGCGAGATCCCTCCGAAAGTCACCCTCAACGAAGCGATTGACCTTGGAAAAAGGTATGGGTCAGAAGAATCGGGAAGTTTTATCAATGGGATCCTGGACCGAATTCAGAACGAAGTGATCCGAAAACCCCTGTGAGTTTATCGGTGAAGGATTAGGGTGACGATGCTCGTATCGAAATTAGAAACACAGAGGATGAAGCTCGATAAATATCCGGGCATCAAGTTAATACAAACGAGCATCGATACGAGTTTCGAAAACGACAAACGTTCATTTCAATTTAACGATACGACATCCATACTGTTAACTTTGGACGATAGCTTTATTTTCAAAACCTATGGATATCATCATCTCTAAAGAGTCCGTTGACCTTCAAGAAAGCGATCTGCTACTGACGGGTATTTTCCAAGACGAAAGACCCCTGAGAGGCTCCGTCGGGTGGATCGACTGGCGACTCAACGGAATGTTATCTCGTCTCCTGATTGAAAACAGATTAACAGGAGAGTGGAAAGAAAGGACTTTAATCCCTTCTCAGGGAAGAATTTATTCTAAACTGATTCTTGTCCTTGGGCTCGGAAAGGTCAAGGAGTATAGTTATCTCTCGCTACGAGGGGCTCTACCTTTCATCGTAGAGACGCTTAGAAATCTGAAGACGACTCACCTCTGTCTTTCGCTCCCATATGGTGTGGAGTATCATGTGGACTGCGGCAAACTGACGGAAGTTTTCCTTGAAGGGTTAACAGACAGTCTGGATCAATTTCCGTCCGATAGCGAGTGGATAAAGAAACTGATTCTATCACTGGGGGAGGGTGAGGAGCACTTTTTTGAGATCCTTTACGGCGTTCAAACGGCCAAATCCATTCTTGAAGGTCGCCTTCCGATTCGAATTCTAACTCCTTCCGAAAATATTCAACAGCTAAGCCAAAAGCCCTAAGAACGACTCTCTTTTTATCTTAACCATGGGGCCACACGGGCAAAGCCTGTGGGTCCTCTTCATTCGAGATCGAAAGCCCACCGAAATCGTCCTTTCTTCGATTCTCTTCAATAAAGGTCAGTGGGTACCACTTCAATTATTTTGACAATTCTCTCAAAATAGTGTAAAAGGGATAGCCATAAAGTTGAATGAGCAGCAAGGAGGGAGTGCTATGGTGCAGAAATTAGAAAAAATATGGATGGATGGAAAGTTGATCCCATGGGATGAAGCCAAAGTCCATGTATTGACTCACACACTCCATTACGGATTGGGAATCTTTGAAGGGATCCGCTGCTATCTTTGCCATGACGGAAGGTCAGCGATTTATCGCCTGAAAGAGCATATCGATCGCTTCTTTGATTCGGCACAGATTGGAGAACTTAAAATTCCTTTCTCAAAAAGGGAATTGGCAGAGGCATGTAAAGAGACGTTAAAGGCGAATGGTCTCAAGGCAGGATATATCAGACCCCTTGCCATCATCGGAGAGGGAGCAATGGGAGTCTATCCCGCAGATAATCCGATTCGAGTGGCCATCATTACTTGGTCCTGGGGAGCCTATTTAGGAGATGGGGCCTTGGAGAAAGGGATCCGTGCGAAAACCTCATCCTATACTCGACATCATGTCAACGTGATGATGACCAAGGCGAAAATTTCGGGAAACTATGTCAATTCGGTTCTCGCCAAAAGAGAAGCGATGAGATTGGGATATGACGAAGCGCTGATGCTCGACACCGAAGGTTATGTTTCCGAAGCCAGCGGTGAAAACATCTTTATTGTTAAAAATGGAGTGATCAAGACAACCCCTCTTACTTCCATCCTGCCTGGAATCACCCGGGATTCGGTGATTCAGATCGCCAAATCAAAGAAAATTCCAGTGGTTGAAGACAAATTTACCCGAGATGAACTCTACACTGCCCACGAAGCCTTCTTTACAGGAACTGCTGCTGAGATCACACCCATCCGCGAGGTGGACAACCGTCAGATCGGTGAAGGAAAACCTGGTCCCATCACCAGAGAGCTTCAGGCAGCCTTTTTCGATATCGTAACAGGCAAGAACCCCGAATTCAGGGAGTGGCTCGACTATTTATGATGCAGGGGATCATGGAATCGTGGAATGGTGGAACGATGATTTGTAGGGGATTTATTTCTTAAAATTTATTGTTCCAATATTCCATTCTTCCAATCTTCCTTTTTTACAACCATGTTTCTCCTCATTGATGGCTATAACCTCCTCCATTCAGGTCGGACCCCTATCCGATTAAATGGCACGCAACTTCAATGGGAGCGAGACCGACTCATCGATCAGCTCTCGGTATACCGTCAGACCAAACCAATAGAAATCATCGTGGTTTTCGACGGCTGGCAGGCAGGGTGGACTACGGAAAAGCGTGAGCGGAGAAAAGGGATTGAGATCATTTTCTCGAAAATCGGGGAAAAGGCCGACGAGGTGCTGAAGCGATTAATCAAGGAGAAAGGGGCTGGAGCCATCGTGATCTCCTCTGATCATGAGATCTCAAAATATGCGAATAAGTTTTCAGTGCCGGTTATATCATCGGAACAGTTTCAGGAAAAATTGGGAAGAAGCGAGAATGGGATTCGAAAAGAATTTTTAAAGGATAATGGAGAGGAGGATGATGAATTGAGAGGGATGAAGAAAAAGGGGGCATCACGAAAGCTTTCAAAAAAAGAGAAAAGACTCAGAATTGCGCTGAAAAAGCTTTAACGGTCTTTCACCTCCTACAATCCCCAGTTAAATCAACCTTTCCACTTATTTTCAGTTCCCTGTAAAAGCCTTGCGATATTGGATTGGTGCCGGTAAAGAATTAGGGCAGCAATAATAACACTCAACATAAAGTAAGCCTGAGAATCGCTTCGAAAATAGGCGAGAAGGATCGGAATCGTTAGGGCACAGATCATCGAACCGAGAGAGATATATCTCCATTTCCAAACGATTCCGGCGAAGATGAAAATCTCTATCAGGAGTGCTATGGGAGAGATGGGAAGATAGACACCCACTGCTGTCGCTACCCCTTTTCCTCCCTTAAATCCAAGAAAGATGGAGAAGAGATGGCCGAGAAAGGGGCTCAAAGCAGCCAGGGCGATCCAATAATCTCTACTGATCCCCCATTGGTCCACCAATCCCCATTGAAGAGCAGCCCAGACAGGGATAAACCCTTTTAAGATGTCTCCAATTAAGGTCAGAATTCCAGGCATCTTGCCAGCGGTTCGAAAAACATTCGTTGCCCCAATATTTTTACTCCCCGTCTTCCTGGGATCGACCTTCGAAAAGAGTCTGGTCAAAAGAATTCCCGTTGGAACGGATCCCAAAAGATAACCAAAAAGGGCAATGAAGATTCCAATAGGCATAAATTTTAAATGGAGCCCCAGGCAAAGCCTAGGGTTTCTAGGAAATGTCCACAGAGGACGAACATCCCAAACCGGAGGACCGATTCACCCCACAAGAAAGTCCCTCTCCGTCCCCAGTGAAAAGCTTGGCTTCTATCGGGGTACAAGCCTTCCCATTTGAAAGCCGAATATTTTCTACCAGGGTTGACCCACGATTAGAACCCGTAGTCCTCTGGGTCCGGAATAGAGGATGGTCGGGGAGAGGAGATTTGAACTCCCGACCTCTTGGTCCCGAACCAAGCGCGCTACCAGGCTGCGCTACTCCCCGACTTAGTACTTCAAAATTACAAAATTTTTATAATATGTCCAGGCTGCTGGGTCAAGAGAATTTGATATTTCTTAATGGATATGTTAATTACTTAACCCAAAAAATAGATATCTTCTCTCTGGCGAATAAAATGGCAAGAAGAAGATAAGGAGAGAGCAGATGGATTTTACCTTGACCACTGAGCAGCAGATGATCAGAGATTTATGTAGAAATTTTGTAAAAAATGAGATCGCACCCATCGCTGAAGAGATGGATGAGACAGGCCATTTCCCCTATGAGGTCTGGAAGAAGATGGGAGATTTGGGAATTGTCGGCATCCCTATTCCAGAGGAATACGGTGGAGGAGCAATGGACTGGGTCTCCACGATGATTGCCATTGAGGAGATCAGCAGGGGAGATGCTTCTCTGGGCGTTTCACTTCTCGATTCCGTTACCCTTCCAATGAATCTTATCAACACGTTCGGAACGGAGCAACAGAAAGAGAAATGGCTTACGCCCCTGGCCACCGGAGAGAAGATTGGTGCTTTCGGTTTAACCGAAGCCCAGGCCGGCTCGGACGCCAATGCGATTCAGACCAGGGCGGTTCTGGATGGTGAGGATTGGGTCATCAATGGAACAAAACAGTTTATCACCAATGCAGGCTTAAAGCATAACAGTCTCGTCGTCATTGCAGCAGTGACCGGGGAGGGATCAGGGACCAGAAAGAGGATCTCCAATATCATCGTTCCCACAGGTATTGCAGGGTTTAATTTTGGAGAGAAGTATAAGAAGATGGGATGGAAAGCCTCAGAAACTCGGGAATTGATCTTTGACGATTGCCGTGTCCCCAAGGAGAACATCTTAGGTAACCCTGAAAGAGGATATAACCAATTTATGATGGCCCTTCAGACTTCCCGAATTGGTTTTGGTGCCCATTCCGTCGGATTGGCACAGGCCATCTTTGATGTCTCTTTAGCCTATGCCAAGGAGAGAGAGCAGTTTGGAAAGACAATCAGCAAATTTCAAGCCATCCAATTTAAACTTGCGGATATGCTGATGGAGATTGAATTGGCCCGTCTAATGGTCTACAAGGCGGCCTGGCAGAAAGATCATAAAGAGAACTACTTTGCCACCTCCACCTATGCCAAGCTCTTTGCCTCGGAAGTGGCGAAACGATGTGCAGACAAAGGGGTCCAAATTCATGGTGGATATGGATTGATGGATGAATATCCCATTTCGCGTTACTGGCGAGAAGTGAAATTTGAAGAGATTCTGGATGGGACCTCCGAAATTCAAAGGCTGAACATCGCCCAGAAGGTTTTGAAGCTCTAAGTGGTTTTCAATCGCTCTTACGGATTCCTCTCCACATAGGCATAGGCGCTGTGGTTATGGATTGACTCGAAGTTCTCAGACTCCACCGTAAACCAGGTAATGTTCTTATCTTTCCTCAATCGCCTGGCGATCTCACGCACCACATCTTCAACAAACATCGGTTTTTCATAAGCCTTTTCCGTAACATACTTTTCATCCGGTCTTTTTAAGATGGAGTAGAGGTCGCACGAAGCACATTCCTCAACAAGATGGATGATATCTTCGATCCAGATAAATTTTTTAAATCGAAGATTCACGGTGACGATGGAACGCTGGTTGTGGGCCCCAAATTCACTGATCTCTTTGGAACAGGGGCACACCGTGGTGATGGGAACCACGATTCCGATATAGAAATCGTCCTTGTCATTGCTTGAGCCACAGAATCGGCAGATATACTCCATCAAGCTCTTCGCCCGGGTGACCGGAGCTTCTTTTTCGACAAAGTAGGGAAACTCCACTTCAAGATGGGCGGATTTGGCTCGCAATTTCTTCTTCATCTCAGATAGAATTTTGGAAAAATTTTTAATCGCTATGTCACCCTTGTATTGATTGAGGATCTCCACAAAGCGGCTCATATGCGTTCCCTTGAACCGGTGAGGAAGATTCACGTACATGTTGACGTTGGCAACCGTGTGTTGGACCCCTTTGGCTTTGTCGAGGACAGTGATCGGATAACGGATATTCTTCACTCCGACCTTATTGATCTCGATCTTCCGATGATCTCTCTGATTCTGAATATCGTTCATTCTTTTCCCCCAAAGTAAGTCGCACAAGAAGTATCCGACTCCCAGGCACTCACTTTTTTAAGATGCGCCGCATGTCCCTTCAGTTCTTTCTTCAATTGGTCAAAAATATATTTGGCGATATTTTCAGATGAGGGCTCCACTCCAGAAAAGTAGGGAAGGTCGTTGAGAAAGGTATGGTCTAAGGTCTTCAAGACTTTTTCAACCTTCTGTTTCAAAACCGTAAAATCGATGACAATCCCTTCTCGGTTCAGTCTGGACGAGGCCACAGAGACCTCTATTTTCCAATTGTGTCCATGAAGTTCCTCACACTTACCATGGAGGTAACGCAAGCGGTGAGCACCGGAGAAATCGGATAGAACAGTGATCTCATACATCATCGGTCTCCTTTGGAATGTTGGGATAATGAAACGTCTCCTACAATGTTCAATCTATCAAAATAATTCTCACATCCATCACGTTGGTGCGTGTGGGACCAGTGATGAGAAGGTCTCCCAATTTCTTAAAAAAGTGATAGGAGTCATTATTCTCAAGGTATTTCATTGGGTTCAGCCCCATCTCTTTTGCTCTGGTGATTGTCGTGTGGTCGGCAACAGCTCCGGCCGCATCCGTCAGACCATCCGTTCCATCGGTGCCTCCGCTTAAAAGTACCGTCTTTTCCATTCCATTGATCTCAAAAGCTCCGGACAGAACAAACTCTTGGTTCCTTCCGCCTTTTCCTCCTCCTTTAATCGTCACGGTCGTCTCTCCACCCGAGAGAATGCAGGCCGGTTTTGGAATTGGATGGCCGCTCGCAAATACCTCCCTCACAAGGGCTCCATGAAAGCAAGCGGCCTCCCGGGTCTCTCCCACAATTGATGAAGAGAGGACCAGCGTATTGAAGCCACAAGATTTTGCTTCTTTCTCGGCCGCACTGAGAGCAATGATATTCGAAGCAACAAGAAGATTGTGGACCTTTTCGAATACGGGATCCCCCAGCTTAGGTGTCTCCTCAACCTTTCCCTCTTTGCCTCGCATGAGATGTTGATGGATGGACGGAGCGATCTCTTTGAGAAGATGATATTTTTTAAGAATCTCCCAGGCATCGTGGAAGGTGGTCGGATCGGCCACGGTAGGTCCAGAAGCAATCGAATCCAGGGGATCGCCCACCACATCTGAGAGAATAAACGTGATGACGGTGGAAGGGAAAGCCCATCTTGCAAGCCAACCCCCTTTGATCTGAGAGATGTGTTTACGGATGGTATTGATCTCTTTGATATCGGCCCCACAATTGAGAAGAAGCTGGGTTAATCCCTGTTTCTCTTCAAGTGTAATCCCGTTTGAAGGAATAGGTAATAGTGAGGATCCACCACCGGAGATGAGAAATAGGACGAGATCTTTCGGTCCAGTCGTTTTGAGCAGATCTTTTATCATGTGGGCGCCTTCCATTCCTTTCTCATCAGGTAAGGGATGACCCGCCTCAATGATTTCAGTATATTTTAAGGGAAGCCCATGGCCGTATTTCGTTGTGATTAACCCTTTTGTGATGCGATCTTCGAATATCTCTTCTATGGCCCGCGCCATGGATGAAGAGGCTTTTCCGGTTCCGATGAGAAAGACTTTATCGAAATCGTTCAGGTTAAAGACTTTTTCAGAGTTGTCCTCACCTTCAATGATTAAGCGATTTCTATCAATATGAACAATCGTTTTAAGTCTCTGATAGGGATCAACGGCGGAAATAGCCTTTAAAAAGATGGCTTTAGCGATCTTCTGCATTTCTTCAAGTGTAAATCGGACCATTAAATTCTCCGAAAACTTTTGAATTTTATAACTAAATTGATATATCAGTGTCAATTGAGGTTTAGCTTAGAGAATTAACCCCGTTGTTGCAAAAAATGGCATGCCGAATGGCCTCAAAGCTTTGCTCCATAAGACATTGAGGCCATATTGCATGCATACTTTCGATTCCATGCCAAAGGAAGAACGTTTGAAAAAATACTATCGTACAAAAAAATATGTTAATATTTTATCCTGAATCCGGCGTGAAAACTGTGAACAAGTGTTGTCAATTCATTGCTTGAAACCGATGATTCTGTTTACAGGGAACTGAATATTTGTTTTCTCAAAAATCACATTTTAAGACTGTCCCTTAACCTACATTTTAATTAGGTTAAGGATCAAGGCCTATAGAATGTTCCAAACGGCATGTTACCTGGGTCAAACGGTGATCCTATTTCTTTTTCACGCATTATTCAGGTTTATCTAAATTAGGTGATTTACCCTATCTTTTAAGGGATGCAGAAATGCCTCAAACCCATTTAGAAGGCGATACGTTATCCGTTAGGCAATTTACCTTCACTCAAAGGAGGGGCTCTAAAAGGCTTTCGGTCTTCCTGCATCCTAAAAAGGTCGCTCAATTAAGGGTTTAGAGATTAAACCATCGATCGCAAGAAGAGCGGTAAGTCGATAAGACACCATGAAGGGGATCTTAAAAATGAAATATTAAGAAGGAGAAATATCCAAGGGCTAATATTACTCATGGCAAATGTGGGGTGATATTTACTCCGTTAGAAAATGATGAAGATATACTCCTTAAATAAGTGATACGGGATTTATAGCCCAGCATGAGCTCTAACCTTATGAATTGAAGATTTTCTAACGGGGTGGAGAACATCATGGAACTTCCTCTTCGGTATATTATCACCGTCTCGGAACTGACCCAAGAAATAAAAGAGACACTTGAAACAAGATTTTCTGATGTCTGGGTAGAAGGTGAGGTTTCAAATCTGCGCATTCCTCCCTCAGGCCATATCTACTTTACCTTGAAAGACGATTTTAGCCAGATTCGAGGTGTGCTCTTTAAGATGAGAGCGAGAACGCTTCGTTTTCTACCTGAGGACGGTCTCCATGTTATCTGCCGTGGGAGGGTCAGCCTCTATGAAAAGAGAGGGGAATATCAACTCATTCTGGAAGAGATAGAGCCTAAAGGGATTGGTGCCCTTCAACTCGCCTTTCAACAGATGAAAGATCGGCTTGAAAAGGAAGGCTTTTTTGACCCAAATCGGAAAAAGCCGCTTCCTCTTCTTCCAAAAGCGATCGGCATCGTCACCTCTCCTACCGGAGCTGCCATCCGAGATATGATTCAGATCATTCAACGCAGATTTGAGAATATGCAGATCCTGCTCTACCCTGTCCGCGTTCAGGGAGAAGGAGCCTCTCGGGAGATTGCGCAGGGAGTTAAATATTTCAATAAGGTGAAGAATGTAGATGTGATCATTGTGGGAAGAGGGGGGGGATCTCTGGAGGATTTATGGCCATTCAATGAAGAGGTTTTAGCAAAAGCCATCTTCCATTCTAAAATTCCGGTGGTTTCTGCAGTAGGCCATGAGACCGATTATACGATCTCAGACTTTGTCGCTGACGTGAGGGCTCCCACTCCTTCGGCTGCTGCAGAACTGGTTGTAAAGGAAAAAAGAGAATTGAAAAAAAATCTCTCTTATTTAACGAACCGCCTGGAAAGCCAAATGTTACAATTCGTTCAAGAATGGAGATCAGACTTATCATTCCTGAGGAGGAGGTTGGTCGATCCGAAAAAGAGAATTGAAGACTATTTCTTGAGGGTAGATGATCTCTTAAACCGAGCCCAGAGGTACCTGTTCTGGGCCATAAAAGGAAAGAAGGAGAGGAATCAATATCTCCGTGAAAGACTTTTGCTCCAGCATCCTGGGCAGAGAATAAGAAACCTTCGGACTTCAATTTTGGATGCCTGGGATCGCTTGGAAAAACATATGAAATACTCTCTCGAGTTCGAAAGGGAGAGAACCAGAGGAATTTGGGGAAAGCTGGCTTCTTTGAGCCCTCTTGCCATTTTAGAAAGAGGTTATAGCATTACACGAAAACTTCCCTCAATGGAAATTTTAAGGGACATTGTACAAGTTAAACCTGGAGATCAAGTCGAGGTAAAACTCCACAGGGGAACCCTTTTTTGTAACATCGGAAGAACCCATGAGTCTTGACGATGGTCTTAATAAGAGGATATGATTAAATATTAAACACTGGAGAAATCATATGCCAAAAGAGAAATATGAGGATGCACTGAATAAACTGGAGAAAATAGTCGAAAAAATGGAAAGAGGAAATCTCTCTCTTGAAGAATCTTTAAAACTTTTTGAGGAGGGGATCCGCCTTTCCCGGTTCTGTAATCAGAAGCTGGATGAGGCCGAAAAACGGATTCAGATATTAATGAAGGATAAATCCGGGACTCTTAAAACAGAACCTTTTGAACTTTCGGGAAATGCCGACAAATTTCCAGAGGAGGACGAATAATCGTTTTAAATAAGGCTATGGAGATTGATGGACTATCCAAGCACGACTGCGAGAAGTTAATCCCTCCATACCTCCCCTTACCTAAGTGATTAGGTCACAATCTTAAAACAAGGGGAGAGAGGCGGTCCGGTTCTGAAGATTTAGAATACGGGTTTTTATATTACGACACAGCCTCCTAAGGGGAGGTTGTCATTTTATCTCGATTCTCCCTCTTCAATTAAGAAGGGGGGAGGGGGAGTGATATCAGCTGTTTATAGATAATTTTATTGAGTTTTGGAATCTACAGACTACGAAACCAAACAGATGGATATTCTAAGGTATTTAAGAGAGAAAAAGGAAATTGTGGATCGGGCTTTAGAAGGCTACTTTCCAAACCTCGATTCAATAAACAGTAAAACAAGCTATCCGCACTCGCTTCATCTGGCCATCCGGCATAGCTTGATTAATGGTGGGAAGAGAATCCGGCCGATTCTATCCATTGCTTCATTCGAGGCGGTTGGTGGGAAGGGAGACAGGATTTTGCCATTTGCATGCGGCCTCGAGATGATCCATACTTATTCTCTAATTCATGATGATCTTCCGTCTATTGACAATGATGACTATCGAAGAGGAAAGCCCACCTGCCATAAGGTATTCGGTGAGGCGATCGCCATTATGGCCGGAGATGGTCTCCTCACCGAGGCTTTTCGATTGATGACGGATTCCTCTTTGGGCGATCCAGTCACGATCCTCAATATTGTGACCGAAATCGCTCGAGCAGCAGGAATTTTGGGGATGGTTGGAGGTCAGGTAGCTGATATCGAATCAGAGGGTAAGGAGGTCGATTTCCCCACCGTTCAATATATTCATACCCATAAGACCGGAGCGCTCATTTTGGCCTCAGTCCGGACAGGGGTAAAATTGGGCGGCGGCAAAGGAGATGTTCTAAAAGCGTTTACTCAGTATGGCGAGCGAATTGGCCTTGCCTTTCAAATCGTCGATGATATTTTGAATGTGGAGGGGAAGGCTGAATTGATGGGGAAGAGCACGAGAAGCGATCTTTATAGGAAGAAAGCGACCTACCCATCGCTGTTGGGGCTTTCGGAATCGAAAAAGAGGGCAAAGGAACTAATGGAATTAGCCATTGATGCCCTCCAGCCTTTTGGATCAGAAGTGGAACCACTCAAAGAGATTGCACGCTTTATCGTCTTCAGAGAAACCTGAGCCATGACGAAATTATTGGATCAGATTGATCACCCTCATGACCTCAAGAAACTCGACGGAGAAGAGTTGGTGCGTCTCTGTGAGGAGATCCGAGAGATGATCCTGACGACCGTCTCAAAGACAGGCGGACACCTCTCCTCCAACCTTGGGGCGGTGGAACTGACTGTCGCGATTCATTATGCCTTCGATCTTCCAAGGGATAAATTGATATGGGATGTCGGACACCAGAGTTATGCTCATAAATTGCTCACTGGAAGAAAGAACCGTTTTCACACCCTAAGGCAGTATGAAGGAATAAGCGGGTTTCCCAAAAGGGAGGAGAGTCCTTATGACGCCTTTGATTCGGGTCATAGCGGGACTTCCATTTCAGCGGCCCTTGGTATGGCCGAGGCAAAGAGGCATAAAGGTGATGCGGGTAGGTCCATTGCCATCATCGGAGACGGATCCATGACTGCAGGGGTTGCCTTTGAAGGGCTCAATCAGGCAGGCCATATCGATCAGGATTTAATCGTTATCCTCAATGACAATGAGATGTCAATCTCTCGCAACGTGGGCGCCCTCTCTTCATATCTCAACCGTCTGATGACCGGACAGTTTATCAATCGGTTCCGAGACGAAATGAAGGAATTTCTCGAAACCATACCGAGCGTGGGAAAGTCAGCTCTCCGCTTCGCTAAAAAGGCAGAGGAGTCGCTGAAGGGGTTACTGATGCCTGGACTCCTTTTTGAAGAGTTGGGCATGAAATATATCGGACCGATTGATGGTCATCGTCTCGACCATCTGATCGAAAACTTCCAAAACATCAAAAAATTGAAGGGCCCCCTTCTCATCCATGTCATTACAAAAAAAGGAAAGGGATATGAGCCTGCAGAGAGGAATCCTTCCCTCTACCATAGTGTTCCGCCTTTCGATATTAAGACTGGAGAGATTCGAAAAGGTCCTGAGCAGGACAAGACTCCTCCCACCTTCACCGAAGTCTTCGGGGAAACCCTCTGTCAATTGGCCACAGAAAATCGAAGAATCATCGCCATTACTGCAGCCATGCAGAGCGGGACTGGCCTGGAGGAGTTTTCAAGAAGATTTCCCGACAGATTCTACGACATCGGCATTGCCGAACAGCATGCGGTTACCTTTGCGGCTGGTCTTGCCCTCGAAGGGATGAAACCAGTAGTGGCCATCTATTCAACCTTTCTCCAGAGGGCCTACGATCAGGTCCATCAGGATGTCTGCCTTCAGAACCTTCCGGTTGTCTTCGCTTTGGATCGGGGAGGAATCGTGGGTGAAGATGGACCAACGCACCATGGCCTTTTCGACTATTCTTATCTCAGGCACATTCCAAATCTGGTCATCATGGTGCCCAAAGATGAAGAGGAATTTCGTCATATGATCAAAACGGCCATCGAACATCCAGGACCGGTCGCTTTCCGTTATCCCAGATCCAAGGGAATCGGAGCGAAGAGGGGCACCCCTCTCCGATCGCTTGAAATCGGAAAGGCTGAGTTGCTCAGAGAGGGTGAAGACATCCTCATTATCTCGATTGGTTCGACCGTTTATCCTTCGCTCCATGCCGCCCAGCGCTTGGAGAAAGGAGGAATCGAAGCGACTGTCATCAATAGTCGATTTCTAAAACCTCTCGATGTTGATCTATTGTGCCGGTGGGCAACGAGAATAAAAAGGGTCCTTACTGTGGAGGAGAATGTCCTGATGGGAGGGTTCGGAAGTGCCGTGCTCGAACTCTTCCAAGAGAGAAACTTCTCATCCATATCAATAAGACGGTTAGGCATTCCGGATTCATTTGTTGAACACGGGCCGCAGGCACTGCTCAGAGAGAAATACGGGATTGATGAGAACGGGATATTTAGGGTGGCAAAAGAGATGGTTGAGGAGGTGAGATTGCCATCCTTCCATTCGAAGCCGGCACTTACTTCCAGCGTTGATCTACCACAAAACCCAGAGTAACGATACATCCATGTTCGGCGACATCCAGTGTGAAGAGAGAATGATCGAAATTCGATCAGCCCATCAAGTGAAGCGACCACGGAAGGAGCGGATTGATAAACTCCTGATGGAGCAAGGTCTTGTTCAAAGCCGTGAAAAAGCGAGGGCTTTGATCATGGAGGGTAAAGTTCTTGTTGATGGGACCATGATGGATAAGCCCGGAGCAAAAGTGAGGAGAGAAGCTGAGATCAAGATTCAGGAAGAAGAATCTACCTATGTAAGCCGTGGAGGAAAGAAGCTGAAGGCCGCCATTGGTTCTTTTGGAATCGACCCCACAGGCATGGTGGTGATGGATGTAGGAGCTTCGACCGGTGGATTTACGGACTGCATCCTTCAGGAAGGTGCTAAAAAGGTTTATGCCATCGATGTGGGCTACGGACAGTTGGCCTGGAAACTTCAGATAGACCCAAGGGTCATCAATCTTGAACGAAGAAATGTCCGTTACCTGAAGCGAGAAGAGGTAGATGACGAGGTTGATTTGATCCTCATTGACACCTCTTTCATCTCCATCGAAAAGTTTCTACCCCATCTTTTAAGTTTTCTTAAAGATCAAGGAACAATTCTCAGCCTCATTAAGCCCCAGTTTGAAGTGGGAAAGGGGGAGGTAGGAAAGGGAGGGGTAGTGAGGGAAGCTACCCTTCATCAAAAAGTGATCGATCGGATTTCAGCCTTTTGCGCTCAGCTGGGCCTGAAGGTGCTTGGAGTGATCGAGTCACCTCTACGGGGTCCAAAAGGAAATAAGGAATTTTTCATTTACATAAGGAAAGAGCGGAGAGATGGGCAAACCCAGTGAACCTCTACTGGCAAAACTATTTATGAGCTTGATCACCGGTGAAGAAGATACCTTTTACCGAGGGATGGATGCATTGAGGAAAGCGTTTGGTAAAATCGATTTTGTCAGCGAAAGGTTTCCATTCGATTTCACTGACTATTATTCTTTGGAGATGGGAGAAAACCTGTTTCGCCATTTCATCACTTTCGAATCACTTATTTCACGCGATCTACTGCCAGAGATTAAACTGACTACCAACCGTTTGGAAAAGGAATTTTCGGATTCAACCGGTCATCGGCGGATCAATATCGATCCAGGGTATCTTTGTAGAGAGCACCTCATTCTCGCAACGACAAAAGCTTATACCCATCGGCCCTATCTCGGAAAGGGGATCTATGCCGATTTAACCTTGATCTACCGGAATAAATCTTTTCAACCGTTGGACTGGACCTATCCAGACTACAGACGGGAGAAGACCCTTCAGCTCCTCAACCATTTAAGAAAGGGATATTTGCATCAATTGGGTGATGAGAAACCGATGATTTTATAAAATCATATCTTTTCATAAGATTGCCATGCCCAATTCGAATGTTTATAGGAAGGATGTTCCAATCAATACGAGGTGAGTCTTGAAATGATACAGGAAGGGAAAGGCTATTTATGCTCAAATCGATGACAGGCTTCGGAAGAGGGGAAGGGGAGACCCGATTGGGGAAAATTCTGGTCGAATCTCGATCTGTGAATCATCGCTATAGCGATATTAATATTAGACTTCCCAAACGTCTGATACCCTTTGAAGGCCGGATCAAGGAGATAATCCGGTCTCGGGTGTCAAGAGGCAGAATCGATGTTTCGGTTAAACTGGACGCCCTGGATGGAGAGAAGATACAACTCCAGATCGATTCTAATCTCGCTGAGCAGTACTTTAAGGCCTTGGTCACACTGAAGGAGAGATTTCAGATTGAGGGTGAGATCACATTAGAATTATTGGCTGGAGCTAAGGACTTAATTTCGGTAAAGGAAGAGTATGGAGATGTCGAACCCTACTGGTCTGAGATCGAACCGATCCTAAAGCAGTCATTAGAAGAAATGGACAAGATGAAGCGCCTTGAAGGAAATGTGCTTGCAAAAGATATCGAAAATCGACTGGAACGGGTCAATCAACAGCTTGAAGAGATCAAACTCCAGTATCCTGCTTCGCTCAAGGCCTACCAAAACAGGCTTCGGGAAAGGCTTCAGTCGCTTTTAGATGGAGTCGAGATAGATCCTTTACGGTTACAGCAGGAGATAGCGATTATAGCCGAACGGACGGATATTACCGAAGAGATCGTGAGGGCCATGAGCCATCTGGATCAGTTCTCATTCTTCCTTAAGGCAAAAGAGCCTGTGGGCAGGAAGATGGACTTTCTGGTTCAGGAGATCCATCGAGAGGTCAATACGGTGAGTTCGAAGGCCAATGATGCCGAAATTTCCCAAAAGGTGGTCGAAATCAAGAGCGAACTGGAAAAGATCAGAGAACAAGTACAAAATATTGAGTAGTCGATTAGGAGAGAGAGGACTTTTTAGAGATAACGTTAAGGATGCCCATATCGTTAAATAATCTCTTTTACATAAAACGAGAAATTAAATACGATAGAAGTGACCTTTTATAAACGATACAGGCTTCATCACCGTAATCTTAAGTCTGACCGATAGAGTTTTTATTTGCAGGATTTGAGATGAAAGACAAAGACCGAGATGATCAACGGGGGAGGGGCATCGTCTTTATCATCTCCGCACCTTCCGGTACGGGGAAGACGACTCTGGTCAGAAGGGTGATGGAAGAGCTCTCAGGACTTCGGTTCTCGGTCTCATATACGACACGGGCCCCCAGAACCGGAGAGCAGGAGGGGGTGGATTACCACTTCGTTTCTCACGATGAATTTATGGAGATGGTTTCGAGGGACCAATTCTTAGAATGGGCTACGGTTTTAGGGCACTGCTATGGAACAGCACGTGTGGATCTGAAGTCCTTGGAGGCTGAAGGGGTTGACCTGATTCTCGATATTGATACGCAGGGAGCAAAGAAGGCAAAGGAGCGGTTGGATCATGCTATATTGATCTTCCTTCTTCCCCCTTCGATGGAAGCCCTCGAAGAACGATTGTTAGGCAGAGGTCTCGACTCAACTGAAACCATCCAATTTCGCCTGACCCATGCAAAAAGGGACTTGGAAGAAGCCCATTGGTATCATCATATCATCATCAATGAGAAGATTGAAAAAGCCGTTGAAGATTTGAAGACAATTATTATAGAAGAGAGACGACGAAAGGAGTAGTTTATGGCAAGGGTAACCGTTGAGGACTGTTTGCAAAAGGTCGAAAGCCGATTTGAACTAGTCATGTTGGCAGCAAGAAGGGCAAAGATGTTGATGAAAGGGGCTTCTCCTCTGGTTGAAACGGACAATCGGCCCATTGTGAATGCGTTGCGAGAGATAGCTCTGGGAAAAGTGAAATTCATCAATCCCAAAGAGAAGAAAAAGGGCGTTGCCAAAGAAGACGTTTAGAGATCGGAATCAGAGCGATGGAAGGGTTAGCGGAACGTCAGAGTACAGGATTGATTGCCGATCCCATCTATCACTATATTGTGATGACCGACCGTATCGAAGGGGAAAAGACCGAAAGGGATGTGATTGACTCCCCTTATGTTCAACGGCTCCGCCGAATCTTTCAACTTCAGAGCGCACGTTGGGTCTTCCCTTCAGCCGAACATACCCGCTTCCAGCACTCTCTGGGAACGATGTATGTGGCAGGCGTCTTTTCAGAGCAACTCTACCCGTCCCTATTCCATCTCTTCCGCTCAGAACTTCCCTCCCTCTATTATATCGAGGAGCTTTTGCGAATGGCCGGCCTTCTTCACGATGTTGGCCATGGCCCCTTCTGCCATTTCTTCGATGAACAATATCTCGTCCGTTTTCAGACCAATCATGAGGAGATCGGCCAATACCTCGTACGGGAAAAGATCGCTTCCCTCTTAAAAGGGCTCCGCAGAAGCCCCAAAGGTCTTTTTGCCCGGTCCGAAACGCTCGATCCCGAACAGGTAGCCTTCCTCATCAAAAGGCCCCTCAAAAAGGAGAGGCAGAAATATCCGAAGTGGCTGGTCTTTCTCAGGGAGCTGTTCCGGGGAATCTTCACCTTTGACAATATTGATTATGTCCTACGGGACGCCTATATGACCGGTGTCTCTATCGGCCCCATTGATTGGAAGCGTCTCCTTTACTACACCTTTTTTCGAAAAGAAGGGCTGGCTTTGGATAAAAGGGGGATGGACGCATTGGCCATGTTCCTCAATGCGAGGCTCTATCTCTATTCGAATGTCTACTACCATCGTACGACCCGTTCGATTGACCTTCAACTCCAGGAGATCTTTAAGGAAACGATGGAGATCCTCTGCCCCCGCCATCCGCTCCAAGAGCTCGAACAATACCTTCATTTCACCGACTGGTCTCTGATGGAGAGGGTGATGGGATGGAAGCGATCGGCCTCATCCAAAGAGAGGCGATTGGGAGAAAAATGGGAAGAGATCCTTTCCAGAAAGTTGAAATGGAGCAGTGTCTTTGAGGAAAAACTGACCCTCCGGGAGATGGAGATTGGAAGACCAATTTTTTTAACTCCTGAAGAGGTAAAAAAGAGAATGAAAGATTTTTTACCCCGATCGTTAAAAGAGATCGAGTTTCATGTAGACATGGCCCACCACGATCCAAGGCCACTCAATCCCTGGCAAGGGACCGAAGGGGCAACCCTTCTGATCTACGACCCGAGGACAGAAAGAATTTCGAGGGAGCCTCTCCGAGGGTTGTTCCAGTACATTCCGGCGAAGGTTGCGATTTGCCGCATCTATGTAAGGGATCAACGCTATAACCGCCAACTCGCCAAGGCGGCTCGAATGGCGCTCGCTTCCGAAGGATATCGGAGCGATTCAGAAACGAACCTTTAATAAAATAGGATGGGAAGATTCTTGAACCTTTTAAATCTCCTTTCTTCCTGTCTTGTCTTTGAATCGTTGAGCGTGTTATGATTATTTGAAGAAATAAACCACAATAGAAGCTGAATTGAGCATGAGGAAAGCAGCAGAAGCTGTGGAATGAAGAATTAAAAGAGGGAAAGGTAAACATTGTGGAAAAGAACGGATATCAAAAACAGGTAATGGACATCTATCAATTCATCAGTGATCATCTCTATTTCAATCGACCGGATATCGAAATCAAAGGAGAGCCTTACAATTCAGCCATTCTGATGAGTCTCTTAACAGGTCTCATAAAAGGGAAAGAACTGATTATTGGAGAACCAGGGCTTGGAAAGACAACCTCGGCTGAATTTGTCTGTTCTCTCATCTACCAATTTCCATTGGGAGTCATCTGGGGAAGCGAGGTATCCGGGCATCCCGAACAGACAGAGGAAAAGATCATCGGACGACCCGACCTCGGAAAACTGAACCGCGGAGAGGAGGATGTCGTATGGACCAACTTCTCCCAGTTGCCTGTTAAGATCGTTGATGAGATCAACCGTCTTCCAGAAACGAAGCAGAGCATGATTCTTGATGGAGTGGATCGGGGAAATTGGGAATACCTCAACGAAATGATTATCAATGACGAATATTGCCTTTTCGCCACTGCCAATTACCAGGACGGAGGGACAAATACCATCATCGCTCCACTGGTCGACCGATTCGATGTCATTGTGGAATCGAGGTACCCAGGAGCCAACCTCTCCTTTCTCATCGGTAAAGCTCAGGGCAAGGATAAGATACTCCGTCATCGTAAATTTGAGAAGGATCTCTACCGAATTCTCAAGTCGAAGATCGCCTATGAGAAGAAGATCCCAAAGCTGGAGGAGGTCTGTAATGCGTTTGGTGAATACATCGATAAGACATTAGGCGTCAAACCCCTTCGCAGGGAGGATCGAGACCAGATTCGAATGGAGATGGATGAGATTGAGATGGATCTCGATGCGAGCGCCTTTGTCAGGATGTTCCTGGCGGAACTCTCCTTTTGTGACCGTTATGGTCAGAAAAGGATTGTCGAAAACTGCGAAGAGGGATGCCATTACACCGGTTATCTTTGCCACCAAATTAAGAATTGTGCCTCCAATCGTCTTCCGACTTCGATCAAACAGTTCGCAAAGGGATTGGCTTGGTTCTTTGGAGACTCAGAAATCGACATCGAGCATGTGAAGGCCGTTATGCCCTTCACCCTTTCTCATCGGATTCAATGGAAGGACGAGGTGCTCACCCAAAAGGAAAGGGCGAAACGGGACGACCCGTTTCAAATCTTCCTTGCCAAAGAGGCAGTGAAGACGGTGTCCCAGCGATACCGGGAACAGAGCGATCATCTCAAGGACGCACTCGGCCTGGGTTCGAGGATCTATCAGGGTGAATCCTTGGAACCATTGGACGGAGATCATCCGATCTACATCGAAATTAAAAAAGACATCCGTCACAGAAGAATTCGTTGATGCAGAACGTTTCTCCCAAAAAGAAAACTTCCAGCCCGCCACGTCAAGGATTTGGATTGCTCTATAATCCTTTTGAAGAATTTAAAACCTTCCAAGTAACCAAGACGGAGATTCCCCTTGACCGAATTGTCCAGTCCACCGAGCAGGTGATGGATCAGATCCGCTTAGGATATGAAAAGCTTTTAGAAGAGGAGGCCAAAGAACTCGTCTGGATGGTTCAATATAACACCATCATCAAAGCCTACGAAGTGGCTGAGAAATATATCAGAGAGATCGATTACTCGGCAGAAGACATCGAAGATTTCTGTTTTGCATTGGAAAACACACATCGGATTCCCTACCTCATCCCAGGACCAGCAGGAATTTATATTTCCGCCCTCTGCAATTATGCCAAAGAAGAGGAGCTCGTTCTGAAACTTTCGGAGTTGAAGACGGAGATCAATCTCATCGGCTTTCGACTTCCGAAAGGGAAGCGTCTGAAGGTCGAAGGAGATACCGGCGATTTTACTGGCATTGGTCTTGAAGGCGGTGAGCTGGAGGTAGAAGGAAACGCCAAAAATTGGACAGGAGCAGGGATGCGGTCAGGAAGAATCTTGGTAAAGAAGAACATCGGCCTCCATACGGGCGAGTGGATGATGGGAGGAGAGATCTATGTGGGAGGAAGGGTGAGGGGGCTTGGAAATATCGTTGAAGGAAAGGTTTATGAAAGGGACAAGCTCGTCTACCCAGGAAAGGCACGCTATCCTAACCTCTATTATTAGCGATCTATGGAAGAGAAAAGACTACAGACCCTTATTGAAGAGATGTGGCCCAGGCTGAAGAAGAAACATCTTTATCCTGAGATTCCAATTCCAAAGGTTGGAAGGGTCATCGATTCTTTTGATGAGAAGAGCGACCAGGAAGACTCAAACCAGAGGGTCGGTTTGGAGATGAAAGAGAAACAAATGACCATCAATCCCGCCTTCATCGCTTCCATGAAGGATAAGATGTCCGAAGAGAATCTGATTGAGGCGCTTCTCGACCATGGAATCACTCACTATACCTTCTGCCCTTGGGACTTTCAAACGCATCTGATGCTTTACGCCGAAGCCAAAAAGGTGTTGGGAGACAAAGAATCGGCCAAGCGGGCGGCAAACTACTTTATCGATGTCATTGCCGACACCCACTGCGTTAAGATGAGAGAAACCGAGATTCCAGAGCTTCACCGAAATTTGAAGAAAGGAAATGTCGAGAAAGTGATCGCTTCCCTCTACCAGCGAATTTGGGGAATCGATATGGGACTGACCCCTTCCCAATTCGAGAGCAGACAGAATGAAGAGGTCGTTCGAAGGCTTGCCAGGATACCCTATCTCGACCGTTCCAGATGGACGGAGAGCATTCGAAAGTTTGCCCGTTCGCTTAAACCCCTTCTCATTCTGGAAGAGAAAGAAAAGGAATCCAGAGGAGGAGGGAAAGGGGATTCGAATCCTCAAGGAGAGCATAACCTGAATCATTACTCATATGAAGAGATTGACGAAGGATTGAGAGAATATGCACAGAAGACCATGGGGCTTTCGGAATTCAGGGAGGTGGTGGAAGACTTCTCCTCAGAACTGAAAGAAATGGGTTACGGAATTGAGGCAGGGATGGGAAGAGGAAGGGGAGCTCCCATTGATGCCGATATCCTTTTTTATATGAAATTAGCCGAACACTATTCTATTCCCTTAAAGAAAATCCCAATGGAGGAGGCTGGAACACTACATCCCCATTCCCATTCACCCTGGGAGGTCGGCTCACCATTTCAAGATATCGATGTCTGGACCAGTTTTGGGAAAATCATGCCAGGCATTACCCAAGTCTGGAAAAAAAGAGAAGGGAAGGGCAGGGGAAAAGTCGAAGAGGCACCGGACTGTCTGATCATCATTGACTCTTCAGGAAGCATGATCAATCCGAGAAAAAGCCTCTCCTATGCGGTTTTGGGAGCCGCCTGTGCAACAAATGCCTATCTGAAGAACGATTCAAAAGTAGCGGTCTATAATTTCAGCGATGCTCCGATGGGTGGCCGTGAAATACTCGATTATACAGAGAACAAGAATGAGATCTACCGTACTCTCTGTAGATATTTTGGTGGCGGAACCGCACTCGATCTCGAAGATATGATGCCTCTGATCAAAAAGGAGAAAAAAGTAGACCTCTTTATCATCACCGACATGAAAATTACCAACCTGGAGACTCTCATCGGGTTCTTTGGAAAAATCCAGAACCGGATCACGGCAGTCCATATCGGAGAGAATCCCTATGCCTCAAGATTTGAGAAGGCAGTCGAGAAGAAGAAAAATATTAATATCTTCACGGTGAAAAAGAAGGAGGACATCCCCCATATCGTCTTGGGTAGTATCCGTCAATATTTCAATACGATGCAAAACAACCATTCGGCTTAACCATCCTCTGTCAAATAGCAAAAGGGATAGCATGGATGGTAAGCCTAAAAATTTTATAACATCTTGATGAAATTGAACTTTATATTGATTAAAGATTAGGCAATGAATTTAGAAAATGGGAAGATATGCCATTTTAGATTCGAAAAAATTTAGTTATCCACAGGGTTTGAACAAAAAATGTGGGAATTTAATGGAACTAATGAATATTATTAAAAAAAGGGATCAGTTAGAGGAGGGCTTTAACTGATCCCCGCCAGCGCATCAAATTGGGGGTGAAACAAGGTGGTGATAGGCTTTGATGCGCCAGCTTCAACTAAAATATAACATTTAAAAAAGAAAAAATCAAATCAAAAGTCATTTTGGCACAATACTTGCTAATTTTACTATAAAATTTCACTTTATAAGAAGGCTAACTTCCATGGACTTTCTCTCAAGAATGAACCTCCGTTTCCGAGTTTTTGATCTTTTAAAGTAGAAAGAAAGTGAGATGATAAATAATTTTAATGGGGTCGTGAGATGAGTGGAAAAAGCAGTTTTCCCTATAGGAAATTCGACAGGAAGCCTCATCCTAATATTGTTAAGCAGATTTTAGATGATGAGGAACTGGTCGAAATGATGAAAGAGATCCTTATGCGAGAAGGCAAACCCTGTCCTTTCTGCCACAGGAAACTGAAAGAAGAAGTTAAGGCACGGGAGATCTGGTAGTAACCTTTGATCTGAAGGTTCTTATTAACCAGACCCAGAAGATCTTAGCGAAGAGCAACTTGCCCATGAGAAGGTATATCTTTAATAGAAAAAGATTCGCTTTAGTCTCTTCCCTTATGGTTCTTAGCATCTTACCTTACCTTCAAATTGAATAATCATAAACCCTGAGCGAAAAAGGAACAGGGGTTGATTTAAAAAGTATGAAGAGGAAAAGGGATAAAATTTTAAAAATAGGATCATAGGCCAAAAACAATTTAAATATTGTGCAATATTTTTGCCAAAAAGAAACAAATAAGATAACTTATTGATATTACAGGATAAATATCATGTCCAACAAGAGTTTATTTTAAATATTTGTCTAAAAAGTGACGAAGATTGTTTGCGGGGTTGCATTTTTTATGACCTCTTTATTCAGGTCATTCATTCATCTCTAATTTGTGCAATCGGATATTGATCGGATCAATCAGAGATTTCCTAGCATTTTCAGAAATCTCCTGAAAAAGTGCTTGACAACCGGAAGGAAAATCGTTATTTAACCCTAAAATTCATTAAAAATAACAGTCGAATCTTATTAGTGATGGAATGGACTTTACTTCTTAACTCAACCTTTGAACCTTTAAGGGTAGTGACTTGGAAAAAGGCCATCATCATGGTCATGCTTGGGAAAGTCGAAGTACTCGAAGAGTACGAACGAACCGTGAATGGGATCAAAGTATCTTTTCGGCTTCCAGCGGTTATTCGTTTAAAAAGATTTATCAGAAGACCAACATTCCTCATCAAATTTTCTCGACAAAATTTATATGTCCGAGATAAGGGAGTATGTCAGTATTGCGGAACCCCATTTGAACATCGGGAGTTAACTTATGACCACGTGATTCCCCGTTCGAAGGGGGGGCAAACCGACTGGACCAATGTCGTGAGCTGTTGTACAGCGTGTAACCTCAAAAAGGGAGGGAGAACTCCAGAGGAGGCAGGCATGACCTTGATCCGTAAACCAAAGGCGCCTATCTGGATCCCTTTGATGACCAAAAGTCTGGGAATCGACGACCCTCCCTCTTCATGGAAGGATTATCTCTACCTCAATCAGGAATTGTCATCATAACATTTTATGGATACGATTCCTTGCGACCAACCCTTCTACTCCTACCTCCGTTTTTTCAAAAACAAACGGGAAAAAGGAATTTGACCCAACCAGGAGATGAAAGATGAAATTTCTTTGGGCTCCATGGAGAATGGATTACATTTTGAAAGAGAAAAAAGGAGAATGCATCTTCTGCATCAAATCGGAGCGAAAAAAAGATAGCGAGAATCTCGTCCTGTATCGTGGGAGATTGGCCTTTATTATGATGAACCGATATCCTTACAACAACGGTCATCTGATGATCGTTCCCCACCGGCATTGCACCGATCTCGAGTCATTGAATCATCTCGAATCGAAAGAGCTCTTTAAACTATTGAAGGTATCGGTCGTGGTCTTAAAGGAAGCTCTTGGGCCACACGGTTTCAATATCGGCCTCAACATTGGAAAGGTCGGGGGAGCGGGTGAAGAGCATATCCATTTCCATATCGTCCCCCGTTGGGCAGGCGATACCAACTTCATGCCCATCTTAGGCGAGACGAAAGTGGTACCGGAATACCTCGCCAATACCTTTCAGAGGCTTCAGGCAGCCTTTGATCATCATCTGAAGAGGCGGAAAGGAGAAAAATAGGAATGAAATGGATAAAAACATTATTCTTTATGATCATCTTCATCTTGATCATCCTTTTCTCTCTTCAAAACAGAGATGAAGTGGAACTCCGTTTCGGCCTTTATCCTTTTCAAGAACGGTTTTGGGCAATCCCTAAACTTCCTCTCTTTTTGATCATTCTCTGTTCGGTCTTCTTGGGAGTACTGATCGGAGGCGTTAGCGATCTCTACCAGCGCTTTCAACTCAAAAAAGCCCTCCGACAGAATGAGAAGATGATTGAGAAATTGAACCGAGAGGTGGAAAGCCTTCGAAGCTCAAGCCTGGAACGTCCATCTTCCTTTACCGAAATAGATATCTGATTCCGGCAAAGCTGAGGCGCTTAAACCAACATGAAACTTGGTCTACCCTTCGTCTTATTTTTTTACCCCATATAATCACGAAAGCCCCAGTCTTCAGGCTGGGGATGAAGGCAATTTCAAATCCAGGGATGCAGAAAAGCCTCCTCCTTTAGGGTGGAGATATACGGGGTTTCACACCCGAGATAAAATTATCTCTTGCATTTCAAATAAAATTGTAGTATATAATTGTCATAGATATGGGTCTGCTGAAAAAGCGGGCTATTTGCCCGCTTTTTTTTTAGATGACCTTATTTAGATGAAAAGCAGGGCCAGATGAGAGGAGAAATCCCCAGTCGGATAAAAGAGATCATTAATCCCATCCTTTTCGATGAGGGGGTGGATCTGGTCGATCTCGATTATCGGAGGGAAGCAAAAGGTTGGGTCCTTCGCCTTTACATCGATAAAGAGGGAGGGATAACGCTTGACGATTGCACACGAATCAGTCGCGAGGTCAGCAGGATATTGGATATCGAAAATCCCATCGAGAATCCTTATACCCTCGAAGTCTCTTCTCCCGGATTGACTCGGCCCCTGAAAAGTGAAAGAGATTTTAAGAGATTTCAGAATCGTCTGATCAAAGTGAAAACCATGGCTCCCATTGGAAATCAAAAGATGTTTAAGGGACGGCTGTTGACTGCTGACAGCGAAGGGATCGAAATGGATTGGGATGGGAAAAGCCTTCGTATCCTTTTCCAGAATATTGAAAAGGCCAATTTAGTATTTGAGTTTTAGGAGGAGAGAGTAGCCATGCCGAGCAACCTCAATTACGTCATTGACCAGGTGGTGAAGGACAAAGGGATCGACCGGAAGGTGATCATTGAGGCTTTGGAACAAGCCGTTCTGACTGCCTCCCGAAAAAAATATGGACACCAAGGAGAGATTGAGGTTCACTATAACGAAGAGATTGGAGAGGTGGAATTATTTCAGTTCAAACAGGTGGTTGAAGAGGTGATGGACCCATCCACCGAAATCTCCCTTGAAGAAGCCAGGGATCTGGATAGTGAGGCGCAGATAGGAGATAGTCTTGGTGTAAAACGGAATACCGATTTTGGACGAATCGGAGCACAAACGGCGAAACAGGTGATCATTCAGAAGGTTCGAGATGCAGAACGAGATAATATCTATCAGGAGTTTAAGGATCGGAAGGGAGATTTGGTAAGCGGTACGGTTCAAAGAATGGAGAAAGGCAATCTCCATGTGAGCATTGGAAGAGCAGAAGCGGTCCTTTTAGCTAAGGAGCAGATCCCGGGGGAGGTTTACAGGCAGGGAGAAAGGATTAGGGCTTATATCTTAGATATCCAGAAAAGTTCAAAGGGACCCCAGATCTTCCTCTCCCGAACCCATCCGGGGTTTCTCATCAAGCTTTTTGAATTAGAGGTCCCAGAGATTTCGGAGGGTGTGATTAAGATTATTAGTGCGGCACGCGAACCTGGCGAACGGGCAAAAATATCCGTCTACAGCTCAAACCGTGATGTCGATCCTGTGGGTGCATGCGTGGGGATGAAGGGATCGAGGGTTCAGAATGTCGTCCAAGAACTCCGTGGAGAGCGAATTGATATAATTCCATGGTCTCAGGATCAGGCCAAATATGTCTGCAATGCGCTTGCCCCGGCCAAGGTCTCGAGGGTCTACATGGATGAGGAGAACCGACATATGGAAGTGGTAGTAGCCGATGATCAGCTCTCCCTTGCCATTGGAAAGAAGGGGCAGAATGTCCGTCTGACTTCCAAGTTGACAGGTTGGAAGATCGATATCAAGAGCGAATCCAAAATGGAAAAGATTGCAGGGGAGGTTTTGGAAAAATTTAAAGCGCTTCCCAATGTGGGAGATGTGGGAGGCCGCCTTCTTTACAATGAGGGGTTTCGTTCAGTTCGGGATCTGGCAGAAGCAGATCCAGAGGAACTGGCAAGGGTGTTAGGGAGTGACCGAGAGAAGGCCAAAAAAATTGTTGAGATGGCATCTCAGATGCTTCAAGACAATGATATCAAAAAAGCTGAATCGGAAACTTCAACGCCTGCTGAGGTTGCGCCGCTAGATCCGATCGAAAATTTGGAAGGGGTGGGAGAGAAACTGGCTGAAACTTTAAAGAGCCATGGATTTCATAATATCCGGGATATTGCCAATTCAGATGCGGAGAGCCTTTCTGGGCTTCAGGGAATTGGTATTAAAAGGGCCGAAAAATTGATCCGCTCAGCGAAGCAGTTCTACGAGAGCAAGAAATCATGATCCCTAAAGGCCATGTCCCAATTCGACTCTGTATCGGATGCCGGAAACGGAAAGAAAAAAAGGAGATGATTCGATTCACTTGGACAACCGAGGGCAGAGCAAAACGAACAGAGGGAAAAAATCAAAATGGAAGGGGATTCTATCTCTGTCCGGAGGAAAGCTGCTTAAAGGCGGCCATCCAGAAGCGCCGAATTGTACTACTCGATGATGATCCGCTTATCTCTGTTTTTAAACAGAAGCTTATAGAAGGGGTAAAGGAGGAAAGGGAATGTCAAAAGTGAAAGTCCTCGACCTCGCAGGCCAAGTTGGGGCAGGGGATGACAACCTCATTTTAAAATTAAAAAAGATGGGAGTGAAGGTGAAAGAGAAGAAGACCGAAACAACTCCCAAACCGCCTTCTACCACCGATGAGAAGATTATTGGAAGGGATGCCGAGAAGGAAGTCGTTGAAAAACGGGTTAAACCGACGGTCATCCGTCGAAGGACAAGAAGCATTGAGCCACCTGCTCCGCCCCCGCCTCCTCCTGTCTTCGTGGAACCAGAACCAATCGTTCAGAAAGCAGAAGCGCAACCCGAGATAACCATTGCCCCTAAAAAGGTAAAGAAAGTCATAAAAAGGGGTGAGATCAAAGAGGTCGAAGAGAAGAAACCTGCCAAAGAACCTAAAAAAGAGAAGAAGGAGAAGAAAGAGACAAAGGTCACACCCGAGGTAAAACCCGATCAACCAGAGATTATTCCATCCAAACCAACACCATTACCACCCAAGGTCAAGGCCAAAGAGGTTGGCCCAGAACCTGGAAAGAGCGTTGAACCGAAGGCTGAGGAAGAAGCAAAACCAACCCTGCCCAAAAAACCTGAGATAAAGATCCCAAAGAAAGAGATCCTTGCAGAGGTCGAGAAAGAGGGTCTGCCTCCTGGAAAGAAAAAGGGCGTTGTGAAGAGGCGAAAGCTGATCGAGGAGAGGATGCTCTTTGAGGACGATCTGATGGATGAGAAGAAGCTTGATAAAGAGGGAGAGCTACCTCTTCGACCCCTTAAACCATTTAAAAAGAAACTGGTTTTGAAATCTCCCAAAAAGACGGAGATTACCGTCCCAAAACCCATTAAACGAATCATCCGGATTGCTGAGGTCATTTCCGTTGGGGATTTGGCCAAAAGGATGGGAGTCAAGGGTGGAGATCTGATCAAAAAACTGATGGATATCGGCATCATGGCCACTATCAACCATCTCATCGATGCCGATGTGGCCTCACTCGTGGCCAGTGAGTTCGGTTATGAAGTGGAGCGGACCTCTCTCGAACATTCAGAGCTCCTTGAGAGTAAACCCGATCAACCAGAAGACCTTCAACCCAGACCACCCGTGGTTACCATTATGGGACATGTCGATCATGGAAAAACCATGCTTCTCGATGCCATTCGTAAAACGAATGTCGTGGAAGGAGAAGCAGGAGGGATCACCCAGCATATCGGTGCCTATGATGTTCAGCTCGAAAACGGGCATGTTGTTTTTATTGACACCCCAGGCCATGAAGCGTTTACAGCAATGAGGGCCAGAGGTGCCAAAGTGACCGATGTGGTCGTTTTGGTGGTTGCTGCAGATGATGGTGTCATGCCACAGACCAAAGAGGCGATTGATCATGCCCGTGCGGCCAATGTCCCAATCCTGGTTGCCATCAATAAGATTGATAAACCCAATGCGAATCCTGAGAAGGTGAAAAAAGAACTCTCCGAGCTCGGACTGGTTCCTGAACAATGGGGAGGTAATACCATCTTGGCAGAAATATCGGCAAAACAGAAGATCGGAATCAAGGAATTGCTTGAACTGATTCTTGTCCAGGCGGAAATTCTAGAGCTGAAGGCCAATCCCAATAAGCTTGCCAGAGGGATTGTCATTGAAGCCAAACTGGATAAAGGGAGAGGTCCTGTCGCAACGGTTCTGGTCCAAGAAGGAACCCTAAAAACAGGAGATGTCTTTATTGCCGGCTCGCAATATGGAAGGGTGAGAGCCATGCTCAATGATCGAGGTCAGAAGATCGAAGAGGCAGGGCCTTCTGTTCCTGTAGAAGTCGTTGGATTCACTGCTGTTCCAGAAGCCGGAGAAAAATTTATCGTGGTTACGGAAGAGCGATTGGCCAAACAGATTAGCCTCCATCGCCAAGAAAAGATCCGAGCTCAAGAGCTCTCAAAATTAAGCAAGGTCTCCCTGGAAGAACTCTACGAAAAGATTAAGAAAGGTGAAATCAAGGAACTCAATGTGATCATCAAAGCCGATGTCCAGGGTTCCATCGAGGCGGTAAAGGAGGCCCTGAAGAAACTCGCCACAGGCGAAGTCGAAGTGAATATCATCCATGGTGGGGTAGGAGGAATCACAGAGTCCGATGTGAATCTTGCCTCTGCTTCAAATGCGATCATTATCGGATTTAACGTCAGACCCGGACCTAAAGCCCAGCTTCTCGCTGAACAGGAAAATGTGGACATCCGAACCTATTCCGTCATCTACGATGCCATCTCTGATATTAAAAAGGCTCTGGAGGGGCTCTTAGAGCCGACCTATAAAGAGCACGTATTAGGAAGAGCTCAAGTGCTTCAGCTTTTCAATATCCGGAAGATGGGTACCATTGCAGGGAGTTTGATCATCGATGGGAAAGTGGTCAGGGGGTCCCATGCCAGGCTGCTTCGAGATAACGTGGTCATCTTCGATGGTCGAATTTCGTCGCTCAGGCGATTTAAAGACGATATGAAGGAATGCACCCAGGGGTTCGAATGCGGTATCTGGATGGAAAATTTTAACGACATCAAACCTGGAGACATCATTGAATCCTATGAGATGGAGCGGGTCCAACCCCGATTATCTTAATTCAGGATGGGCTCTGGAGAGAGGGCTGGAGAATGGTCGTAGGAATCTGTCTGCTCGATTTGTGGATCCCGGAGAATCATTCACTCAAGGGAAAGCGCCATGTCCTCAGAAAGATGATTGACCGGGTTCGGCATCGGTTCAATGTTTCCATCGCAGAAGTCGGAGATCAGGACCTCTGGCAGAAAGCCCAGATCGGAATCTGTACGGTAGGAAATGACCGACGGCACATCAATTCGAGTCTGGATAAGGTGATTGACTTCATCGAGAAGATGAATCTTGGCGAATTAATCCATACCGAGATGGAGATTCTATCCATATAATTTCAAAACATAGAACCAAAAACCAGGAAGTATGGAAACCTGCCATATTGGTGGTTCAAATATTATAAGAGATGGAAGGAAAACGATCTGAAAAAGTCGCTGACCTGATCCGCAGAGAGGTCTCTGAAATGTTCGTCAAATCAGTCAAAGACCCCCGGATTGGCCTGATCACCATCACCCGGGTGAGGTTGACCGAAGATTGTCGGTTAGCGAGAATCTATTTCAGTGTACCAGGACCTGCTGCGGAGAGGGAGAAATCGATCGAAGGTCTCGAGAGCGCCAAAGGGTTTATCCGTCGAGAGCTGGCCCGACGGATCAATCTGCGCTATACGCCCGAAATTATCTTTACTTTCGATCCTTCGATTGAATATGCCATCCATATCGGAAAGGTTCTACAATCCCTTCAAAAGGAGAGGGAAGAAGATTCGAATGAAGATTGATGGACTTCTCGTAATTGATAAACCGGAAGGGATCACCTCCCTCGATGTCGTAAGAGAGATCAAATCCCGGTTTTCGATTCGAAAGGCGGGCCACATTGGAACACTCGATCCTTTTGCCACAGGGGTTCTTCCCATTGTGATGAATGAGGCCACCAAGCTGGTCCCTTTCATCAAAGAGGACCCGAAGGATTACGAAGCGGTCATGAAGATCGGTGAAGAGACAACCACAGATGATCACACCGGTGAGCTCGTCCGCTCAGAACCTTTTGTAAACCCATCTCCAGAAGAGATCCATACGATTTTTCAATCTTTCGTTGGAAAAATCCGTCAAACCCCACCCCTCTTTTCAGCCATTAAAGTAAAGGGGAATCCTCTCTACAGGATGGCACGCAAGGGGATTGAGATCGAAAGGAAGGAGAGAGAAGTTGAAATCTTCGATCTCCGGATTGAAACGATCGACCTTCCCCAAATCCGATTTAGGATCTCTTGCTCAAAAGGGACCTATATCCGGGCCATCGCAAGAGATATTGGAAGGCAGATCGGATGCGGGGCCCACCTCGTCTCTTTAAGACGGGTCCGCAGTGGTCCTTTTACAATCGAACAGGCCATTCCATTGGCGAACTTGAGGATGCTTTCAACCCTCCGATCCACCATTATCCCACCAAGGGAGGTATTATCCGATCTTCCAGAACTGGTCGGAGATGAACGCCTTATCAGAAAGGTCCAATTTGGAAAGGAGATGATCGTGAGGGATCTCGACCCCCAAACCCTTCCCCCTTTTGAAGAGAAACAGTGGCTCAGGATGTCTTCCCCTCAGAAGGATCTGGTGGCCATCCTAAAGTCGGCCATCCGAAGGGGTGAAATCGAAGGAGCCGATCCCGAAAAGGTTGCGCTTCGCCCTATACGAGTCTTTCGTAGCCAACCCTATGTGCCGGTCGACCGGGGCTGAGCGAAGGAGAATAGGAATCCATTCATATTTGATGCAAAGGAGGAGTTTCATGGCATTGCTTCAGGAAAAGAAAAGAGAGATCATCAATCAGTTTAAAACCCATGAGAAGGACACAGGATCTCCAGAGGTCCAGATCGCCCTACTTAGTGAGCGAATCCGTTACCTCACCGAACATTTCAAGGCTCACAAGAAAGACCACCACTCGAGAAGGGGGCTTTTGAAGCTGGTGGGGCAGAGGCGAAGGCTCCTCAACTATCTGAAAGATAAGAAGATGGATCGTTACCGAACCATCATCGAACAGTTAGGTTTAAGGAAATAGGACTCTGAGTTAAAGAGCGAACAGACAAAGGAGTGTGAATCGGTTTATGATACAAAAATTGCAGATTGACTTTGGGGGAAGACCTTTCTCCATAGAGACAGGAAAGATGGCCAAGCAGGCCAGCGGCTCTGTGGTGGTTCGGTATGGGGAGACCGTTGTCCTGGTCACAGCAGTGGCCTCCGATGAGAAGAGGGAGGGGATCGATTTCCTTCCCCTGACGGTGAACTATCTGGAAATGACCTATGCAGCAGGGAGAATTCCAGGGGGATTCTTTAAACGAGAGGGAAGGCCAACCGACCGTGAAATCCTCATCTCCCGATTCATCGATCGTCCCTTGAGACCCATTTTCCCAAAAGGATTTCAGAATGAGACTCAGATCATTGCTACGGTCCTTTCTGCAGATCCAGATAACGACCCGTCGGTTTTAGGGATGATTGGAGCCTCCGCAGCACTCTATCTGTCCGATATCCCCTTCGATATTCCCATTGCCGGCGCTAAAGTTGGAAGGATCGATGGGGAGTATGTCCTCAATCCCTCACCCGACGAACTCGATTTGAGCGATCTCGACCTCTTTGTTGCAGGGAGTGAGGAAGCCATCATCATGGTCGAAGGAAGTGCGAAAGAGGTGAAGGAGGAGGTCATCCTCGAAGCCATTCTCTTTGGACATCGGTCGCTGAGGCCTGTCATCGAGATGCAGAAGCAGTTGAGAGAGGTCTGCGGCGTCAAGAAGAGGGAAGTTGAAATTGAAAAGCCGGATGAGGCCTTGATCGCAAAGGTCAATGCAATGGCTCAGGAGCGATTGCCCGAGGCGTATCGAATTCCTGAAAAGGCGAAGAGACGGGAGCATCTGGAAGAGATTTTAAATCAAATTCTTCAGGCATTCGAAGCCGAAGCGGATCCTACTCAGAAGATGGTCAAGAAGATCTTCGAGGAGACCGATCGGAGACTGAATCGAAAATGGGTTCTCGAAAAGAGAGAAAGAATCGATGGAAGGGGATATAAGGATATACGGCCCATCTCCTGCGAAGTAGGCATTCTTCCGCGGACGCATGGTTCTGCGCTCTTTACCCGGGGCGAGACTCAAGTTCTGGCCGTAGTCACCTTTGGCACCTCTGAAGACGAACAGAAGATCAATTCATTGATGGGAGAGACCTATAAGTCTTTTATGCTACACTATAACTTTCCCCCCTTCTGTACGGGAGAGGTTTCTCCCCTGAGATCGCCTTCTCGAAGGGAGATCGGCCATGGCGCCTTAGCCGAAAGGGCTATTCTTCCGGTACTTCCATCCAATGAGAAATTTCCCTACACGATTCGAATTGTCTCGGAAGTCCTTGAGTCCAATGGCTCCTCGTCAATGGCCACCGTCTGTGGAGCTACCCTCTCTCTGATGGATGCAGGAGTTCCTATAAAGGCTCCTGTGGCAGGCATTGCCATGGGTTTGATTCTGGAGGATGGCCAAGAGGCAATTCTTTCCGATATCCTTGGAGATGAGGATCATATTGGCGATATGGATTTTAAGATGGCAGGGACTGCCGATGGGGTCACCGCTATTCAGATGGACATCAAAATTAAAGGGGTTTCCAAAGAGGTGTTAGGTCGTGTGCTTGAGCAGTCCCGTGAGGGAAGGCTCTATATTCTTGAGAAGATGAGAGAGACGCTGCCAGAACCTCGACGTGATCTCTCGAGACACGCACCGAGGATCTATACACTTCAGGTCAAGCAGGATAAGATCCGTGACATCATCGGACCCGGGGGAAAGAATATTCGTTCGATTGTCGATCAGACAGGGGTAAAAATCGATGTGGATGATTCGGGCACAGTGAAGCTCGCCTCTCCAAATTATGAATCGATCGAAAAGGCCATCCAAATTATCAAAAGGCTTACTGCCGAAGTTGAAGTGGGCGCTGTTTATACAGGAAAGGTGAAGAGGATCATGGGGTTTGGTGCCATTGTCGAAATCCTACCCGGAACCGATGGTCTCGTTCATATCTCTCAGTTGGCCGATTACCATGTCAGAGAGGTAACGGACATCCTGAAGGAGGGCGATGAGGTGACGGTGAAGGTGATCGATATTGATCCGCAAGGTCGAATCCGCCTCAGCCGAAAGGCAGCCCTCAAGGAAACCATGCATTCGAAAAATCAGAGATGAGAAGAAAGACGCTTAACCCAGCTCCGTCTTATCAAAAGGGAAGTTCTTTATTCGAAACCATGCCTCTGACGGGTCGGCCTCAGTATGAGAAGACCGTCCTGAGAAATGGGATTCGAGTCATTACTGAAAAAATTCCCTATCTCAAATCGGTCTCTATTGGCATTTGGGTCACGATCGGATCCAGGGATGAGGAACCCCATGAAAACGGGATCTCCCACTTCATCGAACACCTCCTCTTCAAAGGAACCGAGCGGAGGACCGCTTTCGATATTGCCAAAGAGATCGATTCTGTGGGTGGAACCCTCAATGCATTCACCGGCAGGGAATACACCTGCTTTTATGCAAAGGTGATTGACAAGAATCTCCCTCTGGCCATTGACCTTCTCTCTGATATCTTTCTCCACTCTTTGATGGATGAAAAGGATGTGGAGAAGGAACGCATGGTCATCCTCCAGGAGATTAAGATGGTAGAGGACACCCCAGACGATTATATTCACGATCTTTTCAATCGGACATGTTGGGGTAATCATCCGCTCGGCTTTCCGATCTGTGGCACTACCGAGCGGGTCCAATCCTTCGAACGGAAACAGATCGAACAATTTTTTAAGACCCATTATCGAGCGGATCGGATCATCATCTGTGCCGCTGGAAATCTCGATCATCGGCAGGTGGTGGACCTCGTGCAAGCGACATTCGGCCAGCTTCCGAGATCGAACCAGATCCGAGAGAGGGTGAAGCCTTTTTCGATCTCCGCCACCCATATCTCAAAACGGGAGTTGGAACAGGTCCATTTCTGCCTGGGCACCCATGGGCTTCATTACAACCACTCCCTCCGATTCGTCTCTTATGTATTGAATACGATTCTGGGCGGGGGGATGAGTTCGAGGCTCTTTCAGGAGATCCGGGAGAATCGTGGTCTGGCCTACTCCGTCTATTCCTACCTTCCCACCTACATCGATGCTGGACTGGTCGTCGTCTATGCAGGAACCGAAGAAAAATCGGTCAATGAGGTGTTGAGGCTCATCCTGAAAGAATTTAAACGACTGAAGGACGAACCCTTCAAAAACGGAGAACTGGAAATTGCGAAAGAGCAGTTGAAGGGTAATCTACTCCTCAGTTTGGAGAGCTCTGATAATTTGATGACCCGATTAGCCAAGAACGAGATCTATTTTGAAACCTATCAGACCGTGGAATCGATCCTGAGGGGTATTGACGAAGTCGATGAGGAGACCCTTAAGTCCTTGGCCAACCAGATCTTCGACGAACAGTACTTCTGCCTCACCATTTTGGGCCCCATGGATGGAAGCCAACTCAAACAGGATCCGTATCTCTGGAACCAATGGAACCAGTAAAGATCTATATCCGACGACTAAAAAAGAATCTTCCTGTCTCACTTCCCCGATATATGACTGAAGGTGCATCTGGAATGGATCTTTTTGCTTCGCTCGAAGAGGAGGTCATCCTGTATCCGGGGGAGAGAAGACTTATTCCAACTGGAATTGCTGTTGCCATTCCTGAAGGATTTGAAGGACAGATCCGACCCAGAAGCGGCTTGGCAATCCATCAAGGCATTGGATTGGTCAATGGGCCAGGAACCATCGATTCGGATTACCGCGGAGAAGTGAGCGTCCTCCTGATCAATTTTGGAGAGACCCCTTTCACCATTCGCAATGGGGAGAGGATTGCCCAAATGGTCATCTCCCGTGTCTTCCGATCCACCTTAGTAGAGGTGGAAGATCTGCCTCCCACGATAAGACAGGATGGAGGTTTTGGCTCCACTGGAGTTTGATGGGATAGCCCTGACCATGAGCCCATTGACCTTAAAAAGTCTGGGGAAAATGCATCCATCTCTTGATCGATTTCTTCATTACCTCACCGTCGAAAAGGGGGTATCAAAGAACACTCTGGAGGCCTACAGCCACGGCCTGAATCGTTTTATCGAACATTTGGAAGGGAAGGGAATTAAAACTCCCAATGAGATCTCGAAACTCGATATTAGAGAATTTCTCCTCTTTTTGAAAAAGAAAGGTCTTTCGAGCAGGAGCATAGCGCGGAATCTCGTCTCCATCCGGGTCTTTCTCCGATTTTTAGTGGAAGATGGTCTTCTTCAGGCCAATCCAGCCGATGAGATTGAGTCTCCAAAGATTGCTAAGACTTTACCTGAGATCCTCTCTCTTGACGAGGTGGAGACATTATTGGAACAACCCGACCTGCTCAACCCGCGTGGGGTCAGAGATCGGGCCATGCTGGAGATACTCTATGCCACTGGTATGAGGGTTTCAGAGCTCGTCCGACTCCAGACCCCGCATCTCCATCTGGAGGCGGGATATGTCCTCCTCTTTGGAAAGGGTTCAAAAGAGAGGATCGTTCCTATTGGCAAGGAGGCCCTGAGGTGGGTGGAACGCTACCTGAAAGAATCCCGACCAAACCTCCTTAAGCATAAGGAGAGTTCCTTCCTCTTTCTCAACCGATCTGGAAAACCGATGAGTCGTCAACAGTTCTGGAAAAACATCAAGGCCTACGGCCGGAAGGCAGGGATTCGAAAGAGGATCACCCCGCATCTCCTTCGCCATTCCTTTGCCAGCCATCTCCTCGAAAGGGGAGCGGATTTACGTTCTGTTCAACTGATGCTTGGCCATGTCGACATCTCCACCACACAGATCTATACCCATGTGACCGGTGAGCGATTGAAGAAGATTCATCAACAGTATCATCCAAGAGGTTGAGAAAGGATCATTGCAAAATAGTCAGTTAACAATTAGCACTTTAAAACAGAGTTCAGGCGGTTTAGAATTGCTAACTTTGTATTGCTAAATTTGCACTGTAAATTGATTTGTTTATGGAAGTGATCACCACACATACCAATGCCGATTTCGACGCTCTCGCCTCAATGATCGCAGCGAAAAAGCTCTATCCGAAGGCGGTGCTGGTCTTTCCAGGATCCCAAGAGCGAAGCCTGCGGGAATTCTTTATCCACTCGACCCTTTATGCCCTCGAAGTGGAGCGGGTCAAGAATATTGCCCTTCGAGAGGTCGAACGGTTGATCTTGGTTGATACTCGCCAGATCAGTCGGATCGGAAAGTTTTCCGAAATCGCAGCAAAACCAGGCCTGGACATCCATATTTATGACCACCATCCTCCCTCTTCCGATGATCTCCGAGGCTCGGTCGAGGTCATCGCTGAAGTGGGTGCTACAGTCACCCTTCTTCTCGAACATCTCCGTCAGAGAAAGATCGATATTGCTCCGGATGAAGCCACCATCATGCTCCTCGGCATCTACGAAGATACCGGAAATCTGACCTTTCCATCCGCTCGAGAGGAGGATTTCCAGGCCGCAGGATATCTCGTGGGGAGAGGGGCAAACCTCAACATCCTCTCTAATGTCATCACTCGGGAGCTCACATCCGAGCAAATTTTTCTCCTCAACGATCTGATTCAGTCCGCTACCCGATATGATGTTCATGGTATCGATGTTGTCATTGCTCAAGCCTCTACAGACCGTTATATCGGCGACATTGCCGTTCTCGTCCATAAATTAAAGGATATGGAGAACCTCGATGTCCTTTTCGTTCTTGTCCAGATGGAAGGGAGGGTCTATCTGATCGGAAGAAGCAGACTCGAAGAGGTCAATGCTTCCGAGATTGCTGCAGAATTTGGAGGGGGAGGCCACCCCACAGCCGCCTCTGCCACCATCAAAGGGATGCCTCTGCTCGAAGCGCACAGCCGATTGCTCAAGACATTGCGACAACTCGTTCGTCCCAAAAGAGTGGCCCGCGACCTCATGGTTCATCCAGTGAAGACCATCGAACCTGGTCGGACATTAGCCGAAGCAGGGGAAATCCTTTCGAGGTATTTCCTCGATATTCTTCCAGTCGTTTGGGAGGAGAGAGTGGTGGGTCTCATCTCCAAGGAAGTGGTGGAGAGGGCCATCCATCACGGTCTCAAGGATGCCCTGGTGAAAGAGTATATGTTAACGGAATTCCATGCCATTTCTCCGGAGACCCCCTTTTCTCGTATTCAAGAATTGGCCATCGGACAGAGCCAAAGCCTCATTCCTGTCATTGAAAAGGACCGTCTGGTCGGAATCGTGGCCATGACGGATGTGATGCGGGTTCTCCAGGAAGGAATGATCCAATCGGCAAAGGAGAGTCAACCCCTTTACGTGCGGAAGAAGATGATCTCCAAATTGATCGAGGAGCGATTTCCAGAGAGAATCCGAAGCTTGCTCACAGAATTTGGAAGGGTAGGGGATGATTTGGGCTACTCGGTCTTTGGCGTTGGAGGATTTGTGAGAGACCTCCTAATGCGTGTCGAGAACTATGATATCGATATCGTTGTGGAAGGGGATGCGATACGTCTGGCAGAGGAATTTGAGAAAAGGTTTCACTGCCGAATTCGGACCCATAAGAAATTCGGGACGGCGCTCATCCTCTTTTCGGATGGCCTCAAGGTGGATGTGGCGACGGCTCGTCTTGAAATCTACGATTCGCCAGCCGCTCTTCCCACAGTGGAACGAGGTTCCATTAAGGCCGACCTCTATCGGAGAGACTTCACCATCAATACCTTAGCCATTCGCCTCAATCCACGAGCCTTTGGAGAGTTGATCGATTTTTTTGGCGGAGTGAAGGACATTAAGGAGAAAGTGATCCGCGTCCTTCATAATCTCTCCTTTGTTGAGGACCCGACCCGGGTCTTCCGTGCAATCCGCTTTGAACAGCGGTTGCGATTCCAGATCGGAAAGCATACGCAGAATTTGATGAAGAATGCTGTCAAGGCGGGCTTCTTTGGCCGGCTTTCCGGAGGCCGGATTCTTTCGGAGCTGATCCTCATCTGGCAGGAACAGGATCCCATCCCTGCCATGAAGCGGATGAGGGATTTCAACCTTTTTCCTTTTCTTCACCCCCGCCTCACCTTTGATGAGGAGAAGGTTTTTCTCTTCGAACAGATCCACCATATCATTGCCTGGTTCGACCTTCTCTTTCTCGAAGAGAAAATGGACCGCTGGCTCATCTATTTTTACGGCCTCATCGATTCGTTCAGAGAAGAGGAGATCCGTGAAATCTGTGAGCGCTTGGCCATGAATGAGCGCCAGAAGCGGAAAGCGATTGAAGGAAAACGACAGGCCGACCAGGCATTGCTTCAGATGTTCGCATGGGTCAATGCGGGCAGAGAACCCAAACGCTCCGAGATCTATTCCATCCTTGATCCTCTCTCCACAGAGGTCAAACTCTTCATGATGGCTAAGACGACCCAGATGACGACCCGGCGTTACATATCCCTCTACTTCACACAGTTAAAGGATATGAAGCCGATTTTGAGGGGAACCGACCTGATTAAAATGGGTATCAAACCTGGGCCCTCCATCCGTAAGGGATTGGAGGATCTTCTCAAGGCCCGATTGGATGAGCAGGTGATCACCCGTCAGGACGAAATGCAATACGTGGCCAAATCGCTTGGAGCAGGATGATGTCTGAAGGTGACTTTCATTTAGAAGAAAAACAACCCTATACCTTTCGGCTGGAAACCTTTGAGGGGCCTCTCGACTTACTGCTCCACCTCATCCAAAAGAATGAGATGGACATCTTCAACATCCCCATTGCCGTCATCACTGAACAGTACATGGACTACCTCAGATTGATGAAGACCCTTGATCTGGATGTTGCCGGAGAATACCTTCTGATGGCCTCCACGCTTCTTCATATCAAATCGAGGATGCTCCTTCCGCAGACCTCTCTCGAGGAAGAAGAGGAGGAGGATCCAAGAGCTGAATTGGTGAGGCGGTTGTTGGAATACCAGAAATATAAGATGGCCGCAACCGAATTGATTCAGAGACCCATGCTTGGAAGGGATGTCTTCATCCGTCTGGCACAACCAGAAGAGGAGGGGGCTGAAGAGGAGCGAATCGAAGCGAGCCTCTTCGATCTCATGGATGCCCTTCAGAAGGTCCTTCAAAGGGCAAAAGAGGAGGCTTTCCATGAAGTCATTCTCGATCGGCTCACCGTCGAAGATAAGGTTCAGGAGATCCTTCTCCTCCTTCAGAGGGAAAAGCGAAGCCTTCCCTTTCATCTCCTCTTTCCCAAAGAGGCCTCGCGCAGAGTGATTGTGATCACATTTTTAGCAATCCTCGAATTGGTAAAAGCAAAATGGATACGGGTGTTCCAGGCAGCCCCTTTTGATACGATCCGAATCTCGCCGGTCTGACCCCGATAATCCGCCTCTTCTCTTCAGGTGAAGAAAGGGGTGGATGAGAAGTGATGATGGGCATCATGCTCATGATTGAATATTCAAGGGAGGCATCTCTATGAAACGAAAAAGAATATGGGTAGGTTTATCCGCAATCGTAGGATTATTGGCGTTCTTTTTCATCCTCATCTTTTTTATCGGTCAGTATGTTTCCGGTCCGGGTTCTTCCACATTCGCTTTCGGTGATAAAATTGCGGTCGTTGAGATTCGGGGATTGATCACCCAATCCACAGTGGTCATCGAAGAACTCCATCGGTATGCTGACGATGAAAGCATAAAGGCGATCATCTTAAGGATCGATTCCCCGGGTGGAGGCGTAGGGCCATCCCAGGAGATTTATTCTGAAGTGATGAAGATCCGGACGAATAAGAAAAAGAAGATCATCACCTCCATGGGATCGGTTGCCGCCTCTGGCGGATACTATATTGCCAGCGGGTCTGATCTCATCGTGGCGAACCCTGGCACAATCACAGGTTCGATCGGTGTTTTGATGGAATTCACCAATATCGAAGAGCTCTTTAAGAAGATTGGGATTAAGGGTGTTGTGCTCAAAAGCGGTGAGCATAAAGACATCGGATCTCCCTTTAGGGAAATGACCCCCGCAGAAAAGAAACTGATCCAATCGGTCATTAACAACGTCCATCAGCAATTCATCCAGGCCGTTGCCGAGGGGAGAAAGATGGAATACTCGAGAGTGGCTCAGGTAGCCGATGGTCGGATCTTAACCGGAGAACAGGCGAAACAGCTGGGTTTGGTCGACCAGCTTGGAAACCTCCAGGATGCGATTGATACGGCGGCCAAGATGGTGGGAATTGAGGGAAAACCGATCGTCCTGTATCCCAAAAAGAGGTTTTCGCTTCTCGAACTTTTAATTGAAGGGATCACCGAGGCTGTCCTAAAAACCTTAAGTGAAAAAGGCTTTCAGCTCAATTATCGTCTCGACTTCTAACGGCCCTTTGGAAGATAAAGACACTCTAACTATGTCGAGCGGGTTTGGGTGGTGATAACCGATCGCCGACTCCCTTTCTACCGACCTTTACACTATTAGAAACCTTCACTGTTTGGTCTATTAGAAGCTGATCTTCAATCGGGGTTTACAATTCGCCGGCTAAGGTTTTGGCGATCAATTTCATATCTCTCCACACCTCCTTTTTCTTTTCAGGATTGCGGAGAAGATAGGCAGGATGATATGTGGGGATGATTCGGATACCTGAAAGGTCGTAAAACTTACCACGAAGGAGGGTGATTTTGGCTTCGGTTTGGAGAAGGGCTTGAGCTGAAAATGTCCCGAGGGCGCAGATGAGTTGGGGTTTAATGGCTTCGATCTGTTTCAAGAGAAAGGGGCGACAGCTTTCGATCTCATCCGGTTCTGGATTTCGGTTATTCGGTGGACGGCATTTGATAATGTTCGTGATATAGACCTCATGCCTCTGAAGCCCTATGTGGTGGAGTATGTTGGTCAGGAGCTGCCCTGCCTTTCCGACAAAAGGTCTTCCCTGAACATCTTCGTCATAGCCGGGACCTTCGCCGATAAGCATCAGCTTGGCCTTTTCATTCCCTTCTCCAAAAACAAGCGTTTTTCGGGTTCGGTGAAGCTTACATCGCTTGCAATCTCCCAACTGATCTCTGATCTCCTTCAGGGTGAAGGCTTTCTTCTCTGAAATGCTATGCCCCCATCTCTCTGAACAGACGATATCCCTTATTCCCATCTCTTTTAAATATTCGAGATGGAGCTTCACCCCTTCAATGGCATCCCAGTCCAATTTTTCCATGGCAATCGAATTAGATTCTTACAATTTAAATCGGAGAATTTCCTTCTAATCCCGTAAAACACATCCCCCTCCCTCCCTTTCCCCTTCTCTACCAATTACGGAACAGTCTCCTAAAGAGAAGGGGAGGTTGAGGGGAATTCAATTATCTTTGGTTAGCCTTTTAAAACCACTTTGTCAAGAAGTTTTCAATCGCCCAAATCCCGATTTAGGAATTATCATTTCGAGGGAACCGGCGGAGCTATCTCGCCTTTCGCAATGAAATTGCCAAGCACCTTGCAGGTGCTCGTAATGACAACCTGGTAAACCCCGTATATCCCCACCCTAAAAGACGGAGCTTTTCTTCATCGTTGGATTTGAAATTGATTTCATCCCCAATCTAAAGACTGGGGTTTTCGGATTATACGGGATAAAGGACCTCCGTTTCTAAATCGGGATTTGGGCAGACATAGATCTTTCGGATTTCTTTGAGGCAAAAAAATTTTATTGACGAAGAGCCGATGGAATTGTATATTTACCCCGTTAGACTCCGTGCGAAGCTTTGATTCTATCGGGGTATGCGCTTTCCCGTTAGAAGGGCGAAGCTCTCCTAATGGAGTTTACCATCACGGCCCCTGTAGCTCAGGTGGATAGAGCAACGGATTCCTAATCCGTGTGCCGGGTGTTCGAGTCACCCCAGGGGCGCCAAT
>Ga0209721_1000192_pt1 | contig 62160 bp, 51 predicted proteins | sample TshhotsprinmetaG_FD_184139 | JGI IMG/M metagenome (GOLD analysis project Ga0209721, IMG submission 184139) | Hot spring microbial communities from South Africa to study Microbial Dark Matter (Phase II) - Tshipise hot spring metaG (SPAdes)... | ecosystem: Environmental > Aquatic > Thermal springs...
GGGCCCAATCTCTTTCGGCTCACCGGGGACCTCTTTCGGCCGGAAGCCGAATTGGGTAATACCATTTATACTTTTAGCGCATAATTTGTCATTATAATTTAGAATCTGCCATTGTCAATATAGTTACGGTGCGAGTATAATAATTTTAAAACTGCGCCAGGTGCGGATGGTTTTCCATCTTGACCTCCCTATCCCCTTGCCGCAGTTCTTTTTTGTCAAGTGTACTTCTGTTCAACGTAACGGTTCAGCCTCCGGAAGCCACTCCTGGGGCAGGCGAGAAGAGGAAACGCCACTCCGCAGTGCTCCGTGGCGGACTACAAACAACCCCCCGAAGGGGGGCTTTTGCCATCAGCCCGCTGGTTCAGCATTGGGCGAAACCCCGGCTGAACCATGCGGTTCGACCTGATTTGTCCCAAGTCCAACGGATAAAAAACCAGAGTCTTTACAGATACCGGCACGACGCGCCCTCCAAAAGCGGGCTCGCCAATGTCAATGAAATCCCCCTCGCTCAGTCTGACCTGGTCAATGCAGATAAGCGGCAAGTGAGGCCGAAAAGAGCGGATTATCTGACCCAGCACTTTGGCGTAATCCTCTTCAATGACCAGTACCACTGGAGTAGAAGGGGCTAAATCGCTGTCGGCATACGTAACGATTCCTTCCGCGATTCTGCAAAGTGACTGAAAATCAAGGTTGTCGGGCAGGTCAAGCGCAATTGCCACCGTTGCATCCCCCCCGAGAGGGTCCCCGCGTTGAATGGCCAAGCGGATTGCACCGGCAATCCGCTCGGGCACAGCCACATCATCGGGTTGAATCGGGGGCCGGATGACAGGAAGGTTCCGCAGAGGCAGGAATCTGGGCTCAACCCATATCGTGCTGCCGCTGAGGGTGACCGTCTGGCTGGCTGCACCGATCACCGTCGCGTGAATCGTTTGCGACGGTCTGGCGATGTGCATCGCCTGCAGGCGCTCGTTCCGGCGCAGCGATTGAGCCAACAATGGGCCCACGTCATCGTGTATCAACGCGTCTTCTATATTGCGGATCGCAACCGGTTCATAATAATATGCAGCCACCCCGCCCGAGAAGAAAACCACCCTGGAACCATCCGCATGTTCCAGCGGAGGCGTCAACCGAACTCGCTTTCCGAGGTCCCGCTCAACCCCGCTGACCAAGTCGGCAACCAGATCAGCCATGCAGTCACAGAACCGTTGCAACGCCTCCAGTTCCGCCCGTCTGCCGACCTGAAGGGGGAGCCCGAGTTCCTCAAGGATGATTTGGCCAGCCGGTGCGATGTGACGAACGATTCCCGAAGCGCGCTCAACGACAATTTGACGTCCTCCCACTGCTATCGCGGCAGAGGAGATGCACTTACCGACGCGAAATATGGCCGCATTGGCCGTACCGCCGCCAATATCTACGTTGGTCACTTGAGTGAAATGGTCGGCCGAATACTGCGCGGCGCTGGAACCTTTTCCGGCGATCTGAGCCTCCAGTTTGGGGCCAGCCACCGTGACCACAAAATCGCCTGCTAAGGCAGAGATGGCCTGCAGGATTTGCTCGGCGTTATGCGTACGGGCAATTTCGCCGGTGATAATCACTGCCCCCGTGTCCACATCCTGGGGGCGAAATCCCGCTGCCTCATATTCATCCCTTACTAACTTGACGAGTGCTGGCACGTCCACTTCTTCGGCGCTCACCAGGGGCGTAAAGAAGAGCGGGCTCTGGTATAACACACACCTGGCGCCCACTTCAAGGCGAGGAACCTGAACCCAACCGGCGACACCCGCTATCGCAAGACGGGAGAACACAATCTGGGTTGTGGTTGTGCCAATATCTATGCCAACGCTGATTATCTCCCGCGTACCTCGCATAAGTGTGACCCTCTGCTTGCAGCGGAGGTTTTCAGGCGGGCAAATCTGTCATTCGTCAATTTGCGTGATCCAACGCTGTAAGGGAGCGCCTTGAATCCTCACCCTCTGCAGTGGGGGCAGCCGGCGACCTCCAGCGGTGGAGCATCAGCCCGATCGCCCACCCCTACATAACCGACAGCCCCGCACCGGCAGGCATACCAGCCTTCATCCACCTGCTCAAAGGGGATTCGCGGCGCCTGCAGGTCAATCGCTTCCACTCCGCATTTCCAGCGCGCGTTTGTGAGCAACCAGCGACATCCAGCAGATTGCAAGCGGTCAAAGTATTCGCCGAAGTGCCGACAATGCCGCATCAGCAGTACGGCTATCGTCACATCCGTTGGGACGGGAAAATCCAGCGCGTTGGCGCAGATGACATGCAGGTTGCGCGGCATGGAAAGGCCAATGGCGCCGAGAGCGCCGGATACGATTTGGGGGTTAACCTCCACTGCGTAGACGCGGGAGGCCCTTCGGGCGATCTGGAGGGCCAGATACAGGTCACCGGCCCCAATCTCCAGCACAATGTCTTCCGGCCCCACTCTTTCCAGGACGGCCTGGTAGATTTCTTCTTCGTAGTGGCTGAATCGCCCTTCCCAATCGTCCAGGCCGTGAACCTGCAGGAAATGGGCGAGAGCGCCACTCAGGGGTTCGGATACTACCTTCATAATTTTCATTCCGCAACGGGTCGCTCCTGAGGAGAGCGGCAATGCCCCTGTGGGTAAGTTTTTTCGTGACTGTTCAGCCAGGGGGAGACCCGCCCCCGGCCCCTCTCCTGTACTGCGGGAGAGATCTCACCCTCACCCCGTCGCCTTCGGCGACACCTCTCTCCCATTGGGAAGGGCTGCTGAAAAAGTCGGATTTTCATCCGGCGGGGGGTACCCCTGGGTGGGGCAGTGATGCCCCACCCCCCTTGCCCCCCTCCCCGTTGAGGGCGGACGAATCGTCCGCCCCTACTGCGCCCGCGGGGAGGGGGGATTTTTGTATGAGTTTTGGCGCGGGCGGCCTTCGGCCGCCCGCCCCGAAACCCCTCCGCATTTTGCCTACTTGCGTACTTCACCTCTTGCGACGGTCGACCTTCGCCGACCTGTAGGGACGGGGAGAAAAATGGGGTTTTGCGGGGCGGCGGCTTCGCCGCCGCCCCGCAAAACCCCTCTCTATCCCCCCTCTCCCCCGCCCGCAGGGCAGGGGGAGAGGGGGGACCGAGGGGGTGAGGGGAGCATTTACCCAAAATCACTACTCACCGGAGTGACTGCCGGCTCGTGATATCCGGGACGCTATTTTCATACTTTATGGTGCCCTTGGGGGCATGTTAAACTGTGGCGAAATACCGCGCTCCGTGGCATACTACAAACAGCCCCCGGTGTAGGGGTGAGTTTGAAACCCCACCCCTACTCCTTACTCCCTACTTCTTACTCCTCCTTGAAAACCACCCCGCCCGATAAGCGATCGCCGCCCAGAAACCGAGCCAGATAACAGGGAAAACCCACATACTCAGCCAGCGGCCGGCCATATAGAACATTATTTCGCTCATCACCAGGGGCAGTACAATGATCGCCACCCAGAACCACCAGGGACGCTGGGCAGTTTGTGGGGCAGTGCCCGATTTTCGGGAGCCGCTTTTCGCCATCGGCCGCACTTTCCTATGCGGGCGGCAGGGGCTCCAGGTGCGTCCGGCAGGGGACGTCAATCCCCATCTTGGCACACACCAGGTCCACCGTCTTCTCCGCCATCAAACGGCAGGTCGTCACCTTGCCACCGGTGATGGTGATCAGCCCGCCGAGGCCGTCCAGTTCTTCGTGGTCCAGGACGTAGAACGCCCGACTTACCTCCCGGCGCTCTTCCTTCCCCTCCGTCGGGGGCTGATACAGCGGACGGACGGCCGCGTAGTACCGCTGCACTCCCATCTCCTCCACGACCGGCACCATTTTGACGGCCTCTTCCAGCAGCAGGTCAATCTCCCACTCCTGGATACAGAAGTCGTCCGGGTCCTGAATCGGCACAGAGGTCGTGCCCAGGACAATGGCGGTGCCGACCGGCACGATGATGTCGCCATCCGTGGGCGGGCGACAACGGTTAATCGCGCGCCGGACCGGCCGGCCGTTGAGCACGACCATCGTCCCGTAGTCCAGGGCCATCGGGATTTCCAGTCCGGCCAAACGCCCCGTCTTGGTTGTCCACGGACCGGTCGCGTTGATTACATACTCGGCCCGAATCTCGTACTCGTCGCCAGAAGCGCGGTCCACGGCCTGAATCCCCACCACCCGATCGCCTTGACGCAGGATGTTCGTGACCGGCGTGTACAGGAACACCTTCGCCCCGTACTCTTTCGCCGCTTTGACGCTGCCGATGCAGAGGGTCCAGCCGTCTATGCTGCCATCGGGGACGGTCACGGCGTAGCGCACCTGCGGGGAAAGGTTCGGCTCCTCCTGGAGGGCCTGGCTTCCGGAGAGCACCTCCGTCGGGATGCCCACCCGGCTGCACCCTTCCAGGAAACGGGGCAGGAAGGCCTCATCCTCGTCGGTCAACACCACGAAGAACCCGCCCGTATCCTCAATGGCCTGCGGGGCAATGCGGCGAAGGATGACATTTTCATAAATACACTCCTCCGCCGCGGGCGGGTCCTTGACGGCGTACCGGCCGCCGCTATGGAGGAGTCCATGGAAGTTCCCCGATGTCCCTTCTGCCAGGTTGCCTCGCTCCACCAGGACGGCATTGACCCCGCGCATCGCCAGGTCCCGCAGCACGGCGGTGCCCGTTGCCCCACCGCCGATGATCACCACCTGAGTCTCCAGTCGGATCATTCTGTTCCTCCTTATCACTATCCCGGAGATGATGAGCGCAATTCTTTGCAGGCCTCAATCAGAGCAGGGATGACCTTTTCCCATTCCTCCACGACGCCAATATGGGCGAGTTTGAAAATCGGCGCGTCGGGGTCTTTGTTAATGGCGACAATGGTCCGGGAAGAGCCGGCCCCGGTGATGTGCTGCGCCGCTCCGGAAATGCCCACAGCGATATAGAGATTGGGGGCGACGATCTTCCCGGTCTGCCCGACCAGATGGGAATGGGGGACCCATCCCAGGTCTGCGGCGGGACGGGACCCGCCCACGGCGGCCCCCAGCACCTGGGCCAGTTCCCGCAGGACGGCGAACCCTTCGGTGCTCCCCATTCCCCTCCCGCCGCTGACGATAATCTCCGCCCGGTCCAGGGGAAGTTCTTCTTCTCTCTTCTCCTCCAGACGCTCCACTATGCGAATCTGGGGGCGAACGCGTTCCCAATCCATCGGGAACTCCCGAACCTCCCCCCGACGGGTCGGGTCGGCGGGCAGGGGGTCAAAGGCGCGGGAGCGCATCGTCGCCAGTTGCACCGGACCCCGCACGCGCAGGTAGGCCATCGCTTTTCCCCCGTACACGGGGCGCAGCCAGCGAACCTCCTCCCCCCGGACGTCAAACCCCACACAGTCGGTGGCGATGCCCGCTCCCAGGCGGTAGGCCAGAGAGGGCCCCACGTACGCTCCGCCCAGGTCATCGTGGGGGAGAAGCACCACCGGAGGCGACAGGTGCTGCACGGCGGACTCCACTGCCGCCAGAGCGACCTCTCCTTCCACCGACGGGCATTCCACCGTCAGCACCTCATCGGCACCGCGGTGGATCAATTCCTCTCCGTAACTCCCTGCGGATGGCCCGAGGCACAGGGTATGTACCTGACCTCCACCCCATTGCGCACTCAGTGCCCGCGCCGCCGCCAGCAGTTCCAGCGGGTGGCGGGGGATTTCCGCCCCATTTGCCGCGCAAAACGTCAGAATATGTGCCATTTTGTCCCTCCTCACCCGATCAACCCCAGCGCTTTCAGCCGGGCAACCAGATTGCGCGCTTTCTCGGCGCCGGATTCGCCCCCGATGATCTCGCAACGCATCTCCCGTTGAGGGATAAACAGTTCGTCTATCTCAATTCGGACCGGTTCGGCCAGGTCGGAGGGGCTGATGCCCAGATCGGCTGCGGACCAGGTGGGGACGGGTATCCGCATCGCGGCCCGCAGTCCCCTTACCGAAGCATACCGGGGGACGTTGCTTGTATCATTGGTGATCGTCGCCAGAATCGGAAGGGGGGCCTCCAGAATCTCATAGCCGGTCTCCACCGGCCGCCGGATACGAAGGGTGCTGTCCACCGGTTCAAAGTTGGCGGCCAGAGGGACACAGGGGATACCCAGTTCTCCGGCCAGGAAAGGCCCTACCAGTCCAAACTCCACATCCCCTGCCTGACGCCCGCACAGGACCATGTCAAAGGCGCCGATTTTGCGGATGGCGGCGGCCAGGACGCGGGCTTTCCCAAAGGAATCCGTTTCTTCAAAACTCAAATCGGAGAGCAGGACGGCGTCATCGGCGCCCATCGCCAGGGCCTGGTGGAGGGCCTGAATGGCCTCTTTCCGCCCCAGCGTGAGGACGGTCACCCTGCCCCCGACCTTCTCTTTCAACTGGAGAGCGACTTCTACGGCGACTTCGTCGTAGGTGCTGATGACCAGGGGGTGTGTGCCCTGGACCTGTCGTTTCGCCACCGGGTCAATGCGGAAAAGGTGAAAAGGGACTTCCGGGTCTATAATCTGTTTGATACAGACGATGATGTGCATAGTTCCGCCTCATAGAAAAGGGGGAGGAGGCGGGACCTCCCCGCTCCCGCCCCTCCCCCCTGGATTTTGTCCGGGCGCTATTCCACCCAGCCGAAGGTCCGCTCCACCGCCTTCAGCCAGCCCTTGTAGAGCCGCTCGCGGGTCTCGGGGTCCATCTGGGGCTCCCAGACTTTGTCCACGCCCCAGTTCTGGCGCAGGTCGTCCAGGTTCTCCCAGAAGCCGACGGCGAGGCCCGCCGCGTAGGCCGCGCCCAGGGAGGTCGTCTCAGCGACAGTGGGCCGCACGACCCGCACGCCCAGGATGTCGGCCTGGAACTGCATCAGCAGTTCGTTGAAGACCATACCGCCGTCCACCTTGAGCGCCGCCAGTTTCACGCCGGAGTCCTTCTCCATCGCGTCCAGCACTTCGCGGGTCTGGTAGGCGGTGGCCTCCAGCGCGGCGCGGCAGATGTGGGCCTTGGTGATGAAGCGGGTTAGGCCGACGATCACCCCGCGGGCATCCATTCGCCAGTAGGGGGCGAAGAGGCCGGAGAAGGCGGGGACGAAGTAGATACCACCGCTATCCGGCACCGAGCGGGCGTAGTCCTCAATGTGCTTGGAGAAGTCGTAGAACTTGAGGTTATCCCGCAGCCACTGCACCAGCGCGCCGGTGATGGCGATGGAGCCCTCCAGGCAGTAGACCGCCGGTTGATCCCCCATCTTGTACCCCAGCGTGGTCAGGAGGCCGCTTTTGCTGGGTACCGGAGATGTGCCGGTGTTCAGCAGCATGAAGCAGCCGGTGCCGTAGGTGTTCTTCGCCTCGCCGGGGCTGAAGCAGGTCTGGCCTACCAGCGCTGCCTGCTGGTCGCCCAGGTCACCGCAGACCGGGATGGAGGCGCCGAACGGCCCGTCCTTAGGCGTGTAGCCGTAAATCTTCGGGTCGCTGGAGGGGCGGATCTCCGGCAACATCTGGCGGGGGATGCCCAGGATGTCCAGGATTTCCTGGTCCCAGTCCAGGGTCTCCAGATTCATCATCATTGTGCGGCTGGCATTGCTGACGTCGGTCACGTGGGCGCCGCCGTTGGGGCCGCCGGTGAGCCACCAGATTTCCCAGGTGTCAATGTTGCCGAAGAGCGCGTCTCCCTTCTCGGCCGCTTCCCGGACTCCCGGCACATTGTCCAGAATCCACTTGAGTTTCGGGCCGGAGAAGTAGGTCGCCAGCGGGAGTCCGGTCTTGGGGCGGAAGCGGTCCTGACCGCCATCTTTGGCCAGTTCATCGCAGATGTCCTTGGTGCGGGTGCACTGCCAGACAATGGCGTTGTAGTAGGGCTTGCCGGTCTTCTTATCCCAGACGATGGTGGTCTCGCGCTGGTTGGTGACGCCGATCGCGGCGATTTCATTCGGGTCAATGCCGTTCTTCTCCAGCGCGGCCTTGATCACCTGCTGGGTGCGCTCCCAGATCTCCATCGGGTTGTGCTCCACCCAACCGGGCCTGGGATAGATCTGCTCGTGCTCCAGTTGATGGACGCTGACCACCTGACCGGCGTGGTCAAAGACCATAAAGCGGGTACTGGTCGTACCCTGGTCCACAGCAGCAACGTACTTAGCCATTTTAACCCTCCTGACAAATTGATGTTTTTGCTAATTTTTACTTTCCGCTTTCAGTTCCCGCGCCACATCGGCCATCACTTTGATGATCAGGTAGGAAGAGGTCGCGCCGGGGTCCTGATGACCGATGCTGCGCTCTCCCAGGTAACTGGCCCGGCCCTTGCGGGCCAGCATGGGGATGGTATCTTTCATTCCCTGCTCGGCAGCGGCGACGGCATGCTCCAGCGCTTCCGCCAGGTCGGCGCCGTTCTCCAGGGCACTGCGCATCGCGTTGACGGCCGGGGTGATGGCATCCACCATGGTTTTATCCCCCAGGTTTGCCTTCCCCCGCATCACGACACCTTTCAGCGCGGCATCTAAGGCAGCCAGTACGTCCTGGGGTTCCAGTTCATACTTGCCGGCCACCGCCATTCCCGCCTGCATGAACGCCGTACCGTAGAGGGGTCCACCGGCCCCGCCTACGGTGGAGACCAGGGCCACCCCGACCGTTTTCAGAATGGTGCCGGCGTCCTTATCTTCCACCGAGGGGAGTTTCGCCAGGACCGCTTTGAAGCCCCGGTCCATGTTAATCCCATGGTCGGCGTCCCCGATGGCGGCGTCCAGCGACGTGAGGTATTCCCGATTGGCCTCCAGGACTTCGGCCATTCTGTGAAGGCATATCAAGACTTCTTTCGTCGTGATAGCCAATTTCCACTCCTTGCTGTAAGATACCCTGCCCATTCCCGGGCTACCGTCCGGTGTTCTGGCAACCGCGGAAATGGGCAGGGTTCGGCGACCGGTTACATCCCCCACCGCAGGCCCGGCGTCTTGACCGGTGCATCCCACAGGTCAATCAACTCGTCGTCCATGCGCAGGAGGGTGATGGAGACCCCCTGCATTTCCAGCGAGGTGATATAGCGCCCGATGAGGTTGCGCACGATCCTGAGCCCCTTCTTGGTACAGATCTCGTGCAATTTCCGGTAGACGATGGGCAACTCAATATCGGGGGTGCCGCCCATGCTGTTCACAAAGGCCAGCACCGGATCGCCCGGCTGGAACGGCGGGTCTTCCAGTTCAATCTCCACCCAATCCGCCTTCTCTTCGTCCCACTCCCGCACCGTGCGCCGATAGGGCGGGTCCTCAATGATGGCCAGGGCCATCATTTCGGTGATCTCGTCGGCGGTCTTGAGTTTCATCCGCTCCCGGCCGGGCTCCCCGTGGATGCCGATACCGACCTCCATCTCGTCTTCGGCGAGTTCAAAGGTCGGCTTGCCGGCCATGGGGACGGTGCAGGGGGTAAGCGCCATCCCCATAGAGCGGCCATTGATGTTCACCCGTCGGCAGAGATCGGCCACGCGCTTCAGGTCGTACCCGCGTTCGGCCGCAGCGCCGCAGATTTTCTCCGCCAGCACCGTCGTGCCGGTGCCCCGGCGTCCGGCGGTGTAGAGGCTATCCTTCACGGCGACGTCGTCGTCAATCAGGATGTTCAGCACGCGGATGCCCTCGGCGCGGGCCATATCGGCCGCCATCTCAAAGTTCATCACGTCGCCGGTGTAGTTTTTGACGATGTACAGCACACCGGCGCCTCCGTGCACCATCTTGGCCGCTTCTAACATCTGGTCCGGGGTGGGGGAAGTGAAGACCTCGCCCGGGCAGGCCGCATCTAGCATTCCCCCACCGACGAACCCCCCGTGCATCGGCTCGTGGCCGCTTCCGCCGCCGGAGATGACGACCACTTTGCCCGGGATCGGCGCGTCGGCGCGATAGATGAAGTTGGGCTCAAAGTGGACTTTCACCAGGTCGGGATAGGCCAGAGCGATGCCCTCCAGTTCTTCCTTTACCACATTTGCCGGGTGATTGATGAGTTTTTTCATGGCCCCCTCCCCCGTCAGTGTGGATTCCTATCCCTTTGCGGCGAGGGTGCGGCCGATCAGCCAGTCGTAGGTCAGGCCGCCCAGGACCCCGCCGACCAGGGGGCCGATGATCGGGGCGACGATCCAGTACACGCCGGTGAAGAGCCCCTTAGTCCCCACGAGGGTGCCCAGGAGGCGCGGCCCCAGGTCGCGGGCCGGGTTAATGGCGTAGCCGGAGGGCCCACCGAGGCAGAGGCCGACGCCCAGGACGACCAGACCGACCAGGAGAGGCCCGAGGTTGGCCCCGACGCCCAGGTTGCGGGAGTCACCCACCGCCAGCACCCCCCAGAGCAGCACGGCGGTGCCGAAGATTTCGGCGATGACAGCGTTGACCAGGGAGTAATTGGTCAGCGCGCCGGCCCCTGTTCCGCCCCAGAAAGCCTGACCGAAGACCGAACCGGGCCCGGTGCACCAGACGTTGGGCACTCCTGCGGCGACCAGACCCTCCATATAGACGAGGTACACGCCCAGGGCGCCCAGGAACGCGCCCAGAACCTGGGAGATCCAGTAGGGCAGCACTTTCTTCCAGGGGAAGACACCCCGCACAGCCATCGTCAGGGTCACGGCCGGGTTGATATGGGCGCCGGAGACCCCACCGGCGACGTACACGGCCACAACCACCGCCATAGCCCAGCCGAAGGTGATGGTGTTCCAGTTATAGGCGGGGGCGGCGAGGCGCGGGGCCAATCCCACGTTGGCGACAACCCCGTCGCCCAGGAGGATCAGGATGAAGGTCCCGAAGACCTCTGCAATGCACTCGGCCAGCAGACTGTTCTTCTTCATCGCTTGCTCTCCTTAAGGATATGGAATGGGGATTACAATTTCAATTTTTGGGGGGTAAAAATCAATTGGGTGACGCGTACAAATATTCGCCGATTATCACCTCCTTTCGCCGACATGAGGCAAGTAGTGAGGAATTCACGATGCAGGATAACATATGAGGGGAGGAATGTCAATATGCGGGGGTCAAATTGTTTCAAACAGAAACATCTTTGCGGGCTTTGGTGTTTCATTTAGAAACACAGGAATAAAACGGGGTTTGCGAGTGACTTTGCCCCCCGCAAACCCCGTGTGCCCTCCCAAGTAATGCCCCCTCACCCCCCTTGGTTCCCCCTCTCCCCCTGCCCTGCGGGCGGGGGAGCAAGAGGGCAAGTGAGCAAGTGGGCAAGAGGGAAGGGGTTTTTCTCCCCCCTCCCCGTGGGGTTGTAGGGGCGGACGATCCGTCCGCCCTCGACGGGGAGGGGGTAAGGGGGGAGGAGCAAAGAAACCGGCATAGAACTGGACGATCAGGTTTATCACTACCTATCGGAGTGACCACCGCGCTCTTCGTGGTGATGGAAAAATCTCCCAGAGAGACGCGAAGGGTTCTATTATCTCCCCGGAATCCTCTGTGTTCTCTGCGTCCTGGCATAGAGAATGTCAGTGCGATACCTGCGCCGTTTTGAACACGTCCGGTTTGATCCCGAAGGCCCGCATCTTGCGCCACAAAGTGGTACGGCCAATGCCCAGCGCCTTCGCCATTTCGGTCACGTTGCCCTGACAGGCCAGTCCGGCACGCAGGATGGCCTGACGCTCCATTTCCAGCAGGGTAGGGACCAATTCGTCGCCAGACCCGCGCGCTGCCCGCCGCACTTCTTCCGGCAGATGGACGATATCCAGTTCGGCCCCCTCCACCATCTGAACGGCCCACTCCAGAGCGTCCTCTAACTCCCGTACATTCCCCGGCCAGCGATACGACTCCAGCGCGGCCAGCGCGCGCGGCGTGATGAGAATTTGTTTCCCCAGGCGACGCGCCTGCCGCTCCACAATTTGCGTGGCCAGAAGGATGATGTCCTTGCCCCGCTCGCGCAGGGGGGGGATCGTGAGCGTCAAAGAGCGCAGGCGGTAAAACAGGTCCTCCCGGAACCGCTTTTGACGCGCTTCTTCCCGTAAATCCACGTTGGAGGCGGCAATAATGCGTACTTTGATGGGGATCGGTGTCGTGCCCCCCAATCGGATGATCTGCTTCAGGTCCATCACTCCCAGGAGCGCAGCCTGGAAGTTGAGCGGAAGGCTCTCAATGTTCTGTAGAAATATGGTCCCCCCGTGGGCCAGTTCAAACTTCCCCGGCTGGATCACCCCCGAATCTTTTTCCCGCCCGAAGAGTTCGTAGGCGATCAACTCGCGCGGGATGGATGCACAGTCCACGGCCACAAACGGACCATCCGCGTAATGGCTGGCGTTGTGAATCGCCTGGGCGAACAACCCTTTCCCGGTACCCGCTTCTCCCACCAGCAGAACCGGCCCATCGCACCGGGCGATGGCGCGAGCATACCGGATCACCTGCTGCGTCCGGGGACTCCATCCCGCAATGTCTTCAAACGTAAAATGGGCTCTGGCCCCCATAATCGCCCGCGCCAGTTCCCGGGCCTCGTCTACCCGATTCATCACCAGGACAAACCCTGTCTGGTTCAGTCCCTCTTTTAGAATATCTACCGAGACAATTGCCGGATACCGGGTATTGCCCCGGACAAAGGTCACCTCCTTGCCCTTCATCGGAATTCGCTGTGCCAGACTCTCTTCCAGTTCGGAGGGAATCTGGACCAGAGAGGAGAGAAGCCTACCCGTCGCGGCCCGGGGCGAGATGCCCAGGATTTCTCCGGCGCTTGCATTGATATGGGCCACCGTCCCTTTCAGGTCCAGGATGATGATGCCCTGGCGCATTGCCTGGAGGGAGGCGTTGAGGGCTGCCAGATGGTGATGGGCCTGGGAGAACGCAGCGTCTGCCTGGAACTGATTCTCAATGGCCCGGCTGATCGCCATCACCAGCCCCAGCGTGTGCGGCTGGCTGTACCGTTCCAGGGTAATCATCCCGATCGCCCCCTTCACTTCCCCCTCCGGGGCATAGATGGGCGCCGCGGTGTCGGTGATGAAGTGCCACACCCCGAAGAAATGCTCCGGGCCGACGACCTGGGCCGGTCCACCTTCGTCCAGAGCCAGAGCCGCCGCGTTGGTGCCGATGGACTCCTCCGACAAGCAAGTCCCCTCGCCCAACCCCATTTCGGACAATACGCCGCCCAGGTTCGGATCGCCCAGCATATCTATGATGTACAGGTTCTGATCCGTCAGGTAGACGATCGTTTTGGACTCGCCGGAGAACTGGTAGATGTCCTCTATCATCGGCCGGGCGATGGCGATGAGTTCAAAGCAGTTCTGGCGCTGGCGGTCCAGTTCCTCGGTGGTATACCGGAAGGGGTTCGGAATTGCCGTTGGGTCCAGACCCGCTTTTTGACAGCGAAGCCACGAGCGCGCGATTGCCGGATCCAGTTCCGCAGCGGAGAGGACCCCGCGCTTTACGAACGTTTTCCACTGGACTTTCAGCCTTGCCTGGTTATAGGGGTAGCCCGTGGGTAACATCGCCCCTCCTTTCCCGGATTTGCGGGTGTTTCACCGCAGTTTAACATGCCCTCAAGGGCACCATAAAGCATGAAAATAGCGTCCTGGATACCACGAGCCGGCAGTCACTCCGGTGAGGAGTGATTTTGGGCAAATGCCCCCTCACCCCCCTTGGTCCCCCCTCTCCCCCTGCCCTGCGGGCGGGGGAGAGGGGGGATAGAGAGGGGTTTTGCGGGGCGGCGGCTTCGCCGCCGCCCCGCAAAACCCCCTTTTTCTCCCCCCTCCCCGTGGGGTTGCGGACGATCCGTCCGCCCTCGACGGGGAGGGGGTAAGGGGGAGGAACAAATGAAACCGGCATAGAATCGGACGATCAGGTTTATCACTACCCATCGGAGTGACCACCCACGAGCCGAACCGCAGTTTATTTTCAGACCAGAGACACAGAGAAGCATAGAGGATTTTTTTAATTCTTCGTGCCCTTTGTGTCGTCCTTCGTGCCCTTCGTAGTGGAAAAAACCGCAAGAAACGCCGAGTTTGTGTCTCTATTCCAGCGTCGGGCGGGCGAAGAGGCCGGCAACGCCTCCGGTGTGCCAGAAGAGCACCCGCTCCCGCGGGGAGAACGCTCCCCGCCGGATCAGGTCTATCAGGCCCCCGAAGGCCCGCCCCGTATATACAGGGTCCAAGAGCAACCCCTCGGTGCGGGCGACCAATCGGATCGCCTCCCGTTCCAGGTCGCCGATGACGCCGTACCCGCCCCCCAGGTATCCGTCCTCCACGGAGAAATCGTCCGGGGCGAAGGAGAGAGGAAGTCCCAGGTGATCGGCAGTGGCATTCGCCAGTTCGGCGACCCTGCGCCGCAGCGGTTCCGCGGGCAGGTCCACGCTGATGCCCAGGATGCGGCCCTCGTACCCGCGCACCCGCGCCGCCAGGGCCAGCCCAGCCTGGGTACCGCCGCTGGATGTGGCAAACACGATGTGGTCAAAACGGAGTCCCGCCTGGGCGGCCTGGGCCAGCAACTCCTCCATCGCGGCGACGTAGCCGCAGATGCCCACCGGATTGCTCCCCCCGTAGGGCACGATGTAGGGGCGACGGCCGCGCGCCCGGAGTTCCTCCGCCGCCTGCTCCATCCGCTCCATCCGTGGGGCATTCCCTGCCCAGGCGATCTCCGCCCCCAGGAGCGTGTCCAGGAGCAGGTTGCCCTGGGCCTGGGGTGGGGGCTCGCCGCGCAGGACGAGGGTGCAGGCCAGGCCGAAACGGGCAGCTGCCGCGGCGGTCTGGCGGGCGTGGTTGGACTGGGCCGCGCCGCAGGTGATCAAGGTGTCGGCCCCTTGGGCCAGCGCCTCGGCGACGAGAAACTCCAGTTTGCGGGTCTTGTTCCCGCCCGTCGCCAGCCCGGTCTCGTCGTCCCGCTTGACCCACAACTGGGGGCCGCCCAGATGGGCGGTCAGACGGGGCAGGAACTCCAGCGGGGTCGGCAGATGAGCGATGGAGACTCTGGGTTGTCGGTCGGTTAGCATATGACCTCCTGTGCTCAGCCCTGTATCCGGGCTTCCGGCTCTTTCCAGGCCCGGTGCAGGTACGGATACACAATCCAGACGGTCATCCAGCCGAAGAGCGCGCCGGTGACCACCCGCCGCAGGGGGGTGCTTTCTATCAGTGGGATACCTGAAGTGGGGAAGAGAGTCGCCAGCAGGACACTCAGGAACTGAAGCCCTCCGTCCAGCGCCACGGGGAGCAAGCCGAAAAGCAGGTAGGCCCACAGCGGCAGCGGCCGCCACCGGCGACGGGAGAGGGCGAAGGTCACCCCCGCCAGAAAGATCGCCCCGTAGATGGCCGTATCCCGCTGACAGAGAGCCACTTTGTACCCCAGAACGGGATCGCCGCTATAGCCGTGGGGCACCAGCAGGTCCGGGCTCACCCCCCGCTGGAGCAGCTCCTCCATAGGATAGAACAACCGCTCCCCGAAGAGAAACCAGGAGCGGTGAGGAATCTGATGACAGAGGGGCCGATAGGCCAGGTAAATCAGGTTTGCCGGCCCCTCCGCGCCCAGAACCACCAGCACCGGGGCCAGAAACGGCACGCCCACATACAGAAACGCCAGCAGGTTGAAGAGGGCCAGCCAGTGGCGGACAATCCAGCGGCCCACCCGCTCCGCCCCCTGGGCCAGACGACGCTCCCAGGGGGAGAGGGAGGGTGCTGCGGCGGTCTGTCGGGCGGCCCGCCGCCGTTCCACCTCGGCCAGAATCTGCTCTACCTTCGGTTCAGACGCGTCGTTACTCATCTGCCGATTCCCCCGCCGCCCGTGTACCCGATGGCCCGGGCGGTCTGCTGGTCCTCCGGCTCCATGTGTACCAGGAAGTGAGTTACCTCCGGGAACGCCTGCCGGAGTCGGCCCTCTACCTGCGCCGAACGGCGATGCGCTTCCTCAATGGGGAGGTCGTCCGGGCAGACACAGTGCATGGAGACGTAGAGGTCATCCCGAATCCGTCGCAACCGGACGTTGTGGCACTCTATCACGCCCTCCTGGGCCTCGGCGATGCGGCGAATCTCCTCCGCCATCCCGCGATGCGCCTCGGTCACGTCCTGGCCTTGATCGTCCGGAAGCCCAGGGACGACCTCAATGTGGGTCTCCACCGACGCCAGGCCCGCTACCCGGCTGCGCAACTGCTCCTCAAAGCGCGTCGCCACCTGATGGGCCTCGTTCAGCGACGAGTGCCCGGAGATTTCCAGGTCCAGGTCCACGTGATACCCATCGGCCATCCGGTAGACATGGACGTCGTGAACGGAAAGGCCCATTTCAGCCGCGACTGCCCGCACCTGGCCCGTCACCGCGTCGGTGGACGTGACCGGTTCCACGTGGACGGTCACATCGCAGTCGGAGCAGAGTCGGGAGACGGCCTCCTCCACCCGGGTCGCCACCTCGTGGGCCATCCCGGCGGGCATCTCCGGCGCGACGCGCACCGTCGCCTCCACGAAGGTGACCGGCCCGGCGGTGCGCAGGCGGACCGGCCCGCACTCCTGGACGTGCTCCACTGCAGCGATGACCGCGCGCACCCGCTCCTCCAGCCCCTCCGGTGCCCGGTCTATGAGCGCGTCCACCGTCCGGCGGCCCAACTGCAGGCTGACCCAGATGACGATGCCCGCCACCACCAGCGCGGCGACGGCGTCGGCCCGCAGGAGCCAATCGCGGTACTGGGGAAACACATCGGCCAGACGCACCAGGATCAGCCCGACGATGACGACGGAACTGCTCCAGATGTCGGTGGAGAAGTGGAGGGCGTCGGCCTCCAGCGCCTGGCTGTTGTAGCGGCGCGCCACCCGGTAGAGAGCGCGGGAACGGGAGTAGTCTATAACGATGGCCGCGCCCATCACTATAAAGGCCCAGATGCTGGCCTCTACCTCCACGGTCTTGAAGAGCAGCCGGTGGAGCGCCTCGTAGATAATCCAGGCGCACGTCGCCAGCAGGAGCAGCGTTTCTATCAACGCCGAGAAGTTCTCCACCTTCCCGTGGCCGAAGGGATGTTCCCGGTCGGCGGGACGGGCGGACGCGCGCACTGCGAAGAAGGTGATCATCGCGGCGACCAGGTCCAGGCCGGAGTGGGCCGCTTCGGAGAGGATGCCCAGGCTGTTGCTGAGCAGGCCGATGGCGAGTTTGAATCCCATAAGGAAGACGGCCGCAGCGACCGAACTGAGAGCAACTGCGCGCTTTTCTCGGTGGGCCTGAGCGGTTTCCGGTTTCATTTGGAAATCAATCCTACCTCAAAATGGGCAGACGTCAAGTTGGAAATCCATCTCACCACTTGCCAACTTGCCCACTCGCTGCTATATTACCCGTGAGGGAGGTCCGATGACCCTTTTTGAGCACTTCGGGCAGAAGCGAACGCGGGAAGAGGCGCCTCTGGCCGCGCGGATGCGCCCCCGAACGCTGGACGAGTTCGTGGGGCAGGAGCACATCCTGGGGGAAGGCCGCCTGCTGCGCCGCGCCATTGAGACCGACCGCCTCTTCTCCTCCCTCATCTTCTGGGGGCCGCCCGGCACGGGGAAGACCTCGCTGGCGATGATTATCGCCAACACCACCCGCTCCCACTTTGAGACCCTCAGCGCCGTTATGGCCGGAGTGGCCGACATCCGTCGCGTCGTCCAGGAGGCGAAAGAACGGCGCGGGATGTACGGCAAGCGCACCATTCTTCTGATTGACGAAATCCACCGGTTCAACCGCGCCCAGCAGGACGCCCTGCTTCCCCATGTGGAGGACGGCACGATCACCCTCATCGGCTCCACCACCGAGAACCCGTACTTTGAGGTCGTCGGGCCGCTGCTCTCCCGCTCCCGCGTCTTCCAGTTCAAGCCCCTCACCGACGACGAGGTCCGCCGGGTGCTGGAACAGGCGCTGGCCGACCCGGAGCGGGGGTACGGCCACCGCGCTGTTCAGGTGGACCCGGAGGCGATGGACCACCTGATCCGCATCGCCGGGGGCGACGCGCGGGCCGCGCTCAACGCCCTGGAACTGGCGGTGGAGAGCACCCCACCGGACGAGTCGGGGGTCATCCCCATCACTCTGGCGGTGGCGGAGGACTCCATCCAGCGGCGGGCGCTCCTCTACGACCGCGCCGGGGACGAGCACTACGACACCATCTCGGCGTTCATCAAATCCGTGCGCGGTTCCGACCCCGACGCGGCCCTCTACTGGCTGGCGAAGATGGTCGCCGCGGGGGAGGACCCGCGCTTCATCCTCCGTCGGCTCTACATCCTGGCGGCGGAGGATGTGGGACTGGCTGACCCGCAGGCCGTCGTGGTCGTCAACGCCTGCGCCCAGGCCTTTGAGGGGGTGGGGCTACCGGAGGGACAGTACCACCTCGCCCTGGCGACCCTCTACCTGGCGACGGCCCCCAAATCCAACGCCGTCGGCGCGTACTGGGAGGCTCTGGCCGAAATGGAACGGCGCGGCCCCGGACCCGTCCCCCCGCACCTGCGGGATAAGTCCGACCTCTTCCACGGCCCCCTGCGGGAGCACTACCGGCGGACGATGGGCGAACATCCCGGTTACCGTTACCCCCACGACTACCCGGAGGGATGGGTGGAACAGCAATACCTTCCCGACGGGGTGAAAGGGGGCTGGTTCCGACTCAAAGGCCACGGCTACGAAAAGGTCATCCTGCGCCGACTGCAGCGGATGAAAAAGGGATAGTTAGGAGGTCCGAAATGTCCGCAATTACTGTTCCCACCCTCTACTTTGACCAGCCCGGACCCCAGAACACCGATGCGACGCTGGAGGCAGCCCGCCAGCGGGCCGAGGAACTGGGCATCCGGACGATCCTCGTCGCCAGCACGACCGGAGAGACCGGCGCCAGAGCGGTGGAGGTGTTCCGGGGGTACAATGTGGTGGTGGTCACTCATTCCACCGGTTTCGTCCGGCCCAACGAGCAGGAACTGAAACCGGAATACCGCGCCGCCATTGAGGCCCTCGGCGGACGCATTCTCACCTGCCAGCACGCCTTCGGCGGCGTCAACCGGGCCGTGCGCCGGAAGTTGAACACCTACCTGACCGATGAAATCATCGCCTTCACCCTGCGCAACTTCGGGGAAGGGACGAAGGTCTGCATAGAAATTGCGCTGATGGCTGCCGACGCCGGGCTGGTGCAGGTGGGCGAACCCTGCATCGCCATCGCCGGGACCGGCCGCGGGGCGGATACGGCTCTTGTCCTGAAGCCCGCCAACGCCCAGGCGTTCTTTGACCTGCGGGTGATGGAAATCCTGGCGAAGCCCCGCCTGGGATAAACGCGACGGAGGCGACGATGAAGCCCATAGAGGAAATGACGTTTGAGGAAGCGTTTACCGAACTGGAGGAGGTGGTCCGCAGACTGGAGGCCGGAGGGCTATCGCTGGAGGAGAGTCTGGCTCTCTACGAGCGCGGCCAGCGGTTGGCGGCCTTCTGCAACCAGGAATTGGACCAGGCCGAACTGAAGGTGCGGCAACTCACCCCCAACGGCAACCTGGCCCCACTGGGGATATGAGAATGCCGGGGCTTACGGGGCGGCTCCGCCGCCCCGTAAGCCCCTTTCTTTTATCGCACCATCCGGGAGACAATCCCCACAATTTGCTCCAGCGCGCGCCGGACCTCTCCCTCCAGTTCCTGCGCGTCGCCGTCGGCGCGGGTGCGGACAGAGAGGCGCAGTTTGTCCTCCGTCCCCGAATAGCGCAGCAGAATCTCCGCCTGGTCCCCCACCCGCTCCTGTAACTCATCCAGAACGGCGCGGATTTCGGGGACCTCCGTCGGCGGGGTGGGGATGCGCGGCGCGTCCAGGCTGACCATCGCCTGCGGGTAGCGGGGGATCCCGGCCGTGAGGCGGGAAAGGCGGCCGTCGGCCTCATCCACCATCCGCGCGGCGACGACCAGCGCCGTGTAGATGCCGTCGCCGGTGGTCTGCCCCCGGTCCAGAATCAGGATGTGGCCCGATTGCTCCCCGCCCAGGATGCACCCCAGCGCGCGCATCCGCTCCAGGACGAACTTATCCCCCACTTTCGCCTCTTCTACCCGAATCCCCAGGAGTTCCAGGGCGTCGTGCAGGCCGAAATTGCTCATCGGGGTCGCCACCACGACGGGGACGGAGAGCAGGCCCTGGCGGTGGAAATGGCGGGCCAGAACTGCCAGAATGCCATCCCCGTCCACAATGCCGCCCTGTTCATCCACCAGCACCACCCGGTCGCCGTCACCGTCAAAGGCGACACCCAGATGCGCGCCCGTCTCCACCACGCGGGCTGCCAGGGTGCGCGGCGTGATGTACTCGTAACTCTCGTTAATGTTGAGCCCATCCGGCTCCCCGTTCAACACTTCCACCCGCGCCCCCAACTGCCGGAAGGCCTCCGGCGCGACGAAGGACGTCGCCCCGTTGGCGCAGTCCAGGACGACGGATACCCCCGAAAGGTCGCGCCGCCCCCGCCAGGACCGCACCAGGTAGTCCACGTACGCTTCCTGTAGCGCGCCGTCCGTCCGCAGAACGCCCAGGTAACGGGTATCGCAGGGAATGAACGCACGGGACGGGTCCAGCACCAGCGACTGGATGTGCTCCTCCAGCGCGTCGTCCAGTTTATAGCCGTCGGGGCCGAAGAACTTGATGCCGTTATCCTCCACGGGGTTGTGGGAGGCGGAGATAACGACTCCCAGGTCGGCCTTGAAGTGACGAGTGAGGTAAGCGACGGCGGGGGTGGGGACGATGCCCGCCAGGACCACGTCCACGCCCTGGGCCAGGAGTCCGGCCGCAATGGCGCTTTCCAGCATCATCCCGGAGATGCGGGGGTCCCGCCCGATGACCGCCCAGGGCCGTCCCCCGCCCTTCCGTTCCCCGACGACCCAACCGACGGCCTGGCCGATGCGCAGGACCAGTTCGGGGGTCAGTTTTCGTTGACGGTTGGCGTTGCGGAAGTCCGTGGTGCCGCGGATGCCGTCGGTGCCGAAGAGCGCGTCGGTCACAGTCCGTGCTCCTGCTTCAGGAGTTGCAGGTCGGCGTCCACCATCATATGGACCAGTTGCTCAAAGGTGACGGTGGGCTCCCAGCCCAGGACCCGGCGCGCTTTGGAGGGGTCGGCCACCAGCAGGTCCACCTCGGCGGGGCGGATGTAGCGGGGGTCCTGGACGACGTAGTCCCGCCAGTCCAGCCCGACATAGGAAAAGGCGACCTCACAGAGTTCCTGCACCGAGTGGGTCTCCCCAGTGCCGACGACGTAGTCGTCGGGGGCGGGCTGCTGGAGCATCAGCCACATTGCGCGGACGTAGTCCCCGGCGAAGCCCCAGTCCCGGCGGGCATCCAGGTTGCCCAGGCGCAATTCGTTCGCCAGCCCCAACTTGATTTTCGCCACCCCATAGGACACCTTGCGGGTGACGAACTCCAGGCCGCGGCGGGGGGATTCGTGGTTGAAGAGGATGCCCGATACGGCATAGAGGCCGAAGGACTCCCGATAGTTGACGGTGATCCAGTGACCGTAGACTTTGGCGACGCCGTAGGGACTGCGCGGGTAGAAGGGGGTATACTCGTTCTGGGGGACTTCGCGGACTTTGCCGAACATCTCGCTGCTGGACGCCTGGTAGAAGCGAATACTGGGGTCCACGGTGCGGATGGCCTCCAGCATCCGGGTGACGCCCAGAGCGGTCACTTCGCCGGTGAAGACCGGCTGCTCCCATGAGGTGGGCACGAAGGACTGGGCCGCCAGATTGTAGACCTCGTCGGGTTCGTATTCCCGCAGGATGGCGATGAGAGAACCCTGGTCTAAAAGGTCGCCGGAGACCAGAGTGATCTTGTCCTGGATGTGCTGGATACGGGAGAAGTTGACCGTACTGGTGCGGCGCACCATCCCGAAGACCTCGTATCCCTTCTCCAGCAGAAACTCGGCCAGATAGGAACCATCCTGCCCGGTGATGCCGGTGATCAGTGCTCGTGGCATATACTCCTCCTTAAGTCTTTGGAAATGTTCTCCGCAGGAAACCACCGCTGCAGCGTTTCACAGAGGAGTCGGAATGCTGGGTCGGTGCATCCCCGGAGGCTGACCCGAGTAGCCAGTTCTTCGTACAATGCAGAGGAACGGGGGATGCGTTTCTTTCTCAATATTTCTTCTAAAACCTCTTTGGGATGATCCGGCTTGCCGCTGGCAGTGAGGTGGTCCAGTTCTGTCTGGGATATCTTCAAAACGTCCGCCACGTGGGGCGAGCGTGTCCAAACCCAGACGTCTAATTCGGGGTCTATAACGACCACTTCACACCGATCTTTCCATCCGTTTCTTTCCAGCCGCTCTTTGACCTCTTGTCGTAACTCCTCCGCAGTCTTTTTTCTGCACCACATCCCTGTCGGTCAAAGAGAACCAGAGCATATCGGTAGGATTGAATGTGACTTCTGAGGAACTCATGAGCGCGCAAGTATACTCCAGGGTCTCTTCTTTGGACATCCGTGATAATTTGCCGGTTGCCTTCGGGGATCGGGGAGACGCCCAGGGATTGATGACGTTCCAGCAAGGCCTCGATGACCTTCCGGGTGGTCTCATCGGGGACAAGCACTATGAGCGCTCCGCTCATTCTAATACCCCCGATGCATAAAATGATCCCAGGTCTACTTCCCCCCGCCACTGGCGTAGAACGGGGTGCTCGCTCCCTAACACAATGTGGGTAGCGCCATCTTTTGTACGGGTGAAACAAAGGAGGTTTTCCGGCTTTGCCAGGCCGACCAGAAGTATGGAGTGAGTGGCGATCAATACCTGTCCATCGTACACAGAAGAAAGAGACTGGAAAATTCCCTCTATGGCTCGGGGATGGACACCGTTCTCCGGTTCTTCTATCAGGTAGGTGAACCGTCCGTCCGGCAAATATGCCAGAACTGTCAGCGCCATCAGCCGAAGCATACCGTCGGAAAGAAGCCACGAAGGGAGCGATACTCCTTCCCGAGTGTCCACGATCAGATAGAGGTATCGGTCCTCCTCCCGTTCCACCACCCGAATATCCTGTACATAGGGAAGTATTCCCTGGATGTGGCGTCGCCACCAGTCAAAACGCTCCGGGTCTTTTTTCCGCAGTTCCCGGACCACGATGGGTAAATTGGAACCATCCGGCTGGAAGGTCAACGGAGCATAAGGAGGGCAGGGCTGACGCATCAGCAGGCTGTTCAGCATCAGCACCTGTGTTCCCGTAGTCAGGTACTGGCGGGCCCACCGGGAGATGGGGAAACGTGCGCGCTCCATCAGGGCCATGGTCAGCGCAGGCTGATCGGCCTCCGGCCAGGCGGAATATCGCCAATTCGTAAGTTCCGATTGGACATACGCTCGCCCCTCATCGGTCAGCGAAACGACTTTGCGCCACCCGGTGGGTGTTTTTTTGCGCGATTCGCGCACTACCGAACGAACCGATATCTGTTCCGAAACGGGGGCCTCTGAAATGCCCCGGAGCAACCAGAAGTTTTCCCCCAGCAGCCGTACTCCACCGGATCGGTGGTCTATCCCTACCCGCACTTCATAACGACAGAAGCGGTATGGGTCTGCGTATGGCTGCTCGGCGACGATCTCCTCGGGCACCGCCAGTTCTACCGCCAGTTCAAACTCATCCCCCTCCTTCATCCAGACCAGTTCATAGAAAGACCGCGCCCGTTTCTCCACTGCTTTCTGGGGTCCAACGCGCAGAAGGTCTCCCAGAAACGCGACCACATCCAGAAAAGTGGTTTTCCCGCTGGCGTTTGGACCCACCAGAATCTGGAAGGGGCCCAGGGGTTGGCGAACGTACTTCAGACATTTGTAGCCTTTTGCTTCTATCCGCCGAATCACCGACACTCCTCCTTCCTGACCTGCTGCCGCCAGTACTCCAGCGTATCCCGCAGGGTCTGCTCAAAGGGGATTTCGGGCTCCCAGCCGGTGCGGCGGCGGAACTTCTCGGCGCTCCCGAAGATGATGGGCACGTCGGCCGGGCGGTATAAGGACGGGTCTACCTCTACCCGAATCGGAACCTCCGTGAACGAAAGCAGCGTCTCCAGAATCCCGCGTACGGAGCGGGCCACACCGGAAGCCAGGTTGTAGACTTCCCCCGCCTCCCCCTGAACCGCGGCCAGGTAGTAGGCGCGGACAATGTCCCGCACGTCGGTGAAGTCCCGCTCTACGTCCAGATTCCCCACCCGCATCACCATCTCCTGTAGCCCCGCCTCAATGCGGGCGATCTGCCGGGCGAAGGAGGGGACGACGAAGCGGGGGGATTGCCCCGGGCCGGTGTGGTTGAACGGGCGCAGCCGCACCACGTCCATCCCGTAGGCCAGATGGTACTGCAGGCCCAGAAAATCCTGCCCCACTTTGCTGACGGCATACGGGTTCACCGGCCGCAGCGGACTCTCTTCGGTGAGCGGAAGTTCCTCCGGGCGCGGCCATCCGTACTCTTCGTTGGAACAGATGATGACCACCCGCGCGGAGGGATGCGCCCGACGCACCCCTTCCAGGATGTTCAACTGGGCCCGCATATTGTTCTCCAGCGTCTTCCACGGGTCCGCCAGCGAGGTGGGGACATGGGACTGGGCCGCCAGATGAAAGATGACGTCCGGCCCGAAGGAGCCGATCAGTTCCCGCACCCCATCGGCGTCCCGCAGGTCCAGATGGACCAGGGAAAGGCACGTATGCGGGCGCGGGTTCTCCACATGTTCCGGGTACGATGTACCCAGCAACTCCCAGTCGGTATGGGCTAGGAGATATGCACACAGATGCCGTCCGACAAAGCCGCCTGCTCCGGTGATCAGCGCGCGCATGTTCTCCCCCCAGAAGGGATATCTGGATTATACTCCGGGTGGGTTGAGTTGCCAAATGAGCGGGCTGGGCTATACTACAGGCGCGGAGGTTTTTTCACCCCGAAGAGCACGAAGGATGACACGAAGGGCACGAATTACGCCCTTCGTGGCGATCAAAAACCGCAGAGACGCAGAGGGCGCAGAGAAACGCAGAGGGAAAATTGAAGGATGGCACAAAGAGCACAAAGAAATTTTCTGGCTACCTGACAGTTTCCCAATGGGGCGCGGATGGACGCGGACAAGCAGCGTGGCTCATATTCAAAAGCAGTGCACTTTCTCAAGGACACCTTCATCCCTCCCCCTTGCCCCCTCCCCGTTGCGGGCGGACGGATCGTCCGCCCCTACGGCCGCACGGGGAGGAAAGGGCAAGGACAAGCCCTGCCCTCTTTTCCCCCTTCTCCCCCGCCGCGGCGGGGGAGAAGGGGGGCAGGGGGATGAGGGGGCGCTAAAGGCCAGACCCTGCCTGCACGAGTCTGGATATGAGCCAAAAGTGTTAGGTGGCTAGAGAAATTTTTAATCTTTGTGCCCTCCGGGGCAAAATACCCAATACACAAGGAGCGATAGGGAATGCCAGGGGATGAGTACCCCCGACCGCTGGTAACGGTGGACGTTGTGATTTTCACCCTGCACGAAGAGGCGTTGCAGGTACTGCTAGTCCGGCGAAAGAACCCGCCCTACGCGGGGATGTGGGCCATTCCCGGGGGCTTTATAGAGATAGACGAACCCCTGGAGACGACCGCGCTGCGGGAACTGGAAGAGGAGACCGGCGTCTGCGATGTCCATCTGGAGCAACTCTACACCTTTGGCGACCCCGGCCGGGACCGGCGCGGGCGGGTGATCACGGTGGCTTACCTGGCGCTTCTCCCCGCCGACCGGGCCGCCATCCGCCCCGGAGACGATGCCGCCGAGGCCCGCTGGTGGCCGATGAACGCCCTGCCCCCGCTAGCCTTTGACCACGACCGTATCCTGGCCTGCGCGCGGGAGCGGTTGCGCAGCAAACTGGAATACCCCGCTACCCTCGCCGCGCTCCTGCCGGAGCCCTTCACCCTGAACCAGTTGCGGGCTACCTACGAGACCATTCTGGGAGAGAAACTGGAAAGAATCCGTTTCCGCCGCCTGATGATCGCCGCAAGGGTCCTGCGGGAAGTGGGAATAGAGCACCGGACAGTTCGGGGTCGTCCGGCAAAACTCTACCGTTTCCGGGAGGACGCCGAGGCGAAAGCGCGCCGGATCCTGCTCTAAATTCTGGAGGAACGCGTGGTTGCCCGACATTCCGTCGTTCTGATGCTCTTCCTGGTCCTTTCTATGATCGCGACCGCCTGTACCGGACAACCAGGTACTCCTGCGGCGTCTGCCCTGTCCCTCTACGGCGACCTGGAGCGCCTGGACCCAGGGGGGGAGATCATCACCGTCTGGTATCCGGCCGCGTATGAGGACGTTCTGCTGCGGATGCTGGATCGCTTCAACGCCGAAAACCGCTGGGGGATCGCCGTGCGGGGGGTGCGGGCCGATGATGTGGCCCAACTGTACGCGCGAATGCAGTCCGCCGCCGCAATGGGCAGACTCCCCGACCTAGTTATTCTCTCCCCCGGTTATCTGGCTGTCAGCGCTGCGGATGGCCTTGCCGTAGAACTGACCCCCTATCTGAAAAGTCCCCGCTGGGGATTCTCCGCGGCGGAACAGGGAGAGTTTTATCCCTTCGCCCGCCAGGCCGGTCAACTGGTCCGGCCGTCCGGCCGATACGGATTCCCCTTCGCATTTTCTGCCGGACTTCTGGTCTACAATCGGGGGTGGCTGCAGCAGTTGGGATACGACCACCCCCCGCGTACCTGGGACGAATTTCGGGAGATGGCCTGTGCCGTCTCTATACCCGAAGAGGGGGTCTATGGCTACGAGTTTCCTGTGGATGACCACACGTTTATCCGGATGCTGATCGGCCGGGGCGGTCGGTTGATGAACGAGGAGGAGACCGAATACACCTTCGGGGACGATAAAGGTTTAGAGGCACTGACTTTCCTGCGCGTGCTGCTGGCAGAGGGATGCGCGGTTCGGGAGGCTCGCTGGGAGCAGGCCGAGGCGGACTTTGCCGCCGGGCGGGTGCTTTTCGTGATGAGCAACAACCTCCACATCCCCCACTATCGCCAGATTGCGGCCCAACGGGGCGGCCTGGATTGGGCCGTTGCCCCGTTGCCCACCAGCACGGGTGTACCGGTGACCGACTTCTTCGGCGTCTACTGGTCTATCCCCCCGACCACTCCCCAACGGCAACTGGCGGCCTGGCTGGTGATCCGCTGGATGAACGGACCGGATCAGCAAGCCCGCTGGGTATCCCTCTCCGATTACCTTCCCCATCGTCGCCTTCCCGAAAAGTTCCAGGCCGCGCGGGTGGAGGAGACGCCCCAATATGCCGATGTGCTGGCGCTGCTGGACCTGGGGGCGGTTACCGAACCGGAAGTGGCGGGCTATGAGAAATGTCGGGACGCCGTTCAGATGATGGTCGGTGCGGCGGTTGCTGGGGAGGACCCCTCCCCTCATCTGATGCAGACGGTGGGGTTCTGCAACAGTGTGTTGAGGGAAAAGTAACTGGTGGGAAATCAGTAAAAACAGCGCAACTGTTCAGCCTGTTTGGCTGAGGGGAAAGCCTCACCCTCTCCTCCGACCCTTCTTCCTCTCCCAGAGGGTGCTGAAAAATTGGCGAGGGATAAGGTGCTGGAGGCCTATCCCGCTCTTTGGGGAGACGTTTTAACCCCCTCATCCCCCCGGCCCCCTTCTCCCCCGCTTGCGGGGGAGAAGGGGGAGAAAAATTATGGGTTTTGGCGCTGACGGCCTTCGGCCGCCAGCGCCAAAACCCCTACAAAAATCCCCCCTCCCCGCGGGCGCAGTTGAGGGCGGACGATTCGTCCGCCCTCAACGGGGAGGAGGGCGAGGGGGGTGGGGCATCACTGCCTCACCCAGGGGTGCCCCCTGCCGGATGAAAATCCGACTTTTTCAGCAACCTCCGGCGGGAGAGAAGGGGGCCGCTTATATGGGTAAGTTTTTTCACCTCCAGCGAGCAGGGGGCAATAAAGAAGATTTTTGGACGGGGCGGCTTCGCTGCCCCATCCAAAAATCTGTTTCTTCCCCATTTTGTCGGGGGCAATATCGTGCTTTCGCCCGACCGTAAACAGTCAGGCTGAGCCCAAAAGAGCGATTAGGCGCCCTTTTCCCCTCATCCCCGTCGTTCACAGCGGGGCGAGGAGGGCTACCCCAAAAGCCTACCCATACCCAATCCCCAGTTGCCCCCTAACTGAAACCAATTTGTCACAATGGAAATTTGCAATTCTGGCAAAAACGTCGTATAATGAAATTGTAAGAATTCCCCCTCCGCTCTTCCGAAAGGAGGTGCCCTATGAGAAGAGCAATTGTATGGATGGCGATGGCATTGCTGATGGCGCTGCTGACCGTTCAATTCTCCGCGGCGGCACCCGCTGAATGGGCTATCCTGGGATACCATGTGGTCCGACCAGGCGAGACGCTCTTCTGTATCGGTCGAGCGTACGGGGTGGACCCGTGGGCTATCGCCCAGCAGAACAGCATTGTGAACCCCAGCCGCATCTTCGCCGGGATGCGGTTGGCGATTCCGGATGCCTATCGGACGCTGCCCGCTGGCCCCGTCTGCGCACCCCAGTTCGGCACTACACCGCCCTCTCCCTGTACCTGCGCCACCTACTACACCATTGTGACCGGGGATACTCTCACCCGCATCGGCGCCCGGTTCGGCGTGAGTCCCTGGCGCATCGCCGAATGCAACCACATCTATAACATGAACTACATCCGTGCGGGCGATACGCTATGTATCCCTAACCCCTAACTTCGCATCCGACAACGTCGTCGTCAGCCCGGCCGGGGGGAAGGCCGGGCTTTTTTGTATACCGGTTAAAGGTATGCTATAATTCCGGGCGGAAATGAGCGCCAGAAAGAAGCCTGCCCCCAAAAGCAAAAGCAAAGCCAAAGGCAAAGGCAAAGGCAAAAAGCAGCCCTCGCGCCCCTCCGAACCACGTCTCCGGATCAGCCGGGACGCTCAACTGGACATCCTGGGCTACGCGCTGGTGTTTATCGCCGTGTTGACGATACTGGCGTTGTTCTCTGTCCAGCGAGGAGCCATTCTGGGGCTGTGGACCCATTTGCTGGCCCAGACGTTCGGCTGGGGGGTTTTTTTCGTGCCCCTCTTTGTCGGCGCGGTTGGTCTTTACCTCATCCTCCGCCGCTTTGGAGACCGCGTCCCCAGGCCGCAGCCGGAGCAGGTCGCTGGCGTCGTTATCCTCTTCATAGCGTTCCTGATCACGGCGCATTTTCTGGGTCTCTGGGTCACCCGACTCCCTTCTCAGGAAATGGCCGAAAAGGGATACGGCGGGGGGCATATCGGGCGTTACCTGGGTGGTCAACTGCTGGAAGGGATGGGCGGCGCGGGCACCGTCCTCGTCCTGCTGGCGGCCTGGCTTTTCGGCCTTTTCTTCACCTTCGGCGTCTCCCCTGCAGAGATGGTTCGGGCCGTGGTTGCCTGGGCTCAACAGCGTGCACCGGCCCGCCTTCCGTCCCGTCCCTCCTCCCCAACCGGTGCGCCGGCCCGACCCGCGCCACCGCCCCCCCGTCCGTCCTCCGCTGCGCCCGCCCTTGCCCCCGCCCCCACCCGTCCTCAACCGGTATCGGCCCCCTCAGCCCCCCCGACTGCGGAGGTCACCGGGCCCACCCATCCGCGGGTCATCGGCGGCGGGGGAATCTGGGGACTCCCGCCGATAGAACAGATTCTGGAGCCGGGAAGCGAACAGGACCTGAACCAGGAAGTGATCCGGCAACAGGTGAGAATCATTGAAGAGACGCTGACCAGCCTGGGCGCGCCGGTCAAGGTCAAAGAGATCAACCGGGGGCCGGTCGTCACCCAGTTCGGGGTGGAACCTCTCTTCGTCGCCAACAGCCGCGGGAAAGAGACGCGCGTGAAGGTCAGCAAGATCGCCAGTCTGGCCGACGACCTGGCGCTGGCCCTATCCGCCAAGACCATCCGCATCCAGGCCCCGGTGCCCAATAAGGGGCTGGTGGGCATTGAGGTCCCCAACGAGGAAGTCGCGCTGGTCGCCCTGCGGGACATCATAGAGAGCGAGGCCTGGGAGCGGGTTTCCTCTCCCCTGCGCCTGGCGCTGGGACAGGATGTGTCCGGCGCTCCATACGTCACTGACCTGCGCGCGATGCCCCACCTGCTCATTGCCGGGACCACCGGATCGGGCAAGTCGGTCTGCATCAACGCCATCCTGACCGCGCTCCTGCTCCAGAACACCCCCGACGACCTGAAACTGCTGATGGTGGACCCGAAGCGGGTGGAGTTGACCCCGTACAACGGGATTCCCCACCTCCTGGTGCCGGTGGTGGTGGATATGGAGCGGGTGGTCGGCGCGCTGAATTGGGTCCTGCGGGAGATGGACGGTCGGTACCGACAGTTCGCTTCGGTGGGGGCGCGGGACATTGTGGATTACAACGAGCGCGTCGTTCCGGCCCGTCCGGAGATGAAGCGGATGCCCTACATCATCGTCGTGGTGGACGAACTGGCCGACCTGATGATGCTGGCCCCACAGGAGACGGAGCGGGCCATCTGCCGCCTGGCGCAGATGGCCCGGGCGACCGGCATCCATCTGATTATCGCCACGCAGCGCCCCAGCGTGGATGTGGTGACGGGCCTCATCAAGGCGAACTTTCCGGCCCGGATTGCGTTCGCCGTTGCCTCGTCGGTGGACTCGCGGGTCATCCTGGATATGCCTGGCGCAGAGCGGCTCCTGGGACGGGGGGATATGCTCTTTATGGCCCCCGATTCTCCCCAACCGATTCGGCTTCAGGGCGCCTTTGTATCCGACGCCGAACTGCGCCGTCTGATCAACTACTGGAAGGGGGTCTCCCCCCCATCCCCGCCCCCTGCGGAGGTCGCCGCGCCGGCCGAGGGGGTGCGACCGGTCCAGTTGCCCCTCCGTCCCGATCTCGTTCCACCTCCTTCGCAGTTTGAGGACGACCTGATTCCCGATGCCGTGGCCGTGTTGCTGGCGGAAAATCGGGCCTCGGTCTCCCTCCTCCAGCGGCGGCTGCGCATCGGTTACACCCGCTCCGCACGGATTATTGAACTGTTAGAGGAAAAAGGCATCGTGGGGCCTCCCCAGCCGGGCACCCAGTTCCGCGAGGTGAATCGGATGGCGGCAGAAGCGCTGCTCCGTCAGGCCGGTATGGCAGAGGATATCCCCGGGAGACTGGGATGATCCAGGTATACAAAGAGACCTTTTCGGAACGCCAGGTTTACCGCTATCGGGTCACCGATGAGGAAGACCGGCCTCTATACCTGGTTGAGCCCACAGGCCTCTTCCTCCCCAACCCGACCCGGCAGGTTACTTTACTGGACGCAGCGGGTCTTCCTGTTGGGCGAATTGAGCCCCCGGAATTCTCTCGTTGGCCTGGGGGTGGCGATTATACCGTGACCCTGGAAGGGCAGGAGACGCCCCTGGTGGTCATCACCGAGCAGTGGGAAATGGTGGACCTGCTTCTGTTGCGGTTGCCCCGCTACCTTTTCCAATGGGAGGGGAATCCTTACATTGCGCGGGGAAACCGATTCGGTGAACGATTCTACGAGATTTTCGCCTATTCGCCGGAGCCTGAGGGGTCGGTCTCGGAGGATATTCGCACGGAGATTCTTCCCATAGACCTGGATTCTGCCAGATTGGAGGAGGAAGCGGAAAGAGAAGTCCGCCCCTGGGGAGATCCGATCGGTGTAATCCGACGTCCACCGCGCGGCCCCCACTACCTCGCCGAGGGCTGGGGACCTCCTTTTCAGGAAGCAACCCTTTTGCTCACGGTACTTGTCGTCCTGGCGGATTTGCACCTGCAGGAAACAGAAGGAGTGTAACGGTAGATGGAGCGTCTGGCAATCGCCACGCACCGTCCCGACATTGCTCCGTACATCGCTCTCGCCAGGGACTATGGTGTCGGCATAGAAATTCAGGTATACGGATACAATCCTGACTTGCTGGATGGCGATTGGCCCTCGCTGGTAGCGCAGCACCGGCAACTCCTGAAGGGGTTTGAAAGGGAGATCGCCATCCACGGGGCGTTCTACGATATGTGTATCGCCAGCGAGGACCGGCAGATTGCCCGGATCACTCGGGAGCGTTATCTCTTGTGTCTTCGCATCGCGGCGGAATTGAACGCGTGCCACATCGTCTTTCACGCCAATTATCTCCCCTGGGTCCGCAACGCCGATTATCTGCGCCGATGGACCCGACGGCAGGCGGAGTTCTGGGCCGAGGCCAGCCTGGAAGCCGAGCGGTGGGGGGTGACCGTGGTGCTGGAGAACATGTGGGAGCCAAGTCCGGACATCATTGGCAGAATCCTGGAATGGGTGGATTCCCCGTACATTGCTGCCTGCCTGGATATAGGCCATGCCTACCTTTATTCCGATTCGCTCCCCCTTTCAGCCTGGATCACCCGCCTGAGGGATCGTCTGGTTCACTGCCACATCAACAACCACCGGGGGGTGGAAGACGAGCACCTTGCCCTGGATGTTGTCGGGGGGGTAATAGATTACTCCATCCTCCTCCCGATCCTCTTTGCCCTTCCGACCTCTCCCCTGATTGCGCTGGAGATGGACCGGCTGGAAGATCAAGAACGGAGTTTGCGCTTCATCCTGGAGAATCGGAGGCCTGAATGAAAGGTGTCATCACTATCGCGGGCTACGGCACCCGATTTCTGCCCGCTTCTAAAGCGATTCCCAAAGAGATGATCCCCATCCTGGGGATCCCCCTCATCCAATACCACGTGGAATCCCTTGCGGAATCCGGAATCACCGATATCATCATCGTTGTGCGGAGCGGTGGGGGAGTAGTGGAGAAGCATTTCGCCCCTGCCCCGGACCTGGAACAATATCTGGAATCGGTGGGCAAGCGCGCACTTCTGGAAGAAGTGCGACATCTCTCCCGCCTGGCCAACATCGTCTTTGTCCGGCAGCCGGAGACGTTACCTTACGGGAACGCCTCTCCCGCCCTGGCTGCCCGCCCCTGGCTTACCCCTGGCGAGCCGTTTTACTACATGTTCGGCGATGACCTGCTCCTATCCGATGTGCCGATCCCCCGGCAGTTGCTTCAGGCCTATGAACAGCACCGTCCGGCGGCGGTCCTGGCGACCCAGCAGGTGCCGGATGAAGAGACCCGTCTGTACGGCTGCATAGAGTTCAAGCCCGGCACCACCAACGTCCTGGCCCGCATCGTAGAGAAGCCGGAGCGGGGAACGGCCCCCTCCAACTGGGTACAGGTGGGCCATTTTGTCTTCTCGCCGGAGATTTTTGAGGTCCTGAACCCCACCCAGACCGGGAAAGGGGGCGAACTATGGATGGCCGATGCGGTGGACCGACTGGCGGCACGGTCCACGGTGATCGCGCATCCCATTGAAGGGCTCTGGCTGGCTGCCGGAGACCCCCTGCACCATCTGAAGGCTTCCATCCATGCCGCCCTGCGGCGGGAGGATATGCGGGAGGAGATGCTGAAATTTCTCCGCTCGCTGATATAGCGACACCCCAGGAAGATGCCTCACAATTTTGCGTTCCCTTCAGACTGGCGTTTTTTGGTATGAAGGCCCGGACTGTTATAGAGATCCCTCTCTGGATCACCCTGGGGGGATACTGGCTGGTGGGGTGGCCCTCTTTGTATTCTATGCGGCGATGTCCCTCCAGACCACCGTCGTGATGGATTATGGGGAAGGGCCGCTTCTCAACCAGGCCCGCCGCTCACGGCGGGGGAGGAGGGCTGCCCCCAAAAACCTGCTCATACGAGGTTGGGGGTAGAGGGGGAAGTTAGTTGGAAGTAACCTCACCCCGGTAAGGTTACGGATAGGGGCGCTTCCATCTCTACTTTCGGATAGGGCATGGGGTATCGTACCGGTCATGTGAAAAGTTCGGTGGGATCCAGAAATTGCGACGGAACATCGCCCCATCCTCCGGCCCGATGGATGCGGTGGCTCATCGCCCTTCATCTGGGGATCGCCCTGGGATTTGTCGGCCTTGTGCTCAAGGCAGGGCTGGATGATATGCTCTGGCGGGCCGACTTCACTGCCTTCTACACCGGCGGCGCGATCGTTCGGGATGGGCTGGGGGCTCAACTCTACGATTTATCCCTCCAGACCCGCGTCCAGCAAGCCATCCTTGGGCCGGGACGGATGTTCTGGGACGGGGTCTTGCCGTTCAACAACCCGCCCCACTTCGCTCTACTGATGGTGCCCTTTTCCCTCCTACCGCTGGGGGTCGGTTTCTGGTGCTGGACGGCGCTCCAGGTAGGAGTGCTGGCCCGGGTGATCCGGCTGGTACACGTCCTCACCGCCGACTGGACAAAAACGGAGCGCTGGGTATTCCTCAGCGCGTTCGGTGCCTTCTTCCCCATCCTGCTACAATTTCTCCACGGGAGCCTTTCCCTCTTCGTCCTCCTGTGCCTGATGGAGTTCTACCGGGCATTGAAGGAGGGCAACGACAAGCGGGCCGGATTCTGGCTTGCGCTGGCGGCTGTTAAATTGCAGGCCGCCCTTTTCCCGGCCCTGATCCTCCTGGGCGGGCGTCGCTGGCGGGCCGTCGTCGCCGCAGGGGCAACCGGCCTTTTCTTGCTGGTCATTACCACTGCTGCCCTGGGCCCTGCCATCTGGCCCGATTACCTGCACTGGATGAGGGCGACCAGCGGTTACTTTGACCGCTTCGGCGTATACCCAGATGGCATGATCAACCTGAAGGGTGCTCTGACCCTCTGGTTGGGGGCCGAACAGGCCCCCCTGATCCAGTCGGTGAGCGGGATTGCCCTGTTAGTCGGCGTCCTGGCGGTTCTCGTTTTGTGGCTCCGCAGGGAATGGGAACGGCAACTTCTGGATTTTGACCTCTGGTTTGCTTTCACCGTGATTCTGGGGACTATGCTCAGCCCCCATCTCAACCAGCAGGACTGCCTGACCTATCTGCTCCCCATCATCCTCTTTTTGAACTACCTGCGCCGTACCGGCCAGTCCACCCGTACCCTTGTCCCCTTCCTGCTGACCTGGCCTGCTCTGTTCCTGGTAGAACAGTTTCTTCTCCAAGGCCGCCTTGGCGTCCGCTTGCCGGTCATCCTGGTGAGCGTTCTGCTGGCCTGGATGGGATGGGTCGGGTGGAACGCAGGACATCGGAGGGAAGATCGGACCCACGAGCGATCCGGACAGAATGAGGAGTGATATGCCTTCGGGGCCTTTGCTTGCTGCCGGACGGACTCGGAAGACCGCTTCCCACCGGGATGCCGACCGCTTCGTCCTCACCGTTGCCCTGCTCCTGGTCGCCCTGATCACGGCCCGCACCCCCGCCGACCCCGACATGTGGTGGCACCTCGCCGCCGGGCGGGAGATGCTGGCGCGCGGGGAGATTCTGACCCGGGACGTCTTCTCCTATACCCGTTCGGGCGCCCCCTGGACCAACGCCTTCTGGCTGGCGGACATCGGGATGTACCTCTTGCAACGCGTCGGCGGTTTCCCTGCCCTCTCGCTGGCGATGGCGCTCCTGGCCGCCCTGACGATGGCCATCGTCCATCGGCAGATGGCGGGGCCATCCATTCTGCGCGCAGGGTTCCTGGTCCTGGCGACGGTCGCCGCAGCGCCCGCCTGGTCGCCCCGACCGCAGTTGCTTTCCTACCTGCTCCTGGCGCTCCTGGACTGCCTGCTGCGCCGATGGCGGGAGGGTGCTCCAAAACGGTTCTGGCTGCTGGTCCCCCTCTTCGCGCTCTGGGCGAACCTGCACGGGGGCTTCATCTGGGGATTCCTCCTGCTGGTGGCCGTGCTGGCGGGCGAAACTCTGGACCGTTTGACCGGTTGGGGCAACGGCCTGGCCTGGCGGGACATCCGCAACCTGGCCCTTTTCACCGCGCTGTCCGCCCTGGCCGTCCTGCTCAACCCCAACGGCCCTGCTATCTGGCGCCTCCCCTTCTACACCGTCTCCGTCTCGCTCCGCATTCAGGAGTGGCACTCCCCGGATTTCCACCGGATAGACTTCCATCCGATGCTCTGGTTGCTGTTTTTGCTGACGGTCGGGCTGGCGCGCTCGCGGGAACGGCCCGACCTGGGATCGCTTTTCAAGGTGCTGGGTTTCGCCTATATGGCCTTTGTCTCCGTGCGCGCGGTGGCCGTATACGCCATCGTGACGGCCCCGGTGGTCGCCCGGGTGCTGGCGGGGACGATGAGCCCCGCCCTGGGCGAACGATTGCGCGGAAGGGACGCGCTTCCTTTGCCGGTGCGGCGCCTGATCAACGGCGCGCTGGTGGTCGCGCTGGCCGCGGCGGTGCTGGCGCGCGCCCTGCTCCTCTCCTCCCCCGCGCGGGTGGAGCGGTCGTACCCCGCCGCGGCGGTCGCATGGCTGCGGGAGCACCGTCCCGAAGGCAACCTCCTCAACTCCTACAACTGGGGCGGCTATCTCCTCTGGGCGCTCCCCGAATACCCGGTGTTCGCGGACGGCCGGGCGGACCTCTACGGGGACGAACTCCTCTCCCAGTGGTGGCAGGTGGTGAGTGGGGAGGAGGCGGGCTGGGACGTCCTGGAACAGTGGGGCGTCCGCCTGATCCTGCTGGAGCCCGATTGGCCCGTGGTGCGGGAACTGCCCGCGCGGGGGTGGAGGGAACTGTATCAGGATGAAGTTGCCGTGATCTTCGGGAGGTAAAGCGATGAAGCGAAAGCCCTGGCGACCATTTCAGCATCTCGGCCCTCAGGAACGGCGCAACCTGGCCCTGGCGGCCGTCTTCGCCTTCTACGCCGCATACATCGGGATGGGCCTGTACTGGAACAACCTGTTCACTGCTCTTGGCACGGATTACCTTGCCTTCTGGAGCGCTGGGTATCTGGCGAACACCGAGGGGTATGCTCGCACCTACGACCTGGACGCGCTCCGAAGGGTGCAATCTCCCTGGGTGCCCGACCCCGCCGATCCTTCCTTGGTGTTCACGCCATTGCCATCGCTTTTTCTTCCGGTCTTCCTGCCGGTTTTTCAAGTCTTTGCGCTTCTCCCGGCGGACTGGAGTTTGCTGGTCTGGACGGCGCTGAGTCTGCTCCTGCTGGTTTTCTACCTGCGCTTTTTTGCGGCGCGCATTGCGGCGGGGCACCGGGACGGCCGGTGGTCACTGGCAATGATGCTCTCGTTCCCGGTCTTCTGGAGCCTGGTCTGGGGGCAGCTCAATTTCCTGCTCCTGGTCTGTGTGGGGGAATTTCTGCGGGCGGTGGTGGCGGGCAAGCCCTTTCGGGCGGGGCTGTGGCTGGGCGGCCTGCTGCTCAAGCCCCAGACGCTGGTTCTGATCGTTCCGGCCCTGCTCCTGCAGCGTTCCTGGAAGACCTTGAGCGGGTTTGCCATAGCCTCCGTGGTTGCGCTGGTGGGGTCTGTCGGGATCGGCGGCCCCGAGGCGATGCGTCGTCTGGTAGACCTGTGGCTGGGTAGTGCGTCCGGTCTGCCGAGCAACAATCCCCAATATATGGTGAACTGGCGGATGGTGGGGATCAACCTGAGTTCCCTCGCCGGTTCGGAGGTCAGTTGGGGCATCGCGCTGGCGGGGCTGGCTTTAACCCTCCTGGCGGCCCTCTCCTTCTGGCTGCGCCCCCTTTCTCCCGTTTCCCCGAAATTCGGGGTGGCCCTCCTGGGGACGATGGCTGCCACCTGCGCGAGTGCCTGGCATTCCCATCTGCATATGATGACGATTCTGATCCCTCTTTTGCTGTATCTTCTTTATCAGCGCTGCCTTTCTGTTGCTCTGATGGACCTCTGGCTGTTCCCGGTGCCCGTACTGATGCTGGTGGGTTTCCTCCTGGACCTGATGGGGAAATTCCGGATTTTGCCCTGTATCCCCCCCGAGGGATTGGTAGTTACCGAAAGGATGCTGGCGTTTTCGGGATGGGGGATGTGCCTCTTTCTCCTTTTCTGGGCCGTGCGGAGCATTCGTCGCCTGGATGGGAGTGGACGGGGCGGAAGTGCGGCTGGTCCGGAATTTTAGAGAAGGGAGAGACTTATGGTCCGTCGTCGGATTCTCTACCTGAGAATACTGGAAGGGGTTCTGTTGCTCATTGCCCTGTGGGTGGTCCTACCACTGATTGCTTCTCTCCTGATGAGCCCCAAATTTTTGTCCCGGGACGATTTCTTAGAATACTGGGCTGCAGGCAGGCTGAATGCAGCGGGACAGAACCCATATGACCCGAATTTGACCTATCCTCTCCAGCGCGCCATGGGGCATATGCAAGGGATGATGATGTGGAATCCGCCATGGACGTTGGCGCTCACTATGCCCCTGGGATTTCTGCCGTACCCTGTTGCCCGAACCCTCTGGTTTTTTCTTCAACTTGTAGCTGTGGTATGGTCATCGGACCGGATCGGACACCTGACACAGGGAGGAACTTCTCGTCGCTGGATCGCCTGGTTTATCGGGCTAACGTTCTATCCCTTTATGAGCGGTATGAACGATGGTCAGGTTACCCCAATTATCCTAATCGGGGCAGTCGGAGCGTTCATCTGGATCAAAAGGTATCCCCTTCTGGCCGGAGCAACCGCTGCCCTGCTTACCATCAAGCCCCACACGAATTACCTGATCCTCCTGGCTCTGGTCGTATGGGCTTTTACCCAAAAGCGCTGGAGTTTCTTTCTTGGCTTTGGCGGTGCTTTGCTGGGAAGCCTCGCCATCGCGATGGCGTTCAACCCCGCCGTAGTGATCCAATACCTGAACGCGTGGACCCGTTACCCGCCGACGGAATGGGCCACGCCCACCATTGGCGGCCTTCTGCGGCTCTGCCTGGGCCCGGAGCATTTTGCGCTCCAGTTGGTGGGGTCTCTCGTAGGTCTCTCTTGGTTGGCATTCTACGGGGCTCGCCGCCGGAACCGCTGGGTGTGGGAAGAAGAATTTCCGCTGATTGCTGTTGTCTCGCCGGTTACTGCTGCCTATGGCTGGATTTCCGACCTGCTCCCTGCCCTGATTGGTCTACTACCCGCTGTTCTCCGACTGCTGGTCGCTCCCCGCTCCCGGACTGCTATGGTTCTTCTTGCGTCCTACGGCCTGCTCCAAGCAATTGTGTTCATCACCGCTTTTGACCAATTATGGTACTTCTGGCTGGGTCCAGCGCTTTTGCTTTGGTTCCTTCTGGCCCGGCGGCATCTGGGGGGCTCGCTTCTTCGCAGGGAGGACGCCGATGAAACTGCGCACTGACCATCTCTGGCCTCTGGTCATCCTGGCCGCGCTGGGGTTCTACGTCTCTCTCATCCCCCTGCCGCCCAACGACTTCTGGTGGCACCTGAAAATCGGGGAGATCATCTACACCACCCGCTCCATTCCGACGACCAACATGTTCGCCTGGACGCTGCCGGAGGATGCTCCTTTCACCTACGGCGTCTGGCTGGGGGAACTGCTGCTCTACGTTCTCTACCGCTGGGGCGGGCTCTCTCTGGTCATCTTCGCCCGCAACGTCCTTGTTCTGACCGCTTTCTGGCTGGCCGCGCTCACCGCCCGGGAGCGTTCCGGTTCCTGGCGCCTGGCCGCGCCCGCGCTCGCCCTGGCCGGGGGGATGTCCCTGAATAACCTCATCGTCCGCCCTCAAATCTGGTCGTTCCCCCTCTTTGCCCTCTACCTCTACCTGCTCACCCGCTACACGGCCGGACGTCTCCGCAGGGGGTGGCTGCTGCTCCTCCCGTTCCTGATGGCCTTCTGGGTCAACGTCCACGGCGCCTTTGTCCTGGGGCTGGTCCTGGTGGGCATTTTCGCTGTGGGCGAGGCGGTTCGCACCGCCGCCGGCCCCGGCAATACGATAGGGCACGACGACACCGCGCCCCTTCCCTGGAAGCGGGTCGGGTGGCTGGCTGGGGTCGGCGCGCTGACCGTCCTGGCGGCCCTCGCCAACCCGCGCGGCATCGGCATCGCCGCTTATGTGGCGGACCTGCTGACCGATAAGCCCAGCCAGGTCCTGGTGGTGGAGTGGCAATCGCCCGCGCCTTCCGGTATCCCCAACATCGTCTTCTACGTCAGCATCCTGCTCCTGCTGATGGCCCTGGCCTACGCTCGCCGCCCCCTCGCCCCCACCGACGCGCTGCTCCTGGTGGGCTTCCTCTGGCTGGCCTGGAGCGGGATGCGCTACGTCGTCTGGTACGGGATGACGGCGATGCCCATCTTCGCCGGCGCGCTGACGGCCCTCTGGCCCCGCCTGGCCGCGCTTCCGGCCCGCCGCAGTGCGCTCAACCTGATCCTGGCGCTCTTCCTATTCGTTCCCGTCGGGATGGTTCAGCCCTGGTGGGTGGGGCGGATGCCCCTGCCGGAAAAATACTGGAAACTGGTCTGGCGGGGAACTCCGGTCGGGCCGCTGGTGAGCGTGGAAACGCCTGTGGCGGCGGTGGAATACCTGCGCGCCCATCCGGGCGGCCGTCTCTTTCACGAAATGGGCTACGGCAGTTACCTCATCTGGGCGTTGCCGGAGCAGAAAGTCTTCGTGGACCCGCGAGTGGAACTCTACCCCTACGAGCAGTGGCAGGACTATCTGCGGATCACGCGCGGGGTGCGGTACAACGAACTGCTCCAGCAGTACGGCGCGGACCGGGTTCTGCTGGACGTGGAACTCCAGCCCGAACTGGCGCGCGTCCTGGCGGATGACCCCCTCTGGGAGCAGGAATACGCCGATGAGCGCGCCCAGATATGGAAGCGTCTTGCCGGGCGATAATTGGGCAGAGCAGAGTTGGGCTTGTGGGGTGAATCATTTTGAGAGAGTGGCGCGCCCGTGAAAAGGGGGAAGGTGGGGTTTGTGGGGGCGGCGAAGCCGCCCCCACAAACCCCACACCCCACCCCTTTCCCATGCGGGGCGAATTGCTGCGCAAGCCCCTGGCGCACGCACGCGGGTGCATTTCAGTTCTATGGCAAGTTATACCAATTGTGTTTGGGGATGTCAGATTCGCAGGCCTGGTTTATCAAACCCCTCCCCCTGCCCCCTCTCCGTTGAGGGCGGACAGAACGTCCGTCCCTACAGCCCCACGGGGAGGGGGATTTTTCTCCCCCTTCTCCCCCGCAACGGGGGAGAAGGGGGTTGGGGGGGATGAGGGAGTGTTAAGCCTGCCGACCGACGATTTCCATATTATCGTCCAAATCATTTGTCCAGCCGGAATATCGCCAGGCGGCAGATGGGGATTTCCGGTCCTGCGCAATGGGTATTACCCCGCAATCTGCCATAAAACTGAATTGCGCCCACGCACGCACAGCCTTTTGCATCTATCAGTTTGTGTGATATACTTAAGTATATCATCTCCCGGAGGACAAGATGCCCATTGATGACCTGATCGCGCAACTCCGCCAGATGCGTCAGCAAGCGCTCCTGGGAGGCGGTCAGGAGCGGATTGACCGCCAGCACGCCCAGGGGAAACTCACTGCCCGGGAGCGAATAGAGAAACTCCTGGACCCCGGTTCGTTCCGCGAACTGGATATGTTCGTCACCCATCGGGCGACCGGATTTGGGGTGGAGCGGCAGAAATACCTGAGCGACTCCGTGGTGACCGGTTGGGGAACGATCAACGGCCGCCTGGTCTACATCTTCTCCCAGGATTTCACCGTCTTCGGCGGCTCCCTCTCCGAAGTCCACGCCGAGAAGGTCTGCAAGATTATGGACCTGGCAATGAAGAACGGCGCGCCGGTCATCGGCCTGAACGACTCCGGCGGCGCCCGCATCCAGGAAGGGGTGGTCTCCCTGGCAGGCTACGCCTACATCTTCCTCCGCAACGTCCTGGCTTCCGGCGTGATCCCGCAGATTTCGGCGATTATGGGCCCCTGCGCTGGAGGCGCCGTCTACTCCCCCGCGATGACCGACTTCATCCTGATGGTCAAAGACACCAGCCACATGTTCATCACCGGGCCGGACGTCATCAAAGCGGTGACCCGGGAGGAGGTGACCTTTGAGGAACTGGGCGGGGCGATGACCCACGCTACGAAGAGCGGGGTGGCCCACTTCGCCGCCGAGAACGAGGAGCACTGCTTTGAACTCATCTGCCGACTCCTCTCCTACATCCCCCAGAACAACATGGAGGACCCCCCGTTTGTCCCGACCGGTGACCCCGAAGACCGGATGGACGAGGAATTAAAGCACATCATCCCCGAAAGCCCCACCCGTCCCTACGACGTGAAGGAGGTCATCCGGCGGGTGGTGGACAACGGGGAGTTTCTGGAGGTCCACGAACACTGGGCGCAGAACATCGTCGTGGGCTTCGCCCGGCTGGGAGGCTTTTCGGTGGGCATTGTGGCCAACCAGCCGCTGGTGCTGGCGGGCGTGCTGGATATAGACGCTTCCCGCAAGGCGGCCCGATTCGTCCAGTTCTGCGACTGTTTCAACATCCCCATCGTCACCTTCGTGGACGTCCCCGGTTTCCTGCCTGGCGTGAGCCAGGAGCACGGCGGGATCATCATCCACGGCTCCAAATTGCTCTGGGCCTACTGCGAGGCGACCGTCCCCAAAGTGACGATCATCCTGCGCAAGGCCTACGGCGGCGCCTACGACGTGATGAGTTCCAAGCACATCCGCGGCGACATCTCCTACGCCTGGCCCACGGCGGAGATCGCCGTGATGGGGCCCGAGGGCGCGGTCAACATCGTCTTCCGGAAGGAGATCGCCGCTGCGGCGGACCCCGAGGCGGAGCGGGAGCGGCTGGTGCGGGAGTACCGCGAGCAGTTCGCCAACCCCTATGTGGCCGCCGCCCGCGGCTACATTGACGATGTCATTGAGCCCCAGGAGACCCGCCCCCGCCTGATTGAAGCCCTGAAGATGCTGCGCAACAAGCGGGACGCCAACCCGCCGAAAAAACACGGGAACATCCCGCTGTAACGGAACAACGTAAAAAGTAAAAAGTAAAACGTAAGGCGTAAGATGCGCTCTCTCTGGCTGACTGCCGAGCACACCCTGAACATTGCCCACCGGGGGGCCAGCGCGGCCGCCCCGCCCAATACCCTGGCGGCCTTCCGCAAGGCGGTGGAACGGGGCGCCGATGGCGTAGAACTGGACGTCCATCTCTCCGCCGACGGCGTGCCGGTGGTCATCCACGACTTCACCGTGGACGCCACCACCGATGGCCACGGCCGGGTGCGGGATATGCCCTTGGCGGCGCTGAAAGAACTGGACGCCGGTTCCCGCTTTGCCCCCGCCTTTGCCGGGGAGCGAATCCCCACCCTGGAGGAAGTCTTCGCCGAGGCGGGGAACCGGTTGCTCATCAACGTGGAACTGAAGTCTATGCCCGGCAGCGACTACCCGGGCCTGGAGGCGGCGGTGGCGACGCGGGTGGCGCGGTACGGCCTGGCGGAGCGGGTGCTCATCTCGTCTTTCAACCCCTTTGCGCTGCGGCGGATGCGGCGGACTGCCCCGCACATCCCGCTGGGCTTTCTGTATGAGACGGCGCCTCTCTCCCGCGCGGCGCGGTTGGCGGCGGCGTTCATCCCCGGCCTGCGGCCGGAGGCGGTCCATCCCTGGTGGGGTATGGTGACCGCGGAGACCATCCGGCGGGCCCACGCCCGCGGCCAGCGGGTCATCGTCTGGACCGTGGACGACGAAGAGGCGATGCGGCAACTGATGGGGTGGGGAGTAGATGCGATCATCACCAACCACCCGGACCGGATGGCCGGAGTACGAAATTCGGCGAAGCGCTCTTCCTGACAACTGACGGTTGATTGTAGTGTGCACCGTGTTTTTTCAGGAGAGGAGGCAGGTAAGATGTGCAAAACGTATGGACACCCAAGAATACTGGGAGCGCTGCTTGTCGCTGTGCTGGCGCTGATCGGGGTGATCCTCGCCCTCCAATCCGAAACCCTCGCCGTCACCGGAATGTTTTCCGCCCCTCATCGCGCGCCGGATGCCCCGCATCCCGCACCGGTAGACATCCCCCTCGTCCAGCAGGTGGGTCTGCCTCTGCACAAAGAGGGGCCCGACCAGATCAATATCCTGGAAGTGCTCACCTACACCCTCACGTTTACCAATACCACAGGCCAGACGCTGAACGGGGTCATCATCACCGATACCTGGACGACGAAATCGCAGAAGTATGACCGAGAAGGCAATCCGCCTCTGGCGGAATACAACGGCAACTATCAGGTTTCCGGTGTGACCGTGCAGTTTTTCACCTACACTCTCAACCTGGCCTTGCGCCGCGGGGAGGCGACCTGGGTGCTGAGCCCTATGGGCCCTGGAGTGGTGGGCACTATTGTGTTCACCATGGGAGTCCCCGACTTTCTGCAACCCCAGGGATTACCGGTAGTGGTCGGGCCCTCGTCTATTGAGAACTCGGCCGCCATCACCACGTCTACACCAGGTGTCCGGACCGGCGATTATATTGTAGGGTCATCGGTGGTGGGACCGGTACTGGAACTGCGCAAAAGTTTCACTACCGAGACCGGCCTTTCTGGCGGTGAAAGGCTGGGACGAATTGTTACCTACACTCTGCAGTTGCAGAACCTGAATCGCGCCGACTCTATGCCGGCCGTCAATATCCGAATCTCGGAAACCCTCCCTGCCTACCTGGATTTCCTCAACGCATGGGCTGCGGTGCCGGGAGTCATCACCGGATATGAGGGTACGTCGCGCGTGATCTCCTGGAATTTCCCGTCCAGTTTCGCCCTCCAGCCTGGGGAGACCACATACGTGACCTTCTCCGTGCGGATAAGCCTGGACGCGCCGATCAACAAAGACATCAAGAATCTCAAGAGCAATTGTAATGCAATTGCCGACGGCATGGTCTTTCCGATTACCTGTGTCAGTGACGTTTCCCTCAAGGCGCTGGCCCCGCAGTACAAGGTAGCGCAGACATCCGCCCCGCCGAATGACCCGGTACAAACCTATCCCAACCGCCCGATCACCTACACGGTCTACATTTACAACCCCTACCGGGAGCTGGTAGTCAACGGATCTGCCCTGGATATCTTGCCCCCGACCTTCCGTTTCATCACCATGGTCCACGGCCCGATGCCCACCACTGTGGCGACCAACACGGTGCTCTGGACGGGGCTGAATATCCCCGGAGACGGCGTGATCAGTTTCACGTTCCGGGCCTGGGTAGGGGCCGATACGCCTCTGGGCCTCGATTGCATCAATAAGGACTATTTTAATGTAATGACGACCACTCTGGGTCCACGGGTCTTTATGGATGACAAAATGGCCCAGATATGGGTGGTCCCCCAGATTAGGGTCTCCAAAAGTGTGGCGCCTACCCTCCAGAAGCCGGGAGAGACGGTGGTGTATACCATCACTCTGGAAAATAGAGGAAACACCAATATACCCGGTCCGATCATCATCACCGACACGCTGCCCGAACATTTCCGGTTCGTGCGGATGGTCTCTTCCTCGCCGCCGGGAACACCGCAGACACATCCTACCTATAAGAACATCATCTGGTGGACGGATGTGCCCGGCGTTCCCCCCGGGGGCAAGATCGCTTTCTCCTTTGAAGTGAGGGTGGATGGCGAGATCAATACAAACTATAAAAACCAGGTGTCCGGTGAAAGCCCCCACACTTCCATATGTCAACTTACTAATGTAGCGGGGGTCACAGTGGATAGCCCTCTGGAACACCGCAAGGAGGCCATCCCTCCGGCCCCCACGCCCATCGTGCAGGGGGAATCCTTCACGTACGTGTTCACCCAGGGGAACTCTTCCCAGATTTACACGTACACTATAGATCACTTCATAGATAACCTCCCTGCCGGGTTCTATGCCAACGATCAAAATACTTACATATATACCATCACGCCGCCCTTTGTGCTCCATACCAATTGGGGCAACCACTGGCGGCACAGTTTCTCGGTAACCGTCGTGGGCGAAGGGGCCGGTACCGCCTGGTGCGACAATCTGGGCGATCCCGGCAAGCAGACGATCTATCAGGAAAAGGGACGCTTCGGCGTTCACACCGTTTCTCCAGATATGCTTTGGTTCAACCGGGAGAAAGTCGCACCGGTCTTTATCCTTCCTCACATCTCCCTGGGCCAGGAGTTCTATCCCAACCCGGCTGGTTTCAGCCATCCGGTGACGGTGACCCTCTGGCTGACCAACAACCTTCGGAATCCCCCTCAAGAGGTCTCCGGCGTGACGGTGACCTACCAGTTGCCCGTCGGTTTCGCCTATCTGGGAGCGTTGCCCGGAACGTCCCCGCCGATCTCCTCCGGTCAGTATTACACCTGGACCAACATCACCGTTCCTGCACAGGGAACCGCTGCCATCCGTTTCCTCATTCGGGCCCCGTTCCAGCAGGTGGATTCCACCCACAACGCCTGGGCAAAGTCTTACCCCCGGCCGGACATCTGCATTCCCAGGAGCAGAGCAACGCTACCGGTGCAGCCTGGGGTCGTGTTAACCAAAAGGCCCGACCCTACCTCAGTCGGCCCTTACGGACTGGTAGAGTACATCCTGGATGTGGAGAACCAGACCGGCGCGCCGCTGAGCCGGGTGCGTATCACCGATACGCTCCCGCTGGGATTCCAGTACGTCCAGCATGTCAGCGGCCCCTCCCCGATCAGCACCTCTCCCCCCGTCTGGGAGGTGGACCTTGGACCAAAGGGAACATCGCAGGCCAAGGTGACCATCAGGTTCCAGGTTCGTACCTTTACTCTGGTGGGATACTGGTACAACATGGTGAATGGGTTTCATCCCACCACGTATATCACCCGAACCTCCAATTATGAGGACAAAGTGAAATTGTACGTCGCTTCGGGGATCGGCCTCTTCAAGACGGTAGAGCCGACGCGAACGGTAGCCGGGGAGACGGTGGTGTACACCATCACGTTCTACAACGGTTCTGAGACCGCCATCCGCAACGTTCGCCTGACCGACACGCTGCCGGCCGGCTTCACCTACGCGGGGATGCTGGCCGGGCCCACACCGGTGATGACCTCGCCGCTGGTCTGGGCATTCTCCGGGAATATCGCCAAAGGCGCGCAGGTTATCATGAGTTTCCGCGCCCGCACCGATTCCCAACTCCCGCGCGGTTTCTATTACAACCGCGTCACCGGTTCGGCCGAAAAGGCCGTTTCGCCGTATGATCCGGTCGTGGTGCCGGATACTGGCGAGACGGCCCCCGTCTATGTCCAGGGTGTCCCCACGGTGGAGCGGACCAAAGTGGTCAACCCGGAGAGCGTGATGGCCGGAGAGCGGGTCACTTACACCATCTACCTCTACAATGAGGACGAGGCGCTGGCCCGTACTGTCCGCCTGACGGATACCCTCCCGCCGTCGGTGACCTTCATCTCGGTCCTGCCGCCTACCCAAAATCCGGCGACCACTTCGCCGCTGGTCTGGGACAACATTCAGGTGGGGGCGCGGCAGACGGTGACCCTGCAATTTGTGGCGGAGGTGGACTACCTGGCCCGCAGCGGCACGTACTACAACCGCCTGGACACCGTCGTGGATGGCCGCGCCCTTCCGCCGCTTTCGCAACTGGCCCCGCTGAACGTCACCGAAATCCCCCGCCTGGATGTGCAGGTCTCTGTGGATGATGACCGTCTGGGGGTCGCGGAGGGAGACCTCCTGACCTATACTGTGATGGTCACCAACGCCAACGGTGCAGGAGTCTCCATAGAGGACACCGTGGTCACAGTGACTCTGGAGCCGTCGGACTATCTGACCATTACCGGCGAGGGATGGGCGGAAGTCGCTCCTGGCATATGGACGTATCCGGTGGGCGTCCTGGCGGCGGAGGAGGTCTTCTCTGCTCCGCTGTACGCGGAGGTGGGCACGGGCATCCCGCCGGACTATATGACCATCAGCGCCACCGCCGAGGTGGAATACCGGACGGCCGGGCCGGTGATAGAGGAGAACCGGGCCAACAACCGGGCCGTGGATATAGACATCCTGCGCGGCCCCGATCTGGTCGTGACGAATCTCCGCTGGGAACCGGTCAATCCCTCCCCCGGACGTCCGGTCACCTTCTACGTGACCATCCGCAATCAGGGCACCGAGGGAGTCTACCAGCGCTGGGATGGAAATGCCCCCTATTGGCTATTTTTGGTGGAACTCTATGCTAAAGGGAGCGGGTTTATCCCGGCAGGCCCTCCGAGCGATGTCTTTGACCATCTGGGCGGCTGGTGTGTGGATGACGCCTGCAATTCCCCCCGGCATGAGTATCTCAAGTGGTCCACAAATCTTGCAGCGGACGAGGAGCGAACGCTGGTATTTCCCGTGACTCTTCCACGGGATACGTTCCATATCTACGCCCAGGTGGATGTTTCCTGGAGAGCGTCTCCTCCCTGGGGACAACCGTTTGGGTTGATCCGTGAGGCAATAGAAGCGAACAACATCTACGACGGTGGCACACTGACGGTAGATCCTTACCGCATTTTCTTGCCCCTGGTTCTGCGAAACCGTTAGGGCATGGTTGTCTGCAAAGGAGGCGCAATGAATTCTATAATACGGAGCTTTTATGTCGGATGGGTTGTGTTGCTGGTGGTTGCTTTTGGGTTCGGTGGAATGGGGGCGCAGAGAGTTTATTCCCCCCCGCTCCAGCCCACAGAGCCGCCACTACCAACCGAACCGCCCACATCCACACCGGTACCTCCCACGAATACGCCGGTGCCGCCCACAAATACCCCCATCCCGCCGACCACTCCACCCTCTGAGCCGACGGAACCGCCACCACCCCCCCCCCCGCCACCACCCCCGCCCCCGCCACCGCCGCCACCCCCGCCCCCGCCTCCCGCGCCGACGGGTACTCCCGCGCCGGTGGTGACCCCGTCACCCCCCGGGGTAGCGGTCGCTCCGACACCGACCGCGCGCGCGGTCCGGCCTGCGGGAGGGCGCTTGCCCGCCACCGGGGGAATCTCCGGCTGGATATGGGGCGGGCTGGGCCTGGGGGCGATCACCCTGGCAGCAGCACTGCTCCGACGCTACGGCTGGCACAAACGAAAACCGTCCAAATAGCATTTACGCTTTACGTTTTACGCTTTACGCTTTACATTTTTTACTTTTCACGGAGGCCCTATGCAAGACGCCATGCTCACCCCTGCCCAACGGGCCCTGCGGGACGAAGTACGGGAATTCGTCTGCAGCGTCCCGCGCCAGTTGATCCTGGATATGGACGCCGACCGCGTCCGCTACCCGCGGGAGTTCGTCCGCGAAGCCGGACGGCGCAACCTCCTGGGGCTGCGCTTCCCACCCGAATACGGCGGGCGGGGCCTGCGCTGGGAGGACGAAATCATCGCCATTGAGGAAGTCGGTGTGCTGGGGACGGCGCTGGCCTGCGCCTACGTGATGCCCAGCATCGTCGGAGAGGCGCTGAACGCCTTCGGGACGCCGGAACAGAAAGAGCGCTGGCTGCGCCCCCTCATCTCCGGCGAGAAAATCGCCGCCGAGGCGCTCACCGAACCCCGCGGCGGCTCCGACTTCTTCGGCACCACCACCGAGGCCCGCCGCGACGGCGATTTCTACATCCTGCGGGGACAGAAGCGGTTCATCGTCGGCGCGGCCGAAGCGGACTTCTTCCTGGTCTACGCCCGCACCGACCCCAACGCCCCGCCTCACCAGGGCATCAGCGCCTTCATCGTGGAGCGGGGGCCGGGGGTGGACGTGGCCTATCTCTACGGCCTGATGGGCACGCGCGGCGGCGGCACCGGACGGGTAGTCTTCCGGGACGCGCGCGTCCCGGCGGAGAACCTCATCGGGCAGGAGAACGGCGCGGCGGATATCTTCTACCGGATGATGATTCCCGAACGGATGACCAGCGCCGCCGGGGCCATCGGTATGGGGCGGGCCGCCCTGGAGGTTGCCGCCCGCTACTCCGACCGGCGCAGGGCCTTCGGAGAGAAAATCCGCCGTTTTGAGGCGGTCAGTTTCAAAGTGGCCGATTCCATCACCCTGCTGGACGCCGCCCGCGGCCTGGTCTACAGCGCCGCCCGCTGCATAGACGCCGGAGACGACCCCTCCCGCACCCGGCGCCTCGTCTCCGAGGCCAAAAAGTTCGCCACCGACGCCGCCTGGCAGGTCATCAACCACGCCATGCAGATCGTCGGCGGGATCGGCTATACCAGTGTCTACCCCATAGAGCGGCTGCTTCGGGACGCCCGGCTGATTATGATCTGGACCGGGACCAACGAGATAATGGACCTCATCATCCAGCACGAGTACTACCGGGAAGTGCTGGCGCCGCGCCCGGAGGTGCGGGATGTGGAGGCGGACGCTCCCGAAGCGGAGCGGGCCGAAGAAAAGGTGTACGAATAGCGGGAGGTCGGCCCAATGCATATCGCCCTGCACGGACTGGTCATTCTTTTCTGCGTTTTCGGCCTGTGGGGGGGTGCGGTATGGATAGTGGAATCGGCGGCGCGCATCGCCCGCAAACTGGGCTTCTCCGAACTGGTCATCGGGCTGACGGTGGTGGCCTTCGGCACCTCCGCGCCGGAGTTCGCGGTGACGGTGGGCGCCGCGCTGATGGGCGAGGCGGATATCTCCGTCGGCAACGTCATCGGCTCCAACATCTTCAACCTGGGCTTCATCCTGGGCGGCGTCGCCGTGGTGCGGGCCATCGCCACCAGCCACCACATGGTGGTGCGGGATGGCGGCGTGCTCATCGGCACCACCCTGCTGCTGGTCTTCTTTTTCCGGGACCTGTTCCTTTCCCGCTGGGAAGGGCTGATGTTGGTGCTGTTGCTGGTTGCCTACCTGGCGTTGCTCATCCGCTCCCGCGAGCCGGTAGAGGACGTCCCGCCGGGGGAGTTTCACTGGTACGAAATCCCCCGTTTCATCGCCGGAGTGGCCCTGGTGATCCTCAGCGGTCATTATCTGGTGGAGTCGGCCGTAGCCATCGCGCGGGCGGTCGGCGTCTCCGAATGGGTCATCGGGGTGACGATTGTCGCCGCGGGCACCTCGGCGCCGGAGTTCGCCACCTCGCTGGTCGCCGTCATTCGGGGGCGCCACGGCATATCGGCCGGCAACCTCATCGGCAGCGACATCTTTAACTTGCTGGGAGTTCTGGGGGTCGCTGGCTTTCTCCGCCCGATGACGGTCACCCCGGAAGTGTACGGCAGTTTGTGGGTACTGGTCGGAATGGTTATCATCGTCGTCGTCTTCCTGATGCGGACCGGCTGGGTCATTTCCCGCGCGGAGGGCGCGTTCCTGATTCTGGTCAATCTGGCGCGCTGGATACTGGATTTTCTCAAATGATCACCCGAAGGGATTTTCTCCGTCTTTCCATCAAATCGCTGGGATGGGCGGCGGTCTGGCCCGCATACCGCCGCTTCTGGCATCGGCTGGATGAAGGGCCGGTGTGGATGGGGCGGGCCATCCACCCCACCACCCTCTACGATGCGCCGAAGCGGGATGCTCGTCGGCTGGGCACGTGGAAGCGGGACGAGGTCTTCCCCATCGTGCGGGAGGTGCGCGCCCCCGGCCTGAACGCCTACAACGACCTCTGGTATGAAACGCCGGACGGCTACGTCTTCTCCGCCTGGGTGCAGCCGATGTGGGTCTGGCCCCCCCAGGTTCCGATTACCAATTTCGGCGACTGGGGATTCTGGGGCGAGATCTGCGTCCCCTACACCGAGGCGCGGGAAGAGCCGCATCCCGAAGCGAAAATTGTCTACCGGTTCTACAACCGGACCACGTACCACGTGGTGGACATCGCTTTTGACGACCAGGGAACGGCATGGTATAAAATCTACGACGAACTGCCGCCGACGGGCTACCAGTGGGTGCTGGCGACCGACGTCCGGCGTCTCACCCGGCGGGAACTCTCGCCCATTCATCCCTTTGTGGGAGCCAAACGGATAGAGATTGACCTTTCCCAGCAGCAGGTGACCTGCTACGCGGGGAACCGGGTGGTCTTCGTCACCCGTTGCGCGTCGGGGCTCGGTCGGCGGGTGCTGGCAGACGGCACGGTGGAGGACCTCTCCACCCCGAAGGGAGAGCACGCCGTCATCCTCAAACAGGTCTCCCGCCATATGAGCAACCGTCCCCAGAAGCCGGGGGACCCGGTCCCGGCGGACCTGTTTGACCTGCCCGGGGTCCCCTGGAACACTTTCTTTGACCGGAGCGGGGCGGCCATTCACGGCACGTACTGGCACAACGACTACGGAGTCCCGCGCAGCCACGGCTGTGTGAACGTCTCCATAGACGCAGCGCGCTGGATTTACCGCTGGGTGTATCCCATCGCCGGAGCGGAGGATGATTTCGTGCAGGGGGATAAGCGCGTCGGGACGCCGATTCTGATATTCTAACCGAGGAATGAGGGTATGGCAGACCTGGCTTTTGCCGCCTCGTTGCTGAAAAAGGCGCGCCACGCCGTGGTACTGACGGGCGCCGGGATCAGCACTCCATCGGGCATTCCGGACTTCCGTTCGCCCGGCTCCGGCCTTTGGGAGAAGGACGACCCGATGGAGGTGGCATCCCTCCACGCGCTCCGACAACGCCCGGAGCGCTTTTATCAGTGGGTGCGTCCGCTGGTGACCCTGTTGCGCCACGCCCAGCCCAATCCGGCCCACATCGCCCTGGCGCGGCTGGAGGCGGCCGGTCGCATTCAGGCCGTGATCACGCAGAACATAGACGGGCTGCACCAGCGGGCCGGGTCCCGCAACGTCCTGGAACTCCACGGTCATCTGCGCACGGCGACCTGCCTGAGTTGCTTCCGGCAAAGTTCCGCGGAGAGCCTGGCGGAGGTGGTGGAGCGAGGAGAGGTGCCCCGTTGTCCTTTCTGCGGGGGGCTGGTCAAACCGGACGCCATTCTCTTCGGGGAGCAACTTCCCACCGAGGTATTCATCGCGGCGATGGAGCATGCCCGTCAGGCCGACCTGATGCTGGTGGTCGGGTCATCGCTGATGGTGATGCCCGCGGCCAAACTCCCGGCCATCACCCACTCCCGAGGGGGGGACCTGCTGATTTTCAACCAGCAGCCGACCTACGCCGATGCCTTCGCCGCGGCGGTGTTTCACGCCGACGTCGTGGAGACATTGCCCCGTCTGGCCGAACTGTGCCTGAGCGAGAGCATCGGATAACCACGTCCTGCGAGGGGGAGGATGAGCGAACCTGTTCCGTCTACGGAAGAACGCATCGCTCGCCTGCAACGCATCATTGAAATCAGTCGTCTGTTGAACTCCACGTTGAGCCTGCGTCCACTGCTGGCGGAGATCGTCCAGGCCGCCTGCGATCTGACCGATGCGGAGACCGGTTCCATCCTGCTGGTGGACCGCCGTACGGGGGAACTGCGCTTTGAAGCGACCACCCATCCGGATGGGCATTCCATTTACCAGATGGCGGTACCGATGGAAAGTCTGGCCGGGTGGGTTTTTCAACGCAACGAGTCGGTGATTGTCGCGGACGTGCGCCAGGATCCCCGGTTTTACGCGCAAGTGGATCGGGCAGTTGGATGGGAGACCCGGTCGCTGATCGCCGTGCCGCTGACGGTACGGGGAAAAACGATCGGGGTGCTGGAGGTCATCAATCGCCGGAACGGCGGTTCGTTCAACGAAGCGGACCTGGAAACATTGCGTGTTCTGGCTGATCAGGCTGCCATTGCCATTGAGAACGCCGTCTTCTTTGAACAATCGGACCTGGTAGCGGAGATCGTCCATGAGATGCGGACTCCGTTAGGAGTGATCGCGGCCTATGCGGACCTGATCGCCCATAAGGACCTCCCTCCGGAACAACGCACCGAGTTCGCCCTGCTGATCCAGCAGGAGGCATTACGGATGAGCCGGATGGCGGGGGAGTTTCTGGAACTGGCCCGACTGGAATCCGGCCGGGTCTTCCTGGCCCGCGAGGCGGTAGACCTCGCCGGGGTCGTGGATTCGGTGCTGGCCTCGTTGCGCCCTCAGGCCGAAGAGAAGGGGATCCTGCTGGAGTCCGAGGTCTCTCCGGCGGTACCGACTATCATCGGGGACCCGGCCCGGATCCGCCAGGCTCTGCTGAACCTGGTCTCCAACGCCATCAAGTACTGTCGCCCCGGCGACCGGGTAACGGTGACCGTTCACTCGGACGGGCGGGAAATCACCGTCGGGGTGGTAGACACCGGCCTGGGCATTCCGCGTGACCTGCAGGCCCGCCTGTTTGAGAAATTTTATCGGATTCCCACGGAAGAAGGGCGCGCAGAAGGGAGCGGTTTGGGACTGGCAATATGCCGCCGGATAGTGGAGGCTCACGGCGGGAGGATATGGGTGGAAAGTGAGGAGGGTGAAGGGTCCGCTTTCTACTTTACCCTCCCGGTAGCGGGGAAGGGAATGCCCTCACCTCTGACCTGACAGTTCCCCCACATCTATCGCCCCGAAGGGGCAAACCGGCACACAGGCCAGACAACCGTAGCACCGGTTGCCGTCCACCCAGGGCGGCTCACCGGGGTCTAAGGCCCGCAGCGCCTTGCTCCGGCAAACGTCGCGGGCCGGACAGCGGCGGCAGGCCCGGCAGCGGGCCGGGTCTATCCGGGGAATTTTGCCGGGTAAAGGGTGGCTGATCATCGCTTAGCAGCCGCTCATCCGCTCCAATCCGTCCGCAGCCGTGTGCGCCCCCGAAGGTAACGGTCTGCAGCCATCGCGGCAACCGCTCCCTCTGCCGCTGCCACCACCGCCTGCTTCAGATGACGACAGAGGAGATCCCCCACGGCAAAGACACCGGGAATGGCCGTTTGGAAATTCTCGTCCACGATCAGGCAGCCATCTTCCCCCAGGGGCAACTGGCCCTCCAGATAGTCGGTAATGGGGACGTTGCCCGGGAGATAGACGAAGACCCCAGCGACAGGAAGAAAACGTTCCTCCTCCCCTTTCGTGTTCGTGAACCGCACCCCTTCCACTGCCTCCTGGCCGACGATCTCTATCACGTGGACAGCCGGATAGTAGAGCGCGCCGGGGTACTCCAGAAGTTCGCGGACCAGGTCAGGGTGGGCCCGCAGGTCCTGGGTGGGAGAGAGGAAGTGGATACGGGAAGCGAAACGGGTCAGCGTCAGGGCTTCTTCCACCGCCTCCTCGGTGTTGCCCACCACGGCAACTTCTTTGCCGCGGAAAAACGCTCCGTCGCAGGTAGCGCAGTAACTGACCCCACGCCCCACCAGAGGCTCCTCGCCGGGGATACGGTGCTTCCGTCCCATCGCGCCAGTCGCCAGAATGACGGCCCGGCCAAAGTAGACGCCGTTTCCCGCCCAGACCCCGCGCGGGTTCTGCCCCAGGTCCACCCGCAGCACCCGGTCGGTGACAAACCGCGCGCCGAAAGAGGCCGCCTGATCCCGAATGCGCTGGACCAGTTCAACTCCGGAGACCGGACCCACTCCGGGAAAGTTGACTATCTGCCCGGCCATACCGGCCGCTCCGGCGGTGAGCTCCTTATCTATGACCAGCGTCTTCAGCCCGGCGCGTGCGGCGTAGAGGGCGGCCGTTGATCCGGCCGGCCCTCCACCGATCACCACCACGTCATAGGCATCCGGTTCAGATAGAAGCAAAGGGCCCAGCATGTTCCCTCTCACAGCCTGCTGGAGGCTTTTGAAAAAAGTCGGATTTTCATTCAGCAATAGGTCGCTCCTGAGAAGAGCGATGATGCCCCTTCCCCCTCACCTCCTCCCCGTTGAGGGCGGACGAATCGTCCGCCCCTACTGCGCCCGCGGGGAGGGGGATTTTTGTATGGGTTTTGGCGCTGGCGGCCGAAGGCCGTCAGCGCCAAAACCCACAAATTTTTCTCCCCCTTCTCCCCCGCTTGAGGGGGAGAAGGGGGCCGGGGGGATGAGGGGGTTAAAACGCCTCCCCAAAGAGCGGGACAGGCCTCCAACGCCTTATCCCTCGCCACTTTTTCAGCACCCTCTACTGGTGGTTCTGGGGATACATCTCCAGGAACCGCTCCACTTCCATCGCGGCGATTGCTCCGGTTCCGGCGGCCACGACCAGTTGACGATAGCGGGGGTCCTGGATATCCCCAGCGGCGAACACCCCCGGAACGCTGGTGCGCTGATAACGGTCGGTGACGATGTAGCCCCGTTCATTCAGTTCCAGTTGTCCGGCGAAAATCTGCGTCTGGGGCTCCATCCCGATGTATATGAAGACTCCATCGGCCTCAATGACTGAGGACTCCCCCGTCTTCAGATTGCGCACCCGCACGCCGGTCACCGTCTTCTCGCCCAGAATCTCCTCCACCACCGAGTCCCACACGAAACGCATTTTAGGATTGGCGAACGCGCGCTCCTGATAAATTTGCGTCGCCCGTAACTGGTCGCGCCGATGGACGAGAATCACTTCCCGGGCGAAGCGGGTCAGATAGAGGCCCTCTATGATGGCGCTATCCCCCCCGCCGACGACCACCACGCGCTTATCCCGATAGAAGAAGCCATCGCAGGTCGCACAGGTGGAGACGCCGCGGCCGAAAAACCGGTCCTCCCCCGGCACCCCCAGACGCCGCGGGACGGCGCCCATCGCCACGATGACGGTGTGGGCCCGATAGGTGGCGGAATCGGTCCGGACGATAAAGGGGCGGACCGAAAAGTCCACCCCGGTGACGGAATCGTGGACGATCTGCACGCCGAAGCGTTCTGCCTGGGCGACAAACCGTTGGGCCAGTTCGGGCCCTTCAATCCCCTCCGGAAAGCCCGGAAAGTTCTCCACGACGTCCGTATTGGCCGGCTGGCCCCCGGGCAGGGGACCGACCAGAAGCAACGTATGGATGCGGGCGCGGCCGGCGTAGATGGCGGCCGTCAGACCTGCCGGCCCGCCCCCCAGGATGATGAGGTCATAGGTTTCCTCATCGGACGGCCGAACTTCCCTTTGTGGCGTGGTCAACTTGAAATCCAGCATGGTTAGTTGCCTGGTGGAATAGGTATTGGGTATTGGGCAATTGGTTTGCTGGGCATTGGCGAATTGTTAATTGCCCAATTGTTAATTGTTAATTGTTAATTTGTTAATTGTTTTTCAGCGCTTCCTGTAATTTCGCCACCACCATAGATTCGGGCGCGGCGCCTTCTATGTGAACCGTCTCGTTGATCACCGTGCGCGGCACGCCCATCACCTGATACTTGTATGCCAGATGCGGGAACTCCATAGCCTCCACCATATCGGCCCGTACCATCGGGCTGGCGATGGCCATCTGGTGGGCCAGCACCACTGCCTGCGGGCAATACGGACACGTCGGCGTGACGAAGACCTGAATGTGCACCGGCTTCGTCAGTCCCCCCAGTACCTTCAGGGTGGCGTCGCTCAGGTCCGGCTTCCCCGCCGCCACACTACGGGTAGTGTGCAGCAGGGAGGAGAACTCGTAGCCGGAGGGAATGCCGTAAAAGCGAACCCCGTAATCCTGCGCGCCAATGACGGCGATGGCCGGGATTTTGTCAACGCCCAGTTCCTCCGCCTTGGCCCGGTCGGCCTGGAAATCGTAAATCTCCGCGGTGATCCTGGGGGAGAGGTCGGCAATTTCCTCCACCAGTTGACGGGTCTCCGCACAGTACTCGCACTCAAACTCCTGCGTGAACATCACCAGCCGGACGGGACCCGGCAGGTCCTCCAGGAACCTGGAGACCTCTTGACGGATTTCTTCGTTCAGTAACGGCATGACAATCCTCCTGTAGAAATATTCTAGTTTATGCGAACCGACTGACAGCACGGATCAGGGCTTCGGCCATCTCCTCAGGGGAGGATTCCGTCGCCTGGATGCACTCCAGCGCGTAGGAGCGCATCACCTGAATGCTGGCCTGCTGGACGGCAGCGCGGATCGCTGCCAGTTGCTGGAGCACTTCCTGACAATCCCGACCCTCTTCTATCATCCGCACCACCCCGCGGGTCTGGCCCTCAATCCGGCGCAGCCGCTGGATCAGATCGTTCTTCACCTGTGGGTCCTGAATCGCCATATCCATCTCCTGGGAGCCACCGGCCCCCGCTACGAAACCCCTCAAAGCGACCCTCCGGAAGAGCAGGAAACGCCTGAAGAGAAGCGACTGCCCCCCGTCAGGCCAAAGAGGGAGACGGTCTTTTCCACCTCGGTGTTGCCGCAGCGCGGGCAGACTACCTCCTGCGGGGCATTCACCGAGCGGATGAACTTCTCAAACTTCTCCCCGCACTGGGGACATCGGTATTCGTAAATCGGCATGTCTTCACCTCCCTATACTCTACTGGGGTATAGTGTACCACAGGGCGGGAAATTTGTCAAGGGGTGGGTGCTGAGGGCATGTGCAGCAAATCCCTTTCGGGGAGCAGCGTGCCCGCGAAGTCAAGGAGAAAGCGGGGTTGTGGGGGAGGCTTCGCCGTCCCCACAAACCCCGCTCTCCGCCCCTTCCCCATGCGGGCGAATTGCTGCGCAAGCCCGGAGGGCCTCTTCAACGAACAGGCGGCTGGTTTCTTACCAGCCGCCTGTTGCGTTGCGGACACTTCCGAATCTCTTACGGCGTCGTCGGGACCTTTTCCATCCAGTTGTCGCTGTACTGGACGTTTGCCATCCGCGCGTCCAGCCATTCCTGGAACGCTCGCTGCTCTTCGTAGGAGCGCATATAATCCTCCAGTTCCCGCTCCTGGCGGTCCAGCACGATGATGATATACCAGCGACCGGTGGTCGTGGTCAGGGGTCGGGTGTATTGCTGGGGCGGCATCCCAAAGACCTGCGCGGCGATCTCCTCCCCGAACTGGTCGGTCAAAAACCCCCGCGTGACCCACTGAGGGTCACTGGCAAACGCTCCGCTGGCCCCGTCTATCTCCAGTTCCGCGGCAATATCGTCCCACTTTTCCCCTTTATCCAGACGCTCCACCACCTGATTCGCCTCTTCCTGAGTGGAGAAGGACATATAGCGAACCTGTACCTGTTCCATCCGCGCGGGGAGTTCGGCCGCCATTGCCGCCTGAAGTTTCTCGTAGAGCAGGCTGGTCTCCACCATCCGGCGGAACATCGCTTCGCCGAGTCCGCTGGGCCTCAGGACGGCGTTGACGAAATCCCGGTAGCGATTCTCAAACTCCTCGCGCGGGAGGGGCGTTGCCGACGGCGTTGTCGTTAATGGAGTTTCAGAAGGGATCGGGGGAGTTGGAGTCAGCAGGGCTGCCGCGGCGTCCCGATCGTAGCCGAACTGCTCCTCAATCGCCCGGTCCACTTCTTCCTGGGAGACTGTGATCCCGCGACGGGCGGCCTCCTGCCGAATCAATTCCTCCTGGATCATCCCGTCCAGGACTTCTTTTCCCACCAGCGTGGCGTAGGAGGAGGAGAGTTGCGCGTCCAGTTGGCGAATCTGTTCGTTCAGATACTCCAGCAGGGAAGCGGCCATTGGGTCTGTGGGGTCCAGGCTCATCCGCTGCGCGGTGTAGAAATCTCGCTGCCGCTGGAGCATCAGGCGCTGGTAGCGGACGCGGGCCTCAAAATCGGCCGTGCTGACCGTCACGCCATTGACCGTGGCAACCGGCTCGCGGGCTTTGAAGACCACTTCGGCCAGATAGCCGTAGACCAGAATGCCCACCACCAGTACACCGACGGCAACCGCCCCGATGATGATCCAGCGGTTCATGCGCGCTTCCCGCTCGGCGCGGGTGCGCTGTTTCCGGGTCATCGGACGAAGGGGAGCAACTTCTTTGCGCTTTCTGGACATCTCTTGGCAATCTCCGTTGTGCCGGAGAGAGGCAACCCCTTTCTGGTCGCGCTTCTCCTAAATGCAGGAAAGGGCGACGCACTCCATTGGTGCGTCGCCCTTTTTTCCTCAAATTACCCCCAGTGAGTATAGTCTATTGTGAAGGGTAGGAGTGCCAGATGGCGGGCCCGTTTGACCGCCCGGGCCAGTTGCCGTTGATGCCGGGCGCAGAGGCCGGTCTGCCGCCGGGGCCGTATTTTCCCCCGATCGCTCAGGAAGCGGATCAGCGTCTCCGCGTCCTTGTAGTCAATCTGCCCCACATTCTCGGCACAGAAGACGCATCGGCGCGCACTCCGACGCCACTGGGGTTGCGGTCGGGCCTCCCCCCGGGTGGCTGCGGATCGGACGGCCGACCGTCTCCCCGATGCAGGTCGTCTTTCTCTTTCTTCTGCCAATCTTCACCTCCCGAAAACCTCAGAAAGGAAACTCCTCACCGACAACCTCTTCGCCCGCGCCGCTCTCTTCTTCCAGACCCGGTTGTTCCTCTACCGGCTGCGGACGTCCCCCCAGGATAATCATTTCCTGGGCGACGAGTTCGGTACGGAAGTGTTTCTTGCCATCGGCGTCTTCCCAGCCCCGGGTCTGCAAGCGTCCCTCAATGTACACCTGCTGCCCTTTGCGCAGACGCTGCTTACAGATTTCGGCCAGATTTCCCCAGGCGACCACGTTGAACCATTCGGTCTCCTCTTTCCGCTCGCCATTGGCGTTGGTCCAGCCGCGCGTGGTGGCGACGCTGAAAGAGGTCACCGGTCGCCCGGCCGGTGTATAGCGCATCTCCGGATCCCGACCCAGGGTACCGATAATCATCACCTTGTTCAGCCCTCTCATTGTCCCTTCCCTCGCTATTCTTCTTCACCAATGCGAACGATGAGATGCCGAAGGATCGGTTCTTTGAGTTTGAGCACTCTCTCCAGTTCGGCCACGCCTCTGGCTTCCAGGCCGACCTGCATAAACACGTACTGGCCTTCCCGAACTTTGCGAATGGGATAGGCCAGTCGTCGGAGCCCCCAGGGCTCTACTTTGTGGACGACACCGCCGGTGGACTCCACGGCTCGCTTCACCTCGTCTATCACCGCGGTCAGTCCCTCCGCGTCCACCTGAGGGTGCACAATATATGTGAGTTCATACTCTCGCATGGACGGTTGTAACCTCCTTTCCACGGGAATTACCCCTGGTCCGGGCCAGGGGCGGAAAGCCCGTCCGGGCGTGTAAACGGGCATAATGATAACACAGAGCAGGGATTTTGGCAAACAGGCTCAGTCCGGCCCCTCGCCGCCGATGACCCGTCGCGGGCGGCCTGCCGGTTCCGGCGGCCCGACCAATCCCATCTCTTCCAGCCGCTCCATCAGACGGGCCGCGGTGGGATAGGCGATCCGCAACCGGCGCTGGAGGTACGAAGTGGAGATGGTCTCCCGGGTACGCAAAAGCGCGATGGCCTGCCGGAGCAGGTCCTCCTCCTCGTCCTGCAGAGATGGGGAAGAAAGGGGGCCCGCCGCGGGCATCATGGACTCCCAGGGCGCCTCGGCAACCCAGAAGGGCAACTGTTGCCGCCAGAAGTCCACCACCCGTTGAATCTCCGCTTCACTCACATAGCCCCCCTGCAGGCGAACCGGGTGTCCGGCATCCGCAGCCAGGTAGAGCATATCCCCTTTGCCCAGAAGCGTCTCCGCCCCGGGCATATCCAGGATGACCCGCGAATCTACCTGGCTGGCGGTGGCGAAGGAGATGCGGGCCGGGAAGTTGGCCTTGATCAGCCCAGTGACCACATCCACGCTGGGCCGCTGGGTGGCGACGACCAGGTGGATGCCGGTCGCGCGCGCCATCTGGGCGATGCGGCAGATCGTCCGCTCCGTCTCCTCCGGGGCCAGCATCATCAGATCGGCCAGTTCGTCTATCAGGACGACGATGCGGGGAAGGCGCTGAGCGGGGTCCCTGCCCCCGACCTTTTCGTTGTAATCGTCTATGTGCCGGGCACCGGCGGCGGCGAATTTCCGGTACCGCTCGTCCATTTCGTGGGCCACCCAGCGCAACACTCGCGGGATGCGCTCCAGTTCCGCTTCGGGGCGCCCCAGAAGGTGCGGCAGGCCCTTAAAATGGGCCAGTTCCACCATCTTGGGGTCAATCATCACGAAGCGGAGTTCGTCGGGACGGTTGGTCATTGCCAGGCAGGTAGCCAGCGCCTTGATGCAGACGGACTTGCCGGAGCCGGTGGTGCCGGCGATGAGCAGATGCGGCATCGTCCCCAGGTCGGCCACAATGGGGGTACCTGCCACATCCTCTCCCAGGGCGATGGCTAAGGGGGAGTCCATGGCGGCGAAGGCGTCGCTCTCCATCACCGCGCGCAGGGTGACCAGGCTGACCCGGTCGTTGGGCACTTCAATCCCCACGACCGAGCGGCCGGGGACGGGCGCTTCCACCCGCAGGGACGGGGCCGCCAGGGCCAGGGCCAGGTCGTCGGCCAGCGCGGCGATCTGGCTGACGCGCACTTTGTGGGGACGTCGCTGACCGTCGGGCCCGGCCCGTTCGGTAAACCCCGGCGCGATGCCGAACTGGGTGACCGCCGGGCCCCGGCGCACTTCCACGACCTGTACCGGCAGCCCGAACTGGGCCAGGGTCTCCACGATGATGCGGCTCTTGCGGCGCACCTCTTCGTCGGGAAGACCGATCTCTTCTCCTTCATCCAGCAGGTCCAGCGGCGGGAGGACCGGTTGGGCCGCGGGGCGGGAGACGGGAGTCGGGACCTCCCCGGTCCGGGCCGGCGCGGCGGGGGGCGTCGGAGCAGGGGGTGGCGCGGAGACCGGGCGCTCCTCCGGGGCAGGCGGCGGAACGGCAGAGGGGCGGGAAACCGGCGGGGGGGCGGGGCGGGCGGTCGGCCGGGGCGCCGGTGGGCGGGCCGGCGCGGGGGACGGTCGG
>Ga0209721_1000200_pt1 | contig 60828 bp, 74 predicted proteins | sample TshhotsprinmetaG_FD_184139 | JGI IMG/M metagenome (GOLD analysis project Ga0209721, IMG submission 184139) | Hot spring microbial communities from South Africa to study Microbial Dark Matter (Phase II) - Tshipise hot spring metaG (SPAdes)... | ecosystem: Environmental > Aquatic > Thermal springs...
ACCTCTTCCTAAAATAGCGGCAAGTAATTCTTTATCTCGAAGATAAAAAGCACCTTCGCGGATAATCTTCTCTCGTGGTCTCTCTGATTTCGGCAAATAGTGAATGGTGAAAGATTGTTTCATAAGCTTCTTTAATTCTATATTAAAAAAGTGGCTTTTTCAAGGCCAATTTTCTCTTAATTTTTTTACCCCATTTTTGAATACAAAATAAGGCGAGGGAGCGAGCGATAGCGAGTGACCGAGCCCAACAAAAGATAATTGGAATAAACCACGAAAGTGGTAGTAGTCGGGGGGTAAGGTTTAGCGGTTTAAGTCCATTTTCTTTGATTTATGAATTAAATTTGGTAAGACTAAGGAGAAAGTTTGAAATTGATTAACTTTGAGCACCCGAAGATTAGAAGCGAACTCTTTTTCTTGAGGGGGGAGCGAGCTTGTCTCGCTCCTGCCAGAAAAATTTGCCCTGCCTTGCTTTCGTAAGGCGGGGCAAATTTTCTCGGGACAGATAAGGAAAATTCGCTCCCCCCTCAACAATCAGAGTTTGTATCTAATACTATGAGTGGGCGTGGAAGGAATCGAACCTTCGACCTCATTCTTATCAGGAATGCGCTCTACCACTGAGCCACACGCCCGGAAAAATATTTTTGTTATTAGCTTCCTCTGGTATTTAAAACAAATAAAATTTTTTTAACTGGAAAGATATGAATTATTTTTTGGGCTAAAATATTGAGTTGTAAATTAGCAAAAAATCTTCCCCATTCTTTTTCCGTCTTAAAAGAGGTTTTACTGGGATTTTGAAAAAGGTTATCAAAAAAAATTCGATGAATTTGGCAGAACATTTTTGAAAAAAATCCTTCTGGCAAATCTTCAAAGATAATGATTTTTTCCCCTACTCTTTTTGCTTCTTTTAAAAGAGAAAAAGGATCTAAGCTGTGGTGCAACACATAACTAATCAAAACAACGTCAAAAGAATGGTCAGGAAAAGGAAGGTTTCTTCCGTCAACCAATTGAAAAGGAATGTCAATTACCCTTCTGTCAACAATATCCACCCCGATCAATTCTGCCCCAAAATAATTTTGAAATTCTTTACTAATAATACCTGAACCACAACCCAAATCAAGAATTTTTGCTCCTTTTGCAATAAAATTCTGACATTTTCGGCACATTTTTTTAGCTGCTATCTGATAAATCTTTTTGACAAGGCGATAATATATCATTTTTTCTTACCAAAACTACCAATAGTTAGTTTAGGAATCAAATTTTTAAGGATCTGGGGTTGAATTTTTATTGAAAAATTATAATTTCCACTATTTAAAATAACTTCTTTTTCTTTCATTAAACTCTTATCTACAAAAGTGGGGATATTCCACAAACTGCCAAAAGGAGGAACCGCTCCTACCTTCACTCCCTTCAGTCTTTTTTTTATTAATCCCTCGGAAGCAAGCACTAATTTTTTATTTTTAATAATCTTTTTTAATTTTCGGGTGTCTAAATTTTTGTCAGCTGAAATTAAAACCAAAATTAAATCTTCGTCTTTCTTTATTATCAAAGTCTTGCCAACAATTTTTTTGGGAACCTTTAGGGTTTGAGCCTTGTCAAAAGCAGTATAAACTATTCGGTGTTCTATTGGCTCATATTTTACTTTTGCCTTATTCAAAAATTTCAAAACCTTACTTGGAATAGTCATTATAGTTTTTTAACAAAAAATAAAAGACCTGTAAAGGTCTAATATTGTGGTAGCCAAATTTCTTCGACTTTTTAGAAAAAAGAGTTTGTGAGGAAAGAGGATTTTTCAATTGTAAAGTAATTGGCGCGTTATTAAAACGCGATGATAGGTAGTTTCTTAGAGTTGCCCCGGATCGATCTTTAAGATGTTCGATCAATACCTTAAAGTTAAAATCCGAATTCCAGATTTCAACTTTAGTCGACACTTAAAATTAATTAAATGATTGATCCACGAGCAGGTTCCCCTACCCGTGCCTTGTTACGACTTCGCCCCTCTCACTGAGCCCAGCTTAGGACCTCTTTCGAAGCACTTCGGCTGTTCCCAGCTCGCTTGGCGTGACGGGCGGTGAGTACAAGGCTCAGGAACGTATTCACCGTGACATGGCTGATTCACGGTTACTAGCGATTCCGGCTTCATGAGGTCGGGTTGCAGACCTCAATCCGAACTAAGGTAGCTTTTGATGGGATTAGCTCCGCCTTACGGCTTGGCGACCCTTTGTAGCTACCATTGTACCACGTGTGCAGCCCAGGGCATCGAAGGGCCATGCTGATTTGGCGTCATCCTCACCTTCCTCCCCCCTCCTAATTTTTGAACTACTTTCCTCTTTTTCAAAAAGGAAAGAAAATAGAAAATTATTTTTTCTATTTTTATGCTCCAAAATTAGGAGGGGGGCAGTCCCCTATGACATTTAAAACATAGGGTAAGGGTTGCGCAGGTTCCGGCATCTAAGCATGCGTCTCAAGACACCTGCTGACGACAACCATGCAGCACCTGGGCTAGTGTCCTTGTGGGTGGGCCTTCCTTTCAGAAGGCTTTCACTAGCCTGTCAAGCCCTGGTAAGGTTCCTCGCTTGTCGTCGAATTGAGCCACATGGTCCACCGCTTGTGTGAGCCCCCGTCTATTCCTTTGAGTTTTAGCCTTGCGGCCGTACTTCCCAGGCGGGACACTTAACGCGTTAGCTTCGCCACTTGAAGGGTCGACACTTCAAGCAGCTAGTATCCATCGTTTAGGGCGTGGAATACAAGGGTATCTAATCCTTTTTTATGCCCACGCTTTCGTCCCTCAGCGTCAGGACCGCCCCAGCTGACTGCCTTCGCTTTTGGTGTTCCGGCAGATATCAACGGATTTCACCCCTACACCTGCCGTTCCGTCAGCCTCTAGCGTCCTCTAGTCGGATAGTATCTAAAGCACCCCTCAGATTGAGTCCGAGGTTTTTAACCTTAGACTTTTCCGACCGCCTACGGACCCTTTACGCCCAGTAAATCCGGATAACGCTTGCGGGTTCTGTCTTACCGCGGCTGCTGGCTAAATTATAATTTTTCAATAATTTGGACTATATCATCACCGAACACATAATTTATGTGTTCGGGCCCGGCGTATTATGGCAGTTTAAAAACTCCCTGCCATCTTGGCCTAAACCTCAGTCTCTGAGGGGCTAATTACAATGGAGGTAATTTATAGGAAAACATTTTATTATCTCTCTTTGTCTTTGCTTTAAAGGTATTCTTACCTGGAAGTCTTATTCCTCCATTACAACTTCCTCCATTATAACAGCTTCCCTGCGGATTGTTTAGGGCAAATCTTGAATTTATATCAAGATGCGGTAACCCTAAATTCCCCGCATATAAGCCGAGTTTTAATTCTGCGCCATTTGCACAGAATTAGCACCCGCTTATTCCTGGAGTACTGTCAGTCTCTGGCGAGACTTCATCCTCCAGAAAAGAAGTTTACAACCCGAAGGCCTTCTTCCTCCACGCGGCGTCGCTGGTTCAGGGTTTCCCCCATTGACCAAGATTCTCGACTGCTGCCTCCCGTAGGAGTATAGCCCGTGTCTCAGTGCTATTGTTGGGGAACAAGCTCTCACTTCCCCTACCCGTCATTGCCTTGGTAGGCCATTACCCTACCAACTAGCTGATAGGCCGCGGGCCGATCTCAGAGCGGTTGGATTTCTCCTTCCTTTTACCCTTCATTACTTTTGTAACAAAGGGGCTATGGGGAATTAGCCCAGATTTCTCTAGGTTATACCCATCTCTGAGGTTCGTTACCCACGTGTTACTAACCCGTTTGCCGCTAATGCAACTACCAACCTCTAACCACCAACTTCCAACAATTTATTTTTGTCTAAGCTTCTTTGAAAATCCTCCTAATTGATTAGTTATGTTTAATGCTCTCTCTTCTGCCTCTTTAAATTCATCTTTATTTATTAAAGTTTCCTTGTCTGCCACTTCATATCCCGCCATCGTTTCATTTATTGAGCCCAAAGAATTTTCAATATATCGATTGAAATCCTTATCAGATCTTTTGGCAGAACCCTCGGCAATATTCAATACTACTGAAAGAGAACCGTTTCTCATCTGACGCCTAAGGTAGTCGAAATCTCTGGAAAATTTTTTAGTTATCCTAATAATAAATCGATGAAATTCAATCGCCCCCTGATAAACTCTAAATTTCCGAAATCTGAAAGCCAGTCTTCATTTTAACAACTTTTGTTGGCAGTTGGAAGCTGGAGGTTGATAGCTGCATCCGCTCGACTTGCATGCCTTATCCACGCCGCCAGCGTTCATCCTGGACCAGGATCAAATCCTCAAATAAAACTTTTGTCGGGGCAACTCTAAGAAACTAATTATTAACTTTTTAAAGTTCTTTCCAGCAACAAAAATCAGGAAAAGACTTCCTGATTTTTTTCGTCTTTTCTTTACACCCAATTTCAACCCTAATTCATAAGCATTTTAACATCCGCAACCTTTTTTCTTTTTCTTTGCCATAAGTCTTTACTCTGTTCTAATTTTAGCTTGCCTAAAACTTTTGTCAAGTCCTTAATCTTTCCTTCCCCTTGTCTGATTCTAAATTTTTGATGATTTCTGGTTTCTAAATTTTCTTTATTTGCAATGAGTCCAATTCCACCGGCGTGTCCCGACCAAAGATGTTAACCAAAACCTTCACTTTTCCTCTCTCCTCATCAATTTCTGAAACTTTTCCTTCAAAATTTTTAAATGGACCGTCGGTAATTTTGACTAAATCGCCAACCCTTACCTCAATTTTATATTGAGGCTCCTCAACCTTCATCCTTTTCATTAAATTTTCTATCTCTTCCTTGGAAACCGGAATAGGAGTAGTGCCGGCCCCAATAAAACCAGTAACATTGGGGGTATTCCTAACTACATACCAAGAATCATCGGTCACAATCATTTCTACCAAAACATAGCCAGGATAAATTTTTTCCTCCACTACTTCTCGTCTGCCATTTTTAATTTTTATCTTTTTTTCTTTCGGAACAATGACATTAAAAATTTTGTCTTCCATTCCCAATGATTCCACTCGCTGACGCAAATTTTTAGCCACTGACTCTTCGTAACCTGAATAAGTATGAATGACATACCATTTTTTTTCTTTTGGTAATTGTTGTTTCGCCATAGTTTTTCACTCAAAATATAAATTTCTCCAAAAAAATGGTAAATATATAATCTAAACTACCAAGAACAACAGCAACCATTATTGAAACAATAATCACAATTAAAGTGTAGCGCAAGGTCTCCTTTTTGGTCGGCCAATTGACTTTTTTTATTTCCATTTTAACCTCTTTTAAAAAAGTAGTGATTTTAGAAAGTAAATTCATACGATTTTACCTAATTAATTAAATATCCAAATTTTTAACCTTCTTGGCATAAGCCTGAATGAATTTCTTTCTCGGCAAAACATCTTTGCCCATCAAAATGTCGAAAGTCTTGTCCGCCTCTCGGCTGTCCTCAATAGTAACTTGAAGCAGAATTCGATTTTTAGGATCCATAGTTGTCGACCATAATTCCTCAGCATTCATCTCTCCTAAACCTTTATATCTTTGAATAGAAGGCGTTCCTCCTTTTTGTTTTTTCACTGAGTTCAAAATTTTCATTTTCTCTTCCTCGCTATAGGCATACTCAATTTGTTTTCCTATTTGAATTTTGTAAAGGGGTGGCTGGGCAATATAAAGGTGGCCCGATTCAATTATTGGCCTAAAGTAGCGATAGAAAAGAGTCAAAAGTAAAGTCCGAATATGATTTCCATCTACATCAGCGTCGCAGGTTATAATGATTCTATGATATCTTAATTTATCTAAATTAAAATCTTCAGCAATAGCAGTTCCTAAGGCAATAACCAAAGATTTAATCTCTTTTGAAGTTAAAATTTTATCTAAACGAGCTCTCTCAACATTCAAAATCTTGCCGCGCAATGGCAAAATTGCTTGAAAATGTCTATCCCGAGCCTGACGGCTACTACCGCCGGCGCTTTCTCCCTCAACTATATACAATTCACTTTCCTCAGGATTTTTTGAAGAACAATCAGCTAATTTTCCCGGCAAAGCCAAACCATCTAAAATTCCTTTTCTTAAAATCGTCTCTTTGGCGTTCTTTGCCGCCCTCCTGGCTTTTTGAGATAAAATACATTTCTCAATTATAATTTTAGCATCACTCGGATTTCTTTCTAAAAAGTCAGATAAGTGTTCACTAACCACTTGTTCAACAGCTAATTTAGCTTCCGGGTTGCCCAATTTGGCTTTTGTCTGACCTTCAAATTGAGGCTCTTTAATCTTAATTGAAACCACTCCCGTCAACCCTTCTCTGATATCTTCTCCAATGAAATTTTCCTCTTTCTCCTTCAAAAATCCGTTCTTTCGGGCATAATCATTAAATACCCTAGTGACAGCGGTTCGAAATCCAGTTAAATGAGTCCCGCCTTCTTGAGTATAGATATTATTGGCAAAACTTTCTTCGTAACATTCGTACTCATCAGTATAGCATAAAGCGACTTCAACTAAAGATCCGTTTTTTTCTCCGAAACCGTAAAAAATATTGGGATGAATGAGGTTTGCGCCTCTAGTTAGGTATTTAAGATAGGAAATAAGCCCTCCTTCAAAATAAAAGGTATAAGAGCTTTCTGGTTTTAACCTTTTATCAATGACACTAATTTTTATTCCTTTAGTTAAATAAGCCTGCTGTCTTAAATGGGTTAAGATTCTTTTAAGTTCAAATTTTATTTCTTTAAAAATTTCCGGATCTGGCTCAAAAACAACAGTCGTTCCTCTCTGCTTACAAGACCCGATTTTTTTAACTTTTGTTATTGGCTTTCCTCGGGAATATTCTTGAGCATATCTTATTCCATTGCGACAAACTTCAGCTCTCATCCATTTGGAAAGGGCACAAACAACCGAAACACCAACGCCGTGAAGGCCGCCAGCGACTTGATAGGCTTTCCCGCCAAATTTTGCTCCAGCATGAAGGGTAGTCATCACCGTTTCCAGGGCCGATTTTTTTGTCTGAGGATGCGTTTCTACCGGAATTCCTCGGCCATTATCCCAACATTCCACCTTGTTTCCGGGAAGAAGTTTTATGACAATCGTATTAGCAAATCCACCAAGACATTCATCAATTCCATTATCAACTACTTCCCAGATTAAATGATGTAAACCATCGGCTCCGGTTGAGCCAATGTACATTGCCGGTCTCTTCCTAACCGGTTCTAAGCCCTCAAGGACATAAATATCTTTAGCTTCATAAGTTGTTTCTTTTATAGGATTCATATTTATTTACGAACTTGCCATCCATTTTCTTCCAAAGTTTTAATAATATTTTGCTGAATTTGTTCAATTTCTTTTGAAGATAGAACTCGATCTCTGGCTTGATAAATTAAGTGGAAGGTTAAATTTTTCATTCCTTCTGGCAATTCTTCCCCTTCATAAATATCAAAAAGGTCAACATCACGAAGTAATTCTCCGCCGCTTCTCTCGATTTCATTTAAAACTTCATCAGCCAAAATTCTTCGAGGAACCAAAACTGAAAGATCGCGAATGGCGGCCGGATAAGAAGAAATGGGTTGATAAATCGCTTCTTCAGAAGCTAATCGAGATAATTTTTCAAAATCAAGATCAAAAATTGTTACCTTGTCTTCAATTTTGAAAAAGTCGGTAATTTTGGGAGCAATTTCGCCCAAAAAACCAACTTCTTCATGATTAACTTTTATCTCCGCACATCTCAAGGGATGCCAAATAGAAATTTCAGTTTCTTCCGGCGTTGGCTGAAATCCATCATACCAAACCTGGGCAATCCCTAAATTTTGGAAAAGAAAGTCAACCACTCCTTTGGCTTCAAAAAATGCCTTTCCTCTTATTGCCCCTGTTAACCTTCTTTTTTCTTCAAAATTCGGCCTTTTATAAATTTTACCTAACTCAAAAATTTTTATTTCTTTTAAAAATCTTTGGTTTTTTTGAATATTCTTTAAAAGATGGGGAATAAGGGAAGGTCTTAAATATTTATAATCAGCACTGGTTGGGTTTTCAAGCTCAATCAGATCTTTGAAATTGAAAATTTCTTTTTCCCTTTCCCCTATGAATGAATAATTATAGGTTTCGGTTAGGCCGGCTTCTTTAAGTGTATCCTTGGCTATTTTTTCCCAGAAGAGATTAAGATTTTTTTGGGGAGGAATTAAAGTTACTGTTGGGAAAACCAAGGGAATTTTTTGATACCCATAAAGCCTGGCAATTTCTTCAATCAAATCCTCGGCCAAAGAAATATCCAATCTAAAGGTTGGCACTTCCACTATCAATGTGTTGTCGCTTGAAGGACTGAGCGGTTGAGAAACTTTGAACTTCAATCTTTTTAAAATATCCTCTATTTCTTTTTTGGCAATCTTTACCCCCAATAAATTCTCAACATAATCTAAATCTAATCTAATTTTTTTTGGTAAGAGTTTCTTTGGATAAAAATCAATAAAGCCCTGACAAACATTTCCACCAGCAATTTCCTGAATGAGATAACTAGCCTGATTGATGGCTAATTCGGCCAAATTTGGATCAATGCCGTGCTCAAAGCGCCAGGAAGCATCGGTTTTCAAATCTATCTTTTTGGAACCAGCTCTAATCGTCTTTTGATTAAAATTAGCCGACTCTAAAACAATCCGCTTTGTCCTTTTACTTATTTCAGCTTTTTTTCCACCTTTAATTCCAGCAATTGCCAGTGGAGTCTTATCATCAGCAATAACTAAGACTTCTTTATCTAATTCATATTTTTCATTGTCAAAGGTTATTATTTTTTCTCCTTTTTGTGCCTTTCTAACAATTATTTTTTTGCCAGCAATTTTATCAAAATCAAAAGCATGAAGGGGTTGACCGGTTTCTAACATAACATAATTTAAGATATCAACAACATTATTAATCGGCCTTAAACCACAAACTAAAAGTTTTTCTCGAATCCATTTTGGCGAAGAATCAATTTTAACATCAAAAATAGTTCTGGCTATATATCTGTAACAATCGTTTTTATTTTTGACTTCAACTTTTAGAAAATCTTTTGTCTTTAAAGATTTATCCTCTTTTAAGGGATAATTCCTCGTTACCAATTCATAACCTAAAATAGCTCCCACTTCTCTTGCTATTCCCAAATGAGAAAAACAGTCCGGTCCTCGATTTGGTAAAACCTCGATATTTAAACCGAAATCGTCGCCAATTTTTTCAATACTTTCAACCTCAAAACTCTTCATGGTCAAAAAATCTGCCAATTTCTCCGGTTTCGATATTTTTCTCTCAAAAAAAGATTGTAACCAATTATATGAAAAAACCATACTAAAATTGCTCTAAAAATCTTAGGTCACCATTATAAAATAATCTAATATCATTAATTTTATATTTCATCATTGCCAACCTCTCTATTCCTATTCCAAAAGCAAAACCCTGCCATTCTTTTGGTTTCAGTCCTGCGTTCAAAAAAACATTTGGATGAACCATTCCTGCTCCCATCATTTCTATCCAACCGGTTTTTTGACAAGCTGGACAACCCTTACCCAAACAGTTGAGACAAAAGAGGTCAACTTCAAAAGAAGGTTCGGTGAAGGGAAAATAACTCGGTCGCATTCGAATCTTAACTGGTTTTTTAAAAAATTGCTTAAAAAATTCTTGGACAATTGCCTTAAAATTAGCGACTGAGACATTTTCACCAACCATTAAACCTTCCAATTGATAGAAATTAATTTCGTGGCTGGCATCGGTGGCTTCGTGGCGAAAAACTCTCCCGGGAACGATGATTCTCAGGGGCGGTTGATTTTTTTCCAGATAATGGATTTGAACCGGGCTAGTATGAGTTCGCAAAAGGAATTTTGCTTTTTTATCTTTTAGCCATAGAGTATTCCAAAAATCTCTGGCCGGATGGTCGACTGGTATATTTAAGGCATCAAAATTATACCATTCGTTTTCAATTTCAGGACCTTCAACAATTGAAAAACCCATTGATTGAAAGATCTCCTCAATCTCTTGCTTGACTTGAGTTAAAGGATGGAGATGGCCGACCTGAATTTTCCTGCCGGGAATGGTAACATCAATCCAGTCTTTCTCGACCATCTCTTTTTCCAGTTTTTCTTTAATTTCTTCGGCTTTTTTCTCTAAAGATTTTTTCAAAAAGGCTTTAAACTCATTAATTTGGAGCCCCATCTTTCTTCTTTTTACCTTCGATAATTTTTTAAGAGACCTAATCAAAAAAGTAATCTTTCCTTTTTCGCCAAGATATTTTCTAAAAATTTCATCTAATATTTTCAAATTATCAGCTTTTTCTATCTCTTTTTTAACCTGAGATTTAAGTTTAAGAAAATTTATTCTCGACATATGATACTTTTATTTTAACTCAATTTCAAATAAAAAGCAACCTTCCTGAATTAAAAAATAAGGCATAGGGTTTCTACGCCATTATTTGGTGGTGCTATTATTCGCCTATTAAGACAATAAAAAATCAAGTCAAGCCGATTTTTCTTCCGGCAGGTTATTCTAAAGTTAGCTCGAACTTATTTTAAAACGAATCTTGGTTTTGTCTGCAGGCTGCAAAACCGCAATTTTTAACGATTTGGCGTTTTTCTATGGCTTAATAATAACTCATTATTAACCTAAAAAGATGAAAACACTTTTACATAAAGCTCACACGACCGCTTGCCTTTTATGTAATTGGCATTTTCTTAAATTGTTCGTTGGAATTATTTTTCAAACGGCAAATTTATCTCATCCATTTGATACTTTTACTTTTGTCGAGATGATTGCAGCAAGAACAGAATAATTATATAAATTGACAAAACCTTTAATTCCCGAATATTTCCATTTAACCTGCATAAAAATCCAAGGTGTTAGGCTTTAGAATTTTCCATTATGTTTCTGAACTTATGCAGAAAAAGGATAAACACCTTGTCTGGTTTGTTTTTGATAAAATTAAAAGATAGAATCTTTTAGTCCTGCTTCTTAGTAAGATAATGGAGAAAGTTTGAAATCGTTTAATACAAGCGCTACCATCAACACACACGAACTCTCTTTGTTGAGGGGGGAGCGAAATTTCCTTATCTGCTCCGAAAAATTTAGCCCTGCCTTGCTTTCGCAAGGCAGGGCTTTCTTTGGTTTCAGAAAATTGAAAATCTTTCAGATTTTCCGAATAAAATAGGGTTATTTTGATGGTTTCCGGAAAACGAACGATTTCTTCCAGTTCTTTTTTATTTGATGATTTTTATCGCCTTACCTTCAATCAATGCTTCGGTGATTTTTTTATAAGCTGATGATAAAATTCTCTGAAAAGTGCTCTGAGAAGTATTCATTTTTTTAGCTGCTTCTTCTTGGTCTAAATCTTTTATATTTTTCAATCTTAAGGCCTCTGCTTCTTCAGTAGTTAATTCAACTACCTCTAAAAACCTCAGTGGCACTCCTTGAGGCTTAAAATAAGTTACATTCGGATTGAATCTAATTCTTCTACAAAGTCTTGGTCTTACCATATTTTTAAAATTTTATATAATAAAATTGAGGGTGAGCCTCGCTCCTAAGATTTAATCCAGAAGCGAGGCCCCTCTTTTATTTTTGGTTCTTTAGTTCGGACAAGCGTTCTTTAATAGCTTTTAGCTCATCTTCCAAAACCTCAACTTCTTCCTCTAACGCTTGTTTTTCTTCCTTTTTGGTTATTTGAGGACCGAATCTCCAGAATCTACCAAATCCGCGACCGAATCCTCTCCGCCAACCCATGCCAGCACCGCAGGGACCTAAACCCCAGCCGGTGCCGGGACCGAAACCTAAAGGGCCTGTTCCGTCATATCTTGGCATATTTTTGTTTCTGATAATTTAACAATTTTTGATAGTCCGACCTTTATAAACGACTATCTATTATGAATATATACCCATAATAACTGCCTGTCAAATCCTTCTCTTGTGGAAATAACAAGTGTCTATATTTTGCTTGACAGGTAAAATTCTGTTATAATGAAATTGTAACCAATCGAGGATACACTTTTGATGTAATTATAATCAGTAATTGTATCACCAAACGGGCAACTTCTGTTCAATCGTGTATCCTACATGATTGGTTACAACAGGGTTGCCCTTTTGGTTAAAAAAACATAAACAAAAAACAAATCAAAAACTGCGCCATCTATACGAAGGTCTCAACCGATCTGCAAGCGGAAATAGAATTTTCCTCCTGCGAATCGCAAGAAGAAAAAATTCGGGCTTTTGTGAAAAGCCAGGATAACTGGCAAGTCTATAAGGTTTATTCTGACGCCGGATATAGCGGAGCTAACACTAATCGTCCTGCCTTACAAGAATTACTTGAGGATATAAAGCAAAGGAAAATTGACATTATTTTAGCTTACAAAATTGATAGATTGACCCGTTCTCCAAAAGATTTTTATCAACTAATAGAAGTGTTTGATAAGTACGGAACGGATTTTGTCTCTATTACAGAACGATTTGATACCTCTACTCCAGCCGGCAGATTGTTAAGAAACATAATGCTTACCTTTGCTCAATTTGAAAGAGAATTAACTTCAGAAAGAACAAGAGACAAACTGTTAGAGCGTGCCAGAAAGGGAATGTGGCACGGCGGAAATGCGCCCTACGGCTACAAACGAGAAAACAAAAAACTGGTCATTAACCAGAAAGAAGCTGAAATTATCAGGTTGATATTTGAAAAATATCTTGAAACTGGCTTGATAAACAGGGTTTATGATTTTTCAAAGAGAAAAACATTAGAAACAGGCAAGGTGATCTTTTTCGCCAACGAATCATTACTTTCATTTTAAGAAACCCTGTTTATGCCGGCAAAGTTAAATTTGCTAACCAGATTTTTCAGGGAATTCATCAACCCATAATTTCAGAGGAGTTATTTGAGCTTACTCAAAAAACCCACAAAAAGAGAATAAGGAAGTTCAGGGTTTATCGGGATTTTCTTTTTGGCGGTTTGGTCAACTGCGGAGAATGCGGACACAAAATGACTTCTTGTTTTACCAACAAGTAGCGCGAAAGAAAAATGAAAAGGTATTATTACTATCGCTGTACTTCCGTTGATAAAAAGGGCTGGCAGGCTTGCTCAACAAAGGAAGTCAGCGCCGATAGGTTGGAAAAATATATTCTGGAAAATTTAGAAAGAATTTCTGTTGATAAAAACTATTTAGAAAATTTAGTTTTTAAACTAAACCATAATTTAAAAAGTTCGAAACCTCGCTTAAAAAACTCACAAGCACCCAAACAAACAGGACTTGAACCCTCGGCTTCATGCTCTAAATTTTCTGAATTTTCAGCGGAAACTATCGTTTCTATTCTCAAATCGTTTCTCTCTTTTCTTTCTCAAAGAAGGGGGGTCGAAAGAAATTTATTAGTTAAAAAATTTCTTAAATAGATTGTTTACTCTCCGGAAAACATCAAAATAACCCTATTTTATTCGGAAAATCTGAAAGATTTTCAATTTTCTGAAACCAAAGAAAGCCCTGCCTTGCGAAAGCAAGGCAGGGCTAAATTTTTCGGAGCAGATAAGGAAATTTCGTTCCCCCCTCAACAAAGAGAGTTCGTGTGTGTTGATGGTAGCGGACCCGATGGGATTTGAACCCACGATTTCTTCCGTGACAGGGAAGCGTGTTAAACCGGGCTACACTACGGGTCCCTATTGGCTGGGGTGGGATTTGAACCCACGGCCCGACGCTTATGAAACGTCTGCTCTGCCGCTGAGCTACCCAGCCTGAAAAAATTTTTGTCGCGGGGGGTCGAATTGCACGACCGCTTCCAGCTTATGAGACTGGCGACCTACTACTGGTCCACCCCGCAATAAATTTTTTCAACTAATATCTTTTTATTTTAAGCTTTTTTTAAAGAATGTCAACTTCAGCAAGGGCTTTTTCGTAAGCTGCCAACACTCTTTTTGCCTCTCCCAGGTCAAGTTTATAACTCGGATCGTGAACGATATCGTTTCTTATCTTGTGAGCTCGGTAAATTTCTTGAAGATTAGTTAAAAAGTCTGGGGGTAATTTATTTAATTTTTCTTCTAAATCTTTTTCTCTATATCCCATATTTTCTAAAATCTCATCCAATAAACTATCAGCTTCAATTATTGCCAACTTTGCCTCGGTCTCCAAATTAGATTGAAGTCTTTTTTTGATTTTTCCCCACTCTTTAATCCATTTCTCTTTTTCTATAGGTTTGAAAGCCAAAAACTCTTTTAGGTCCCAAAGGAAAATTCTCTTTAGCCAACTGAATTTAACCAAAGCCCAAATAATAAACCCGGCAAAAAAGGCAGAAAACAGGAGAAAGATAATCTTAACAACTGTTAACCAACTGTTCCACTCCGGGCCCAAAAAAAATTGAATTGGATTTTTAATCGACATAAAGTTTTGCTATTTTGATAAGCTGCCTATCCTCAAACGGTCTTCCAATAATTTGAAGACCAATTGGTAATTCATTAAGCTTACCACAAGGTATTGAAATAGCCGGTAATCCAGCCAAATTAACGGAAACAGTAAAAATATCTGATAAATACATTAAAAGAGGGTCATCAATTTTCTCGCCTAATTTAAAAGCGGTAGTGGGAGTAGTTGGGGTAAGAATAAAATCAACTTTTTTAAATGCTTCTTCAAAATCTTTTCTGATTAGAGTTCTTACCTTTAAAGCCCTTAGATAATAAGCCTGATAGTAACCAGCTGAAAGGGCATAAGTTCCTAACATAATCCTTCTTCTAACCTCGGCGCCAAAACCTTCTCCCCGACTTTCAAAATAGATGTCACTTAATTTTTTAGTTTTTTGATTAGCTATCGAATAGCCATATTTTATGCCATCATAGCGAGCTAAATTTGCCGAGGCTTCAGAAGGAGCAATAATATAATAGCAAGGAAGAGCATATTCGGTGTGAGGCAAACTAATTTCTAAAGTTTCTATTCCCTTTTCTTCATATTTTCTTATTGCATTTTTAACCGATTTTTCTACCTCAGGATCAATTCCTTTAATAAAATATTCTTTTGGAATACCGAGTCGTAAATTACGAGTTTCAAATTTTAAATTGGGGTTTGGAAATTCAACTGAGGTTGAATCTAACTCGTCTTTGCCGGCAATCACCTCAAATACTATCTCGGCATCATCAACCGTTCTTGTCATTGGTCCAATTTGGTCCAAAGAAGAAGCAAAAGCAATCAATCCATAACGGGAAACTGCTCCGTAAGTGGGTTTTAACCCAACAATACCACAAAAAGCAGCCGGTTGTCTAATTGAACCTCCGGTATCAGAACCCAAAGCAAGAACACAAAAATTTGCCGCCACCGCTGCTGCCGACCCACCGGAGGAACCGCCCGGTACCCTTTTTAAATCGTGGGGATTTTTTGTCGGGAAAAAGGCTGAGTTTTCAGTCGAACTGCCCATAGCAAATTCATCAAGATTTGTTTTACCTAAAATTATCACCTTCTCTTCTTTCAGTTTCCGAACGACAGTAGCGTCATAGGGGGCAATATAATTTTCCAAAATTTTAGAGCCAGCAGTACATTTCATTCCTTCAACTAAAATATTGTCTTTGATAGCACAAGGAATGCCAGCTAAAATCGGAATTTCCCTCCCCTGGGCAATCATTTCATCAATCGCTTTAGCCTGAGAAAGAGCTAATTCTTCATTGATGGTTAAAAAGGCAGAAATTTCCTTATCTTTTTCTTTAATCCTATTTAAATAAGTTTTGGTCAGTTCTAAGGCGGAAAATTCTTTTTTCATCAAGGCCTGATGAATACCTTTTATTGTCAATTTCTCCCCCTTCATATTATTGAAAAATTGATTTTACCTTCACATAGCCTTCTTTTTTCTCGGGGACCAAATCCATTAATTTTGACTCTTGAATTTTTACTTTTGAATTTACTTCATCGCTCCTCATCACATTTTTAAGTAAAATTGAATGGCTGGTTGGTTCAACTTTCGAAATTTCAACTTCCTTTAACTTCTCAATGTAATCTAAAATCTTAGAAAGTTCCTTCTGAAACTTTGTAATCTCTTTTTCGGTCAGCCCCAGTCTTGCCAATTTAGCAACATGTTTTACTACTTTTTTACTCATCATATTATTTCTTGACAAAAATAGAGTATGATTAGTTTATTTTGGAGGCTCCAATTCTCCGCTTTCCACTAAAACTTCGTGCAATGTATCTAAATTCTCCAAAACCATCCCTGCCCCCCTCACCACAGCCGTCATTGGATCTTCAATAATTTTTGTTGGAATCTTTGTCTCCTTTTGGATCAAAGTGTTTAGTCCTCTCAAAAGAGCTCCCCCACCAGAAAGATAAATTCCGTTAGCCATTATATCGGCCAGTAATTCTGGCGGAGTTTCTTCGATTGCTGATTTTACTTCAGTAACAATTTGCCAGATTGACTTTTCCATTGCTTTTCTAATATCCTCATCAGAGATTAAAATTTCTTCCGGCAAACCAGTAACTAGGTTTCGCCCTCTCATTGGAAGCTCTCTTTTCTCTTTGAGAGGGTAAGCCGAACCAATGCCAATTTTAATTGTTTCCGCCGTTCTTTCGCCAATCAACAATTTATATTCTTCTTGAGCGAAACGAATTATATCTTCATTAAGCTTATCTCCAGCTATTCGTAAGCTTTTTGCCAAAACTATTCCGCCCAAAGAAATAACAGCCACTTCGGTTGTTCCCCCTCCAATATCAACAATAAAGTTACCACCAGCTTCTTGAACCGGCAGTCTGGCTCCGATAGCCGCTGCCATTGGCTCTTCAATCAAAAAAACTTCTCTTGCTCCAGCCGATTTTCCGGCATCAATTACTGCCTTTTTCTCCACTTCCGTTACTCCACAAGGAATGCCGATAATTACCCGAGGAGAAAACCATTTTCTCTTTCTGGCTTTTTCAATAAAATATCTAAGCATTTGCTCGGTTACTTCAAAATCAGAAATCACGCCTGACCTTAAGGGACGGGTGGCAACAATGTGACCGGGGGTTCTGCCTACCATTTTTTTTGCCTCTAAACCAATTGCCAAAATCTGACCTGTCTTTTGATTAATAGCCACAACGCTCGGTTCTTGGATGACAATCCCCCGATCTCTAACATAAACCTCAGAATTAGCTGTCCCCAAGTCAATGGCTATGTCTTCGGAAAAGAAATGAGAAATCTTGTCTAACATATTTTTTTGAAAGCTTTGGACTTTTATCTTAAAATATCCGATTTAATGATTTTATTTTTAGTAACTTCGGATTTTTCTCTTCGCGTCTTTTTATCTCTAAACAATTTTTGGCTAAAGTTCTATTGCTTATTACAATTCTTATTGGAATACCAATTAAATCAGCATCGGCAAATTTTTCTCCCGGAGTTTTGTCTTCCCTATCATCATATAATACTTGGAAGGGTTGTTTTTCTCTACTTAGAGTTAACTTCCCAGAACTTTTCTTTTGAGAAATAAAGGAAAATAATTCGCGATATAATTTTTCGCTGGTTTTTCTCACTTTAGGAGAGTTTTCAATCCGAATCAAATGAACCTGAAAAGGAGCTATCTCTTTTGGCCAAATAATTCCTTTTTCATCATGATGAACTTCGACAATAGCTGCCATCAATCTTGGTACCCCTATTCCATAACAGCCCATTAAAATCAATCTTTCTTTTCCGTCTCTGTCCCGGTACTTTGCTCCCATCGCTTGGCTATATTTTGTCCCGAGATAAAAAATATGGCCAAGCTCAATCGCTCTTTTTTTCTCCAATTTTCCTTGACAGACCGGACAATTTTTGATTTCTCCAACCTTTTCGAGATTTACACCAAAACCACATTTTTGGCAAATAAAAATACTATCCTCGCCGTTTTCAGAAAGCACCATAAACTCATGGGAAAGTTTCCCGCCAATTGTTCCTGGGTTAGCCTCAACGCAGAGTGTCTTTAAACCACATCGCTGAAAAATTCTAAAATAACTTCTTTTTACCGCATTGTAAAAACGAATTAAATCATTCTCGTCGCGGTGAAAACTATAAAGGTCTTTCATAACAAATTCTTTTAATCTCAAAAGACCGGCGGTTGGTCTAATTTCATTTCGAAATTTATTTTGAATCTGAAAAAGATAGACTGGCAAATCTTTGTAAGAGGTAATTCTTTTTCTCGCAATATCAACTATTTCCTCTTCGTGAGTTGGGCCCAAGGCTGTTTCTTTTTGATGGCGGTCTTTGAGTTTAAAAAGCGGCGGGTCGATGGTGTTCCATCTTCCGGTTTCTAACCAAAGAGCCTTGTTTTGTAAAACGGGTAAATTCACCTCCTGAGCTCCCAATTTTACCATTTCTTCTCTAATAATTTCTTCAATTTTTCGATGAACTCTCAGTCCTAAAGGTAAAAACCGATAGACGCCACTAATTGTCTGTTCAACAAAATCGCCTCGAAGTAAATATTGGTACGAAATGGCTTGGATTTCTTTTGGTAGTTCTTTTTTTGTTTGACAAAAAAGTTCTGATTGTCTCATAAAAATCCTCTTTAATAAAAAAAGCGACTAATGTCCTTGATGGTAATGATAGTGGCTAAAAGAATCAGTAAACCGAAGAAAAAGGTGGTCAGATTTTTTTCTGTTTTTTCGCTAACTGGTTTTTTCCTTATAGCCTCAATAGTTAAGAATAGAAGCTTTCCTCCATCTAAAGCCGGAATTGGCAAAATATTAAATACCGCCAGGTAAATAGCAATCATTCCGACAAATTGTAAAAAATAATTTACTCCCATCTGGGCAGCCTGAGTAAATAAGTGAAAAACTCCCACCGGTCCCATCGCCTGAACGAAAGATGGCCTTCCTTTCAAAACATTAGCAATGAGTTGAACATATCCTTGAATTATAGCCAAAGTTAAATTAAAGGTACCAAAAATCCCCTCTTTAATTGCTTGAAACCAGGGATATTTTTTAATTGCTGTCCTTATTAAGATGACACCTAGCGGACCCTCTTGTGGTGGTGGTGAAGCTCTGGGGGTCAAATTCACCTCAAAAATTTGATGTTTTTCGCCAGAAACAGGCTCTCTTTTAATGGTTAAAATAACTTCTTCACCTTTGTGAGTCTGGATAAAGTCTTGAAGTTCTTTTACTTTCCTAATTTCTAATCCTTTCTCAGAAACTTCGTTTTGGTTGGCAGGAGGTTCTTTGTCCTTAACTTTCAATTTAATTGACGTAATAATATCTCCCGGTTTTAACCCCGCAATTTGAGCGGGTGAATTAGGGGCGATTTGGTAAATTTGAACCCGGGAGGAAACTAAATTATGATTTTCTTCGTCTGAAATTGCCACCGGAGTACCAAGTTTAAAGGCGATAGTAAAGAGGATAGCGGCTATAATCCAGAAAGAAAGACAGCCTCCCAAAATAATTAGTGCTCTTTTTGGGATGGATTGGGTAGAAAAGCTATCCTTCTCTTCTCTTTTTTCAACTTCACCTGGCATTTTTACAAACGCTCCTAAGGGCAAGAGATTTAAGCTATAAAAAGTTTGACCGATTTTCTTTCCAATTATTCGGGGAGGATAACCCAAACCAAATTCCTCCACTTTTACTCCAAGTTTCTTTGCTAAAATAAAGTGGCCAAATTCATGGAAAATTATTAAACCAACCAAGCTAAAAAAAGCAATAAGAATTGTGAACAACATAATATCAAATTAAAATTTTGATTTTTTATTCTTTTATTTCTTTCTCTTTTTTTTCTATCATTCCTTCAATTTTCTTATTATATTCGTCAATCAGTTTCTGCAATTCATCCTTTGCCCGATATTTATTATCTTCAGAAATTTTTCCTTCTCTAAATTTTTCCTGAATCTCGCCCCAAACTTCTTCCCGCCATCTTCTCACCGTCTGCTTAGTCTGCTCTTTTCTCTGAGAAATCATTCTTATTAAGTCTTGCCTAAATTCCTCACTCAGAGGGGGTAAATTCACTTTAATCAAATTTTTGTCAACAATGGGAGAAACCCCAAAAGATCTTTTTTCTAAACTTTTAACAATTCCTTCAATATAAGAACTATCCCAAGGTTGAATTAGAATTTGTCTTGCTTCCGGAGTAGAAATTGCGGCTAATTGTTTTAAAAGAAATTTTTGACCAAAACATTCAACCTGAATATCCTCGACCAACGAAGGAGAAGCTCTCGAGACTCTAATTCCCTGGAGTTCTCTTTCTAAAAAATGAATGACTTTTTCTAATTCCGGTTTTATTTTTTTAATAATCTCTTGATATGATATTTTTTCTTCAGTCATAATTCAAAATTTTAACATTAATAATTCTAAGGCCAATCTTGGATTAACATTAGTGGTAGATATGAAAAAAATTGTCTCCTGGATTTGCTCTATAATTTTTTTTAACCGAGAAAGAGAGTAATAGGAATCTTGAACCTCTCCAACCAGACTTTTTTTTATCAAATAGAAACGAAAATAAACTAACCAATTTTCTAAAATTTCTTTTAGATTTTCAGTTTTTGAAAGTATCTTGGCTAATTGAAAGCGTTCAGGGATGGAAATTTTGTGAAGCCTGATTAACTCTTTTATCCATATTTCTCTTTCTTTCATTTTTTTTGGATTTTTTAAAAAACTAATTGCTACTCCCGGTCTTCCCAAAGAAATCTCAGTAAGCGTTTTAAGATCTTCCCCGGAAACTCCTTTTTTCTTTAAAAAATTACTAATTTCCTCTTTTTGAACCGGATAAAATTTAACTTGTTCACAACGAGAAAGAATAGTTGGCAAGAGAAAACCGGGATGTTCGGTAATTAAAATCAATAGACTGTTTGTTTTCGGTTCTTCCAAGGTTTTCAAAAAACAATTTTGGGCTTCTTTTGTCATCAAATGAGCTCCATCTATAATCGCTAACATTAAAGGTGCTTTGATGGGTTTCAAACTCAATCTCCAGGCAAGTTCTCTTATTTGGTCAATTTGAATTTGGCCTGGTCCCTTTTTCTCTTGAGGGGGTTCAATCAAAATAAAATCAGGATGTCTTTCTAAATTTTCTCCTAAAAACCAAAAGGCGACCTCTAAAGCAATTGTCTTTTTTCCCAGTTTTTCCTGTCCGGAAAAAAGCAGGGCATGGGGAATTCTTTTTTGCTTGACCATTTTTTCCAAAAATCTGATTTGACTTTGATGACCAATAATCTCCATAAAATCATTTTTTGGTCAAAAGGGTTTTTTTATAAATGTCCAAATTTTCCAAAATAATACCCGTCCCCTTAGCTACTGCCAGCAAGGGGTTTTCGGATAAAATTGTTGGCACCCCTACAGATTTAGCAATCAATTTTGGTAAATTCCTAAGCAGAGACCCGCCACCAGTCATAACTATTCCTTTTTCCATCACATCAGCTGATAATTCAGGTGGGGTGTGGCGTAAAACCTGTTTGATTAGCTGAATAATTTCAGTCAGCATATCGGAGATGGCTTCACAAACTTCATTCGAAGAAATCTTGATATTTTTTGGCAGACCGGTAATCAAATCCCTTCCTCGAAATTCCATTACTTTTGGTTCTTTTTCTAAAATGGCAGTTCCAATCTTTATTTTTATTTCTTCAGCCGTTTGCTCACCGATAGCTAAATTGTATTTTTTCTTAATAAAATCAGAAATAGCCAGATCAAGCTTATCACCCGCCACCCTAACCGAACGGCAGGTCACAATCCCACCCAAAGAAATGATGGCCGTTTCAGTCATTCCCCCACCAATATCAACAATCATATTACCAGAGCAAGATTCAATAGGGATACCCGCTCCAAGGGCGGCCAAAATAGGAGTTTTTGCCAGATAAACTATCTTGGCGCCAGCAGCCAGGCCGGCCTCGATGACTGCTCTTCTTTCAGTAGAGGTAATGCCGGCTGGAACGCTAATCATTAAATCTGGTTTTAAAAAACGAAAGGGGCCCGAAACTTTGTCAATAAAATATCTAATCATTGCCTGAGTGACCCGAAAATCAGCAATCACTCCATCTCTTAGCGGTCGATAAATTCTAATTGTATCTGGAGTCCTACCCATCATTTCTTTTGCTTCTTTTCCAACGGCTAAAATTTTGTTTTCACTAAGAGTTACGGCGACAATTGAAGGCTCTTGCAAAACCACCCCTTTTTTAGGCAAAAAGACTACTGAATTACAGGTTCCTAAATCAATTCCTATTTTCATATATTTATTATTTTACTCTCCCATTTTAAATTTTGCAAATTTTGTGTCAAGCAATTATAATCAAAAAAGATGACAAGAAAAACAAGAAGAATTCTTTTTTTGGTTTGTTGCTCTCTTTTTCTTTTAACTGCTCCAACGGTAGTCCTTTATTTCCAAGGCTATCGTGTTGATTTAAACAAAAGAAGACTAACCCAAACTGGCGGGCTTTTTATCAAAGCAATTCCAAAACAAGTTGAGGTTTATTTAGATGGAAAATTAATCAAAAAAACCGATTTTTTATTTGGCTCGGCTTTAATTGAAAATTTACTGCCCCGAAAATATGAAATTCTCCTCCAAAAAAGAGGTTATTTTCCTTGGAAAAAAAATCTGGAAATAAAAGAAAAGGAGGTCACCGAGGCAAGAAACGTTGTTCTATTTCCGGAAAATCTATCGTTTGAACATTTGACTAAAGAGGTAGAAGATTTTTGGTTTTCTCCGGATGGAAAAAAAATTATTTTGAAGGAAAAAAGCGAAGAGGGTTGGCTTTTAAAATTGTATGAAATTGATAAACGACTCAAAATTCATCTCATCAAAGAGAAAGATATTACGAAAAAAGGAGCAAACTTAATCAAACTGGAGTTTGAGGAAAATAACAAAGAGATAGTCCTCCAAATAGGAGTTGGAGAAGAAATTAAATATTTCAGTTTATCACTAGTGAAAAGTCCAAGTAGTTTAGTAGAAATCGAAAAGTTAAATACCCTGCCAGAAAATGTTTTGATTTCAAAAAAAATTGGAGATGACTTATATCATCTTGACCGCTCTGGCTATCTTTACAAAAATGAAGAGAGAATAAACGATCAATCGTTTCCTCTTCAGAATGAAGAGAAATATAGCTTGGAGATTTTTCCAAATCATATTTTTTTAAAAGAAGGAAACACTTTTTATTTATTAAACCGAGAAACAAAATCATTTGAAAAATTTTTTAAAAATGAAAAAGGCATCAAGCTCTCTCCCGATGGAAAAAAATTAGCCTTCTTTTCCAATTTTGAAATTTGGGTTTTGTTTCTGGAAGAAAGGCTTTCCCAACCAAGAAAAAAAGTCGGGGAAAAAAATCTTATCGGTCGACTTTCCCAGGAGCTTGGAGATGTCTTTTGGCTAAACTCTGATTATTTGATTTTCAATACAGACAATATTTTCAGGGTGGCGGAAATTGATGACCGTGACCAAATCTATATTTTAGAACTTCCTTTAAAAAAGATTTTGGCTGACAATTTAGTTGAATTAAAAAATCCCAAAATATTTTGGAATTTTTTTGATAAAAAATTGTATGTCTTAAGTGAGGGCAATGTTTATACTATTGTCGGGATTCTGCCCTAAAGCTTCATTTTTAAAAATAATACCAAGGAATTTTAAGATTCCTGCCGAAGACAAAGGTTTTTAAAATTTTGCCAAGAAATCTCTCCTTGCCCTGCCAATTGGCAGACTTCTTTAAATTGACAATATTGACATTGCCAATCTTCTGGAAAAGAAGGGATTCTGGCTGGAACAATGTCGCTATCAATTTGTTTTTTTAAATTTTGAAAATCCCTAAGGAGTTTTTGGGCTAAATTTTGATTGTATTGAATGACAAATTCTTTTAATTCAAGAGTGTCTTTATTAATATAAAGAAGAATGCCTTTTGGAATTTTGAAAAAATGTAAATAGAGTTGAAGTTGATTGACATTATCTTCTTTTGGCTTCTGGAGATTCTTAAAAACCAAACTGTTCATACTTTTAAAATCAACAACATAAAGCTCGTTATTAAGAGTAACGATGGCATCAGCCCGACCGGAAACTAACTCCTGGGGAGGAATTTTTACTTCCGAAGCCCGAACAATCCCCAAGCTAAAAAGATTGCTCAAAATTTGCATTTGAATATAATCACCGTGGTCAAACATTCGCAAGACTTCTGGCGTCATTTTTTCTCGGGGGACGTTTTTAAATTTAAAAAAAATTGCTCGCGGACACTTTCCGGCATCGGTAATATAAAAATGGTGCTGTTCTTTATCTCTTTCTCGATCTAAATAGAATTTGTCAATAAGTTCTTTTAGCATAATAATGAGGATATTTGTCAAGGGAGACACTTTCCAGCCAAGTCCAGGAATAATCTTGAATTTTCCTCTAAAACGGCTGGCTTAGCGAGAAATAGCACCAGCAAGGAATGGTTTTGTTTCACCACTAAAGCTAACTGCCTGTCTCCCCAAACGATATTACCTGAAGCTTAAAGTATTATTTTATCTCTTCTGCCATTGGGGGGCTCGACGGGCCCTTTTCAAACCGAATTTTTTTCTCTCTTTCATCCGCGGATCTCTTTTTAAAAAGCCGGCTTTTTTTAATCTCTTTCTGAAAGTGGGGTTAAAAAGAACCAAGGCCCGCGAAAGACCATGACGAATAGCTTCGGCCTGCGATACCTTTCCTCCCCCTTTTACCAGAACTGAAATTCTAAATTGATCAAGGTGTTTCGTTATTTCTAAAGGAGAAAGAACAATTTTTTGTAATTCAAAAGAAGGAAAATAACTCGCCAATGGGTTTTTATTGATGAGAATAGTTTTTTCTCCAACCGTAAAAAGACGCACTCTGGCGATGGCAGTTTTTCTTCTGCCTATTGCTTCAAAATAGTGTTCCGATTTTGCCACCGGTTTGACAATTTCTTCCTCTTCCTTTAAAGCTTTAGTTTTTTTAGGTCTTCCTCTCTTTTTAGTTGTTTTTTCCGTTTGTTCCATACAACTTTTATATTTATTTTATTTTTAATCTTTTGATTTGTTTTTCCCTTATTTTTTTTGGCAACATCCCAAAAACTGCTTTTTTTAAAACTTCGGCCGGATTTTTTTCAAAAATCTCTTTAAGAGTCTTTTCTTTCAATCCGCCAGGATAATCAGAGTGGCGATAATATTTTTTTTCTTCCATCTTTTTTCCAGTAATTTTCATTTTTCTTATATTTTTAACAACAACAAAATCACCCACATCTTTTGAGGGGTCAAAATTCCTTTTATGTTTCCCACGAAGCAAAATTGCTATTTCAGAGGCTAATCTACCCAAAACCTTATCAGTAGCATCAATTGTGTGGCTTTGGCGTTCCATAAAATTTATTTAATAAGTTCTATAATCGCCATTTTGGCTCCATCCGATTTCCTTGGCTCCAATTTTATAATTCTGGTATATCCTCCTTTTCTTTCTTTATATCTTGGAGCAATATTTTCAACCAATTTTTTAACGATTTCCGGAGAAAATTTTCTGGCTAATAATTTTTTCGAATGAAGGTCTCCTCTTTTGGCTAAATTAATTTCTTTTTCAGCTAAACCAACAATCTCTTTGGCTTTTGCCTGAGTGGTGGTAATTCTTTCACGCAAAAAAATCTCTCTTATAAGAGATTTCAAAAGGGATTTTCTCTGTCCCCTTTTTCGACTCAATTTTCTACCTTTCTTTCTTTTTTTCATATTAAAAGAATATCTTAAGATTTTTTAGTTTTCTCTTTTCTCTTTGCTTTTTCCTTTTTTCCTGAAACCTCTTTGGTAATAGTTAGAGGAAAAATAACATCCTTTTTAAAAGTTTCTTGAATTAAAGAAAAATGATTAACTAAAATTTCTGACGCCTTATATAAAGCTTCTTCTGGCGAAATAATACCGTCGGTTTCTATCTCCAAAAATAATCTATCGAAATCAGTTCTCTCCCCCACTCTCATATTTTCCACCCTGAAAGCTACTCTCCTAATAGGAGTGAAAATAGCATCTACCAAAATGGTCCCAATGGCTATTTTTTCCTTTTTCCTTCTCTCTCGGGCTAAATAGCCAACTCCTTTTTCAATTTGAACTTCCATTTCTAATTCGGCTTTTTTATCCGTCAGGGTGGCAATTGGACAATCTTTATTAACCAGCTCCAATTGACTCGGCAGTTGGAAATCCGCTCCAGTCACCTTTTTTTCGCCTTTAACTTTCAAAGTTGCCCGAAGGGGTTCTTGAGTAAACATTCTAAACCTCAATTTCTTTAAATTAAGCATAATCTGAATAACATCCTCTAATACTCCAGGGATAGTTGAGAATTCGTGGGAAACCCCTTTAATTTTCATCTGGGTGACCGCTGCTCCTTCCAGAGAAGAAAGTAAAACCCTTCTTAAAGAATTTCCAATAGTCACTCCATAACCAGGATATAAAGCCTCAATTTCAAATTTCGCCCAATTTCCTTTTTTTTCAACGATTTTTGGTTTGAGAGGTAATGGTATCATAAATTTAAAATTGATTTTTAATTATATATATTTATATATATTATCTTGAATAATATTCAAATATTGTTGATATTTCCACCGCTGGGGCAACCTCTGACAGACTTGGTTCTCCTACAACTTTTCCATCTAATTTCTCAATATTTAATTCTAACCAAGGGAAAATTTTCTGTTTTTCCAATAGTTTTTTAAGATCTTGAAAAACCTTTTTTTTCCTTTTTGTTGGCTTGATTGAAACCACGTCTCCTTTTCTAACTTGATAGGCAGGAATATTAATTGTTCTTCCATTAACTAAAAAGTAGCCATGGGAAACTAATTTTCTTGCTTGGGTTCTTGAAGTAGCAAACCCCAATCTAAAAACTACATTGTCTAAACGTGACTCCAAAAGTTTAATTAAGGCAGCTGAGGCATCTTCTATCTTTCCTTTTTTACTCAGAATTTCTTTTACATAATTTTTAAATTGTTTCTCTTGGAGATTATAAAAAAGTTTTAATTTTTGTTTTTCTCTCAATTGTTTTGAGTATTCAGAAGGAGGAGACTTTCTTTTTTTTCCTTTTAATCCCGGAGAATAAGGTTTTTTTATCATAGCACATTTGGGTGAAAAACAACGCTCACCTTTCAAAAAAAGCTTAACGCCAAGCCGACGACAGATTTTACATTTGGAATTTATCATTTTTAAACCCGTCTAACTTTTGGCGGACGGCAGCCATTGTGGGGAATGGGCGTAATATCTTTTATTGAGATAATATTCAAGTCTCGAGCAGCCAAAGACCTTAAAGCCGATTCTCGGCCAGAGCCAATGCCTTTAACTAAAATTTGAACCTTTTCCACGCCTAATTTTTTTACTGCCTGAGCCATAGCTTCGGCTACCTTTGAAGCGGCAAAAGGAGTTCCTTTTTTTGTTCCCTTAAAACCAATTCTGCCAGCTGAGGTCCAATACAAAACATTGCCTCCAGAATCAGTAAGAGTTAAGATTGTGTTATTATAGGAAGAAAAAATATAAATTTTCCCGTCGCTAATTCTTTTGGCCGGGGCAACTTTGATTTCTTTTTTCACTTGAACCTCAACCCTGTCTCTTTCCCTTAATAACTCCTCTTCAGTTTTTTTGATAATACGTTTCTTGCCCATAAACCATTTATTTGGGAGAAGAAATCCTAAATTATAGAAATTAGGAAATTATAGGAATAAATATTTTACCCAAGATTTAGGTGGGTTCGGGAGGCGGTTTTCGACCGCTTCCAACCGTTTTTCTAACATTGCCCCTTACTGTCCGGGTATTAGTCCTCGTCCTTTGTCCTCTGACCGGCAACCTTTTCAGATGGCGCAAACCTCTCCAGCAAGCTATATCCTTTAATCTTTTGATATTCATCATTAGTTCTCTTCTTAACTCTCCCTCAATTTTATATTTTTTTTCAATTATTTCTTTTAACCGATTGACTTCATCAGCGGTTAAATCTTTGGCTTTTACAAAAGGGGAAATTTTTGCTTCATTTAAAATTTTCCAAGCCAAAGATCGACCTATTCCATAAATATAAGTCAAACTAATCCAAATTTTTTTATCTTCGGGAATATTAACACCAGCAATCCTTGGCATTTTTAGATATTAAATTATGAATCAGGAATGATTACCAAAAATTCATTAACTTATCTTTTAACCTTGGCGTTGTTTATGTTTAGGATTTTTCTTACATATCACATATACCCTTCCTTTTCGTCGGACGACCTTACAGTGTTGACAAATTTTTTTAACCGATGGCCTAACCTTCATAAATATAATCCGAATTTAAAAATAACTTCTTCAGATTATTATTCGCGGTAGATTATTCTTCCTCTTTTTTCGTCATAGGGGCTAACCTCAACCTTCACCTTGTCTCCAGGCAAAATTCTAATATGATACATTCTTAACTTCCCAGCTAAATGACACAAAATCTCTTTGCCTTCTTCTAATTTCACCCGGAAATTAGCACTAGGCAAAGATTCAATTACTGTTCCTATCTTCAATAACTTCCTTTTTTTCATTAATTTTAAATCTTATCAAAGTTTTAAGACTCAGTCAATATTGGGTATTCAATTTCAATTCTCTCAATTTCTGAAGGAATTTTCTTCACCCAGAAGGGAAAAAACTTGGCTTCTATTCTCAAAATTTCTGGCTGTTGTTCGAGAAAGGTTTTAGCTTCTTCAAGGGATTTTCCAGTTAAAGTTTCCTTTACCAAATTTATATCAATTTTTGGATAAATCTTAGCCGAAAAATCAAGGGAAAGAGAAGTTTTTTGCGATTGCAAATCTAAGCCAATAGGAGAATAATTTATTTTTAAACTATCTCGAGAGACCTCTTTTTCTTCGGGTATTTGCTCAAGGATATATTGAAGAACGAAATTATCTAAGTCCTCCTTTCTGAAAGAAAGGGTGAAGGCTTTAGCTTTAACCTGGAATTGAAATCTCTCTACTTCTTGCCCTTCTTTAGCTAGGGGAAATTTTTCTAAAATTTTTACTTCTGAAGCTTCCTTTAAAAAGATAAATTCAAGCGGAATTTTCCCTATCAAGGCTTCTATTATTTCATTTTTTGCTTTTTCAGTTAAAATTTTTTCTGCATTTTCCAAATCTTCTTTTTTTACTTGGGGTGCTTGCCCGCCTCCAGTCATTGGCTGGGAAGATTCTCCATAATATTTTTCATACCGAGGAGTTCCCCGAAAGACAAAAACCGAAAATTTACTTGGGCCAATATTATAATCTGCTCCCGGCTCGGCGGCAATTACTTCAACGTCAACATAGCTTGGGATCATCTTTCCATCTTTCACCACTGCTCCAGGAACTGAGATTTTATCTTTCGATAAAAACAATTTTCCTTCGGTTGAAACAAATCGTGTCCCTTTCAGCCAAGTCTCATCCTGAGTAGTAAAACTATTATAAAGGCGGATTTTACCTTCGGCATTTTTTGGCGTCTTACCAGTGGCCGGAAACTCTTCAGTAAAAATCTTCTCAACTTCAAAAATTTTCCCCGGTAGAATTTTATTTTCAAAATCAATGTTTTGAACTCCTTTGTTTAAACTAATTTTTGTTTGAAAACTGACGGTTTCCATTTCTGGCCAAATCTTGATTTTAGCTTTTGAAAATTGAAAAGAAACAGAAGTAACTAATAATAAAAAAAGTAGAAGAATTAAAATAAGGCCTCTTTTCTTTAAAGATAATTGGGGAAAAAATTTCTTTTCTTTGGTTTCCTTTTCAATTTGGGCAATTAATCTCTCTTTCTTTTCGGCCTTTTTAGGGGGTAAAATATCAAATATCTTCTGGACCATAGTTTTACCTATTGTACCATATTATTTTTTTATTTTAAAATTGCCCTAATTCTCCGCGTGCCGGCTCCACAACTTTCTTCTTTGATAATCTTAAAATTACCCAACTCCGACGTTCTTTTTACGTGAGGACCGGCGCAAATTTCTTTTGAAAAATTGCCAATTGAATAAACTGTTACTTTTTCTGGATATCTTTCTTTAAAAAAAGCTAAAGCTCCAGATTTTATTGCCTCTAAATATGACATCTCCTCTCTCTTTACTTCTAAATCTTCTTTAATTTTTCGATTAACCAAATTATTAATTTTTTTAATTTCTTCTTCTGTTAATTTTCTTGAATGAGAAAAATCAAATCTCAATCTTTGAGGAGTAATATCAGAACCCATTTGTTTTACATTTTCTCCTAAAATTTCTCTTAAAGCAGCATGCAATAAATGAGTGGCAGTATGCAATTTTGTAGCTTCATAAGTAGCTTCTTTACCAATTCCACCAAATTTTTTTTCTGCTCCTGATCGAGAAATTTCTCGGTGTTTTTCAAAAGCTACTTGAAAACCTTTCTCATCAACTCTTAAATTTCTTTCTCTGGCTAACTCTTTAGTCAATTCCAAAGGAAAACCATAGGTATCAAAAAGATGAAAAGCATCAATGCCTGAAATCTCGCCTTTTTTAGTAATTTTTTCAAATTGTTTTAAACCTTGATTAAGAGTTTTTTCAAATTTTTCTTCTTCATTTTGAATGACTGTCAAAATATCGGCTTCGCCTGATTTAACTTCGGGATAAACTTCTTTATAAAGCTCAATCACTTTTTGAGCCAAAAAAATTAAAAAATTTTTCGGTAAATTAAGCAATTTTCCATATCTTATCGCTCTTCTCAAAATTCTTCTCAAGACATATCCTTTTTCCAGATTGGAAGGAAAAACCCCTTCGGAAATAAGAAAAACTGCCCCCTTAATATGATCGGCAATAATTCTCTGAGCTTTGATTTTTTCTAACCCATAATTCTTGAATTCTAATTTTTCAATAATTGGCTCAAATAAATCAGTTTCATAGAGCGAAGATTTACCCTGGCAGATCATCGTTAATCTTTCCAAGCCCATTCCGGTATCCACTCCTTTTTGTTTCAAAGAAGTCAAACCTCCCTTCTCATCCTGGTAATACTCGTTGAAGACTAAATTCCACAATTCTACTTCATTAAAATGGATTTCGGTCGTCGGACCACAAGGACCTTCTTTACCAGTTGGTCCCCAAAAATTATCGGCTCTTCCTGCCTTTTTTATCTTATTTTCGGAAACTCCTAAACTTTTCCAAATTTTTATTGATTCTTCATCAGCCGGCACTTCTTTATCTCCTTTAAAAACTGTAAAAGAAGCATTTTCCAGAGGCAATTTTAATTCTTGAAAAAGAAATTCAAAGGCTAATTTTATTGCTTCTTCTTTAAAATAACCACCAAAACTAAAATTGCCTAACATTTCCAGAAAGGTCAAATGTCTTTCGTCTCCTACTTCTTCAATGTCAGAGGTCCGAAAACATTTTTGACAAGAAACAACATTTTTCCCATAGGGAGATTTTTCACCTAAATAATAGGGTTTGAACTGTTGCATTCCGGCGGTGGTAAAAAGGACGCTTGGATCGGACGGTAAAATTGAAGAAGAGGGAACGATTTTATGTCCCCTTTTTTCAAAAAAACTTAAAAATTTCTCTCTTAAACTATTAGAGGTCATTAGAAAGTGAATTTATTAAGTGTATCTATCAGCAACAGTCGAGGCAACAAAAGCTAAAGGTTTTATTTTCGCCTCAAAACCATTTCCTTTGATCAATCCAATTACTTCCCTAATCATATCTTTGGTTGCCCCATTTTCACCAATATCGGCGTGAATATAACGAAATTGATAATTAAAATTTTGTTTTTTTATTTTCTCCAACCTTTCTTTCAAATAAAGAGCCAACTGACAAGATAAAAATACTTCTTCTAAAATTCTCTGTTTCCAGTTATAAAACTTCCGATTTTTGTAATTAATTTTTTTTAAAAAAAATCTCCCTCCCTCGCCCACTCTCAAAATCACTACTGCCACTGGAAAATGAGGTTCTTGTCCAGAAGAAGAATCACAACCAACAATAATATCATAAAACTTTTCCGGTTTTTCAGCGATATAATTAAAAATCTCCCTGACAACTTCAGAAATTTTTAAATTTCCTCGGCTCGGATTATAAAAATTCCCTTCTAATAGATTTTTCATACTAAATCATCCTATCAAATTTCTAAAATAAATCAAGTTATATAACATAAAACGCAAGCGGTCGTGTCTTTTTTATGTCAAATAGTGTTCCTAATAATTTTGATAAATTCTTGGGCATTTAAAGAGGCGCCGCCGACTAGAAGACCTTGGAATCCGGCCTTTTCAATATAATCTCTGGCATTTTCTGAATTAACACTCCCTCCATAAAGAATCTGATTTTTTTTTATAATTTTTCTCAAAAATAATAAAACTTTTTTCGCCTCTTTCGGATGGCAAGGATTTCCCGTTCCAATTGCCCAGATGGGTTCGTAAGCTATCAATAAGTTTGATTGAAATTTGTCCCGGCTGATGTTTTTTAGACTTTTCTCCAATTGACTTTTTAAAACTTTCTCTGTTTGGCCAGCTTTTTTCTCTTTTTCCGTTTCTCCAATACAGAGAATCGGTTTAAGTTTTGTTTTAAGAACAACTTTCAATTTTTTATTTATCATTTCATCAGTCTCGCTCAGATATTTTCTTCTTTCCGAATGTCCAATGATTACATATTCTATGGCCAAATCTTTTAACATTAAGGGAGAAATTTGTCCAGTATAAGCTCCTTTTTCTTCCCAGAAAACATCCTGTGCCCCAAGACGTAAATCGTTTTTTCCAAGTTTCAAATTAGCTAAATAAACAAAAGGAGGGCAAATAACAATTTTGACTTTCTTTACATTTTTTATCTCCTTTTTTACTGAATTAAAAAGTCTCTTAGCCTCAGCCAAACTTTGAGGATTCATTTTCCAATTGGCAACGATTAATAACTTCATTTCATTATGTTTTTTGACGCCTCAAATATTCAGCTGCCTTTTCTGGCTCAATAGTTGAAATTTCTATTCTGGTGCCCAATTCAAAACCAGCTGGAGTGGCGGTTTTGGGCAAAATCGTCCAATGCCAGTGATAGTGAGAATAATCTTTTCCGTTACAAGGAGTAGTATGCAAATAAAAATTATAAGGCGGATCATTAAGGGCTCGGTAAAGTTTTTTCATTATAATTTGAAAAGCTTCAGCTAAGTCCCATTTTTCTTTTTCTCCAATTTCTTCAAAGTTGCTAGAATGTTTTTTGGGCGAGATAATCGTTTCAAAAGCTGCTTTTGAAGCGAAGGGGCAAAGAACTAAAAATTTTTTGTTTTCAAAAACGACCCTTTTTTTAGTTTTTCTTTCCCAATCATTCATCTGACAATAGAGGCACTTTTTCTTTACTTTAAAGTATCTTTCGCTGTTTAAAAGAGCATTTTTTAAATCAACATCAATTAAAGGGGTGGTAATAATCTGGGAATGAGGGTGAGGTTGAGAAGCTCCAGCTTCAACTCCATGATTATGAAAAATAGAAATATAATTGACAAATTTTTCCTTCATTAAAACCAAATATCTCTCTTGATAGACATCAAAAACTTCTTTAAGTTGGGAAATTTCGAAATGAGGAAAGTGTTTTTGGTGGTCTCTAGTGACCACCAATTCACAAAATCCAACCGCATTCATTTTCTGAAACAATTTCCCTTCAGTTTTTTTCTCTAGTTTTAAACTAGGTGTAAGGGCGGGATATTTATTAGGAATGACAATGCAGGTCCAATTTTTTGGAATTCCGTTTTCAGGCAAAATTTTTTTTCCTTGAGAATAAATTAAAACCGGTTTTTCCTGGCTTTCGATCTGACAGAAAGGGCATTGTTCTTTTGGTATTTTTATTTCCCTCCTTTTTTCTTTTTTGAACATCTCCGGTCTCTTTCCCCTCCCCGTAGCAATCACTACCCAATCTCTTGAAATTAAGTCAAGGCGCAATTCTGAGGGAAATTGAGAATCTTTTTTGGTAATCTTCATAATCTATATTTACCCTGAATTAAATTTAATCTTATTTTTATTAAATCTAACGCCATATTAAATATGCTTTTGAATTTTACTTTGCTTTCTGGGTCATTTCTCCAATAAACTGGGATTTCTTTTATTTTATATCCTATTTTTTTTCCAATTAATAAAATTTCCGGGTCAAAGGCAAAACGATTGATTTGACATTTGGGAAAAATCGCCTCGACTGCTTTTTTAGTAAAGCATTTAAAGCCACACTGACTATCTTCAACTTCCCAAAGACCGACAACGATTTTCCGAAAAATTTTAAATCCATCTCCAACAAATCTCCGAAACCAATTCTGGGGTGGATCTAAAATTGCTCCTTTAATATCTCTCGAACCGATAACAATATCAAAACCCTTTTCAAATTCTGGCCACATTTTCTCAATCTGGTCAATGGAAGTTGAATTATCAGCATCGGTAAATAATCTATATTCGCCTTTTGCCTCCAACATTCCCTGTTTCACTACCGCTCCTTTTCCCTGATTTATTTTATTATCAATCAATTTTAAATTTTTAATAGCGGGGGTCTGAGCTTTAACAATTTCCGCTGTGCGATCTTTTGAGCCGTCATTAACTACCAAAATTTCATAGTCATAATTTTGTTTTTTTAAATAAGCATCAATCTCCTTAATGGTTCTGGGCAATCTCTTTTCTTCATTGTAAGCTGGGATTATCACTGACAAATGCATATTAAATTATTTTACCACAAATTCTCCAAAATAAAAATAGGATGCTCAATAAGAAGCCCTACCTAAAAAACCCTTCTTAAATAATAAATTATTTCAAATCTGTTAATATCTGACAACCATTTTTTCCCACTGCCAGAGTATGCTCAAAATGAGCTGAGAGAGAGCCGTCCTCTGTCTGATAACCAAAGCCGTTTTTGGTTCTTTTTATTCGCCAATCCCCCATTGTTACCATTGGTTCAAGACAAAAAACCATTCCCTCTTTGATTTCTGGACCAGTATGCCTTTTGCCATAATTTAAAATTTGCGGTTCTTCATGTAATTTTTTGCCAATGCCATGTCCGCAAAGTTCTCGAACAACAGTAAAACCTTGACTCTCAACAAATCTTTGAATAGTATTTGAAATATCGCCGAAAGTGTTTCCTATTCTTGCTTTTTTTATTCCCCTTTTTAAAGCTTTTTTAGTTACTCTTATTAACCTTAAAACTTCAGGGTCAACTCTGCCAACCGGTAAAGTAATTGCCATATCAGTATGAAATCCTTTATAAAAAAGTCCCAAATCAAGAGAGATAATATCTCCCTTTTTAAGAACTCTATCAGAAGGAACACCGTGGACAATTTCTTCATTAATAGAAGTACAAAGACAAGCCGGAAAAGAAAGATTTGAATGGCCATCATTTTTGTATCCTTTAAAAGAACACTGACCTCCCGATTTTAAAACAAGCTCTTCGGCGAGCTTGTCTAATTCTTTGGTGGTAATTCCTGGCTCAACCTTTTTCTCTAAATCTTTCATAATTTTGGCCAAGATTTTTCCACCTTCAGCCATTATTTTAATCTCTTTTTCTGTTTTTATATTAATCATCACAATAACCGCCGAAAAACCTTACATATTATTTTGCCATGGCTTTTTTATATGTAACATTTATTCGGGGTTTTAAAATTTAAGGGTTTTTAAAATATTTTCAAAAACTATGCCAGGTGGCGGTGAACCATTAACTTTTTTTACTTTTAATTTTTCTTTTTTAAAATATTCGATTAGGAAGATGGTTCTTTCTTGATATTCTTTCAATCTTACTTTGATTGTCTCAGGATCGTCCAAGCCTTTCCGTTTAATTAGTTTTGAGCCATCGAGAGGACAAATTTTTAAATTTTTAGTTTCTTCATTATAAACAATTGGGTGACGCATTAACTGGCAAATCCGACGATGAGAATTTCTAAAAATTGTTTCTTCGGGGCTAATTTCTAGTAAAACCACTTTAATATTCTTGGAGCCATACATTTTTTTTAGCAAGGGGATAATTTTTTCTCCCTCATAAAGACTTCGGGGAGAGCCGGCTAGGGCCAAATTCTTTCCTTCTTGAGCCAATTTCTTAATTCTTTCTTTTACTAAATAAGTGACAAAAGGAGGACTACACAATTTCCCGCTTTCCCAGAGTTTCTTTTCTTTTTTTAAAGAGTATTTTTTTCCCTCAATTTCTATTAGCTGATTTTTTTTCCTTATCTCTCTAAATTTTTCTTCCAAAATTTTACTGGTTTCAAAATAAAAAAGATTTAATCTTTCAGCCAATAATTGGGCTTGGGTTCCTTTTCCCGAACCAGGCGGTCCCATAATAATTATCACTTTGGGATTTTTAAAATGTCTCATACTCTCTCATCTCTAATTGAGCATTGATTTCTCGTGTTGTCTCTAAAATAACAGAAACCATAATCAAAATTGAAGTTCCGCCAACCAAAAAACTAAAGGCTGTTATTTCAGTAAAAGTTTGGACAATAGTGGGCATTACCGCTATAATTCCTAAAAACAAAGCGCCGAATGGCAGAATACGATGTAAAATATAATTCAAATATTTTGCCGTACTTTCCCCCGGCCTAATCCCCGGAATAAATCCTCCCATTTTTTGTAAATTTTCGGAAATCGATTTTGGATCAAAAGTGATCATTGTATAAAAGTAAGTAAAAAGAAACACCAAAAGAAAATAGAAAATTCCGTACACCAACTGGTTCTCAAAAAAAACATTAATTCCCTTAGCAATTTGTCCCAATAATCCAGTCGAGTCAATAAAAAAATTAGCTATCATTGAAGGCAGGGTTAAAATTGAGAGGGCAAAAATAATTGGCATTACTCCAGCCGGGTTAATGCTTAATGGTAAATAAGTGGAGGTTCCTCCATAAACCATTCTTCCTCTCACTCTTTTGGCATAAGAAACCGGAATTTGTCTTCTGGCCTCATTGACTAAAATCACTCCAGTAATAATTATTAATGTCATTAGAAAAAAAAGAAAATAAAAGAGAAAAATTAATTTCTTACTATACCCAGAGGCCAGAAATTGGTAATAACCAGCAATCATATCTTGAATATTACCCGGAAAATCACTGATAATCCCAGCAAATATCAAAAGGGAAACGCCATTACCAATTCCTTTTTCGCTAATCAGTTCTCCTAGCCACATCAAAAAAATTGTCCCGGTTGTAACGGTTAAAATTGCGTTCAACTTCGGCAAAAAACCCAATTCAGCGATTGTTCCCAAACGGACAAAAAAGGTCAACATTCCAAAGGTTTGAAGAGCGGCCAAAGGAACGGTTAATATTCTGCCATATTGTTCAAATTTTTGCCTGCCTTCTTCACCGCTTTCTTTATAAAGTTTCTCTAATTGGGGAAAAATCATTGTTAATAACTGAAGAATAATAGTAGCAGTGATATATGGACCTAAGCCCAACATTACGATTGAAACTCTTTCCAAGGCGCCACCGGTAAAAATGTTTAATATCCCCAACATTCGAAATTGTTCAAAAAATGCCTTTAAATTCTGAGTGTCAATTCCTGGAATGGGAATATGAGCCATCATTCTAAAAATGACAAAAACGGCTAAAACAAATAATATCTTATTCCGGATGGCTCTTATTTTAAATATTTGAACAATCTTTCCTAACATTTTTTTTAATCTAAATGAAATCTAGCTAATATTTATTTTTCATTTACTCTCGTTTGGCTTTTTCATTAAAGAGATTGCACCTTTGGCTTTTTCAATCTTCTCTTTAGCTTGCTTTGATAGTTGACAATTTTCAATAATGAGGGATTTAGTAAGTTTTCCTTTTCCCAGAATTTTCACTCTTGGCACTTTCCCTTTTATTCTACGAATTATTTTTTTTTCTAACAAGATTTTAGGGGTAACTTTTTCCCCAAAATTAAAGTTTTTTTCCAAAATATCCAAATTCAAAAAGGCAATTTCTTTTTTTGCCTTAAATTTATATCCTCGGAGCTTTGGGTATCTTTTTATTAATTCTCGAATTATTGGCTTTAACTTCCTTCCTGCTCTGGCTTTTTGCCCTTTTATTCCTCGACCAGAATAAGTACCTTTTTTACCACCTCGACCAACTCTTTTTTTCCTTTTTAATTTAGAAATAGGCTTTAATTGGTGTAATTGCATAAAAATAATAATTCGTAATTAAAGACGTTTTTTTAGTTTTTTGAAAGCTAAAATGGTAGCCCTGGCGTTGTTGATTTTGTTTCCAGTTCTTCCCAGAATTTTTGAAGAGATATTTTTAATTCCAGCTAATTGACAAATAACCCTAACAGTTCCTCCGGCTACCAGCCCCCTCCCCTTCCTTTGAGGTTTTAATAAGAGTTCGGCGGCACCGAATTTAGCATAAACTTCGTAGGGAATGGTTCCTTCAACAATTGGGACCTCAATCATATTTTTCTTTGATTGAAAAGTCGCTTTTTCTACTGCCTGAGCAACGTCTAAACCAGAAGCCACTCCTATTCCTACTTTTCCTGCCTTATTTCCAGTAATGACCAAAGCCCTAAATCTCAATTTTTTCCCTCCAGCCCGGGTATGAGCCACTCTTGCCAGATCTAATAATTTGGACTCGAATTCCTCTTTTTTCTCTTCGGCTAGTTTATTTTTTGTTACCATAATTTTTGAATAAAAAAATTAAAATTTAAGACCGGCCTCTCTTGCTCCTTCAGCCAAGGCTTTGACTCTCCCATGATATTTATAACCTCCTCTGTCAAATATAACTTCATTTATTTTTTTCTCGATAGCTTTTTTGGCAATCAACTTTCCGGTTTCTTTTGCCTTTTCTATTTTTGTTTTTTTTGTTTGGCTTTTTTTAAGTTCCCGGTCGCTGGCTGAAACCAATATCTTTCCCTCTTTATCGTCAATCAACTGGGCATAAATATGTTGGTTTGAACGAAAAACACAAAGCCGTGGTCTACTTTTAGTCCCGAAAATCTTTGCTCTTATGCGCCGATGTCTTCTTTTTCGTCTTTGCTGTCTTTCTAACATGGTTTAAAATAAATAATTTCTAATTTTTTTATAAAATTATCAATATCCTAGGCGTTTTATCCTGCGGTAGTTACTGCCTTTTTCCCAACCTTTCTTCTGAGTTTTTCTCCTAGATATCTTATGCCTTTACCTTTATATGGTTCTGGTAATTTAACTTTCCTTATTTCAGCCGCTATTTGACCAACCAATTCTTTATCAATGCCAAAAACGGTAATAACATTTTTCTCAACTGATATTTTAATAGTTGGCGGCGGAACGATTTTAACCGGTAAAGAAAAACCGACATATAAAGCTAGGACGTCTCCTTCCATAACTGCTTTATAGCCTAAACCTTCAATTTCTAATTTTTTTTCGTAACCCCTGGTTACTCCCTCGACCATATTAGCAATAACTGCTCTGGTCTGCCCCCAGAAAGCCTTCGTTTTCTTAGTTTGAATCTTTGTCAAAACAAAAATTTCTCCTTCTTTAACTTCAAGACTAATCTCCGGACGAATTTCTTTTTGAAGTTCGCCCTTAGGGCCCTTAATTATCACTTTCTGACCGTCAATTTTTACTTCTACATCTTTCGGTATTGAAATTGGCTTCTTTCCTATTCTTGACATAATATTTTTTTTCTAAATTATGAATAAAATTAACAAAACAAAGATCACCACCCCAAACGACTCACCATATTTCACAGATTACCTCTCCCCCAATTTTCTGTTTTCTCGCTTCTCTATCGGTCATCAAGCCTTTTGAGGTAGAAATAATGGCTATTCCATAACCCCCTTTGACCTTTTTTATTTCTTTGGAACTTTTGTAAATTCTCTGAGCCGGTTTGGAAATTCTTTTTAAACCCAAAATTGCCGGAACCCCATCTTCACTATATTTTAAAGTGAGAATTAAATTTTTTTTAATCCTTCCTCTTTTTTCTACCCTCTCAATAAAACCTTCTCTTTCCAAAATTTTAGCTATTTCGTATTTTAAATTAGAAAAAGGAACTGCAACTCGAGAATGCTGGCAGGCTAAGGCGTTCCTGATAGAAGTGAGCATGTTTGAAATAGGATCATTCATATATTTTTTTACCAAGATGATTTTTTCACTCCCGGGATTAAGCCTTGACTTGCCATCTCCCTAAAGCATATCCGACATAATCCAAATTTTCTCATATATCCCCTTTTCCTACCACATCTAAAACAGCGACGAACAATTCGACTTTTAAATTTTGGTTTTTTCTTTGATTTAGCAAATTGAGCGGTAGTGGACATAACCTTTTATTTTTAATAACTAATCTAAATTAGCTTCCAATATTTTGACCCAAGTTAGATTTTAATGGGAAATCCCATCAATCTCAACAATTCTATGCCTTCTTCTCTCTTTGTTGCCGTAGTCACAACCGTTATTTCTAAACCGAAAATAATTTTTGTCCTCTCTGGCGAAATTTCCGGAAAAGCAATCTGTTCTCTAATGCCAATAGTTAAATTTCCCTTCTTGTCAAAAGAAGCAGAATCAATCCCTTGAAAATCCCTTGATCTGGGAAGAGTAATATGAATTAATCTCTCTAAAAAATCAACCATTCTTTTTCCTCTAAGAGTCACCTTTGCCCCAATTGGTAGACCTTTTCGAGTTTTAAAACCAGAAATAGCTTTTTTAGCCTTAGTCAAGATTGGATGCTGGCCACAAATCAAAGTTAAATCATTTAAAATAACTTCTTGAATCTTTTTTTGCTCTTCAGAGGTTTTCCCGCTTACCAAACGACCAAAACCAGTATTAACTATCACTTTCTCAATTCTTGGAACGGCCATCTTGGTTTTATAGCCAAACCTTTCCATCATAGCCGGGATGACTTCTTTTTGGTATTTCTCTTTTAGACGCATAGAATTAAGTTATGAATTTGAAATTAGATTTCTTGCTGGCATTTTTTGCAAACCCTAAACTTCTTTTTTTCTTCAATTTTATATCCCACTCTTGTCGCTTTTCCACATTTCGGACAAATCAACTTAGCATTAGAAACAGCAATGGGAGCTGGTATTTCAACAATTTGACCCTTTTCTCCGCTCCGTCGAGGTTTTCGATGTTTTTTTACTAAATTTATTCCATCAACCAGAATTTTCTTTTCTTTCGGAAAAACTTTTAAAACTTTACCTTTTTTGCCACGATATTTACCAGCAATTATTAAGACTGTATCTCCTTTTTGGATTTTCATATTGGAAACGGAAATTAGCGAAATTTATTAGACTAATTCTTCGGCTAAAATAGCCACTTTATCAAATCCTTTTTCTTTTACTTCTCTAGCTAAAGGTCCTATAATTCTGTTTCCTTTTGGTTCTTTCGTCTTTCCTTCCAAAATTACACAGGCATTGTCGTCAAAGCGAATATAAGAACCGTCTGGTCGGCAGATTTCTTTTTTCTGTCGAACAATTACCGCTCGGACAACATCATGTTTTTTAATCTCTCTTCTTGGTTCAGCTTCTTTAATCGTTCCAACAATAACATCGCCTACCCGAGCATATCTTTTTTTGGTCCCACCTAAAACATGGATACATTGAAGTATCTTTGCGCCGGTGTTATCGGTAACTTTAAGAATTGTTCGTGGTTGAATCATTTTAAATTAAAGACGTTTTATTACCCTCCATTTTTTCTCTTTGGAAATCGGTCGGCATTCTTCAATCACAACCTTATCACCAATTTTAAATTCTCCCTTTTCATCGTGAGCTTTATATTTTTTGTAGACCTTGTGTCTTCTTTTATATTTTGGGTGTTTTTTCAGTCTTTCAACCTCAACAACAACTGTCTTTTCCATTTTATTTGAAACGACTCTTCCTATTAATTGTTTTTTTGGCATAAAATTCAAAACTAATCTCCTAATAATTTAAATATTATTAATTTTTTTTATTCTTCTTGTTGATATTAATTCGTAAATTGGTCTTATATTCATTGAACAAAGTCATTATCCTGGCAATATCTTTTTTAATCACTACTATCTCTCTTACATTCTTTATCTTGCCAGAAGCTAAATCAAATCTCAATTGGCGCAACTTTTCTCTTTTTTCTTTTAAGAGTTTTTGCAATTCATTTTCGGATTTTTCACGCAGTTCTTTTATTTTCATAAAATTATGAATGTTTGTATTATTTTTTAACAAATTTGGTTTTCACTGGCAACTTATCCGAAGCTATCTTTAAAGCTTGCCTGGCTATTTCTTCTTTCACTCCATCTAATTCAAAAATAACTCTTCCGGGCTTGATAGGAAAGGCATAATACGATACTTCTCCCTTTCCTCCTCCCATAGAAAACTCCGTACCTTTTGAGGTAATGGGTTTTTGAGGAAAAATTCTAATCCAAAGCTTTCCTCCTTTTTTTAAATATCTAAGAATTGCTCTTCTGGCTGCCTCAATCTGTCTGCTGGCAATCCAGCAACTCTCTAAAGATTTTAATCCAAAAGAACCAAAAGCTAGCTCAGTTGCCCTGCTTTCTAACCCCTTACTTCTTCCTTTCTGCCATTTTCGATATTTAACTTTCTTCGGATAGAGCATAATGATAATTTGCGAATTGGTTATTAGAATTTTTCCCCTTTATAAATCCAGACCTTAATTCCAATTACTCCATAAGTACAAAAAGCCCTATTCTCAGCATAGTCAATATCGGCTCGAAGAGTTTGTCTTGGCAATCGACCTTTTCTCAACCATTCTTTTCTGGCAATTTCAACCCCATCTAATCTTCCTGCTACATAAACCATCGCTCCCTGAATCCCTTTCTGAGACATTATCTTACCCAATGCCCCTTTTAAAACTCTTCGAAAAGGAACCCTTTTTTCAATCTGTTCAGCCATCCACTGAGAAACTAAATAGGCTGAGGTCCAAGGATTTTTGACCTCTCTAATTTCAATTTTTAATTCTGATTTTTCCTTCAAAATCCTCTCTTTCAATTGTTGAGCTAGCCTCTCTGCCCCTTCCCCACCTCGGCCAATAATTAGTCCTGGCCTGGCCGTAGAAATGATAATGCTAATTTTTCCTGGCGATCTTTCAATTTCAATTTTCTCTACTCCTAATTTTCCAATTTTCTTTCCTAAAAATTCTCTAATTTTAAAATCCTCTTCTAAAAATGAAGGAAAATCTTTTTCGTAAAATCCTCTCGAATGCCAATTTTCTATACCCTTTATCCTTAAAGCTTTTGGATTGGTTTTTTTTGCCATTTTTATTTAGGTTTCAATTTTTTAATTTCCGGCTTTTTTTCTTCTAAAACTAAGGTTATATGGGATGTCTTTTTCTGAATCTCTGAACTATGTCCTCGACCTCTCGGCATTATCCTTTTTAGCTTTGGACCCTCATCAACTAAAATTTTAGAAATATAAAGCTTTTTCGCTTCTAAATTAAAATTATGTCGAGCATCGGATATTGCGGTTTTTAAAAGTTTTAAAATAGACTTGGCCGCTCTTTTGGTTGTAAAATTTAAAATGTCTTGAGCTTCCTCAATTGATTTCCCTCTGATTAAATCAGCCACTAGTCTAACTTTCCTTGGTGCAATTCTTAGGTATCGCAGTTTAGCAACAACTCCCATAGTTTTTAAGTTGATTAAGAAAAAATCTTTGTCTTTCAATTATCCTGTTTTCTTCATTTTATCAGCTTCTCTTTCAGCCGCCCTTGCCTCCAATTCTCTTTGGATTCTTCCGCCGTGTCGGTGAAATTTAGTCGTGGGAGAAAACTCGCCTAATTTGTGACCAACCATTGCCTCTGTGACTTTAACTGGAATGAATTCTTTCCCATTATGAACAAGAAATGAAAAACCGACCATCTCGGGAGTAATGGTGGCATGGCGAGACCAAGTCTTAATAGCTTCACCCGGTTTTGCTTTTTTTATTTTTTCTGATAATTTTTTGTCAATATATGGACCTTTTTTTAAACTCCTGGTCATAACAGTCCGATCCAAATGTTCCGAATACTCCTCATCTTGGGATAATTTATGAGCATTCGTAAATTAGGATCGCTTTTTAATAATTAATTTATCTGTCCATTTCTTCTTTCTAGTCTTTAACCCGCGGGCTGGTTTGCCCCAAGGGGTTTTTGGATGAACCAAACCAATAGGAGCTTTACCACCGCTCCCCCCACCGTGAGGATGATCGGGCGGATTCATAGCTGTTCCCCGAACTGTCGGTCGCCAACCTTTCAATCTTTTCCTTCCTGCCTTACCGATTTTTTCAAAACGGTGTTCGGAATGAGAAACCTGACCAATTGAAGCAAAACATTCTTGAGAAATTTTTCTAATTTCGCCCGAAGGCATTTCCAAGTGAGAAAAAGGTGGCTCTTGGGCTATTACTCTAGCTGAAGAGCCAGCAGCTTTGGCTAATTTTCCTCCCTCGCCTGGCTCCAATTCAATATTATAAACCTGGGTTCCAATCGGAATATTTTTTAATCTCATCCGATTGCCAATCTTCACCTCGGTAGCCTCTGAGCAGATGATTTCATCTCCGATTTCTAGGTCTTTCGGAGCTAAAATATATCTCTTTTGACCGTCTTGATATTCTACTAAAGCGATAAAGCCTGTTCGATTAGGGTCATACTCTAAAGCTAAAACTTTTCCGGGGATATTGAGTTTTTCTTGGCCAAAATCTAAAATTCGGTAAAGTCTTTTTGCGCCGCCGCCACGATGTCGGACGGTAATTCTACCGCTTGCTCCTCTACCAGCCTTCTTTTTCAATGCCAAAAGCAGTCTTTTTTCCGGTTCTTTTTTAGTTAATATTTTATTTGGCTCTATTTTTTTCATACTCTAATATCCAAAATAATTTTTATTATCTAAACTCGAAATTAACGAGGTAAAACTTCTATTTTTTGTCCTTCTCTTATTCTAACAATTGCTTTCTTATACCCCTTTCTCCAACCACTCACTCTTCCTAACCTTCTTTTTTTTGCTGGAACATTGATAATTTTAACACTCAAAACATCAACTCCATATAGGTTTTCGATTGCCTTTTTCACTTCGGTCTTATTTGCCTGGGAATAGATTTTAAAAATATAATGATTTTTTTTAGTTAAATCGGTTGCTTTTTCGGTAATATGAGGTGATTTCAAAATTTGATAACTTCCGCTAAATTTTTTCTCTTTTACTTCCAACGGTTTAACTTCTTTTAATTCCTCAACAGCCTTTGGCTTTTCAATTGGTTTAAGATTTTTTTCTTTTTTCTGTTTTTTCTTGAAAATATCACTAAAGGGCATATTTTTTCATCTTATTTAAGGAAAGTTTCTTTTATCACTTTTATTGAATCCTTTGGCATAATTAAATACTTAAAAGAAAGTAAGTCAAGAGGGTTTAAGTCCTTTGCTTGAATGGTGGCAATTCTTGAAATGTTTCTGGCCGCTAAAATTAAATTTTTATCCATTGTCGGTAAAATAAATAAGGCACTAGTTGGTTTTTTTGTTTTTGGCAATAACTTATCTAATATTTCAGCCATTAATTTTGTCTTTGGTTTTTCAATTTTTAATTTGTCTAACAAAATCAATAAATTATTTTTTAATTTTCCTGAAAGAACCATAAAAAGAGCTTTTCTTTTCATTTTTTTGGGAATTTTTTTCTCAAAAACTTTTTCTTTTCTTGGACCAAAAGTTACTCCTCCGCCTTTCCAAAGAGGAGAACGAATTGAACCATGTCTTGCCCTTCCGAGACCTTTTTGCCGCCAAGGTTTTTTCCCCCCACCACTTACTTCACTTCTATCTTTTGTCTGAGCAATTACTTTCCTTCGATTTGCCATTTGAGCGACTACTACTTGATGGACCAAATCAGAATTAACTTCAATCCCAAAGATCTCCGATGGCAGCCTCGTCTGTCCTATTTTTTCTCCATTTTGATTATAAACATCAACAAACATAAATAAAATTTATTATCGGTATACTTAGTCTCCTTTTTAAAAGCGCCCTTTAAGCCAGTGTTTAGCGCCCACAAATAGTCAGCAGTGTTTTCTTTTTCCATCAAAAAAAGTCCACTGGACAGAAAGTCTATTGCTATGTAGCAGTAAACTTTTGGTTTGAATTTAAAATGTTCTAATTCTTAGCCCCTGATTTCCAAGAGGGTCCCTTTACGACCGGGAACAGCTCCTTTTAATACTAATAAATTGTTCTCTGGGTCAACCTTAATAATTTTTAAATTTTTAACGGTTATTCTTTCACAGCCCATCCGACCCGCCATTTTTCTCCCTTTTAGAACCCGACGGGGGGTAGCCGAACCAATAGCTCCCGGCGCTCTAACTTCATGTTTTGTTCCGTGAGTGGTAGGCCTGCCAGCAAAATTCCATCTTTTGACTACTCCGGCAAAACCCTTTCCCTTAGAAATTCCCGAAACTTTTACCTTATTTTCTTCTTGAAAAATTGAAACATCAATTTTATCTCCAACTTTATATTGTTTTTCATTTTCTATCCGTTCTTCTCTAAGAAATCTAAACTCTTTTCCTTTTTCTGTTTTTTTGACTCTCTTTTTTTTAGGCAAAAAACCAACTTGAATAGCCGTATAACCATCTTTTTCTTTTGTCTTAATTTGGGTAACCTGACAAGGGCCAGCTTCAATCAAAGTAACAGGAATACGATTCCCTTTTTTATCAAAAATTTGAGACATTCCGATTTTTAATCCCAAAATAAATCTCATAAAATACTTTATATATTCTTTGAAGTAATTAAAATTGATAATTGAAAGCCGGGCTCAGCCCGGCTTTCATCCGCGCTATTTAAATATATTTAATTTTTCAAAACTTAACTTTTAACATTTTAATTTTAAAACAAAAATTAGTAAATGCAAGCCCGAATCAGTGATTTTTATATTTTGATTTCAATATCAACGCCGGTCGGTAAATTTATATTTTGTAAAGCTTCGATTATTTTCTGATTTGGCTCAAAAATATCAATCAATCTTTTGTGGATTCTTACTTCAAACTGTTCGCGACTATCTTTGTGGACAAAAGTTGAACGATTGACTGTAAATTTATGAATCTCGGTTGGTAGAGGAATTGGTCCGGCAATTCTTGCTCCATAACGACCGATGGTCTCGATAATCTGTCTGGCAGAATTGTCAATCACTTTATGATCATAAGCCCGAAGCTTAATTCGAATCTTCGGTTTAATCTTTTCTTCAACTAGGACAGGTTTTTGTTTTGGCATCTTAAAAGAACATTATAATTTACTCACCGATTATGGAATAATTTTTATTCACTAATACTGAAATTTTTTCGTGATGTTTATTTAATAATTTTAGTGACTACACCCGCTCCTACGGTTTTTCCTCCTTCCCTGATGGCAAATCTTTGTTTTTCTTCCATGGCAATTGGAACAATCAATTTAATCTTCAAATTAACCGTATCTCCCGGCATTACCATTTCGGTTCCTTCGGGCAAAGTAACTTCTCCGGTGACATCAGTTGTTCGGAAATAAAATTGAGGTTTGTAGCCAGAAAAGAAAGGGGTGTGTCTTCCTCCTTCTTCTTTGGTTAAAATATAGACTTGGCTCTCAAATTCGGTATGAGGAGTAATGGTACCTGGTTTTGCCAAAACCTGACCCCTCTCTATCTCTTCTTTTTTCAATCCTCTTAAGAGAACTCCAACATTATCGCCGGCCCTTCCTTCATCCAGTATTTTTTTGAACATTTCAATTGAAACAGCAGTTGTTTTTAAGGTGGGTTTTATACCGACTATTTCAATTTCCTCATTTGGCCGAATAATTCCCCTTTCAATCCGACCGGTGGCTACTGTTCCCCGTCCAGCGATTGAAAAAACATCTTCAATTGACATTAAAAATGGCTTATCTATTTCGCGAGCCGGTTCGGGGATGTATTCATCAATCTTTTTTATTAATTCCAGAATCGGTTTTGCTGTCTCGTCTTCAACGGAATTAGCACCTAAAGCCTGAAGAGCTGAACCTCTAATAATTGGAGTTGTATCACCGGGAAATTCATATTTTTTCAAAAGCTCTCTAATTTCAGATTCAACTAAATTGATAATTTCCGGATCTTCAACGGCATCACATTTGTTCAAAAAAACCAGCAAAAAAGGCAATCCAACTTGGCGAGCCAAAAGAATATGTTCTCTCGTTTGAGGCATTGCTCCATCAACCGCCGAAACCACCAAAATAGCACCATCCATCTGGGCAGCACCAGTAATCATATTTTTAATATAGTCAGCGTGACCAGGACAATCTATTAAAGCATAGTGTCGTTTTTCTGATTCGAATTCAACGTGAGAAATAGAAATTGTTAGCCCTCTAGCCCTCTCTTCTGGGGCAGCGTTTAAATCATCAACGCTAGCCTCAGTAGCATTTAGTCCTTTCATTTTTGTGACTTTTAAAATAGCTGCCGTGACTGTGGTTTTTCCATGGGCGACGTGACCAATGGTTCCAATATTGAGATGAGGTTTTGTTCTTATAAATTTTTCTCTTTCTGCCATATTTATAAAGCGACCTTAGTTACGAATTACACCCGAATTTACCAATTTTTAAATTCGTGTGTTGTTCGTAAATTGATGTCGCATTTATTATTAACTATTTATTATTATTAACTATATTACTATTTTATTAACCTTCAAAAATAAGTCAAGAGATAGACTGTGAATGAACTATCTCAGTGTGCCCTCAATTATCTTCTGAGCAATATTCTGGGGCACCTCTTCATAATGGTCAAATTCCATTGTAAAGGTTCCCCGACCTTCAGTCAAGCTCCGCAAGCTGGTGGCATAGCCAAACATTTCAGCTAAAGGAACTTCGGCATCAATAACTTTAAGATTCAATCTATCTTTTGTTTCTTTAATCTTTCCTCTTCTGGCTGATAAATCGCCAATAACTTCTCCAAAAAACTCGGCTGGTAAAACTACCTCCAACTTCATTATTGGTTCCAGTAAAACCGGCTTTGCTCTTTTTGCTCCTTCTTGAAGAGCAGCCGAGCCAGCAATTTTAAAGGCAAACTCTGAAGAATCAACCTCGTGAAAGGAGCCATCATAAAGCGTCACTTTTAAATCAACTAAAGGGTAACCGGCTAAAACGCCTTTTTCCATTGCCTCCCTGACGCCTTTTTCAACTGCCGGTATGAATTCTTTCGGGATTATTCCTCCCTTAATGGCATCAACAAATTCAAAGCCTTCTCCTCTTCCTTTCGGTTCTAATCTTAACCAAACGTGTCCATATTGACCTCGCCCACCGGATTGCCTGATATATTTTCCTTCAACTTCGGTTGTTTCTAAAATCGTCTCTTTAAAAGCCACTTGAGGCCGGCCAATTTTCCCCTCAATTTTAAATTCTCTTTTTAATCTGTCAATCAAAATTTCCAAGTGGAGCTCTCCCATTCCTGAAAGAATCGTTTCCTTGGTTTCTTCATCTGTTTTGATTTTAAAAGTTGGATCTTCTTCAGCCAATCTTTTAAGCGCTAAAATCATTTTTTCTTCATCGGCCTTGCTCTTTGGTTCAATCCGAATGGAAATTACTGGCTCGGGAAAAGAAACTTTTTCTAAAACAATTGGATTTTTTTCATCGCAAAGAGTATGGCCGGTGGAAGTATTTTTAAGTCCGACGGTGGCAACGATGTCTCCGCTAAAAACTTCTTCAATGTCTTCTCTCGTATTAGAGTGCATTCTTAAAATCCTTCCAATTCTTTCTTTTGTCCCAGAAGTAGTATTTAACAAATAAGAACCTCTTTTTAAATAGCCGGAATAAACCCGAAAATAAGTTAATGTTCCAACATAAGGATCAGTGGCCACTTTAAAGGCTAAGGATGAAAAAGGTTCATTATCTTCTGGTTTTCTAATTACCTCTTGACCACTTCTGGGATCAGTCCCTTTGACCGGTGGCAAATCCAGAGGGCTTGGCAAATAATAAACGATTCCATCTAAAAGGGGTTGAACCCCTTGATTTTTAAGGGCTGAACCACAAAAAACTGGAATTAATTTATAAGAAATGGTTGCCCTTCGCAAAACCTTTCTTAATTCAACAACAGGAATTTCTTTTTTGTTCAAATAGTGCTCTAATAAAGTTTCATCTTCGGCAACAATTTTCTCAATTAAACTCTTTCTCCACTCGTTGGCTTTTTGAATCAAATCCTCAGGGATATCTTTTTCAATAACGACCTCGCCAAATTTTCCTTCAAATTTAAGGGCTTTCATTCTCAATAAATCAATAATTCCTTCAAACTTTTCCGCTTCTCCGATAGGCAAAAAAACGGGAACAGCATTAGGAGATAATTTTTGCCAAATTGATTCTAAGGCTTTTTCAAAATTTGCTCCTAACCTATCCAATTTATTAATAAAGCAAATTCGAGGAACGTTAAATTTATCAGCTTGACGCCAGACTGTCTCTGACTGCGGTTCGACTCCAGCCACGCCGTCAAAAACGACCACCCCGCCATCAAGAACTCTTAAAGACCTCTGAACTTCAGCGGTAAAATCAATATGACCAGGAGTGTCAATAATATTAATTCTATATTCACCCTTTCGCATTTTCGTCAAATAATCCCCTTTTAAATATTCTTGGGGGGTCCAAAAGCAAGTCACCGCTGCCGAAGTAATAGTAATACCTCTTTCTTTTTCTTGAACCATCCAATCGGTAATGGTTGTTCCTTCATCAACATCTCCTATCCGATGGGTTAATCCGGTATAAAATAAAATCCGCTCGGTAGTGGTGGTCTTACCGGCGTCAATATGAGCGATAATGCCAATATTGCGGTATTTTTCAATTGGACATACTCTTGCCATAAAATCTACCAAGCAAAATGAGCAAAAGCTCGATTGGCTTCTGCCATCCGGTGGGTATCCTCTTTTTTCTTAATCGCTACCCCTCGATTTTCTGAAGCCTCAATCAATTCCTCGGCTAATTTTTCTCTCATCGACTTTCCCCTTCTCAATTTAGCAGCTTGAATTATCCATCGCATAGCCAAAGTCATTCTCCTTTCTCCTTTTACTTCTATTGGAACCTGATAAGTTGCGCCTCCAATTCTTCTCGGTCTTACCTCCAAAAGAGGGCCTACATTTTCAATTGCCTTTCCAAAAACCTCCAAAGGATCTTTTTTGGTCATTTCTTTTATGGTCTCAAAAGCACCATAGACAATTTTTCTGGCAATAGTTTTTTTTCCCCGTCTCATTACCTGATTGATAAACTTAGCCACCGTCATATTATTATAAAGGGGGTCAGAACTAGTTTCTTGTTTAACTTTCTTTTTTCTTCTCATAAATTATCAACGAAATATGAATTTTTTCTTTATTCGCTGGGTTTTTTAGTTCCATATTTGCTTCTTTCTTGTTTTCTTCCCTCAACTCCTCCAGTATCTAAAACTCCTCTGACAATATGATATCTCACTCCCGGTAAATCCTTCACCCTTCCCCCTCTGACTAAAACTACTGAATGTTCTTGGATATTATGACCTTCGCCGGGAATATAAGCTGTGACTTCTGCTCCATTAGTTAAACGGACCCTAGCAACTTTTCTCAAGGCAGAATTTGGTTTTTTGGGAGTAACGGTGAAAACCTTTAAGCAAACTCCTCTTTTAAATGGTGAAGGATATTTTTGGGGTTTATTTTTTAATCGATTAAAGCCAAATTTCAAAGCCGGCATTTTTTGACGCCCTTTTATCTTTTTTCTTCCTCTTTTGATTAATTGGTGAATTGTTGGACACATAACAATATAATAAATAAAAGCGACTTGGCGCTTACAATTTTGTTATCTTACAAAATAATTTTAAAAAAGTAAAGAGGGCATACCGGTGATTAGGGCAAACAAAGGCTTACAAATAAGGGGAAAGCCAATAAACCACATAAAGAAAATGGCGAAAAAAACAAGAAAGGGGCTGTTTGTTAAAAGAAAAATTCTAATTTTTTCAAAAGAAAAAGGTAAAAAAGTTAAAAGAGGATATGAACCATCAAGAGGTGGGATAGGAATTAAATTAAATATCCCCAAGGTAAGATTAATCCAGACAAAAATCGAAAAAAAATAAACTAAGCTAATGTTTGAAAATTCTAAAAATCGGAGCAAAAGTCCTACCGTTAAAGCCATCAAAATATTAGAAGCAGGTCCGGCCAAAGCTACCAGTGAAGGTCCCCACTTCTGATTTCTTAAATTATAAGGATTAAATGGCACTGGTTTTCCCATTCCTATACCGACGATAAAAATAAGGGTGGTAAAGAGGGGGTCAAAATGGGCAAATGGATTGAGAGTAAGACGGCCCTGGTATTTAGCCGTCGGATCTCCCAAAAAATGGGCCATCTGGGCATGGGAATATTCATGAACGGTAAATCCAAACAAAATTGAAGTGGCTACCATTAAATATAATCTTGGTTCTATAAAAAGTAATTCAATAAGCATCAAATTTAATATAACATAATCTTGTCAAAATTAGAAACTCTTGTTAAAATCAAATATATGAAAAAACAATGTTCAATCTGCGGAAAAGGTAGTAAAATTTTTGGTCGAAGAATAAAACTGCGCGGGAAATATAATCCTACAACCAAAAAAAGAAAATACCCTAATTTACAATGGGTAAAAATTCCTTTGGAAATAAAAAAAGAATCTTTTAAAAATTTTGCCGGAAAAAGAATCCTCATCTGTACCAACTGCCTAAAGACGATGGAAAAAAGGGAGAAAATTAAGTGAAAATTTTTATTTCCGGGGTATAGCGTAATGGTAGCGCACGTCCTTGGGGTGGATGAGGATGGGGTTCGATTCCCCATACCCCGACTATAAAAGACATTTTGAATTTTGGGGCGAGTTTGTTTGCTCGCTCGCCCGCAAAATTCGTTAAGTTTCGTCTGGTCGCAATTACTGGACAAAGTGTGAACTTTTTTTGAGAAAAATTCTAACGTTGACTGATTGCCAGCCACCTTTTCCCTCAGTCTACCTTTGTGGGACAAGTGGTGGAGCGTAAATTTTCCTCTTCCCAAATCCCTCTTCAATTTCCGCTTCGCCTGTTGAAAAATCCTTTTTTCAAAAATCAAGACGAGGCGGGGGTATTTATTTTTTGATCGCCCTTGTCCCAACCCTTCCGTACGCGGGCGATAACAAGAAACTTACTAAAATCAAAAACTTTTCAATTAACAAAAATCTGCTGACGTGGGTTAGCATACCAACAGATTCCTGCCTTGTAGTTAACCGAAGATTATACTTGCTTTGGAAGTTTGTATCCGATGGTTAGCTACTAACCCAGCAATTCATTTTATCATACGTTAGTTAATCTTTTTCTCAATGTCCTCAATTTCTTTTTTGATAAATTTTTCAGAAATTTTCAGCGCTTTTTTTAACTCATCGCATATTTTCCTTTCTCTTTCGCTTAAATCAGGTCTACCATCTAGTTTTGCTATCTGTTCTTTTATCTCTTCTTTTAAATCTTTAAAGGCAGAGTATAGAGCTTTTTCGGCTTCAGTAATTTCTTTTCTTAATTCTTTTTTTCTTTGGATTATTTTCCGCCAACTCCAAATTATTGCCAAAACCATAACTAAAATTAAAGCTAAAAGAGTAATAATAGTAGTAAGATAACTTATAGCCAATTTTCCGATTCTAATAAATGCTGGCGGAATAACTTGGATAGTAATTTTTTCTGATGGCTTACTTTTTGCTCCGATAGAATCTATAGCTTGAACCCAAACTTTATAAACTCCCTCTTTTAAGGATTCAGTTCCAATATAAGACCATTTTCCTTCTTTATCGCTTTTTGTCTCATCTATTTTTGGTTCTTCTTTGTCTTTTTGGATATAAATTGCTATCTTATTTTCTGGCGCTGCCGTTCCTTTTATTGAAAGAGTGGTGCCGGGAAGTAAAGTTTGAGGATAATCGGTAATAACCGGGGCCTCAATCGGCAAGATATTAATTTCTGTCATGGCTAATGTTTCATTGCCTGCTTTGTCTACTGCCTTAACTATTATTGTATGCGCTCCGAGCGCTTGAGGTGGTATTTTGTACTCTTTCTCTTTTGTTTTTATTGACGGTTCCTGGTCAATCTTGACTTCGTAATAATCTATTCCCGATATTTCATCAGTTGCTTCAAAAACTAAAGTTGGCTGAGGATTAGTTGTTTCTTTTCCTTCTTTTACTTCAATATTAAAAGGGAGAGGCGGTTTGGTATCAATTTGTAATTTAAAATGAGAAATTCCGCCCCAACCAGATTTATTTTGGAGTTGGATATGGAAATACCAAATGCCATCATCTAAATCTTCTAATTGCTTCTCTGTTATTGGCTCTGAATAAAATTCCGTTGGAACAGCAATGGGTTTGCGGTTAACTAATAATTTGACACCGGTAACATCTTTTGGAACTTCCCAAGTAAATTTCGGGTTATTATTTGAATACCATTTTTCAGAATCAGGATGGGTAGGAGAAGAAACAACCGGAGCTGTTGGTGTTTTTTTTGGTGGGACGTATTCTTCCACCGGTGGAGTAATTATTTCAGTTTGGACGGTATAGCTTCCAGAACCCATCCTGGCTAAAATATTAGTTCCCTTTCCATCATTAGCTAACACCGAACCAGAAGAGAAAGTTAAAAGAATATTTCCAACTGCTTTTGTTTTAAAATTAATAGTAATAATTTTGCCTGCTGAACCTATGAATCCCGGATTTAAAACAATGCCTTCAAAATTCACTGTTCCAGCACTATTAGAAAAAGTTGGTTCTTGAACCCATAAAGTAAAAATGGATCCACTTTTAGAAAGTGATTCAACCGTCAATTTATCGCTTGGAAATGAAATAATTCCAGAGGCAGCATTCATTGCCTGATCAGTACTTGAAACATAAACGCTAACAGAAAAAGTTTGGCCAATATTATAAGAACCAGTAGAAGGAGAAAAATAAAGTGAAGCGGCATTTATTTTTCCATAAATGAAAAATGCAAAAATAAAAATACAAAATGACAATGTAAAATTTAAAATTATTCTTTCTGATTTTTTATCCTTCATTTTGATTTTTGATATTTGATTTTTGAATTTCTAACCCATAAAACTAGAAAAATCACAAAAATTGTTATTATTCCTATTATAACCATAATCCAATTTTCATAGTTTTCATACCATTTTAAAGGATTATGAGGGGGTATAGTAGCAATTCTCTCATTTCCGGCTTTATCAATGGCTTTAACATAGATATAACTCTTTAACTTTTGGTCTTTTAAAAGGTAAGGACTTTCGCCTACTTGCCATTTTTCTTTCTGAAATAATCTTTGCAAAGAACCTCGTTGACTTTCTTCTAAAATTTCGTAATGGTCAATTCCCATTCCTTTATCTTGGGTAGCAAAAACCAAAAACCATCTTCCATCAAATACAGTAGAGTCGCGGGCAACCTGCGGTTTAAAATCTTCTGGCGGCTCTGTATCTTTTAGGGTTTCAAATTCAAAACCTGAAACATCTTTAGAAATTAGAAATTGTAAATTGGAAATTTCTGTCTTTGCTTGTGTGCCTTTGCCGTCATTAAAAAATGCTTTTGCTTCATAAATCTCAATTATACCCTTTCCTTCGTTTTTTGATTGGAAAATAACTGAAAAAATCAAGCCTTTTTGACCTAAATAACCACCAGGGATAATACCAGAAAAAATAATTTGATTATTTAATCCAACAATTGGTCTTTCAACCCAAAAATTAATAATAGAATTACCATCTCTTATTTCTTTTAATTCCAATAAATCTCCCGGGAATATAACCTTTCCTTCAAGAGCGTTGATTTCTTCATTCTCGGTATCAAGAAGAAGCGTTACCTCAAATTCGTTGCTAATTCCTAATTCAGCAGTGGACGGTTCAAAAAACAATTTGGCGGCATGCGCCGTGTTCGTAATGAAAAATGCAAAAATCAAAATGCAAAATGACAATGCAAAATGCAAGATTGTTTGTTTATGTTTTGGAAATTTAACCATCGGGATTTGTTTAGAAATTAAGATTTAGAAATTGGAAATTCCCGCGACGCGATTATCCTGTCCAGTAGTACGCCATGATTGAAAAATCAACCAGATCCACTTTCCCGTCACTGTTCAAATCTATTGCGGTTGGAGGATTCACTCGCTTGTACCAATATGCGGCGATTGAAAAATCAACCAGATTGACCCAGCAATCGTTATTCAAATCAGCTTTGGCTGGACATTTTGTTGGCGTGGCTTTGGCAACATTTTTTGTTCCGACAATAAAACTTACTGCCTTGCTAAAAGAGCTGATTTCGTTTCCAAAAGCCGTTTTTGATTTAGTAAAATGTTCCCCCATCTCCAGCGGGCTGGTGTCAAAATTGTATAAATAAATGCCGTCTTTATCGGCTTTAGTTTTAACAAAGAATTCTTCTTCTGAATTAACTACTATAGTAATTTCACCAGCAGGAACGCTTTGGCCAAAAATAGCAATATTATCTCCTCTTTTTACTTCGCTTTTGTCAACATCAATGGTTGGCGCAATAAAAATACCAATAACATTAGTGGTAACGCCGGCAGTTACGCTGACAGGAAAAGTAAGAAGGGATGAGCGGTTCCCATTTTTATCTTCACTGTAAACAGAAAAAATATAATTACCAGCAGATAACCCGCTTAAACTTATTTGAAAATTAGCATCAGAACCAGCTATAGTGGTCGCTGTAATTTGAGCATCTTTTAAAAGAGTAACAATACTTTTTGGATAAGCCCTGCCGCTAAAATTTACTATGGTCTGGGGCGCAGGAGGAACATAGGCGCCTCCCCCGCCAGCAGGAGGACAGATCCCACAATCAGCCGGGCAAATACTGCAATTTTCGTTACTACTACAAACACCATCGCCGCAAACTAAAACTCTTATACTAGCTTCTTGTAAGGCCGCGTAAATGAGGCAAGGCAACAACGACAATATTAGAAATCCTATGGTGATTGTTATGTTTTTTTTACTATATAAAAAGGTAGTTATCATAGCAGCTCTCCCAGAATGGTAAGTGTGGAGCTTCCTGTTTTGCCTGCTACAGAACTAAGAATTATTTTTAAATAAAAATCCTTTTCGTTGCCGGGACCAGGAGCAATAATTGTGTCAGTTGGTGTATCGACATCAAAAGTCACGACATTGTTGATGGCATCTGCATTATTGCAGGCAGCACCCTTATTATTTATGAGATAATACTCATTAGAAACAATATTATTGGTAAAAGTGGTGATGTGATACCAAATTCTCAATGAAAAAAGGCTGCCATTATAAAGTGTTACCACTGGTTTGGCAATACCTGCACCGCCGAATGTTTGGGGACTGCCGCTGCCGTCTACATTATTGTAAGGCTGGGAAACTGTAGATCCTGGTAATCCTGGTGGAAAAGTTATGGTTGATACCGGAGTGGTGTAATTTTGAGCTCTAATTTCTATGGCAGGTAAAAAACCGACTGCCGCAGTGGCGCAGATTTTTGTGGTGTAAGCCGTGCTATCGCCAACGTGAGCATTGGTTGGACCACTCATAGACCCGAGTGTAGTATCATAGCCAATGCAATTGTTAGCTTGATATCCGACTGAAACACTCCCGCCAGCAGGCACAGAAATACAGACGTTGTGAGTATAATTTGTTTGAGTATTCTGTTCCACGTGCGCATTGGTCGTACGGGATAATTTCAAAACAGTGGCAAAAGTACCGGTGCAGGAATTGCTAAGGCCGGGAACGCCGCTACAGCAAACCAACTGCGAATAATTTGACTGACTCGGTAATTCAGCATGGGCGTTTGAAGTGCCAGACATTCGCCAAATCACAACTCCCGAAGGACAAGAAGTTGTCACCGAACAAGAAAGCGTGCCAGCTGATGTTTTCAATACTTTAACTGCATAAAAAAGAAAAAAAACGAAAAATGCACAAATTAAAATAATAATTGATTTTTTTATCTTTACCATAAGAAATTATAAAACACATATTATTGCGAAATTCTAACAAAAATCGCAGGAAGGGGGGCAGCTGTTATAACTGCACCGCCTGATGTAAAAGTAGTCGGTAAGGCGCCATAAGTATAACTTACACTCCAGCCGAATGAGGCGGCGGTTCCTAACGAAGAAGTGTAGCCGAGAACCGGTACTGTTGATCCAACAGCAAAACCCCTAATAACTGGACCAGCATTTGTTACTATGGCAAGCCAGTAAAGACCAGGTTCAAGAGTAACTGGCAAGCCGCCAGTGGCGGTTTTTACTCCAGTGGTGCCAGTATCAATTTGGGTGGTCTCAACAACCAAGGCGCCGGGGTAATTATTGCCGTTATCGCGATAGATGCCGATTCTGGCTAAGCCAGCAGCGGCTGTTGTCACATTGATTGCCATTTGGTCAATGGTGGTTGTTTTTTCAACAATAAAAGGCATGGCGCGCAAGACATTGGCTGTGAGAGTTGCTGTTGCAAGCGCAGTGCCAGTGTTTGGCGAGGTGTACCATTGATTAAGAGTTGCGCCTTTTGAGCGGTAGGCGTAATGAGAATATTGATTGCGGCCGAGCACCCTCCAGTTTGAACCATCACTTTCAAGCATCACTGCTTCGCCTCGGTGAGTAAGCTGGATAGAAGGTAAACCATCAATTGTTTGCCCTCCTGTTCCTTGAATGGTAACTATATTAGAGAGAGAAGCATCTATTTTTTTGATGAAGAAGATAGTATATGGTGTACTGCCAGCTGATGGCAAGGTAATAGTGAAACTAGCAGTTGACGCATCAGCTAAGACAACTGTTTCAGAAGGTGTCAAAGTGGCACTAGTGGTTTTGGTTACCACATTAAAATCAATTTCGCTTGCTGGATGACCGGGATTAGGCGTTGTGGCGCGGACAATTTGAAGAATGGAAAATGTAAATGTAATTAAAACTAGCAGCACCCCGCTTAGAACGATATTTAACCAAGACCGGAAATTTAGTTTTTTCATATTTTAATTTTTGAATCTGTTTTGTTTTTAGTTACTCCCCATCGACCTTAATTTTAGGGAGCGGAAATGGTGATAAGAACTTCGCCCAGATAGTCGCTCCTGGCTCGACACTGCGATAAATAGAAATTACTGCAATGCTCGGGCTCAAAAGTATTTACCAGGACAAAGCGACCTGGCGGAAGCATTGCTGCTTCTATATTCACAGTTCCATCATCACCAACTAATACTCCAAACACATTGGAAGGTCTTGAATCAGGATCAGGATTTTCCGCGGTTTCAGGATTATCCAGCCAGTAAATTTCTATGAAGCTTTTCGGCGGCAAACCTGAAGATTTTATAGTCTCCTCAAGTCCGTAAGAAGTTTTATCAACAACAAAACCCTGCGGTAAAACCGGTGGTTGTTCATCTGTGAAAACTAGATTGGGCTCTTCTACTAAAACCGGATCGGGTTCTGCGGAAACCGGATTGGACTCTTCTACTAAAACCGGATCGGGTTCTGCGGAAACCGGATTGGACTCTTCTACTAAAACCGGATCGGGTTCTGCGGAAACCGGATTGGACTCTTCTACTAAAACCGGATCGGGTTCTTCTGCCTGAAGTATTAAGAAATAAGGGAGAACCAAAACTGCTGATACGATGAATAATAGAGTAAGAATCCTGTTAAGAGCGGATTTAATTTTCTCTTGTATGTTGCGCAATTTTTTCTTTTGTGGCAATTTTATTTGATTAATTTTTGACCTTTTATTAACAACCCGAAACAAACCAGCCGCTTAACTGGTTGTGTCCAAAGTATAAATTTTCCGTTCAATTATATGTATATGACGGAGCTTTAATTTTTTTTCTCTTAATTTGAACACATAGGAAGGTTTTAATTTTTAATTTATTGACCTCGGAAAAACAATAACCTCATCGCCTCTCATTGCTCTCGTGGTCTTTCTTTTCTCTTTCTCTTTAGCAACATCATCACCAGCAATACTATAACGACAACGGCTAACGCGATTGTTATGGTGTTTTGCCTGGCAAAATCAACAGCTTGCGCCAAAGGGTTTGGTTTTGGCAGAACCTTTACCGAAATTGGAATTAAAAGCCCGGAATAGACATTTCCGCCAGCAAGAGCGTCTTTAAACACAATGTAGGTTCTCCTTTCTCCGGAATGGCCTTCTTTCCAAGCTTCTTCAGAAGTGGCGCCCCACAATCCCGGCCTTGCGTTTTTCGGTATTTTCACTATAACAGTGAAAACCTTGGTTTCTCCCTGTTTAATAGTGTATTCTTTTGGTTCAATCGTAATCCAAGAGGTAATATCCATTTGGTCATTGTCTCCCTCCGTCTTTTTGTAATGAGTATACCAAAACCCTGATCTTTCGTCGGGAGTAGTTCCTTCTAATGTTATTTTCTTCTTTATGGTTTCGCCGGGATAACCTTCCAGATTGGGAAGCGCTATTCGGTCGACCGATGTTGCTAGCGCGACAGAGCCAGCAATGAATAACAAACCGAGCAATAAAACAGCTAATATAGTGCTTTTGCAGTATATTTTGCAATGCATGTTTTTTAGTTAATACTGGTTTATGGCGTCTCTCCAAGAATGGTAAGCGTTGAACTTCCTGATTTGCCGACTGCAGTGCCTAAAACTACCTCAAGATATAAGGCCTTATAGGCGTCAGCTCCAATTGACACGCCGGTAGCAACGATAGCTGCTCCGCCATCGCTAGATAACACATCGTCAACCACGCTAACATTGGTAATATTAATATCCACTAACTCATAATCCTCCGATGCCACGATATGATGTGTCGCATTCCAGTTGGTTATCTCAAGCGTAATATTATAGCTTACGGTTGCGGTATTTTTCAATCTCACCACTGGCTCGCTGGCACTAGTACTGAGAACTTGGGGGTCATTTGCACCATTCACATTATTATAAGGATTGGAAATTGTGACGCCAGGATTGCCTTGAGGAAAGGTGATTGTGGCTACGGCCGTATCATCATCTTTATCTACCACATGAATAGTAATTGCTTTATTGGTTGAAGCCTGCTGGGTGGCAATATTGTCAGCTGAAGCTAGTTGGAACGGCACAACCAGAGCCGCTATTAAAACAAGTGTCCCGATTGAAGTTAGAATCTTCATATTTTTCGTTTTTTCTTTATTTAATTTTTTTTATTCCCCAATCGACCTGCTTCTGCAAAGAACTTTATTCTTTGTCTAGGTCTAGTATTGGGTTTTCGACCTTTTATTTTTAAATTAAATCTTCGAGGAAAGAATATAATGAAAGTTTCTTAATAATAGTATACACATTTTGGCATAGATTTTCTAACCTCATTTGTATTATAAC
>Ga0209721_1000205_pt1 | contig 60173 bp, 54 predicted proteins | sample TshhotsprinmetaG_FD_184139 | JGI IMG/M metagenome (GOLD analysis project Ga0209721, IMG submission 184139) | Hot spring microbial communities from South Africa to study Microbial Dark Matter (Phase II) - Tshipise hot spring metaG (SPAdes)... | ecosystem: Environmental > Aquatic > Thermal springs...
TGCCGCCAGCGTTCAATCTGAGCCAGGATCAAACTCTATCGTTCGATCTTCAAAGTCTTGACTCACTCAAACGGAATCGAAGTGAACGCCTCACTTCTCTTTGCGCTTGCGCGAGCTTCATCCGGCCACAGCACCGCACCCCACACAGAGCTTGAGCTCACACAGACAGCAGCATCCACCACCGCCCACAAAGCCCACCCCGCACAGAGCACACGCACCGCGCCTGCCCACGCTTATCGGCTGTTTCTTTGTTAACGAACCTCCGAGCAACCCCGCCACGATCAGCGGAAGCCCTACATTATGACACAGTTTTTGCGCCTTGTCGCAACACACTGCACCCCATCAGACACAGCACGCTGCGACAAAACCCAGAGCAGCCTCAGCAGCACACCACCACACACCGCTACCCCAGAGCCAGCGGCACAACCATCACCCACCTCTCGTCACCGTGTTTGTGACTTGGTGTTGAGTGGCCTGCCGCGTTCACAGGAGCCCGCTAGTATACACCAAAATCGAATAGCAAAACGCTCGCCTCCGGCTACGGCCTGCACGTCGGCCTTTTGGCCACGGTGGCGGCCCAACCGGCAACGGCGCACACGGGTAGCACTGCAGGTCTGCACCGAGGCCGTGCAGAGCGAGCCGCGTGCCATCGCAGCCGAACTGGCGGATGGCACGTGTTAGGGACGCGAATCGCTGCGGGCATGGGCCTCGAGGCATGTCGCCGCTAAGGCCAAGCTAATGCAAGCCCGGCAGCACTCGAAGACGCTAGATCGTCAAGCATGTCCTCGATCCCCTCCTGCTCGCGGGTGGGTGGTGCGCGGTTGCACCAGCGGTCGCCGGGGCGACTGCGTGCCGCGCGCGTGCACTCCAGAATGCCGCTCATGGGAACGATTTACCTGGTGCGTCACGCGCAGGCCTCGTTCGGCTCGGACGACTACGACCGACTCAGCCCACTGGGCTGGCGCCAGGGCCAGCGACTGGGAGAGCATTTGCGCGCCCATGGTCTACACTTTGACGCCGTCTTTACCGGTACCCTGCGCCGGCATCACGAAACGTGGCTGGCGATCCGCACGGGCTGGGAAGCGGCACGGGACGCGCAGGTCTGGCCGGGACTGGACGAATACGACAGTGCAGCCCTGATCGAGGCGCTCAAAGCCCCGCCGCCGGGGGACCTGCACACGCCTGAGGGCTACCGCGCCCACTTCCGGTTGCTGCGCGACGCGCTGCGCCAGTGGATGGCGGGCGTGATTTCACCGCGCGGCATGCCGAACTATGAGGCATTTCGCAGTGCTGCGGTGTCGCTGCTGGAGCACATACGCCATGCGCACACGGGCGATGTGTTGGTAATCAGCAGTGGCGGCCCGATTGCCTCCCTGGTGGGCCACCTGCTGGGGACCAGCCCGGAAGCGTCGATCGAACTCAACCTGCGGCTGCGCAACACGGCAGTGTCCGAAGTGGCGCACACGCCCAGGCGCTGCGCGCTGGTCAGCTTCAACACGCTGCCGCATTTGACGGCCCCCGAGTACCGCGACTGGATCACACACGCCTGATGGGGCTGGATACCCACCACCGGGAGGTGTTTGAACAGCCTTGGCACTGCCTGGGCGCGAAACGCGCGCCGTGCCCATGCAGCACACCGGCGTTCGCATCCAGAATTCTTCGACCGGGCTCCGACCGGGTAGCGGCCGAATGGCCTGGGCCGTTGCCCCACAAAAACGACCCCAAACAACTCGCGTCCGTTCAGTGCGGAGACAGGCTGGGCCTAAACACCCTGAATGCTTTTTGGACCTGCGAGCGCACCCTGTGACGTTGGCGCCAGCGGCTGCGCGAAGCGGGCAGCTGCGCCCGGGCAGCTGCGCCGTCCTGTTCGGGGCCCCACAAGCCCGGGCGCTGCCGCCGCGTCAGGCGCGTGGCTGCGAGACGGCGGCATCCAGCGGCACCGCGCTGATGTCCTGCAGCAGCCGCGCCAGCGCGCGACCGGCGGCGTCGATCACCCGGCGCCCCCAAACGGCGTCGGCGGCAGCCGCGTCGCCGGCGGCACCCGCCGGGTGGATGTCCTGCATCTGCCAGTAAAACTTGGCGCTGCGCCCATTGCCCAGCAGCGGGTAGTCGCGCGCGCGCGCTTCGGACGACGAGGGATAGACCCGCAGCGCCGCTTGCCTGACGTGCTGCGGCGCCAGCGCCAGCATCACGGCAGTTTCGACCTGCCCGGCATGCACGCCAAACCGCTGCTCGCGCGCGTCGACGGCCGCCATCAGACGGTCGCCCTCCTCATCATGCCACGGCAGGTCGTACCAATTGATGCCCCACACCAGCAGATCGTGCTGCGCACGCAACTGGCGTCCGACCAGATCCATCAGGCCGACATGGCCGCCGTGGCCATTGAAGAACACCAGTTTGCGCACACCGGCACGTGCCACCGAGGCACCCACGTCGCGCCACAGGGCCAGCGCCGTCTCGGGCGCCAGCGTCAGCGTGCCGGGAAAGCGCGCATGCTCCGGGCTGAGGCCAACCGGCAGCGGGGGCAACACCAGAGCGGGCACGTCGGCGGTAACGTGCGGACCCGCCGCCGCCAGCACCGCCTCCACGATGGCCATATCGACGCCCAGCGGCAGATGCGGGCCATGCTGCTCGGTCGTCCCCACGGGCAGGATGGCGACAGTGCGCGCGCCATCGAGCGCGGCAAAGTCGGGCCAGCGCAGATCGACCCAGCGCTGCATGCCACCGGTGATACCTGAATCGTTCATGCCCGCATGATAGTCACCCCTAACGGCACGCGGTGCGCCTGCCCGCAGGCGATATGGCGAGCGCACACCGGATCGCCTTCGGAGCTGCAAACCCAGCGTCGCCAGACAGCGGGCACGCGGCAAGCGTCGGCCGCAGCGGTCTGCAGGGTGTCAGGTCACCGGGAGGCGGCGCTGCCCTCATACATCCAGCGGCGCGACCACGGCAGCTCCTGGGCCGAGCGGCCCGCCGGGTGACACAGCACCTGGAACAGGGAAATCTGGTCGTGCTCGAACGCCCAGGCGCACCCGGCCAGATAGACACGCCAGATGCGCCAGATGCGCTCGGGCACCATGGTGCGCAGGCGCTCAGACTTGGCCTCGAACGCCCGGCTCCAGTGCGTCAGCGTCAACGCGTAGTGGCGGCGCAGGCTCTCGACGTCGAATGGCTCCAGGCCACCTTCCTGCATGGTGCGCAGCACGGTCGAGATATGCGGCAGCTCGCCATGGGGAAAAACGTACTTGTCGATGAAGCGGCCACCACCGTCCGGCGTTTCGCCGTCGTGGGCGTCCGTGGTCGTGATGCCATGGTTCATCGCCCAGCCGTCGGGTGCCAGGTGGCGGCGGATGATGCCGAAATACTCGGCCAGATGGTTGAGCCCGACGTGCTCGAACATGCCAACACTGGTGATGCGGTCAAACGTCCCCTCCAGGTCGCGGTAGTCTTGCAGCCGGATTTCGACGCGGTTGCTGAGCCCGGCCGCTGCCACGCGCTCGCGCGCCAGTTCGTACTGCGCCTGCGACAGGGTGATGCCGACACAGCGCGCGCCAAACGCCTGCGCGGCGCGGATGACCAGCGCGCCCCAGCCACAACCGATGTCGAGCAGGGTCTGCCCGGGCTGCAGCCGGATCTTGGTGAGGATGTGGTCGATTTTTTTGCGCTGCGCGGTGGCCAGATCCTCGTTGCCATTTTCGAAATAGGCGCACGAGTACACCATGGCCGGGTCGAGCCACTCGGCATAAAACGCATTGGAGACGTCGTAGTGGTACTGGATGGCTTCGCGATCGAGCTTGCGGTTGTGGGTGAACGCCTTGACCAGACGATGCAGCGTGCCACCCCCCTCCGATTGCGGGGCGTCGCGCCCGGCAGCCACCAGCGTGTGTGCGATGGCCAGCACATCGGCGATATCGCCCTCGACGTCGATACGCCCTTCAACGTAGGCCTCGCCCAGGGTATCCAGCGAGGGGGCCAGCAGTGCTGTCAGCGCCGCCGCGTCACGTACGGTCATGGTCACCCGCGGCTGCTCGAACCGACCCAAGTCCCAGCAGCGCGGCTCACCCTCACCCACTCCCCAGCAGACCCGCAGCGGCAGGTCCACCCGCTCACGCCAGCGGCGCACCCAACCCTCCAGCGGTTTGTCGATCGCCAGCATCCCGCGTCTCCTCTCTGAGTCGACCACGATCATTGTTGGCGATCGTCGCCGCGCTGCCAAGATGGGGCCTGCGATGGGAGCGATAGATTTTGTCAATTCATAGACGATGATCGACAATCCGGGAACCTGGGGCCACCAAGCCCTCTCTGTGCCTGTGCATCATGTTCGATCTCTGGCTGATTTATGTTGTAGGGCTGGCCGCCGCGGCGGCGTGGGGCTGCGCGTGGGCACGCCGGGCGCTGCTGGGCGGCGCCCAGCCCGCCCCCCCGTTCGCGGCGCTGGTGTGGCATGCGGCATACCCCTTGGGCCGCCGCGCGGGGCCGCGCGGGGTCAGTCTTGGCCTGGCGGCGTGGCTGGGACTGGCCGTGGCCCTGCCCGCAGCAGCGGCCACCCCCTCCGGCGCCGTGGCGCAGAGCGAGTTTTCCCGTGTGACGTTGCTGGCTCACGCGCCGTACGGCATCCAGCCGGGGCAGCCGCTATGGCTGGGGCTGCGCATCGAGCACGCCCCCGAATGGCACACCTACTGGAAAAACCCCGGTGACTCCGGCCTGCCGGTGGAACTGCAGTGGACGCTGCCTGCCGGCTGGCAAGCCGGTGACATTCAATGGCCGACTCCGCGCAAGTTTCCGCTTGGCGATCTGGCCAACTACGGCTACGACGGCACGGTACTGCTGCCGGTGCCGGTGATGGTCGCGGCAGCGCCCAGCGGCGCGGTGGAGGTGCGCCTGCACGCGACCTGGCTGATCTGTCGGCGCGAATGCGTACCCGAGGAGGCGCAGCTGAGCCTGCGTCTGCCCGGCCAGGCCGCCATCGTCGCCGATGCGGCGGCTTTCGAGGCCGCTTGGGCGGCCGCGCCGCAGCCGTCGTCTGCCACCGGCAGCCTGATGGTGGACACCGAGGGCCTGCACCTGCAGGTGCGTGGGCTGCCGGCGCCGTGGCAGGGGCAGGTTCTGGAGTTTTTCCCAGAGATGGGCAACCTGATCGCCCCGGGTGCCCCCTGGCAGCAGCGCTGGGCGGGCGATACGTGGCACGCCACCGTGCCGTTCAACCCCTACCGCTCCGACGCTCCGGATCGGCTGGCCTTCGTGCTGGCACCTGCCCATCCGCCCGGACAAGGTGCTGGCAGCCCCGGTGTGCGGCTCGACTGGCCGGTGCAGGGCAGCTGGCCGCCCGTGGCCCAGCCGCCCAGCGCGGTGGCGCCCGCCGAAGTGGCGCCTGCGGGCACGCCCGCGCCGTCGGCGCCGCGCCTGGGCCTGGGTCTGGCTCTGCTGGGTGCCCTGCTGGGCGGTATGATCCTGAACCTGATGCCCTGTGTGTTTCCGGTGCTGGCCATCAAGATGATGGCGTTTCAAGCACACGGGGCAAACACCCGCATCCACCGGCTGGGCGGTTTGGCCTACACCGCGGGCGTGCTGGTGTCGTTCCTGGCGCTGGGGGCGCTGCTGCTGGCGCTGCGTGCGGCTGGAGAAGCGGTGGGCTGGGGCTTTCAGCTGCAAAATCCGTTGGTGGTGGCGGCGCTGGCCACGCTGTTCGTGGTCATCGCGCTCAACCTGGCGGGGGTGTTCGACGTCGGTCAGCTGGCGCCGGCGGGCTTGGCGGGCCTGCGACTGCGCCACCCGCTGGCCGACGCCTTCCTGACGGGTGTACTAGCCACGGCGGTGGCATCCCCCTGCACGGCACCGTTCATGGGCGCGTCGCTGGGACTGGCGGTGACACTGCCCGCAGGCGAGGCGCTGGCGGTCTTTGCGGCGCTTGGCCTGGGAATGGCCTTGCCTTACCTGGCCGCAAGCTGGTGGCCGGGCCTGGCGCGACGGTTGCCGCACCCCGGGCCGTGGATGGACACCTTCCGGCAGGCGATGGCCTTCCCGATGGGAGCAGCCGCCATCTGGCTGCTGTGGGTGCTGGGCCAGCAAAGCGGCATCGACGGCGTGGGCGCGCTGCTGCTCATTGTGCTGGCGCTGACGTGGGTGTTGTGGGCGTTGGGTCGTCGCGGACGCGCGCGCACCGTACTGCTGGTGCCGGGCGTGCTGGCGCTGGGCTCGGCCCTCGTTGCGCTGGGGCCGTACGTGACGCGTGAGGCCGCCAGTGCCCCGACCAGTACAGCCAACGCGCAGTGGGAAACTTGGACCCCACAGCGTCAACGCGAACTGCTCGCCCAGGGGCGACCGGTGTTCGTGGACTTCACCGCTGCGTGGTGTGTCACCTGCCAAGTCAACAAAGCGGCGGTGCTGGAGGACCCAGGGGTGCTGCAGGATGCTGCGGCAGCGGGCATCGCGCTGCTGCGCGCCGACTGGACGCGGCGCGACCCCGTGATCGCCGAGGCACTGGCGGCGCTGGGCCGCAACGGGGTGCCCGTGTACGTGCTGCACGTCCCCGGCCGGCCACCGCAGGTGATGCGCGAAATCCTGCGCACGGCCGACGTGCGCGCCGCCTTCCAGGCAGTGGGGCAACGATAATCCCCGCATGAGTTTCGCGCCGCTGCACAACGACACTTTTCTGCGCGCCTGCCTGGGGCAGGCCACACCCTACACGCCCATCTGGCTGATGCGCCAGGCAGGGCGCTATCTGCCGGAATACCGAGCCACGCGCGAGCGCGCCGGCAGCTTCATGGGGCTGGCGACAAACGTCGACTTTGCCACCGAAGTGACGTTGCAACCGCTGCAGCGCTATGCGCTGGATGCCGCCATCCTGTTTTCCGACATCCTGACGGTGCCGGATGCAATGGGACTGGGGCTGCGCTTCGTCAGCGGCGAAGGCCCAACATTCGAGCGCCCCGTGCGCACCGAGGCCGATGTGGCGGCACTGGCCGTGCCCGACCTGGAACGCCTGCGCTACGTCTTCGACGCCGTGACGGCGATACGGCGTGCACTCAATGGCCAAGTGCCGCTGATCGGTTTTTCCGGCAGCCCATGGACCCTGGCATGCTACATGGTCGAAGGCGGCGGCTCGGACGACTACCGGCTGGTCAAGACCCTGCTCTACAGCCGCCCCGACCTGATGCACCGTATTCTGGCCGTCAATGCCGATGCGGTGGCAGCCTATCTGACGGCGCAGATCCACGCCGGTGCCCAGGCGGTGATGATCTTCGACAGCTGGGGCGGGGTACTGGCCGACGGGGCGTTCCAGACCTTCAGCCTGGCCTACACGCGCCGCGTGCTGCAGCAACTGCCCCGGGAGCACGAGGGACAGGTCATCCCGCGCATCGTCTTCACCAAAGGCGGCGGCCTGTGGCTGGACGATATGGCGCAGCTGGACTGCGATGTGCTGGGAGTGGACTGGACGGTGCATCTGGGGCGGGCGCGCGCGCGGGTGGGCGGCCAGCCCGGGGAGCCCGGCAAGGCCCTGCAGGGCAATCTTGACCCCGCGGTGCTGCTGGCCCCACCCGACGTGGTGGCGCGCGAGGCGGTGGCGGTGCTGGAGTCGTTTGGCATGCCGCACACCGACCCCACCCGCCGCGGCCCCACGCACATCTTCAACCTGGGGCACGGCATCGGCCTGCACACGCCGCCGGAACACGTCCATGCGCTGGTGGAGACCGTGCATGCGCACTCGCGCCACATGCGGCAGGCCGCCGTCGGGCGCCGGTCATGACAGCCACCGGTGCGCCGCCGGGAGGTCTGCCGCGGGCGCACACGCCACCCGGCACGACGGCCGGGCCCGCAGCGGGCGATCCCTGGCGGCAAGCGCCAGCCCGGGGTTTATTCCCACGATACCCACCTCATGGGGGGTAACATCACACGCGATCGAGCCGCACATTCGTCAAGGCGTGCGGCTTATGCACACGAAACGAGGGGCGACGTCAAAGTGGCAGCTGGCCACAGATCTTTCGGCGCGACCTCGACGAATCATCGTAACATTTTGTTTTGTAATACTTTTTCAGCTTTGCTGATTTTTTGGGCAATCTGTTGCTGGTCTTAACCCTCAAGGCTTTACGCTTGACATCCGCAGGTTGCCAACAAAGTTATCCACAGTATCGTGGGACAGCGTGCAAAACCCTTGATGGCTCAGGCGCTTGGAGTGGCCACCGCACCGACGTCCAACGGGGAGGCCAGGGACGCCGCCATGCCAAGCGGGACACCGCAGCCCACCGAGCCCGCAACCCCCGTTGAGGTGGTCGTCGCCACCCCTGCCCACAGCGGGTTGGCCGACAGCCTGACCTACCTCAGCCGACATTCCCTGCCGCCCGGGACACTGGTGCGGGTGCCGCTGGGGCGGCGGCGGGTGCTGGGCATCGTGTGGGACGCGCCGGCAGAGGATGCCCCCGCGCCCACCACCGCGTTGCGCCCGGTGGAAGAGGTGTGGACGGCGCTGCCGCCGCTGGACGCCCACTGGCGCGCGCTGGTGCGCTTTGCCGCGCGTTATTACCAGCGCGCCCCTGGGGAGATCGCCCTGGCAGCGCTTCCCCCGACGCTGCGCGCAGGCGACGCGGCCCGCTTGCAGCGACGCCTGGCCCGCCCGGGTGCTGGTCCCACGCCAGCGCCCGGCGCTGGCGCCGCCGAGCCCCCAGTGCTGACCGCCGCCCAGCGTCAGGCGCTGCAAGCCATCGAGGCCAGCGACCGCCCGGTGCTGCTATTCGGGGCCACGGGCAGCGGGAAAACCGAGGTGTATCTGCAGGCAGCCGAGCGCCTGCTGCGCCGCGACCCGCACGCGCAGGTGCTGGTGCTGGTGCCGGAGATCAACCTCACGCCGCAGCTGCTGGCGCGCTTGCAGCAGCGTTTCGGCGACGCGGTGGTGACGCTGCACTCGGGACTGACGCCCGCGCAGCGGCTGCGGGCGTGGCTGGCGGCCCACCAGGGGCACGCACGCATCGTGCTGGGCACGCGCATGGCCATCTTCGCCAGCCTGCCGCGGCTGCGCCTGATCGTGGTGGACGAGGAGCACGACCCCAGCTACAAAAGCCAGGAGGGGGCGCGGTACTCGGCACGCGACTTAGCGGTGTATCGCGCTCATCTGGGCGCCGCCGACGGCTGCCGGGTCGTGCTCGGGTCGGCCACGCCATCGCTGGAGAGCTGGCACGCTGCCCAGACGGGACGCTATCTGCGCGTCGAGATGGGCGAGCGCATGGGCGGTGCGCGGTGGCCGCGCCTGCGCCTGCTGGACACGCGACAGCTGCCGCGCGGCACGGTGCTGGCCCCGGCGCTGCTGCAGGCCATTGCCGCGCGGGTGGCGCGTGGTGAGCAGGCGCTGGTGCTGCTCAACCGCCGCGGCTACGCCCCGGTGATCGGCTGCGGCCACTGCGGCTGGAAAAGCGCCTGCCCGCACTGCAGCGCCTATCTGGTCTTTCACAAAACCGAACGCGCCCTGCGTTGTCACCACTGCGGCCATCGCACCCCGGTACCCCAGCACTGCCCATCCTGCGGCGACCCCGATCTGCACGCGCTCGGCCAGGGCACGCAGCAGCTACAGGAACGCCTGGCCATGGAGCTGGCCAGCCTGCAACGCTCCGATGGGACGCCGGTGCGCGTTGGCCGCCTGGATGCCGACAGCGCCCGCGCCGCCGGTGCGCTGGAGGACACGCTGCAGGCGGTGCACCAGGGCGACATCGACGTGCTGGTGGGCACCCAAATGATCGCCAAGGGGCACGATTTCCGGCGCATCACGCTGGTGGCCAGCGTCAACACCGACGGTGCGCTGTTTGCCAGCGACTGGCGCGCGCCGGAACGGCTGTTTACCCTGCTGATGCAGGCCGCCGGGCGCGCTGGGCGCGACGCGGCATTCGTAGCCGCGCAGGACAGCGCGGTGGAGCTGTGGGTGCAGACGGCGCACCCCGGACATCCGCTGTTTGCCGCGCTGGCGCGACACGACTTCGCGGCCTTTGCCGCGCGGCAGCTGCAGGAACGCCGACAGGCCGGCATGCCGCCGTTTAGTCACCAGGCGCTGCTGCGGGCCGAAGCGCGCCAGCTGCCGGTGGCGCTGCAGTGGCTGACTGAGGCACGCGCCGCCGCGGCGGACTTGCCTGGCGCCGCCCTCGTCACGCTGTATGCGCCGGTACCGATGACGCTGACCCGGGTGGCCGATGTCGAACGCGCCCAGCTGCTGCTGGAGTCGAGCCACCGCCCGGCGCTACAGGCCTTTCTGGCTGCCTGGTTGCCGCGCCTGCACGCGCTGCGCGCCGGCCCCACGGGGCGCGGCCTGCTGCGCTGGGCCATCGACGTCGATCCGCTGCATTTTTGAGCCACCGCGGCGGCTGATGCCACTGCTGTGGGTTGGCAGGGCAACCACGGGTTCGTTGCTGTGCTCAAGTGCCTTGCCGCCTGTTAACGACACGCCCGGGTTCGGCCATGGAGGCTGTGGCGTTCAGAAACAGCACGGACTGCGCGACAGCGCCTACCGCCGGCAGCATGGCGTGGGCGACCACGACGACTCAGCGCAGCCAGGCCACTGCCGCCGAAAAGGTGAGGAATGCCAGCGCCGTGGACACCAAAATGATACGCGCCACGCGCCCGTTGTCGGCGCCCATGCGCTCGGCCAGCAGCGACACATTGCTGGCGCTGGGCAGCGCCGCCGTCAGCACCAGCGTCTGCAGGGCGGCCGGCTGCAGCCCCACCCCCAACTGGATGGCAGCCGCCCCCACCAGCAACACCAGCAACGGATGCACGAACAGCTTCACCAGCGCCAGTGGCACGTAGTCGCGCAGCGGCATCGGATGGTCGGCCTGCAGCTGCGAGCGCGCCAGCACCGCCCCGATGGTAAACAGCGCCACCGGACTGGCGGCGTCGGCCAGCAAGGCCACCGTTTTGTCCAGTGGGCCAGGCAGCGTCACGCGCCATGCCGATGCGGCTGCTCCCAAACCGATAGCCCAGGGCATGGGGTTGCGCAGCACCCCCAACAGGGCCTGTTTCAGCGCTGCGCGCGCGCCACCCTCGCCTGCATCCAGACGCGACAGCGCAATACACAGCGAACTGGTGATGACCATATCCACCACGATGACCACGATCACCGTCCCCACCGCTGGGGGCCCCAGCAGCGCGGCGATCAGGGGCACGCCCATGAAGCCCGAATTGGGAAACGCTGCCACCAGGGCACCGAACGCCGCGTCGTTCCAGCGAATGCGACGGCCCAAGCTGATCGCCACCGCAAACCCCACCACCAGCAGCGCGCACAGCAGCCACACGCCAGCCACCGCCGCATCCAGCAGTTGGGCAATGGGGGTGGAGGCGCCAAAGCGGTACAGCATCGCCGGCAGGGCAAAAAACAGCACGAAACCGTTGAGGCCAGGGATGGCGTCCAGCGGCAGCCAGCGCCGCCGCGCCGCCAGATAGCCCGCCGCCACCAGCGCAAAGAAGGGAAACGTAACCAGCAATATTGCGCCCATCACCTCCATGGTAGCGGGCCGCTGCCGGGGCGCGGTCCCCGTGTGTCGTTTGCGTTACCGGGTGTCTGATAAGGGCGTCCAACCGAACGACCCGTCCGCAACATCGACTCAGTGGGAGCCCGCTGGCACCCACATCGGGTTTCAGCCACCGCCTCACCCCATACCGACCAAGGCCATGCCGGGCAACCGAACTATGATTGCGCCCCGCCCGCATTGTGGCCCGACGCGGCGGCACGTCTGCAGCCGCTGTGTCTCGCCCTTTCACGACCGATGCACGACACCCTCAACCCCGCCCAGCTCGAAGCCGTCTGCCACTTGCATGGACCCTCGCTCGTACTGGCCGGCGCCGGATCGGGCAAGACACGCGTCATCACCCACAAAATCGCGCGCCTGATCCAGGCCGGGCTGGCACCGCAGCGCATCGCCGCCATCACCTTCACCAACAAGGCCGCGGCCGAAATGCGCGAACGCGCCCGCGCCTTGGTCGGTAAGGCGGCACAAGGGGTACTGCTGTGCACGTTTCACGCGCTGGGGGTGCGCATCCTGCGCGAAGACGGCACCGCCATCGGACTCAAACCGCAGTTTTCCATTTTGGACACCGACGACATCGTCAACTTACTCAAAGACTGCGGCGGCACCACCGACCGCACCACCGCACGCCACTGGCAGTGGGTGATCAGCCAGTGGAAAGGAGCGGGGCTGGACGCCGCCGCCGCGCTGGCACAGGCGCGCGACGACGCCGAGCGGCAGATCGCGCTCGTCATGGCGCGCTACCAGGAGCGCCTCAACGCCTATCAGGCGGTGGACTTCGACGACCTCATCACGCTACCGCTGAAGCTGCTGCGCGAACACGCGGACGTACGCGCGCGCTGGCAGCAGCGCCTGGGCCACGTGCTGGTGGACGAATACCAGGACACCAGCGCCACCCAATACGAGCTGCTCAAACGGTTGGTGGGCCACGGCGAGCGCGACAATCCGCGCCTGACCTGCGTTGGCGACGACGACCAGTCCATCTACGGCTGGCGCGGCGCCACCCTGGACAACCTGCGCCGCCTGCCACAGGATTTTCCAACCCTCAAGGTCATCAAGCTGGAGCAAAACTACCGCTCCACCAACGCCATCCTGCGCGCGGCCAACGCCGTCATCGGCCCCAACCCCAAGCTGTTTCCCAAGACGCTGTGGAGCGCGCTGGGCGAGGGCGAGCCAGTGCGTGTGCTGGCCTGCGATCACGAGGAGCACGAGGCCGAGCGTGCGGTGGCGCGCCTGCAGGGGCTGCGCGCGCAGGGCGCGGCGTGGCGCGACTGCGCCATCCTGTATCGCGCCAACCACCAATCACGCGCCTTCGAGGTGGCGCTGCGCCGCGCCGGCATCCCCTACAAGGTCTCGGGCGGCACCAGCTTTTTCGATCGCGCCGAAATCAAGGACCTGTGTGCCTGGCTGCGTCTGCTGGCCAACGAGGACGACGACCCGGCGTTTCTGCGCGCCATCACCACGCCCCGGCGCGGCATCGGCCACCAGACCCTGGCGCAGCTCGGCCAGCTGGCCGCCAGCGCGCGCTTGAGCCTGTTCGAGACGTTGTTTTCGCACACGCTGGCGGCCACGCTGCCCGCCCGTGCGCTGGCGGCGCTGCACGAGTTCGGGCGCTACGTCAACGAGCTGCAGTACCGGGCCCGTCACGCCGTGGGCCACGAGGCGGCGCGCGCCGTGCTCGTGGACTGGCTGCGCGATATCGGCTACGAAGCACACCTGCACGAACACGCCGACAGCGAGCAGCAAGCCAGCGCACGCTGGGGCAATGTGCTCGACTTCGTGGACTGGATGGCGCAGCGCTGCGGCGGGCAGATCGACGACATGGGGGGTACCAGCGCGGTGCGCGAGCCGCGTCCGTTGCTGGAAGTGGCGCAGACGGTAGCCCTGATCAGTACCCTGTCCGAACGCGAGCAGGACCAGGACGTCGTGACGCTGTCGACACTGCACGCCGCCAAGGGACTGGAGTGGCCGCACGTAATGCTGGTCGGCGTCAACGAGGGGTTGCTGCCATTCAAGCCCGACGCCGACGGCGACCCACAGGCGCTGGCGGCGCGCATCGAGGAAGAGCGCCGACTGATGTATGTCGGCATCACGCGCGCGCAGCGCACGCTGGTGGTGAGCTGGCTCAAGCAGCGCAAGCAGGGGCGCGAGCGCGTGGCGGCACAGCCCAGCCGCTTCATCGCCGAAATGCAGCTCGACCCGGCCACCACACAGGAGGACCCGCGCGCCAAGCTGCGCGCGCTGCGCGCCGAATTTGCCGCACGGGCGGCGGTGCAGGCGGTGCGCTGACGCGCGCGCAAGCCTCGGGGCCACGTTGCCTGGGCACCTGGACATGGCCGCGTGCCGTCGCTTAAGATCATACTTATTTTGATACTTTTGCGCGCGACTGCATGAATCAGCTCATTTTGCGCAGATTTGCCATGCTGGCGGTATGTGCACTCGGTCTGCTTGGCGCCATGGGCGCGTCGGCGCAGGACACACCGCTGCCACCCCCTACCGAACGCGTGGTGCTGACCATCAGCGGCCAGATCGGGGTGCGCAACCAGGGGCCGCACGCCGCCTTCGACCTGCCGATGCTCGAGCGCCTGCCACAGCACCGCTTCACCACCCGCACGCCATGGGATGAGCACCCCGTCACCTTCAGTGGACCGCGGCTGCGCGACGTGTTGGCCGCGGTGCGCGTACAGGGACGCCAGCTGCGCGCCACCGCACTCAACGACTACCGCATCGTCATCCCGGCGGAAGATGCGCAGCGCTTCGACGTCGTCATTGCCACCCGCCGGGATGGCAAGCCGATGGCCGTGCGCGACAAGGGGCCACTGTTCATCGTCTACCCCTTCGACAGCGATCCGGTGCTCAGGGACAAGCGCTACTACGAACGGTCGATCTGGCAGCTCAAGTCGATCGAGGTCGAATGAGTCCACCGACCGACGGTGCCACGCCGGCCCCCTCTCCTCCTTCGCACCCGGCCGAGGGACGCCGCTTCCTGGTCGCACTTGCACTCACGACCACGCTGCTGGCGCTCGGCCTGGCGGTACTGCTGGTGGCCTTCATCCGCCAGACCCAGTCGGCCGAGGAAACCGCGCAGCTGCAGCAGAACGACTCGATCACCGCGCTGCTGTCCCAGCACGAGCGCGAATTCCTGCGCCTGCGCGAACAGCTGCACCTCGAAATCGCCCGCCCCGGGCCGCCGGACTGGCATGCGCTGGCGCTGCGGCTGGACATCTATGCCGGCCGGCTGGCGCTACTGCGCCAAAGCCCCTCCACCCGCCCGCTGGAGGCGGACCCGAATTTCGTGGCGCTGCTGCCGCGCCTGCAGTCGCTGGTGGCCCGCGCCGACGATGTGCTGGCCACGCAACGCCGCACCGGGCTGGCGACGTGGCTCGAGGAGATGATGGCGCTGGGACCGGAGGTTCAGGCGCTCACCCTCGCCGCCAACAGCCGCGTGGCGACCCTGATCGACAGCAAGCTGGACGAAGTGCGACGCCTGCGCGGCTACGTGGTCTGGTTGATGACGGCCCAGGTCACGCTGCTGCTGACGGCCGCCGCCGCCTTGTGGTGGCGCCACCAGCGCCAGCAGCGTGAACAGCAGCAGCTGCACGCGCTCAACACCGCGCTGGCGCAGGCGCGCGACGCCGCCGAAGCCGCCAGCCGCGCAAAAAGCCAGTTTCTGGCCAACATGAGTCACGAGCTGCGCACCCCCTTCAACGGCGTGCTCGGCATGCTCGACGTACTGGCCGACAGCCCGCTGGACGCCCATCAGCGCGAGCAGCTGAACACGGCGCGTGCGTCAGCCGAGCACCTGCTGAGCCTGCTCAACGATATCCTGGACCTGTCGGCACTCGACGCCGGACAGATCCGCATCCAGACCGCCGCCGTCGACCTGCCCCAACTGGCGCGCGACGTGCTGCGCTGGCTGCAGCCCCAGGCCGACGCCAAGGGGCTGCGGCTGACGCTGCAAATCGATGCCGACGCTCCGTCTCGGGTGCAGGCCGATGCCACGCGGGTGCGCCAGATTCTGCTCAACCTGATCGGCAACGCCATCAAGTTCACCGAACGCGGCAGTGTGGACGTGCAGCTGCGGGCCGAACCGGTCGGCCCGACACAGATCCGCTGGCGGCTGCGCGTCACCGACACCGGCATCGGCATCGACGCCGCCACGCAGGCGCGGCTATTCCAGCGTTTTCAGCAGGCCGATCCCTCGATCCGACGCCGCTACGGCGGCAGCGGGCTGGGGCTGGACATTGCACGCACGCTGGCGCGACTGATGGGCGGCGACATCACCGTGCGCAGCACCCCCGGCGAGGGCTCGATCTTCACCGCCACCTGGCTGACCAGCCTCTGCGCGGCGCCTGATGCGGTGGCCCCGTGGGCACCACCGGTAAGCACCGCCGCCGCCACCGGTGCGCAAACCGACGCTCAGCCGGTCGCCCCTTTGGCGGCGACCGGTGACGCCACCCCGGCCAACCCGCACGCCGCCGCAGCGGCAGCGCCAACCCCGGCGGCCCTGCGCGTGCTGGTGGCCGAAGACCACCCCGTCAACCGCAAGGTGGTTGGACTCCTGCTGCAGCGGCTCGGCCACGAGGTCGAATTCGCCGAAGACGGGCTGCAGGCCGTGCAGCGCGCGGCAGCGCAGGACTTCGACGTCATTCTGATGGACATTCACATGCCCCAGCTCGACGGACTGGAGGCGACACGGCGCATCCGCGCGCTGCCCGGCCTGCGTGGCCGCGTGCCCATCGTGGCGCTCAGCGCCGACGTGATGGACGACGCGGTCGCGCAGGCACGCGCGGCCGGCATGGACAGCTTCCTGCCCAAACCGGTGCAGGCCGCGCCACTGCGTGCCGCCCTGGCGGCGGTGCGGGCAGAGCGCGACGGCGGCATCACCAGCCCAGCCCCAGATGCAGCGGCAGATACACCGCCATCCCCGTGACGATGGTGCCCAGCACGCCGCCGCGCCAGAAAAACCAGCCAGCGCCGGCCGCTGCGGCAAACAGCCGCGCGTCCTGCCAGGTGGACAGCAACACTCCTTGCTGCAGCAACAGCTCCGGGGCCACGACTGCCGACAGCGCCGCGATCGGCGCGTAATGCAGGCCCCGTTCGGCCCAGCGCGGCAGGTGCCAGGTGCGGTCGGACAGGAAAAAAAAGCCGCGTGTGACCACGGTCACCACCCCCAGCGCGACGAACACCAGCAGCCGCCACGGATCCAGCTCCATCACGCCCCCCTGCGTTGGCGCCACGCGGCGGTGCCGGCCTCGGCCACCAGGCACACCGCCACGGCCGCCGCGATCGCCACCACAATGTTGAGCCGCAGGGGCAGCGCCCACGCCGCTACCGCCGCCAGACCCGACACCAGCGCCGACAGCACCCGCAAGCGCGACGTGGCCAGCGAACACGCAACCCCCAGCAGCGCCAGCGTGCCGGCAAACCCCAGTCCCCACGCCACCGGGATCACGTTCGCCAACGCGATGCCCAGAATACTGGCCGCCATCCAGAACGCATAGTTGATGCCGCAGCTGCCGGCCAGGTAGGCCTCCTGCTCGCGCCGTTCGGCCTCGCTGCGGCCCGGATACGGGTAGCGGCGCGCGAAAAAGACGTAGCTCAAATCCCCCGTCAGGTAGCCCGTCAGCAGCCGCTGCCCGCGCGGCAAATGCCGCAAATACGGGCGCAGATGCAGCGAAAACACGACGAAGCGCAGGTTGACGCAAAACGCCGCCGCCAGCACCACCCACAGCGGTGCACCGCCCACGATCAGAGGCACTGCGGTGAGTTGGGCACTGCCGGCATACACCAGCAGCGTCATCAACAGGGCCTCCAGCGGAGACAGTCCGCCCTGGACCATCGCCACACCAGTCATCAGACCCCAAGCGCCGATACCGGTGGCTACCCCAAGCAGCTCGCGCGCACCCTGGCGGAACGCAGGTTGCCGCCACAGCGCCGGATCCAGAAACGAAGCGCGCCAAAACGGCGTCGCCACCGCTGCCACGCCCATTACGCCCCCACGCCCAAGCGGGTGCCCACGGGCAGCGGACTGCCACGCAGGAACACCGCGGCCGGCAGGCGCCGCCCCCCCGCACGCTGCACCTCGGTCAGCACCAGCACGCCCTCGCCCGTCTGCACGCGAATGCCGCCGTCGTCGGCGCCCACGACGGTGCCCGGCGCGGCCCCAGCGTCGGGGTGTGCTACGGCATGCGCCGTCCATACCTTCAGCGGTGCGCCCTGCAGCCGGGTGGCGGCCCCCGGCACCGGGTTGAAAGCCCGCACCCGCCGAGCCAACACCACCGCCGGCTGCGTCCAGTCCAGCAACGCCTCGGCCTTGTCGATTTTGTGCGCGTAGATCACCCCGTCGGCAGGCTGGGGCCGGCGCGGCCAGGGCTGCCCTTGCGCGGCGGCGCGCAGCGCACGCACCACCAGCTGCGCGCCCAGCGCGGCCAAGCGGTCATGCAGCTGCCCGGCCGTCTCCTGCGCCCCGATCGGCAATGCCTGCGCGGCCACGATATCGCCGGTATCCAGCCCCTCGTCCATCAACATCAGCGTGATGCCGGTGCTCTCATCGCCGGCCTCGATCGCCCGCTGGATCGGTGCCGCCCCGCGCCAGCGCGGCAGCAACGACGCATGGATATTCAGGCAGCCCAGGCGCGGCAGTGTCAACACCCAGCGCGGCAACAGCAGACCGTAGGCCGCTACGACCAGCACATCCGGCCGCGCAGACTGCAGCGCAGCCTGCGCGACCGCCGCGTCCTCTGCCCAGCGCCCATCCAGCCGCAGCCCCCGCGGCTGCACCACGGTCCAACCGCGGGATTGAGCCAGCTGCTTGACCGCAGAAGGCTGCGGCTGCAACCCGCGCCCCGCTGGGCGATCGGGCTGGGTCAACACCAGCACCACCGGAAAACCGGCGCGGCCAATCGCCTCCAGCGCCTGCGCCGCAAACGCCGGCGTGCCGGCAAACGCAACCCGCAGCGACGCCGCCGCGCCATCGGGGCTGTGGGCGACAGACTCGGGAGACGCAGTCAACGGATTGGTGGCCGCGGCGCTCAAAGCCGCACCTCCGCCCCAGCTGGCATGCCCGCTGCCCGCTGCGGCGAGCGCCGCTGGCGCTGCGCCTCGCGCTGCGCCTTGAGCAGCTTCATCTTGATACGCTCCCGCTTCAGCGGCGACAGGTATTCGACGAAGACCCTGCCCATCAGGTGGTCCATCTCGTGCTGGATACACACCGCCAGCAGCCCCTCGGCGTGCAGGATCCGCTCCTCGCCCCGCTCATCGAGCGCGCGCACCCGCACCGCCACCGAACGCTCTACGCCATCGTAGATGCCGGGCACCGACAGACACCCCTCCTCGCCGCGGCGCTTGTCCTCGCTGGCCCATTCGATGACGGGGTTGATCAACACCAGCGGCTGGTCACGCGTCTCGCTCACATCGATGACGACGATGCGTTCGTGGATATCCACCTGCGTGGCCGCCAGACCGATGCCGTTGGCGCCGTACATGGTCACGAACATGCGCTGCACGATGTGGCGCACGCGCTCATCCACCACTGCTACCGGCTTGGCGACGGTGTGCAGGCGGGGGTCGGGGTAGCGCAGGATCGGGTAAGGTTCGGCGTGGGTGTTCATAGAATGTCGGTATTGTCGTCACTTTTGGTTAGTGCCGCCGTTTGCCGCCACAGTTGCCATTGCCAGAAGTGGGGACACCCTGCACAATGCCAAGGGAGGGGATTGACACATGACCACGCCACGCCTCCGCCGCCGTCCGCCCCAGCCATCTGGCGCAGTCCTGCCGGGTTCGGGCCGCGTGCTGGTTCGGGTACTGATCGCTGCCGCCGCGGCCACGGCTGGCGCCGCTGGGGCATTCCCCAACTATCCCATCACCCCCGAGCAGCGCAGCACCGCCGAACAGGTAGCGCAGGCCGGCGTGCCCCTGGCCGAGCTCGCCCCCAATGCACCGCAGCGCTACACCGTCAAACGTGGCGACACACTGTGGGCGATCTCGGCGCTGTACCTCAAGCGTCCCTGGCGTTGGCCCGAACTGTGGGGCATGAACCTGCAGCAGATCCGCAACCCGCACCTGATCTACCCCGGGCAGGTGCTGGTGCTGACGCGAGTGGGTGACCGAGCCTTCCTGCAGCTGGCCGACGAGGAGCTGCCCACGGTCAAACTCTCGCCCCGTGTGCGCAGTGAACCGCTGGCGCAGACCGCCATTCCCCCGTTGCCGCCCGGCGCCATCGAACCGTTCTTGGTCGACGTCACCATCGTGGATGCACAGCGGCACGAACAGGCCCCGCGCATCGTGGCCGGCCCCGAAAACCGTGTGCTGCTGGCGCGCGGAGACCGCGCTTACGCGCGCAGCCAGTACGGACCAGCGGCCGCGCTCAGCGGCGATGCACTCGAGGCCGATGCACGGCAGCAGCAGCGGCTGACCATCTACCGCCATGCACAGCCGCTGCGTGACCCCGACACGGGCGAGCTGCTGGGCTACGAAACCTACGCGGTGGGCCGTGCCACGCTGGTGCGTGGGGAGCGCGTCGCCGAGGATCGCGATGGCACCGCAGCGCTGGTGCCCGCCACCATCGACATCGTGCACGCGCGCGAGGAAGTGCGCATCGGTGACCGGCTGCTACAGCCCACCACCGAGGAAAGCCGCACCTACGTTCCGCATGCGCCTGGCACCGTCCTCACCGGCCGCATCGTCAAGGTACATGGCGACGCGGTGCAGATGGCAGGACAAAACCAGATCGTGGTGCTCAACCGGGGTGCCGCCGACGGGCTGCAGCCCGGCCACGTACTGGCCTTGTTCAAGGGGCGTACCCGGGTGGTCGACCGTACCGACGAACGGCAACCCGACCTGCTGCTGCCTGCCGAGCGCAACGGCGTGATGATGGTGTTTCGCACCTTCGAGCGCGTCTCCTATGCCCTGGTGCTGCACATCACCGACGCTGTACGCGTGGGCGACCATTTCGGCAACCCCTGACCTTAGCGACCGTGGCAATGCGACCCGACGACTGGGAGGCGTGGCTGCGCCTGATGGCGACCGAGGGCGTAGGCCCCACGACCGCGCACCAGTTGCTGCGCGCGTTCGGCCCGCCAGCGGCGGTCTTCGCGCAACGTCCTGTCGCGTTGGCGCGCGTCGTCGGAGACACGCTGGCGGCGCGCCTGGTGGGTACCCCACCGGACTGGCCGACCCAACGCGAGCGGCTGCGCGCCTGGCTAGCCGACGACAACCACCACCTGCTGACGCTGGGCGACCCCGCTTACCCGACCGCCCTGCTCGACTTGGCGGATGCGCCGCCCGTGCTGTACGCGGTGGGCAACGTGCGGGCCGCTGCCGCGCCGCGGCGGCTGGCCATCGTCGGCAGCCGCAACCCAACGCCGCAGGGGCTTGACAACGCCGAAGCGTTTGCGCGTGCGCTGGCTGCTGCGGGCGTGTGTGTGATCTCCGGCCTGGCCAGCGGTATCGACGCGGCCGCCCACCGCGGCGCGCTGGCGGCCGCTGGGCCGACGGTGGCGGTGGTGGGCACCGGCGTCGACCGGGTATACCCGGCGCGGCACCGGGCACTGGCGCATGCCATCGCTGCACAGGGCTGCGTGCTGAGCGAATGGCCGCTGGGCACACCACCGCTGCCCGCGCACTTTCCGCGCCGCAACCGACTGATTGCGGCGCTTGGTCACGGCACCCTGGTGGTGGAGGCGGCGCTGGGCTCGGGCTCGTTGATCACCGCAGGGCAGGCCGCCCAGCTGGGGCGTGAGGTGTTTGCGATCCCCGGATCGATCCACTCACCCCTGGCGCGCGGCTGCCACGCCCTCATCCGCCAGGGGGCCAAGCTGGTGGAGACGGTGGAGCACATCACCGAGGAGCTAGAGGCGCTGTGGGGGATGCCTCGCCCTGCGGCTGCTCAGCCGTCTGGAGCCGACACGGGGACATCTCCGGCGGCTGCCGTGCCGAATGACGCACATGGCGCACACACTGCCGCCGCACCCCACGTGGGCGCGGCGGACACACGCGGAACACGGTCGCCGCGCGCGGCCGACAGCGCCCCCGCACCGGCAGAGGAGCGCGACCCGATCCTCGCCGCCCTGGGCTTCGACCCGACGCCGCTGGATGTGCTACAGGTACGCTGCGGCTGGGACACGGCGCGCCTGCAGGCGCATCTGCTGACCCTGGAGCTGGAAGGTCGCGTGCAGCGCCTGCCCGGCGGCCTGTTGCAGCGCTGCGCCCGCGCCTGACCGCGGCAGGGCGGCCGTCGCAGGCACCACCCCAGCCGCGCCGCTGCTGTCGCCATCGCTCCCGCGCATGGCCCTGGATGGACACCAACCTGGCTGCGGCTCCCGCAGGATTCGATATGTGATGACAGACAGCGGAGACGGCCGCCTGCACCTCCGCGCGGCTCAAACCACCGCGCCCGCGTTCGGGTCGTCGCCACCGCCAGCGGCTTTTTGGGTCGGCTTGACCAGGTCTTCGCGTTTGATGCCCAGCCACATCGCCACGCCCGCGGCCACGAACACCGACGAATAGATGCCGAACAGAATGCCAATGGTCAGCGCCAGCGCAAAATAATGCAGCGTTGGCCCGCCAAACAGCAGCATCGACAGCACCATCGCCTCGGTGGAGCCGTGGGTGATGATGGTGCGACTCATGGTCGAGGTGATGGCGTGATCGATGACCTGCCGCACCGTCATCTTGCGCTGGCGGCGGAAGGTCTCGCGAATACGGTCAAAGATCACCACCGACTCGTTGACCGAGTAGCCCAGCACCGCCAGCACCGCGGCCAACACCGCCAGCGAAAACTCCCACTGGAAGAAGGCGAAGAAGCCCAAAATGATGACCACGTCGTGCAGGTTGGCCACAATCGCCGCCACCGCGTACTTCCACTCGAAGCGCACGGCCAGGTAGACCATGATGCCGCCGATGACGAAGGCCAGCGCGAGCAGCCCGTTTTCCACCAGCTCGCGCCCCACCTGCGGGCCCACGAATTCGGTGCGGCGCAGCTCAACCTGCGGGTGGTGCGCGCGCAGCGCTGCCAGCACTTGCTCCGACTGCTGGCCCGACGACAGCCCCTCGCGCAGGGGCAGACGCATCATCACCTCGCGCGCGCTGCCAAAGTGTTGCACCGGCACATCGGTGTAGCCCAGCTCGGCCACCACCGCGCGCACCTCGGCCAGATCGGCGCTGTGGTCGTACGCCACCTCGATCACCGTGCCGCCGGTGAACTCCACCGACAGGTTCAACCCGCGTGTGACGAGGAAAAACACCGCCGCCACGAAGGTCAGCGCCGACAGCAGGTTCAGCACCAGCATGTGGCGCGTAAAGGGAATGTCCCTGCGGATGGGAAACAGCTCCATGCAACCCCCTCAAGCGCCCCTTCAGCGGGCCTGACCGTCGGCGCGCGGCGGCGCGATGCCGATCGACACCCAGCGCAGCTTGCGCTGTCGGCCGTACCACAGATTGACCAGCGCACGCGAGAAAAACACGGCCGAGAACATACTGGTCAGGATGCCGATGCAGTGCACCACGGCAAACCCGCGCACCGGCCCCGAGCCAAACGTCAGCAACGCCAGTCCCGCCAGCAGCGAGGTCAGGTTGGAGTCGACGATCGTGCCCCACGCCATCTCGTAGCCCTTGTGGATGGCCGTCTGCGGCGCCGAGCCGTTGCGCAACTCCTCACGCACGCGCTCGTTGATCAGCACGTTGGCGTCGATGGCCATACCCAACGTCAGCGCCATCGCGGCAATGCCCGGCAGAGTGAGCGTGGCCTGCAGCATCGACAGCACCGCCACCAGCAGCATCAGGTTGACCGCCAGCGCCACGCTGGAGATCACGCCAAACAGTCGGTAGTACACGCACATGAAGGCCACCACCACCGCGAAGCCCCACACCACGCTGTTGAAGCCCATGCGGATGTTGTCCGCACCCAGGCTGGGGCCCACCGTGCGCTCCTCCACGATCTCCATGGGCGCCGCCAGCGAGCCGGCACGCAGCAGCAGCGCCACGTCGTTGGCTTCTTGCGTCGTCATGCGGCCGGAAATCTGCACCCGACCGCCGCCAATTTCGGTGCGGATCACCGGCGCGGTCACCACCTCGCCGCGTCCGCGCTCGAACAACAAGATGGCCATGCGCCGCCCGACGTTGTCGCGCGTAACATCACGGAAAATGCGCGCCCCCTTGGCATCCAGCGTCAGGTTGACCACCGGCTCTTGCGTCTGGCTGTCAAAGCCAGCCTGCGCGTCGGTGAGGTTTTCGCCGGTCAAAATCACCTCACGCTTGACGATCACGGCGTGCCCGTTGCGGTCTGGATAGCGCTCGGAGCCGAACGGCACTGGGCCGTCGCCGCGCTCGGCCGCTAGCCCTTCCGGGCTCTCATCGACCATGCGCACCTCCAGCGTCGCGGTGCGGCCCAGGATGTCCTTGGCCTTGGCGGTGTCCTGCACACCCGGCAGCTGCACCACCACCCGGTCCAGCCCCTGCTGCTGGATCACCGGCTCGGCCACGCCCAGCTCGTTGATGCGGTTGTGCAACGTCAGGATGTTTTGCTTGAGCGCTTGCTCCTGAACGCGGCGCACCGCCTCGGGACGCAGGGTCAGCACCAGCAACGTCTCGGCCCCATCGGCGCGCTCAGTGCTGGCCAGATCGGGGAATTCGCGCGCCAGCGTGTCGGCGGCCGCACGCGCGGTGTCGGCATCGCGCGCACGCACGATCAGGGCCGAGCCCTCGCGACGCACCCCGCCATGACGCACGCCGCGGTCGCGCAGCACGGTGCGCACCTCGCCCACCAGCGCGGCAAGCCGCTTGTCCACGGCCGCCGCCATGTCCACTTGCAACAAAAAGTGCACGCCGCCACGCAGGTCCAGCCCCAGATACATGGGCTGCGCGTGAAGTGCCTGCAGCCACGCCGGCGTGCGCGGCAGCAGGTTCAGCGCCACCACGTGGGTCGGCTGCGCTGGGTCCGGGTTGAGTGCACGTTCGATGGCGTCGCGCGCCTTGATTTGTGCGTCGGTGCTGTCGAAGCGTGCCTTCAGCGTCTGGCCGTCGAATTGCACGGCCTCGGCACGCAAACCCGCTGCCGTCAGGGCCTGCTCGACACGCACCACCACGCCATCGTCCAGCCGCTGCCCGGCCCGAGCCGACGAGACTTGCACCGCCGGCGCCTCACCAAAGAAGTTGGGCAGTGTGTACAACGCCGCAACGACGAGCACGACCACCAGGGCCGCGTACTTCCACCAGGGGTAGCGGTTCATGACGAGGCTTTCTGCTGCAGCGCGCGCCGCACGCTTGCGGGCCGGACCGGCACGACGCTCACGACACCGACTTCAGCGTACCCTTGGGCAGCACCTGCACCACCGCGGTACGCTGCAGCTGCACCTCGACGCCGTCGGCCAGCTCGATGCCGATGTACGGATCGCCCAGGCGCGACACCCGGCCCAGCAGGCCGCCGGCGGTCACCACCTCATCCCCCTTGGCCAGCGCGTCGATCATCGCCTTATGCTCTTTCTGGCGCTTCATCTGCGGCCGGATCATGACGAAATACAGCACCACAAACATCAGCACCAGCGGCAGCAGGCTCATGAGCGTGGAGGGCGCGTCGCCGCCAGCGGCGGCCTGGGCATAGGCAGTGGAGATGAACACGTCGATTCCTCAAGCGAATCAAAGCTGAAAAATGTCGGGGCGGGTCGGAGCCACGTACAACCGGCGTTGCACGCCAGCCCGCACTACCCCCTCGGCACGTCAAACGGCCATTGTACCCACGCGTGCACCACCGGCTGTCAATACTGCGCAGCAGAGGGCGCCTGCCCACAGCCGCGCCACTGGGGCTGAGCAGCCACCCCCTAGGGTGCATTGTTCCCGCTGCACTGGCTGGCGCAGCGCACCCGTCGGCTTCGGCCCGGGTGCGCCTGCGCCACCTCCCGCTGCGGGCGCACGCGCACCCCCCACCACACGCCCGCTACCAGCGCCGCGACCCCCAGCGCCGACGCCGCGGCGGGCCATTCGCCACGCCACAGATACGCATACAGCAGCGCGGCCAGCGTCTCGAACACGATGAGCTGCCCAGCCAGCGCACTGGGCAGGCGCTGGCTGGCCGCATTCCAGCACAGCGTGCCCAGCCACGACGCCAGCAGCCCGACGCTGATCATCAGCGCCACGAAGACCTCGGGGCGGGGCCCAAACGGCAGCGTAAAGCCGCTGCCGCCTGCCCAGGCCAGCCCAGCCTGCGCCAGCGCAAAGCCCAGCGCCGCCTGGGGCAGGGTTGCCAGCCCCTGGGCAGTAGACCACGCGCGCGCGCTGCGCTGCGGGTGCGCGCGCAGCCAGTCGGCGTTGTGCAGCGGGTACCAGGTCCAGCAGGCCACCGCGCCCACCGCCAACAGCGCCCCCCACAGATAGGCGGCCGCATCGCGCGCCGGGTCGGCATGCAGCGCCTGCCATTCACTGTGGTGGACCAGCCCGATGCCCAGGCCGATCAGCGCCAGTGCCGGCCACAGACGCGCCCAGGGCAGCCGACCATCGCGCGCGGCATCGCGCCGGTTGGCCACCAGCGCGATCACCACCGGCAGCGTGCCGATGATCACCGTGGACAGCGGCCCACCGGTGCGCTGGATGGAACTGGCCAACAGCGCGTAATACAGCAGGTTACCGACGAAGGCCAGCTTGGTCGCGTGCCACCAGTCGGCGCGCGACAGGGCGCGCAGCTCGGCACGGTCGAACCACGCCAGCGGCAGACACAGCAGGCCAAACGCCAGGTAGCGCCCGACGGACAGCAACAGCGCCGGATATTCCGGCAGCATCAGCGGCACCACGAACACCAGGCCCCACAGGGCCCCGGCCCCCAGTGCCCATGCCAACCCGCTGCCGATGCGCCCGCCCGCCCATGCCACGCTACCCCCTGACTGCACTGCGCCTCCCACGATGACCGGAAAACCCTGGAGTGTACGCATCCGCAGCGCCCCGGCGCGCCGGGGCCGTCTCGCGCACGACAGGCCGGCGTGCCGGCCAGCAGTGTCAGGCCGCCCGCGCAGCCGCTGGCGGCTGCGCGGTGTTGTCGCCGGCTTGCCAGCGCCGCAGCAGCTCGTCCCACAGCGGCCGGGCCGCCTGCAGGTTGCGCTCCTTGACGTGCCCGAAGCCCCGCACCCGCGCTGGCCAGCGCGCAATCTCCAGCGCCAGCGGCAGCCGCTCGGTGCGCAGGTCGCGCAGCACCGCCTCGATGGCGGCCTCGTACTCGGCGATCAGGGCACGCTCGGTGCGCCGCTCTTGCGTGTAGCCAAACGGATCGAACGGGGTGCCGCGCAGCCCCTTGAGGCGAGCCAGCAGGCGAAACACCGGCATCATCCAGGGCCCGAATTCGCGCTTGATGAGCTCGCCGCGTGCATTGCGACGCGCCAGCAGCGGTGGCGCCAAATGGAAGCGCAACATGAAGTCGCCTTCGAACTGCTCGCGCAGCCGCTGCAAGAAAGCTCCATCGGTGTACAGGCGCGCCACCTCATACTCGTCCTTGTACGCCATCAGCGCACCCAGGTTTTCGGCCACCGCCAGCGCCAGCGCGGTGCTGCCGCCGCCCAGCGCCGCCTCGGCCTGCTGCACACGGCGCACCCGCGCCTCGTAGCGCTCGGCGTAAGCGGCGTTCTGGTAGCCGCGCAGGTGCTCGCTCCACGCGCGAATGACGCTCTCCAGCGTCGGGCGGCGGTGCAGCACCACCACCTGCGTCGGCTGCAGCACCCGCCGCACGGCGTCCGGATCGTGCGCCGCGCGTCGGCCCCAGTCGAACGCGGCGCGGTTGGCCGCCACCGCCACCCCGTTGAGCTCGATGGCCCGCTCGATCGATTCACGCCGCAGCGGTATCCAGCCCTTCTGCCACGCGTAGCCCAGCACCATCGGGTTGACGTAGAGGGTGTCGCCCAGCACGCGCAACGCCAGCGCTTCCGCGTCAAACGCCGCCACCGCGTCGGCGCCTGCGGCCTCGGTGATCGCGGCCACGCAGCGCTGCGCCGGGTTTTCCCACTGACGGTCCATCAAAAAGGCCGCCGTCGGCGTGGCCTGGGCGTTGAGCGCCACGTGGGTGCGACCGGGCGCCACCCGCGCCAGCGTCTCGGCGCTGGCGCCAACGATGGGATCACAGGCCAAGATGAGATCGGCGGCACCCGTGCTGACGCGCGTGGTCAAAATATCGTCCTGGCGCGCGCCGATCAGCACGTGGCTCCAAGTGGCACCCCCCTTTTGCGCCAGGCCCGCTGCGTCCTGCGTGACGATGCCCTTGCCCTCGATGTGCGCCGCCACGCCCAACAGCTGCCCGATGGTGATGACGCCCGTGCCGCCGACGCCGGCCACCACGATGCCCCAGGTGCCGGCACCGGGCTGCAGCTCGGGCAGCGTCGGCTCGGGCAGCGCCGAAGGCGCAGCCCCCTCGGGCAGGCCAGCGTCGCGCACCGGCTTGCGCAGCGTGCCGCCCACGACGGTAACGAAACTGGGGCAGAAGCCCTTGATGCAGGAAAAATCCTTGTTGCAAGTGCTCTGGTTGATGTTGCGCTTGCGCCCCAGCGGCGTCTGCAGGGGCTCCACGCTGAGGCAGTTGCTCTGCACCCCGCAGTCGCCGCAGCCTTCGCACACGCGCTCGTTGATGACGGCCCGCCGGTCGGGCTCGGCCATCAGGCCGCGTTTGCGCCGACGGCGCTTCTCGGTAGCGCAGGTCTGGTCGTAAATGATGGCCGTCACGCCTTCGGTGTCGCGGCACTCGCGCTGCACGCGGTCCAGCTCGTCGCGGTGCAGCACGGGCACATCGGTGGGCAACGTCAGCGTCACACCGCCCAGCGTGGTGTGGCGGGCGTGGGTGTATTTGCCGGGTTCATCGGTCACGATGATGAGCTTGCGCACGCCCTCGCTGCGCAGGCTGTGCACGATCTGCAGCACCGAGTGACCCTCGGGCCGCTCGCCCACCGGCTGGCCACCGGTCATCGCCACCGCGTCGTTGTACAGAATCTTGTAGGTGATGTTGACCCCGGCGGCAATCGCTTGCCGGATCGCCAGCAGCCCGCTGTGGAAGTACGTGCCGTCGCCCAAATTGGCAAAAATGTGCTTTTCGCGCGAAAACGGCTGCTGCCCCACCCAGGGTACGCCCTCGCCGCCCATTTGCGTAAACGCGACCGTATTGCGGTTCATCCAGATGGCCATGTAGTGGCAGCCGATGCCGGCCATGGCGCGCGAGCCCTCGGGCACGCGGGTGGAGGTGTTGTGCGGGCAGCCCGAGCAAAACCACGGCAGGCGTTGCGCATCCAGCGTGCGCACCTGCAGCGTCTGCAGCGCGCGCTCGCGCGCCTCGATCAGGGCCAGGCGGGCCTGCACGCGCGCGGCGACGTCGCTGCCCTCGGGCAACAGGCCGCGCTTGCCCAGCCGCTTGGCCAGCGCGCGTGCGATGATGGCCGGCGTCAGATCCGCGTTGGCACGCAGCAGCTGGTTGGCGCTGGGGTTGGGCATCGACCACTCGCCCCCGCTGTGGTCGCCCTCGATTTCATCGAACTTGCCCAACACGTCCGGGCGCACGTCGGGGCGCCAGTTGTACAGCTCTTCTTTGAGCTGGTACTCGATGACCTGGCGCTTTTCCTCCACCACCAGGATCTCGCGCAGGCCAGTGGCAAACGCGCGCGTGATTTGCGCCTCCAGGGGCCAGACCACCGCCACCTTGTGGACGCGAATGCCCAGCTGGCGGCAGGTGTCGTCGTCCAGCCCGAGGTCGTGCAGCGCCTGGCGCAGGTCGTTGTAGGCTTTGCCGCTGGCGATGATGCCGTAGCGGTCATTGGGTCCCTCGATGACGTTGTGGTTGAGCCGGTTGGCACGCACGTAGGCCAGCGCGGCGTACCACTTGTAGTCCATCAGACGCGCCTCTTGCTCCAGCGGCGCGTCGGGCCAGCGGATGTGCACGCCCCCCGGCGGCATCTCGAAGTCCTCAGGCAGCACGATACGCACGCGCTCGGGGTCGATCTCCACCGTGGCGCTAGACTCGACGATCTCCTGGATGGTCTTCATGCCGGTCCACACGCCGGCGTAGCGGCTCATGGCCCAGGCGTGCAGGCCCAGGTCCAGAATCTCCTGCACACTGGCGGGGAAAAATACCGGCAGGCCACACGCCTTGAAAATATGGTCACTCTGGTGCGCGGCGGTGGAGCTCTTGGCCACATGGTCGTCGCCGGCCACCGCAATCACCCCGCCCCAGGGCGTGGTACCGGCCAGGTTGGCGTGCTTGAAGACGTCCGAGCAGCGGTCCACCCCCGGCCCTTTGCCATACCACAGGCCAAAGACGCCGTCGAACGTGGCGCTGCCCGGCGGTGCAAAGCCCAGCTGCTGCGTGCCCCACACGGCGGTAGCGGCCAGTTCCTCGTTGACGCCGGGTTGAAAGACGATATCGTGCGCCTTCAGATGCTCGCGCGCCTTCCACAGCGCCTGGTCGTAGCCGCCCAACGGCGAGCCGCGGTAGCCACTGATAAAGCCGGCGGTGCGTTTGCCAGCCAGCCGGTCGCGCTGCTGTTGCAACATCGGCAGGCGCACCAGCGCATGGATGCCGCTCATGAAGGCGCGGCCGCGCTCCAGCGCATATTTGTCGTCGAGCGACAGCGTCTGCAGCGCATGCTGTACATGCTCGGGCAGGGGAGCAGTCATGGCAGGGTCTCCTCGTCAGGACAAGTGGCCGGTAAGCCACGGATACCGGACGGCGGGCCTGCCAGCATCGCCCACTGCGCCACACCGGGATCACCGGCGCACCGCACGCCCCACGGGGCACCGTCCGCACACGGCCCACAGTGTACGGAGGGTTGCCGCGCCGCGCCAGCCGCAAGGGCTTCACTGCGGGTAAATCCGCATCTGGTGCGCACCTGCGCACCCCTCGTGTCCATTTTCCGTCCAGACTCGGGCGCGCGGTGTTACAGTTGCTGAAGTCGTTGGGTCTCGGTACATCATGGCCTCTCTCTTTGCCACTGGCGACGCCCGCATGCTGCTGCTGCGCGCCGCCCTCGTGACGCTGGCCACCGCCGGTGCTTACGTCGTGGCGGGCGAGTTGGCCACCTGGCTGCGTACACCGCAGGACTATGCGCTCATCGTATTCTTTCCGGCCGGGGTAGCGGCAGCGGCGGCCCTGCATTACGGGCGCCTCGCCTGGCCCGGGGTTTTTCTCGGCACGGCGATCTTCAACGCCTCCTACCAACACTCCTTGGGATTGCCCTGGCTTGACGGGCTCGTCCTGTACGCCGCTTTCGGCTCGACCTTGATGGCTGCCCTGACGGCGTGGGCCGTGCGTCGCTGGGTCGGCTACCCCTCGGCATTTGATGCGCCTGCACCCGTAGCACAGCTGCTCTTCGTGGTGCTTCCCGCCACCGCCGTCGTCAAAGCCAGCCTGTTGATCCCGGCCTTGGTGTGGCGGGGCGTCGTGCCTGCGGCTGACGCGCTGGACCAATGGCTAATCTGGTGGATAGGCGATGCGCTGGGCACCGTGTTGGTGCTGCCCCTGGCCCTGCTGCTGCTGGGCGAGCCGCGCCCGGCGTGGCGATCACGCCGTACGAGCGTAGGGCTGCCGCTGCTGGCCGGGCTACTGGCAGTGGTGGCCGCGGTGCGCATCGCCATCGACAGCCAGCAACAGCAGATGGCGGTGCGGCTCGACCAGATCAGCGAACAGGCGGCACGCGCGCTGCAGCGTCGGCTCCACACCCAGCTCGATACGGTGGAGGCGCTGGGCTTGGTGATGGCGCGCGAGCCCTGGATGACGCAGGCAGATTTCGAGCGGGTCACCGAAGTGTGGCTGCGGCGCTACCCAGGCACACAGAATTTCAGCTTCAACTGGCGCGTCGACGCCGCCGGTCGCGCCCGCTACGAGTGCTGCGAGCCCGGCTGGCCCATCCTGGGGCGCGACGCCCAGGGACAGACCTTCCCGGCGCCGCCTGCACCGGAGCACATCGTCATCACGCGCCTGGCGCCGCTGGAGTCCAACCGCCGGGCGCTGGGCCTGGACGTTTTGTCCTACGCACCGCTGCGGCAGGCGGTGGAACGCGCCGTCGCCACCGGACGCCCACAGGCTACCGAGCCGGTGCGGCTGGTGCAGGAAACCGGAGAACAACGCGGGGTCGTCGCCTACCATGCGGTGCACCAGCCGCAGCCTCCGCACGCGCTGCTGGGGATCGTGACGTCGGCGTTCCGCATGGACGATCTGACGCGTGCCGCCTGGGACGGGCTGCCGTTAGCCGGGCTGACCCTGTGCCTTATTGATCGGCATGCGCGCCGCGGCGCGGAGCGTTTGGTCGGCCCCGCGGGGTGCGAAAACGAGCCCCAGGCCATCGCACCCAGCGGCGCGCGCACCGTCTGGCCGCTGCGCTTCGCCCAGCGCGAGTGGGAGCTGCGCGTGACGCCGCAGCCGGCGTTTTGGCGCGAGGCGCTACCCGCCAGCCGCCTGCACACCATGGCGGTGACCGGCTTCGTAGCGGTGGGCATGCTGGGCGCCTTCCTGCTCGTGGGCGCCGGGCAGCGGCGGCGCATCGAGGCCATGGTGCGCGAGCGCACCGCCGAGCTCATCCAGCAGCAGGCCGAACTGGAGCGCCTGGCGCACCACGACCCGCTCACCGGCCTGCTCAACCGCACTCGCTGGACGGCTCTGGTGCAGGCGGAAATCCAGCACGCGCGCGCCCGTGGCGAAGCGTTTGCGGTGCTGCTGCTCGACCTGGACCGCTTCAAGCGCGTCAACGACAGCTTCGGCCACGCCTGCGGTGACCAGGTGCTGGCAACCGTGGCGCAGCGGCTGCGCGATGCGCTGCGCGAGCGCGATGCGCTGGCGCGCTTCGGTGGCGACGAATTCGTGGCGCTGCTGCGGCGCGTGCGCGGCCGCGAGGGCGCCGCCACCGTGGCGCGCAAGTTCGCGGCGTCGCTCGACCAGCCCATTGAGGTACAGGGGCAGGCGCTGCGCCTCAACGCCAGCCAGGGCTTGGTGGTCTTTCCGGACGACGGCGACAGCGTCGAGGAGCTGCTGCACCAGGCGCACACCGCGATGTACGCCGCCAAGGCGGCTGGGCGCAACCAGTGGCGCTTTTTCGACGCGTCGATGCAGGCCGAGGCGGCGCGCCGGCTGGCGCTGGAAAACGCGCTGCGTGCTGCGCTGGACGACCCCGAGCAGGGGGGGCTCTCGCTGGTCTACCAGCCGCAACTCGACGCCAGCGGCACCCAGGTGCGCGGGCTGGAAGTGCTGCTGCGCTGGACGCACCCCGCGCTGGGCGCGATCTCGCCCGTCGAATTCATTCCGCTGGCCGAAGAGGGCGGCTTCATCGACCGGCTGGGCGGCTGGGTGCTGAGCACCGCCTGCGCCCAACTGGCTGCGTGGCGCAGCGGGCCGCTCGGCGCTCGCTTTGCCTCACTCACCCTGGCGGTCAATGTCTCGCCTATCGAATTTACCCGACCCGGCTTCGTGGACCAGGTGCGCGCCGCGCTGCAGCCCTTCAACGGCCGCGGCGAGGGGCTGGAATTAGAGGTCACCGAAGGCCTGCTGTTGCACGCCGACGACGAGCTCATCGAGCGGCTGCATACCCTGACCGCCATGGGTGTGCGGCTGTGCCTGGATGATTTCGGCACCGGCTACTCCAGCCTAGGCTACCTCAAACGCCTGCCGATCAGCCAACTCAAGATCGACCGCTCGTTCATCGCTGGCATCCCCGATGACGCCGACAATGCCGCCATCGTACGCGCCACACTGTCGATGGCGCACGACCTGGAACTGACCGTGGTGGCCGAGGGGGTCGAGACCCCCGCGCAGTGCGACTTCCTGCGCCGCCACGGTTGTGATGCGGTGCAGGGTTGGCTGTACGCGCGCGCGCTCGCACCCGAGGACCTGTTGGCTTGGCTGCGGGTGCACCAGGCGCCGGTGGCGGCCAGCGGCGCGTGACATTCTCCGATCCCGACGCTGGACACACGCCGGCGCCCACTGCCTGCGCGCGCGCCCAGGCGCTACCATCGCGCCATGAACCTCAAGCCGCTGATCACGCTGCTGGCCATCGTCAACCCACTGGCCATCGTGCCCTTTTTCATCCACTACACGGTGGGCTTTACCCGCGCGCAGCGGCGGCGCACGGTGCTCATTTCGGCCACCACCGCCTTCCTCGTCATCGCCGTCTCCGCGCTAGCCGGACTGCAGATTCTGGACTTTTTCGGCATCTCGCTGGCGAGCTTTCAGGTCGGCGGCGGCATGTTGCTGCTGATGTCGGCGCTGTCGATGCTCAACGCGCAGCCGGCCGAAGCCAAGGCCACGCGCGACGAAGTGGATGATGCTGCCGGGCGCGCCTCTATTGCGGTAGTGCCGCTGACGATACCGCTGCTCACCGGCCCAGCCACCATGTCCACGGTCGTCATCTACGCCGACCAGGCGCAGACCTTCTGGCAGCACGCAGCGCTGGTGGGCTACGGACTGGTGGTGGCACTGGCCACCTGGGTGTGCTTCACGCTGGCCGAGCCCATTGCGCGCGTGCTGGGCAAAACTGGCATCAACGTGATGACGCGCCTGATGGGACTGATCCTGGCCGCGCTGGCGGTGGAGGTGATGGCCAGCGGATTGGTAAGGCTGTTTCCCGCGTTGGGCGCTGCCTGACAACGCCGCGGCACAATACGCATATGGTCGCCAGCCGCCCCTACCACATCGTCGTCTTCTGCATGGGCAACATCTGCCGCAGCCCCACCGCGCACGCCGTGCTGCGCCAACGCGTGCAGCAGCGCGGCTGGCACACTTGGGTCACGGTGGACTCGGCCGGCACGCACGCCTACCACGTGGGCCATGCGCCCGACCCGCGCGCCCAGCACCACGCACGTCTGCGCGGCTACGACTTGTCCGATCTGCGGGCGCGCCAACTCTCGGCATCTGATTTTGAGCACGCCGACTTGCTGCTGGGCATGGACTGGGACAACCTGGCCCTGGCCCAAGCCGCCTGCCCTGCGGCGTACCGGCACAAAATCCGGCGTCTGGCCGAATTCTGCCGCCACCATGACAGCCCCATCGTGCCGGACCCCTACTATGGCGGGGCCGACGCCTTCGAGCACGTGCTGGACCTGGTCGAGGACGCCACCGAAGGACTGTTGGACCACATCGGGCGCGTGTTGGCCCAGCGCGGGCTGGCCGTGCCGCCCGCGTCGCATTCCTAACCGCCAGCGCGCCGCAGCATGGGCACCTCCTCCGTGTGGCGCCCGCAGCACCCGCTGGTGTTGCTCCGGGGTACGGCGCGACCGCGGTGGCTGTGGTGGCACCGCGTCTGCCCCGCCTCTAGCCCTGATTACCGATCCTGCCCACCATGAACGACCGCCCCGCTCATCGCCAACCCTCCCTCCCACCTGCTGATGGTGGCGCTGCGGGCACCGACGCTCCACCCGCGGCGCGCCACGGCCCCCTGGCCGGCATTCGAGTGCTGGAACTGGGGCAACTCATCGCTGGCCCCTTTGCGGCCAAGACCCTCGCCGACTTTGGCGCCGACGTGATCAAGATCGAGCCGCCCGGCACCGGCGATCCGCTGCGCAAGTGGCGCTTGCTGCGTGACGGCACCTCGGTGTGGTGGGAGGTGCAGTCGCGCAACAAGCGCTCGGTGGTGGCCGACCTGCGCCAGCCCGACGGCCAAGCCTTGGTGCGGCGGCTCGCGACCGAGGCCGACGTGCTGATCGAAAACTTCAAGCCCGGCACACTGGAGGACTGGGGGCTGGGCTGGGAGGCGCTGCACGCCCTCAACCCGCGCCTGATCATGCTGCGTCTGTCCGGCTACGGGCAAACCGGGCCCTACGCGCACAAACCCGGCTTTGGCATTTTGGGCGAGGCCATGGGCGGCCTGCGCTACCTCACCGGCGAGCCGGGACGCGTGCCGGTGCGCACCGGGGTGTCGATCGGCGACTCCATAGCGGGGCTGCACGGCGTCATTGGCGTGCTGATGGCGCTGTACCACCGCGACGCGCGCGGCGGCACCGGCCAAGTGGTGGACGTGGCGCTGTACGAGAGCGTCTTTAACCTGATGGAGAGCCTGCTGCCCGAATACGACGCTTTCGGCGTGGTGCGCGAGCGCGCCGGCAGCGCCCTGCCCGGCATCGCGCCGTCCAATGCCTACCGCTGCCGGCCCGACGCCGAAGGACAGGACGCCTACGTGCTGATCGGCGGCAACGGTGACGGGATTTTCCGCCGCCTGATGCACGCCATCGGCCGCGATGACCTGGCGCACGACCCCGAACTGGCCCACAACGACGGCCGCGCGCGGCGGGCCGCCGAGCTCGACGCAGCCATCGAGGACTGGACCCGCCAACGCACCGTCGACGAGGTCATCGCCACACTGGACGCTGCCGACGTGCCGGTGGGCAAGATCTACACCGCCGCCGACATCGCCACCGACCCACAGTACCTGGCGCGCGAGATGGTGGTGCAGACCACCGACCGCGAAGGCCGACCGCTGAAGGTGCCCGGCATCGTGCCCAAACTCAGCGCCACGCCGGGGGCGCTGCGCCACCCGGCCCCGCGCCTGGGTGAGCACGACGCCGACGTGCGCGCGGCCCCGCACTGGCCGGCGCGCGCCGACTGAGCGGGGCGGCGGCTGCCGCGGCGCCACAGCGGCGCTGGTCGCGCCGGCAGCCGCCGCTTTCAGCCGTTTCTGCCCGGGCCGGGCTCGGCCATGATGGCACGGCGCCGTTGCGCGCCAACAAAAAACCCGCTGGCAAAGGCCAGCGGGTTAGGCATGTGGTTGCGCGGGGTGGATTTGAACCACCGACCTTTGGGTTATGAGCCCAACGAGCTACCAGACTGCTCCACCGCGCGTCAGAAAATGCAATTATAGCACGATCATTCCGACTGTTGACCGGCCTGCTCGCTCGTTTGCGCCGTCGCTTCGGGACGGTCGACCAGCTCCATGTAAGCCATCGGGGCGTTGTCGCCAACGCGAAAGCCCATCTTCAGGATGCGGGTGTAGCCGCCGGGGCGGTTGGCGTAGCGAGGCCCCAGTTCATTGAACAGCTTGACCACGGTCTCGCGGTCGCGCAGGCGGTCGAACGCCAAGCGGCGGTTGGCCAGCGACGGCTTCTTGGCCAGCGTGATCAGCGGCTCGACGACGCGCCGCAGCTCCTTGGCCTTGGGCAGCGTGGTCTTGATGGCCTCGTGCTTGAGCAGCGAGTTGGCCATGTTGCGCAGCATCGCCTGCCGGTGGGCGCTGGTGCGGTTGAGTTTGCGCAGTCCGTGTCCGTGACGCATGATGAGTTCCTTTCTGTCTTGTCACCGGCGGCCGGATCAGGTACCGCCGGGGGTCACTGGGAGGAAATGAAAACAGAGCCGGTCAGCGCTTTTCCAGCCCGGCGGGGGGCCAGTTGTCAAGCTTCATGCCCAGCGTCAGGCCGCGCGAAGCCAGCACTTCTTTGATTTCGTTGAGCGACTTGCGGCCCAGATTCGGCGTCTTGAGCAGCTCGTTTTCCGTGCGCTGGATCAAGTCGCCGATGTAGTAGATGTTTTCGGCCTTGAGGCAGTTGGCCGAGCGCACCGTCAGCTCCAGCTCGTCGACCGGACGCAGCAGGATCGGATCGAACGCCGGGGTGCCGCTCTTGATCGGGGCCGCCCCTTCGAACGCTGCACCACCCTCGAGCTGCGCGAACACCGACAGCTGCTCCACCAGAATCTTGGCGGCGGCACGCACCGCCTCCTCCGGCCCGATGGCGCCGTTGGTCTCGATGTCCAGCACCAGCTTGTCCAAGTCGGTACGCTGCTCCACGCGGGCATTTTCGACCGCGTAGCTGACGCGCTTGATCGGCGAAAACGACGCATCGAGCACGATGCGGCCGATGCTGTTGCGGTGATCGTCGCCCTTGCGCACGTTACCCGGCACATAGCCGCGACCCTTTTCGACCTTGATCTGCATGTCGAGCTTGGCGCCGGGGGCGAGCGTCGCAATCGGGTGCTCGGGGTTGATGATCTCGACGTCGTGCGGCGTCTGGATGTCGGCGGCGGTGACCACCCCTTCGCCTTCCTTGCGCAGACTCAACGTCACCTCGTCGCGGTTGTGCAGCTTGAACACCACGCCTTTGAGGTTGAGCAGGATGTGCACCACATCCTCCTGCACGCCTTCGATGGTGGAGAATTCGTGCACCACGCCAGCAATCGTCACCTCGGTCGGGGCGTGCCCCACCATCGACGACAGCAGCACGCGCCGCAGGGCGTTGCCCAGCGTGTGGCCATAGCCCCGCTCGAAGGGCTCGAGCGTCACCTCGGCGCGATTGGCCGACAGGCGCTCGACGTGGATGGTCTTGGGTTTGAGCAGGTTATTCAGCATTCGGACTTCCTTCACTACCCTCGGCTCGTGAGCCGATCCAGGTCGATGGAGCACAAAATCCCGGACACCGCCACTGCGGCATCCGGGCTCTTAAGAGAGCACACCCAAGGATCAACGCGAGTACAGTTCGACGATCAGCGATTCGTTGATGTCGGCACCGAACTCATCGCGGTCGGGCACCTTCTTGAAGACGCCCTCACACTTGTCGGCCGCCACTTCGACCCAGCCGGGGAAGCCGATCTGCTTGGCCAACTCCAACGCTTCCTTGACGCGGGTCTGGTTGCGCGCCTTCTCGCGCACCGCCACCACGTCACCGGGCTTGACCAGGTACGACGGGATGTTGACGGTCTGGCCGTTGACGCTGATGGCCTTGTGCGACACCAACTGACGCGCCTCGGCACGGGTGGAAGCGAAGCCCATGCGGTAGACAACGTTGTCCAGGCGCGACTCCAGAATCGACAGCAGGTTTTGGCCGGTGTTGCCGCGCCGACGGTCAGCTTCGGCGAAGTAACGGCGGAACTGCCGCTCCAGTACACCGTACATGCGCTTGACCTTTTGTTTTTCGCGCAGTTGCAAGCCGAAGTCGGAGGTGCGCGACCCTGACGTGCGGCCGTGTTGGCCTGGCTTGGAGTCGAACTTGGCCTTATCGCTGATGGAGCGGCGCGCGCTCTTCAGGAACAGGTCGGTGCCTTCGCGGCGGGAGAGTTTGGCCTTGGGGCCGAGGTAACGTGCCACTGGTTATCCTTTCCGTACTGCCGCAACCGACTCAGGATGAGCCATTGCGGGAGCCAGCGGGTGGGCCTGATGGCGGCGCAGACCGCTTGGTCTTGCTTGCCGCCTCACGCCAGCCCGCGCTGGCGGTGGTCTAACGGGTTGGGCCGCACCATGAGGCAAGGCCCACTAGACAAAGCTTTTTATTGTAGCGCGAACCACAAATCCGCGCCACAACAGAGCGCGGAGTCAGATGCGCCGACGCTTGGGGGGTCGGCAGCCGTTGTGCGGCACCGGCGTCACATCTGAAATCGACGTGATCTTGATGCCCAGCGCGCCCAGCGCGCGCACCGACGACTCGCGTCCTGGGCCGGGGCCCTTGATTTCGACATCGAGGTTCTTGATGCCCTGCTCCATCGCGGCGCGGCCGGCGGCCTCCGAGGCGACCTGGGCGGCAAACGGGGTCGATTTGCGCGAACCCTTGAAGCCCTGGCCACCGGCCGACGCCCAGGCCAGCGCGTTACCCTGACGGTCGGTGATGGTGATGATGGTGTTATTAAACGACGCGTGCACGTGCGCGATGCCGTCCGAAATGTTCTTGCGGACTTTTTTGCGCACGCGCGCCGCGGCGTTGGCGGTGGGAGACTTGGCCATGACTGTCCTTTATGCGGCAGATTACTTCTTCAACGGCTGGGCGGCCTTGCGCGGACCCTTACGCGTGCGCGCATTGGTCTTGGTACGCTGACCACGCACCGGCAGGCCCCGGCGATGGCGGAAACCACGATAGCAGCCGATGTCCATCAGGCGCTTGATGTTCATCGTCACCTCGCGGCGCAGATCGCCCTCGATGGTAAACTTTCCGACCTGCTCGCGCACCTTCTCCAGCTCGGAGTCAGTCAGGTCTTTGATCTTCTTCGAGTACGGAATGCCGCAGGCGTCGCAGATCTCGCGCGCCCGACTGCGGCCGATGCCGTAGATCGCCGTCAGGCCGATTTCGGCGTGCTTGTGCGGCGGAATGTTGATACCAGCGATACGTGCCATGGTGGTCCTCTACTCGAATCAGCCTTGACGCTGCTTGTGTCGCGGGTCGGTGCAAATCACGCGCACGACGCCATGGCGACGGATGATCTTACAGTTGCGGCACATTTTCTTGACCGAAGCCGAAACTCGCATGTTGCTCTCCTAAAAACAAAAACCGGTCGCTCACTTGGCGCGGAATACGATGCGGGCGCGCGTCAGGTCATAGGGCGTGAGCTCCACCTTGACCTTGTCCCCAGGCAGGATACGAATGTAGTGCATGCGCATCTTGCCCGAGATGTGCCCCAGCACGACGTGCCCGTTTTCCAGCTTGACCCGAAACGTGGCATTGGGCAGGTTCTCGATCACCTCGCCCTGCATCTCGATGACATCGTCCTTCGCCATTCTTAAGCACCCGAAGCCTTGAACGAGGCCTTCTTCAGCAGCGACTCGTACTGCTGCGACATCAGGTAGTTCTGCACCTGGGCCCAGAAATCCATCGTCACCACCACGATGATCAGCAGCGACGTGCCCCCGAAGTAAAACGGCACGTTGTACTTCAGGATGAGGAATTCCGGCAACAGACACACCAGCGTGATGTAGATGGCGCCCACCAGCGTCAATCGCATCAGAATCCGGTCGATGTAGCGCGCCGTTTGATCCCCCGGCCGGATCCCCGGGATGAACGCCCCGCTCTTCTTCAGGTTATCGGCGGTCTCGCGGCTGTTGAAGACGAGCGCCGTGTAGAAGAAGCAGAAGAATACGATGGCGGCGGCGTACAGCGACACGTAGATCGGCTGTCCCGGCGACAGCGCCGAGGCCAGGTCACGCAGCCAGCGCGTGCCCTCGCCCGTACTCATCCAGCTCACCAGCGTGGTGGGCAGCAGGATGATGGACGAGGCGAAAATGGGCGGGATGACGCCGGCCATGTTGAGCTTGAGCGGCAGGTGCGACGACTGACCCCCGTAGATCTTGTTGCCGACCTGGCGGCGCGCGTAGTTCACCAGAATGCGGCGCTGGCCGCGCTCAATGAACACCACGCCGTAGGTCACGACCACCACCAAGGCGACGATGAAAATCGCCGCCAGAATGCTCATCGCACCGGTGCGCACCAGCTCCAGCAGGCCGCCAATCGCATTGGGCAAGCCGGCCACGATCCCGGCAAAGATCAGGATCGAGATGCCGTTGCCCAACCCGCGCTCGGTAATCTGCTCACCCAGCCACATCAGGAACATGGTGCCGGCCACCAGGCTGACCACCGCGGTGAACCGGAAAGCCAGCCCCGGGTCGATCACCAACCCCGGCGATGCTTCCAGCGCCAGCGCAATGCCCAGCGACTGAAAGATCGCCAGCACCAATGTGCCGTAGCGCGTGTACTGCGTAATCTTGCGGCGCCCAGCCTCGCCTTCCTTCTTGAGCTGCTCAAACGTCGGCACGACGTAGGTCATCAGCTGCATGATGATCGACGCCGAGATGTACGGCATGATCCCGAGCGCGAAGACGGTGAAACGCGAGAGCGCCCCGCCCGAGAACATGTTGAACAGGCTCAGGATGCCACCCTGCTGGCCCTTGAACAGCTGCTCGAGCTGCGCTGGGTCGATGCCCGGCACCGGGATGTGCGCGCCGATGCGGTACACCACCAGTGCCAGGAGCAGGAACGTCAAGCGGCGACGCAGGTCGCCGTACTTGCCGGTCTTGGCGAGGGTCGTTGCGTTGCTGGCCACGAGCGAATCCGGATGCAGGGTCCGACCGATCAGGCCACCGAGCCGCCCGCCGCCTCGATGGCGGCCTTGGCACCCGCGGTGGCGGCGACGTTGGTCAGCTTGACGGCGATGCTGATCTCACCGGTCTTGATGACCTTGACCTTCTTGGCGAGCTGGGGCACGAGCCCGGCCTGCTTGAGCGTCAGCAGGTCGACCTCGGCCTGACCCAGCGCCTGCAGGTCGGCCAGCGTGACTTCGGCGTTGAACTTAAGCGTCTGCGACTTGAAGCCGCGCTTAGGCAAGCGGCGTTGCAGCGGCATCTGGCCGCCTTCGAAGCCCACTTTGTGAAAGCCGCCGGAGCGCGACTTCTGCCCCTTGTGGCCACGGCCGGCGGTCTTGCCCAAACCGGAACCGATGCCACGACCGACACGGCGGCGCGGCTTCTTCGAGCCCGCAGCGGGCTTGAGGGTATTGAGTTCCATCACGAGACTCCGCTCAGAGCACCTGCACCAGGTAGCTCACCTTGTTGATCATGCCGCGCACGGCCGGGGTGTCCTGCAGCTCGCGCACGCTACCCAGCTTGCGCAGGCCCAGGCCGCGCACCGTAGCGCGGTGCGATGCCTTACAGCCGATGGGGCTGCGCACCAGCTTGACTTTGACTTTGTTGGGGGTGGTCATCGCTTCTCTCCCGATCAGCCCACGAGCTCTTCGACCGACTTGCCGCGCTTGGCCGCCACTTCGGCCGGCGTGGTCGACTTGCGCAGGGCGTCCAGCGTCGCGCGCACCAAGTTGTAGGGGTTGGTCGAGCCGTGGCTCTTGGCGACAATGTCGGTGATACCCATCACCTCGAAAACCGCGCGCATCGGGCCACCGGCGATGATGCCCGTGCCCTTGGGCGCCGGCATCATGATGACGGTGGAGGCACCGTGGTGGCCCTTGACCTCGTGGTACAGGGTGCCACCCTTGAGCGCGACTTTGAACATGCTGCGGCGCGCCTCGTCCATGGCTTTTTGCACGGACACCGGCACTTCACGCGCCTTGCCCTTGCCCATGCCGATGCGGCCGTCGCCGTCGCCCACCACGGTCAGCGCCGCGAAGCCCATGATGCGGCCACCTTTGACCACTTTGGTCACGCGGTTGACCGCAATCATCTTTTCCCGCAGGCCGTCGTCGTTGGCCTCGGTTTTCACATTCGCTTGCATTTTTGCCATTTGCGTCACCCGCTTCGTCAGAATTGCAGGCCGGCTTCACGCGCGGCTTCGGCCAGGGCTTTAACACGGCCGTGGTACGCGAAACCCGAGCGGTCGAACGCCACTTTGTCGATGCCAGCGGCCTTGGCCTTTTCGGCAATGCGCTTGCCGATCAGCGCCGCTGCCGCCACGTTGCCGCCCTTGCCCTGCCCACCCAGCTGGGCCCGCACCTCGGGCTCTAGCGTCGAGGCCGAGGCCAGCACACGCGCGCCGTCGGGCGAGATGATGTTGGCGTAGATGTGCAGATTGGTGCGGTGCACCGCCAGGCGCACGGCGCCTTGCTGGGCAATGCGGATGCGGGTCTGCCGCGCGCGCCGCAAACGCTGTTCTTTCTTGTTCAACATGTTCGCAGTCCTTATTTCTTCTTGGTCTCTTTGATGACGACCGTCTCATCCGCATACCGGATGCCCTTGCCCTTGTAGGGCTCGGGTGGCCGCACCGCACGGACCACGGCGGCAATCTGGCCAACGCGCTGGCGGTCGGCCCCCTTGATCACGATCTCGGTCGGACTCGGCGTCTCGACCTTGATGCCGGCGGGCATTTCGATGTCCACTGGGTGAGAAAAACCCACGCTTAGGTTGAGCTTGTTGCCCTGGGCGGCAGCCTTGTAGCCCACGCCCACCAGCGTCAGCTTGCGCTCGAAACCCTTGCTGACACCGACGACCATGTTGTTGACCAGCTGGCGCACCGTGCCGCTGAGGGCGTCGGCCTCGCGCGTGGCATCGACCGGCGTGACGGTGAGCTTGCCGCCGTCCTGCGCGACGGTGACGCGCGGGTTCAGCGGCATCGACAGCGCCCCCAACGCACCCTTGACCTGGATGCTGTCCTGACCAATGGCCACCTCCACCCCCTGCGGGATGGTGATAGCGGCTTTCGCTACACGAGACATTTGTCCTGCTCCTTCCTGCCCCGCGTCAGGCGACGTAGCACAACACTTCGCCACCGACGCCGGCGGCGCGCGCCTTGCGGTCGGTCATGACGCCCTTGGGCGTCGTGACGATGGCCACGCCCAGACCGTTCATGACCTGGGGGATGGCCTTAGCACCGCGGTAGACACGCAGACCCGGGCGGCTGACGCGCTCGATGCGCTCGATGACCGGACGACCGGCGTAGTACTTGAGCGCGATTTCCAGCTCTTTCCTGCCGCCCTCTTCCTTGACCTGGAAGCCATCGATGTAGCCTTCCTCCTTGAGAACCTGCGCGATGGCGGTTTTCAGCTTCGAGGCGGGCATGGTCACGACGGCCTTCTCCACCATCTGCGCATTGCGGATGCGGGTCAGCATGTCGGCGATCGGATCACTCATGCTCATTTGGGGTTCTCCTTCGCGCCTTACCAGCTGGCCTTGATGACACCGGGGATTTCACCGGCGAAGGCCAGCTCGCGAATCTTGGTGCGGGCCAGACCGAACTGCTTGAACGTGCCACGCGGACGGCCGGTGATGCCGCAGCGGTTGCGCTGGCGCGTCGGGTTGGCGTTGCGCGGCAGCTTCTGCAGCGCGGCACGGGCGGCCTCACGCTCTTCGGGCGAACGCTTGGCGTCCTTGGCGATGGCCTTCAACTCGTTGTACTTGTTCGCGAACTTGGCGACCAGTTTGTCGCGCTTGAGTTCACGCTGGAGCAAAGCTTGCTTAGCCACGGACCACCTCAGTTCTTGAACGGGAAACGGAAACCGGCGAGCAGCGCCTTGCACTCCTCATCGGTCTTGGCCGTCGTCGTGATGCTAATGTTGAGCCCACGCACCGCATCGACCTTGTCGTACTCGATCTCGGGGAAGATGATCTGTTCTTTGACCCCGATGTTGTAGTTGCCACGCCCGTCGAAAGCGCGCGCCGAGATGCCGCGGAAGTCGCGCACGCGCGGCAGCGCGATGGTGACGAAGCGGTCGAGAAACTCGTACATGCGCGCACCGCGCAGCGTGACCATGCAGCCGATGGGCTGACCTTCGCGGATCTTGAAGCCGGCAATCGCCTTGCGGGCACGCGTGACCACGGGCTTTTGGCCAGCGATCTTGGTCAGATCGGCAACGGCGTTTTCCAGCACCTTCTTGTCGGCCACCGCCTCACCCACACCCATGTTGAGCGTGATTTTGGTGATGCGCGGCACCTCCATGACGGACCGGTAGCCGAATTGCGCCTTCAGCGCGGGAGCGATCTTGTCGCGGTAGAGCTGTTGGAAGCGTGCCATGGTCATGCCACCTTGATTTCTTCGCCGCTGGACTTGTAGACGCGCACCTTCTTGCCATCGGCCAGCACCTTGATACCGACGCGGTCGGCCTTGCCGGTGGCGGGGTTGTAGATGGCGACGTTGGATTGGTGGATCGGCAGGGTTTTCTCGACGATGCCACCAGGCACACCCTTGAGCGGATTGGGGCGCACGTGCTTTTTGACCACGTTGACGCCTTCGACCACGACGCGCTGCTCATCGGCACGGCGCAGCACGCGGCCGCGCTTGCCCTTGTCGCGCCCCGCGATGACGATGACTTCGTCGCCTGTACGGATCTTGTTCATGACGGTACCTCAGAGAACTTCGGGCGCCAGGGACACGATCTTCATGAAGCGCTCGGTGCGCAGCTCACGCGTGACCGGGCCGAAGATGCGGGTGCCGATCGGCTCCAGCTTGTTGTTGAGCAGCACGGCCGCATTGCCGTCGAACTTGATGAGCGCGCCGTCCGGACGACGGATACCTTTGGCCGTGCGCACCACGACCGCGTTGTAGACCTCGCCCTTTTTGACGCGGCCGCGCGGCGCAGCCTCCTTGATGCTGACCTTGATGATGTCGCCCACGCTGGCGTAGCGGCGCTTGGAGCCGCCCAGCACCTTGATGCACATCACGGACTTAGCACCCGTGTTGTCAGCAACATCGAGTCGAGTTTGCGTTTGGATCATGATTGTGTCGTCCCAACTTGATTCCCAGGGCCACCATGGCCGAGGCGATCAGTCTTGGGCCCGTCGTTGCCGGCGCAGCGACTGCAGCCTTGCTGCGCCCCATGCTGGGCGCGCTGCACTGCCACAGGACACTGCCCGTGCTTCGGTGGGCAGATGGCTTCACCCTATCGGGCGAAGCTCATCATTGTGACACGTTGCATCCCGCGTGTCAACACCTAGTGCTCCACGGCGACAACGGGGGCACACAGCGCCTGTTTAGCGGCACGACGACGGGGTTGCGGCGGGGCAGCGCACGGCCTGCGTACAATGGACACCATGCCCCGTCGCTACCTGCGCCCGGTTTATGGCATCCCGCTGCGCCTGCGGGGCGCGCGCGGACGCAGTGACCCGCGACGCCGGGCACGATACGCCGCCCCCACGGCGCGCCCGTGATGATGAGCGGCGTCGCCCCCCCTCCCACCGAAGAGTCCACACCGGACAGCGGCACCGGGCGCGCCAGCGGCCCACAGCGCGCGCTGCGCCGCCTGGGGCTGGCGCGGCCCATCGACCTGGCGCTGCACCTGCCGCTACGGTACGAAGACCTGACGCGCGTGCGCACACTCACCGATGCGCGCGATGGCGACGAGGCGCTGATCGAGGGCGAGGTGATCGTGCGCGAAGTACAGACCCGCCCGCGGCGGCAGCTGCTGGCCACGCTGGCCGTGACCGGCGGCGGGCGCTGCACGCTGCGCTTTTTCACGTTTTACCCGTCGCACCTGCAGGCGCTCGCCCCGGGGGCGCGGGTGCGCGCCCACGGCGAGTTGCGCGGCGGCTGGGCCGGCTGGACCATGGTACATCCGCGGCTGCTCAAGCCCGATGCCCCGCTGCCGACGGGACTGACCCCGGTGTACCCGACCACGGCGGGGCTGCCGCAAGCCTACTTGCGAGCGGCCGTGACGCGCGCGCTGGCCCAGGCCGATTTGAGCGAGACTATCCCCCCCGAAGCGCTGGCACAGCTGCCCGGCGGCAGCGGCACCGCTTGGACGCTGCAGGCGGCACTGGCGTTCCTGCACCAGCCGCCCCCAGACGTCGCACCGCAACGGCTACAGGATCGCCGCCACCCGGCCTGGACACGGCTCAAGGCGGAGGAGCTGCTGGCCCAGCAGCTGGCACAGGAACAGGCGCGCCGCCAGCGCCACGCCCGCCGCGCGCCCGTGTTGCGCGCACACCCTGACGGGCTGCCAGCACGACTGCAGCAGGCCCTGCCGTTTGCGCTCACCGGAGCGCAGCAGCGCGCCGTGGCCGAAGTGGCGGCCGATCTGGCCCGCCCGACCCCGATGCACCGCCTGCTGCAGGGCGACGTGGGCAGCGGCAAGACAGTGGTGGCGGCGCTGGCGGCGGCGCACGTCATCGATGCCGGCTGGCAATGCGCGCTGATGGCTCCCACCGAGATCCTGGCCGAGCAGCATTTCGGCAAGCTGGCGCAGTGGCTGGAGCCGCTGCTGGCGCCCTTGGGTCGGCGGGTGGTGTGGCTAACCGGCAGTCAGCGGCGCGCCGAACGGGCGGCGGCACTGGCGGCCATCGCCTGCGGTGAGGCGGCGCTGGTGGTGGGCACGCATGCCGTCATCCAGCAGCGCGTGGCCTTTGCCCGGCTGGGTCTGGCGATCGTCGACGAGCAGCACCGCTTTGGCGTAGCGCAGCGGCTGGCACTGCGCCACAAGGCAGGCGCGCAGGCGGTCGAGCCCCATCTGCTGATGATGAGCGCCACGCCCATTCCGCGCACGCTGGCCATGACGTTGTACGCGGACGTGGACGTCTCGACACTGGATGAGCTGCCGCCCGGGCGCACCCCGGTGGTGACCAAGCTGATCAGCGCGCAGCGCCGCGGCGAGGTGATCGCGCGCATCCGCGCCCAGGCAGCGCAGGGACGCCAGGTGTACTGGGTGTGCCCGCTGATCGAAGACAGCGAGGCGCTGGATTTGCGCGCGGCTACCGCTACCCATGCCGAGCTGCAGGCGGCGCTGGAGGGGGCGTGCGACCCCCAGGGGCGCCCGCTGCGCGCCGGGCTGCTGCACGCCCGTCTGCCGGCCGCCGACAAGCAAGCCATCATGGGGGCCTTTGCGCGCGGCGAGCTGGCGGTACTGGTCAGCACCACGGTCATTGAGGTCGGCGTGGACGTGCCCAACGCCTCGCTGATGGTGATCGAGCACGCCGAGCGCTTCGGCCTGAGCCAGCTGCATCAGCTGCGCGGGCGCGTCGGGCGCGGCACGGTGGCGTCGGTGTGCTTGCTGCTGTACAGCCCGGGCGAGTCTGGCCGCTTGAGTGACGGTGCGCGCGAGCGCCTGCGCGCGATGGTCGAAACCCATAACGGCTTTGAGATCGCGCGCCGTGACCTGGCGCTGCGCGGCCCGGGCGAGTTTTTGGGCGCGCGCCAGTCGGGCACGCCCCTGTGGCGCTTCGCCGAGCTCGACCGCGACGAACCGCTGATCGAGTGGGCGCGCCGCTGGGCACCCCGACTGTGGCAGCACCACCCGCAGCTGGCGCAGCGCCACTTGCAACGCTGGCTGGGCGGAAAATTGGACTATCTGAAGGCTTGAGCCGATAATCGGACGCCTGTCGACGGGCGGTGGGTTGGGCCCCATCGGCCCCGTCCACAGTTCGTGCCGCGATCACCATGACCCTGACCGAACTCAAATACGTCGTTGCCGTGGCGCGCGAGCGCCATTTCGGCCGCGCCGCCGAAGCCTGCTTCGTCTCGCAGCCGACGCTGTCGGTGGCGATCAAGAAGCTCGAGGAGGAGCTCGATGTCAAGATCTTCGAGCGCAGCGCCAGCGAGGTCACCGTCACGCCGCTGGGGCAGGAGATCGTGCGCCAAGCGCAGGTGGTGCTGGAGCAAGCCGCCGCCATCAAAGAAATCGCCAAGCGGGGTAAAGATCCACTGGCGGCTCCCCTGCGCCTGGGGCTCATCTACACCATCGCGCCGTACCTGCTGCCAGATCTGGTCAAGCAGGTCATCGAGCGCGCGCGCCAGATGCCGCTGATCCTGCAGGAAAACTTCACCGCCCGGCTGCTGGAGCAGCTGCGGGTGGGCGAGATCGACGCCGCCATCCTGGCCGAGCCGTTCCCCGACACCAACCTGGCGGTGGCGCCGCTGTATGACGAGCCGTTCGTGGCGGTGCTGCCGGCCAGCCACCCGCTGGCGGCGCGCGAGGCGGTCAGTATCGACGAGCTCAAGCGCGAGACCATGCTGCTGCTGGGCGCCGGGCATTGCTTTCGCGACCACGTGTTGCAGGTGTGCCCCGAGTTCGCGCGCCTGTCGGACAGTGCCGAGGGCATCCAGAAAAGCTTCGAGGGCTCGTCGTTGGAGACCATCAAGCACATGGTGGCCGCCGGCATGGGGGTGACGCTCGTGCCGCGGCTGGCGGTGCCGCGCGGGGCGCTGGATGCCGCCACGCGCGAAGCGGTGGCGGCCAGTCTGGGCGGCGACGCTCAACACCTGCGCTATGTGCCCATCACCGGTGAGCCGCCGACGCGGCGGGTGGTGCTGGTGTGGCGGCGCAGCTTCACCCGCTACGAAGCCATCGCCGCGTTGCGCAATGCCGTCTACGCGTGCGAGCTGCCGGGCTGTCAGCGCCTGACGTGACGCCGGCGCCTCGGGAGACTGGAGCGAGGAACGCCATGCTCATGACCGCAGGCAGGCATCCGGCGACGCGGATGGCTGCGCCACGCTCGCCCCTGGCGGGCGGTGGGCTGCGGCTTGCTGTCGTGTCTGACCGGAGAATGAAGCGCTGATGTCTGCACAGCTGCCTCTTACTCGTCCCCCTGCGCTGTCGCCCTGGCGCCAGCGCTGGCGGCTGTACCTGGACCTGATCCGCTGGGACCGCCCGGCCGGCTGGCTGCTGCTGCTGTGGCCTACCCTGTCGGCCCTGTGGCTGGCTGCGGGCGGCTGGCCCGGCTGGCACCTGCTGGCGGTGTTCGTGCTGGGCACCATCCTGATGCGCAGTGCGGGCTGCTGCGTCAACGACGTGGCCGATCGGGACTTCGACCGCCACGTCGAGCGCACCGCGCAGCGGCCGGTGACCTGCGGCCGCATCACGCCACGCGAGGCACTGGCCGTAGGCGCGGTGCTGGCGCTGCTGGCGTTTGCACTCGTGCTGACCACACGGCGCGAAGCGGTGGCATGGTCCTTCGCGGCGCTGGGCGTGGCGGTGTTCTATCCCTACACCAAGCGCTTCTTTGCCATGCCGCAGGCGGTGCTGGGCGTAGCTTTCAGCTTTGGCATCCCGATGGCGTTTGCCGCGGTGCAGGGCGAGGTGCCAGCGCTGGCGTGGGGCCTGCTGCTAGCCAATGCATTCTGGGTGCTGGCCTACGACACCGAATACGCGATGGTGGACCGCAACGACGACTTGCGCATCGGCATTCGCACCTCGGCCATCACGCTGGGGCGGTGGGACGTGGCCGCGGTGCTGGTGTTTTACGCGCTGCACCTGCTGCTGTGGGCGGCGCTGCTGTGGCCGCTCGCCGGTGGACCGTGGTTCGCTGCGGGTCTGCTGGCCGCCGCCCTGCAAGTGCTGTGGCACGCGCGGCTGATTCGCGACCGCTCGCGCGCCGGATGCTTCCGCGCCTTTCGGCTCAACCACTGGCTGGGGGCCAGCTTGTTTGCCGGGCTGGCGCTGCAGCTGGCCTCGCGCTGACGCCGCGGCATCGGCGCTCAGGCTGGGCCGACCGTATCGGCCCCGAACTGCTCGCCCAGCTCCCGGGCGCGGTGGTGCGCTGCCGCAATGGCCGCCACGAACGCGTCGCGCACGCCGCGCTCGTGCAGCACCGCCAGCGCCGCCGCGGTAGTCCCCCCTTTAGAGGTGACGCGCTCCCGCAACACCTGCGGCGGCTCGCCACTGTGCGCGGCCAAATACGCGGCGCCGTCGAATGTGGCCAGCGCCAGCTCCAGCGCCACCGCGGGTGGCAGCCCCAGCGCCGCCCCGGCGTCGCGCATCGCCTCCAGCACGTAGAACACGTACGCCGGCCCCGAACCCGACAGCGCCGTCACCGCGTCCAAGGCCACTTCGTCCTGCACCCACACCCAGCGCCCGGTGCCGGCGATGAGCGCCTGCGCCCGCGCGCGATCGTCGGCGCCGACCGCAGGCAACGCGTACAGCGCCGTCATGCCGCGGCCTACCAGCGCCGGCGTGTTGGGCATGGTGCGCACGATGCGGGCAGTGCCCAGCCACGCCTGCATGGCAGCACAGCGAATGCCGGCGGCGACGCTGATCTGCAACGCCGCGCTGACGTAGGGCGCGGCGGCCAGCGCCGCGTCGCGAAAGGTTTGCGGCTTGACCGCCCACACCACCAGTGCCGCCTCGGCCAGCGCAGGGTCGGGCGCTGCCAGCACACGCACCCCCCACTGCTGCTGCAGGCGGGCGCGCACGTCGGCGTTGGGGTCAACCACCATCACGTCGGCCGGGCGCCCTCCTGCAGCCATCAGCCCGCCCAGCAAAGCGCCGGCCATGTTGCCGCCGCCGATGAACGCAAGACGCACGCCGCTGAGTGCTTGAGACGGGGCCGGGGAAGTGGGGGACGGGGTCGTCGTCATGGGAGCTATTGTGCGCGATGACGCGCCCTTCGCGCGGCTCCTCGTGTCGATCTCTGCACGCGTGCCCTCGCGCCGATGCCCGCCGACAGTGGACAGCGTGGCGATTGCCCCCTAGGATGTCGAACAGGACGCCGCTGTTCGTGCGCCGCGGCGACCCCATCCGAGCTGTGCGATCTTCGACCATGACGCCGTCCCGCCTGCCACCCGGCCCCACGCCCCACCACACGGCCGACGCCGATTTCGAAACCATCTTTGAGTTGGCTCCGGTGTCGCTGTGGCTGGAAGATTTCAGCGCTCTGCGCGCGCTGTTCGAGCGCTGGCGCACCGAAGGCGTGACCGACCTGGCGGCTCACCTCGCAGCCGACCCCGAACGCATCGCCGCCTGTATGCGCTGCCTGCGCGTGCTGCGCGTGAACCAGCGCACACTGACACTGTTCAGGGCGCCTGACCAGATGACGTTGTGCGAACGCCTGGGCGAGGTCTTTCGCGACGACATGCGCGACAACGTGGTGCGTGAACTGCTGGCGCTGTGGCATGGCGCCTCTCTGGTGGAAAACCAGACCGTCAACTATGCGCTCGATGGTCAGCGGCTGGACGTGCTGGTGCGCATTCGTATCCTGCCTGGGCATGAGCACACCTGGGACCGCGTGCTGGTGTCGCTGGAAGACATGACCGCGCGGGTGCGCGCCGAATCGAACTTGAGCGCCAGCGAGCGCTATGCGCGCGATCTGTTCGAGCGCTCGCCGGTTTCGCTATGGGTGGAAGATTTCTCTGCCGTCAAAACGCTGCTGGACGAGGTGCGCGCCAGCGGGATCGACGACTTCACGGTTTTCCTGAAGGTGCACCCGGAATTCATCGATCGCTGCCTGCAAGAAATCCGCGTCATCGACGTCAACCGACAGACACTGACGCTCTTCGGCGCCTCCGACAAGGCGACCCTGCTGGCCCGTCTGCACGAAATATTCCGCGACGAAATGCGCGAGTCGTTCGCCGAGCAGCTGCGCGATCTGTGGGCTGGACACTACACGCAGGAGCGCGAGGTGGTCAACTACTCGCTCAAAGGCGATCCGCTGCACCTGCACATGCAGTTCGCCATCTTGGAGGACCGACTGCAGCGTTGGGACTTGGTGCTGGTGTCGCTGGTGGACATCACGGCGCGCAAGAAGGCCGAGGCGTATCTGGAATATCTGGGCAAGCACGACGTGCTGACACGGCTGCGCAACCGCGCTTTCTTCAACGAGGAACTGGCGCGCTTGGCGCGCAAGGGGCCGTTTCCCGTGGCGGTGCTGGCGATCGACGTCAACGGCTTGAAGCTGGCCAACGATGAGTTGGGTCATGGCGCTGGGGACGCCCTGCTGCGCCGCGCCGGCGAGGTGCTGACCAAAGCGGTCGACCCGCCTGGGGTGGCGGCACGCATTGGTGGCGACGAATTCGTGGTACTGTTGCCCGGTTGCGACGAGGCGGCCGCCCACGATGTGCAGGCACAGATCCAGCAGGTGCTGGAACTCAACAACCAGTTCTATCCCGGGCGCACGCTGTCGTTGTCGATGGGCCTGGCGGTGTGTCCGGCGGGTGGCTCACTGGAAGCCGCGCTGCAAGCGGCCGACCGCGCCATGTACGGCGACAAGGTGCGCTTTTACGAACAACACCCGCCAGCACGGCGGCGCAGTGACGCACCCTGCCGCCCCTGAACGACGCCGCCGGCGCCAAGCACCATGCTCCGACCCCGATAGCCCCTCTCCTCCTGCGGGAGATGGCGCACGGCGCGACAGGTTTGCGAGGTGCGGCCGGAGCCGGTTCACTGACGGGGTGGCGGGTCGCTGGGGTCGGCCAAGCACACGCGGTCACGGCCGGCGCGTTTGGCGCGGTACAGCGCCGCGTCGGCGCGCGCCAAACACGCTTGCCACGACTCGCCGGGCTGGTGCGTCGCTAAGCCCGCCGAGAAGGTGACCGGCGTGTCGCCCGCCCGCACCCGCTGACGCACCATCTGCCGCAACCGCTCCAGCACCGCGGCGGCCGCCTCGGCTTCGCCAGGCGCGAGCCAGAGCACGAACTCCTCGCCGCCCAACCGATACAGGCGGTCGGTCTTGCGCAGGACGGCCGACATCACCGCCGCCACGTCGCGCAGCACGGCGTCGCCGACATCGTGGCCGTGGTGGTCGTTGATGGACTTGAAGTGGTCCAGATCGAGCACGGCCAGCGCCCCGGCCGAGCGTGCGCCGCCGAAGGCCTGCGCACACTCCACCTCCATCAGACGCCGGTTGCCCACGCCAGTCAGTGGGTCCAGCAGACTGAGCGCCTGCCAGCGCCCTATGCGCCGATGCGCCTGCTGCGACACCATGAAGCCCAGCACGCCGGTGAGCACATTGGTGATGACGAAAAACGGCAAGCCCTCGGTGCCACCCAGCTCCTGCCACGACAGCGCCGCTGCCCCCGCCACCGCCGTCACCCCCAGCGTGATGGCGGCCAAAGGCGGCACCAGGAAAAACAGCATCAGTACGCCGGGGTAGACCCAAAACAACGCCGCAAACTGCGCGGACACGCCGATGGCCCAGATGCCGCCGACCACGCATACCGCCATGATCCAGCCCGGCACCCGAGTCTGGCGCGTGCGCCAGGCGTAGATCGCCGCGCCGCCCAACACCACGGTGAGGATGGCGTCGTTGGCCATGGCGATCCAGTTGCCCTGCAGGGCGCGCCAGACGGCAAACGGCGCCAACCACAGCGCGGCCACGACGCCACCCAAGGTGATCACGGCCAGCGTGTAATCTTGCTGCAATGCATCCCGCCAGTGCAGGTGGGGTACGTCGGTTCCGGAGACAGCGGGCGGGTTCATCGGTGGCATGGGTCTCCTCGTTTGGCGGCGCCAGCGGCTCACGGATTGGAATGCACGCCTAGACTTTTCCTTCCCTTTGGGCTGCATTCTGCACCAAAGCGCGGTTTTGCGAACGACCGTTCGCGCCGGAGCGCTGCATCCCGCGCTTGGCACAATCACACCCCATCATGCCGCCTCTCGACCCCGTCATCCTATTTTTTCTGTTCGGTTTGGTGGCCGGGTTGCTGCGCTCGGAGCTCAAGCTCCCCGGGGCGCTGTACGACTCGCTGTCGATCTTTCTGCTGCTGGCCATCGGGCTCAAAGGCGGACAGGGACTGGCCACCCAGCCGCTGGCGCCGCTGCTGCCGCAGGTGGGCGCCGTGGTGCTGCTGGGCGTGGCGCAGACGCTGCTGGCATTTGCCGCCCTGCGCGCGCTGCTGCGCTTCGACCGGCCCAACGCGGCCGCCACCGCGGCGCACTACGGCTCGGTGAGCGTGGCCACCTACGCCGTGGCCAGCGCCTGGCTGGCCGCGCGCGCCATTCCCGTCGAGCCTCAGATGGCCGTGCTGCTGGCGGTGATGGAGGTGCCGGCGATTCTGGTGGGCATCGCGCTGGCGCGCGGCGTCAGCCGCGATACCGACTGGGCGGCGCTCAGCCACGAGGCGTTCCTTGGCAAGGGGGTGACGCTGCTGCTGGGCGGCATGGCCATCGGCTGGGCCGCCGGCCCCGGCGGGCTGCAGCCCATCAGCGTCCTGTTCGTCGACCTGTTCAAGGGCGTGCTGGCGCTGTTTCTGCTCGAGATGGGCCTGATCGTCAGCCGTCAGATGGGCGAGCTGCGTCGGCGCGGCGTGGCGCTGGTGGCGTTTGGGGTGACGATGCCGCTGCTGTCGGCCGTGCTGGGCGCGGCCACCGGAGTGGGGCTTGGGCTGTCGGTGGGCGGCACCACCGTGCTGGCTACCCTGGCGGCTTCGGCGTCCTACATCGCCGTGCCCGCCGCCATGCGCATTGCCGTGCCGCAGGCCAATCCCGCGCTGTCGCTGGCCGGCGCGCTGGGGGTGACCTTCCCGTTCAACCTGATCGTCGGCATCCCGCTGTACCACCGTCTGGCCGCGTGGATGCTGCAGTCCCACCCGTGATGAGCCTGCCCATGCCATGACCACCCCCGTGACCACCGACAAACGCACCCTGCTGACGGTCTTTGCCGAGGCGGCACTGGAGCCGCTGCTGGTGGCGGACATGGACCGCCTAGGCATCCGCGGCTACACCATCTCCGACGCCCGCGGCAAGGGCGGCCGCGGCGTGCGCGACGCCTCGTGGGATGAGTCGCGCAACCTGCGGCTGGAGATCATCTGCGCGCGCGCCCAGGCCGAGGCGTTCTTGCAACATCTGCAAGCGCGCTACTACGCACACTACGCGATGGTGGCCTTCTTGTCGGAGGTTGAAGTGCTGCGGCCAGACAAGTTTTGATCCTGCCACGTAGGGGCTCGTGCCAAGGATCACAGCGGCCAGAACAGCGGGATGAGCACGCTGGCCAGCGCCCACACCAGGATGTTGAGCGGCACGCCCAGGCGGGCGAAGTCGCTGAAGCGGTAGTGGCCTGCCGCGTACACCAGCGTGTTGGTCTGGTACCCGATGGGGGTGGCGAAACTGGCGCTGGCCGCCAGCATCACGCCCACCACGAAGGGGCGCGGATCGACTCCGAGTGCATGCGCCACATCGATGGCCAGCGGCGTCAACAGCGCCGCCACCGCGCTGTTGCTCAGAAACTCGGTCGCCACCGATGCGGCCAGAATCACCAGCGACAACACCGCTTGCGGCGACAGCCCTTCGGCCCCAACCGCCAAGGCATGCGCGGCTTGCGCCACCAGTCCGCTGTCGCGCATGGCCACACTCAGCGCCAGCATCGCGTAGATCAGCATCAAGATCGGCCACTCGATCGCCTTGTACGCCTCATCCGGCTTGATGCAGCCGCACAGCACCACCGCGACGGCGCCGATGAGCGCCAACGCCTCGATCGGCATCACCTCCAGCGCCGCCAGCGCGATGACCGCCGCCAGCGTCACTGCCGCCAGCGGCGCGCGCTCGCGCCGCACCGTCGCGGCTCGCGCGTCGGTGATCGCGTACAGGTCGCCGTTGTCGCAGAAGCGCTGGATCTGGCGCGGCGTGCCTTCGACCAGCAGCACGTCGCCCACCTGCAGCTGAAAATCATCGCCAATGGTTGCCAGCGACGCTTGCCCGCGATGCACGGCGATGACGTGGATGCCGTAGCGGGCTGCCAGGTCTAGGTCGCGGATGGGGCGCTGCACATAGCGCGAGGTCTGCCCCACCAGCGCCTCGACCACGACGGCGTCGCGCCGACGCAGCGTCTCCAAATCCGGTGCGCGAGCTTTCGCCGTGCCGGTCAACAAATCTGCCCGGTCCGCATCGCGCAACGCCACCAGCGCATGGCTGAGCGTGTGCACCACCAGCCGGTCGCCTGCCTGCAACGGCGTGTCTGGATCGGGCGCGCTGAATTCCTCGTCGCCCCGAAACAGCTTGAGCACCTGTGTGCTGCCATTGGCCAGATGCGCCTGGCGCAGCGTGCGCCCCACCAGGCGCGACCCCTCGGGCACGAACAGCTCAGCCATGAAGCGCCGCTCGCTCCCCCCGCCGAACTGTTGGATCAAGGTCTGGCGCACCGGCAGCCAGCGGCGCGCCGTCACGAAGATGAACACGCAGCCCACCAGCGCAACAATCCCCCCCACGGCGCCGATCTCAAAAAGCGAAAACGGCGCCAGCCCGTGTTGACGCGCCACCCCATCGACCAACAGATTGGTCGAAGTGCCCACCAGCGTCACCATGCCTCCCAAGATGGTGGCGTAGGACAGCGGGATCAGCAGGCGCGACGGCGCCAGCGAATGCCGAACAGCCAGCGCCGTGACCACCGGAATCATCACCATCACCAGCGGGGTGTTGTTGACGAATGGCGACACGCCAAGACCCAGCGCCAACAACCCTGCCAGCAGCCGCCGCTCGCTGCGCCCGGCCCACTGCGCCAGGCGCTCGCCCAGCCAGTCCACACAACCGGTGCGGCTCAGCGCCGCGCTGATAACGAACAGACACGCGATCGTGAAGGGAGCGCTGTTGCCCAACACCCCCAGCACCTGCGCGGGGGTCAGCACCCCCAACGCCAACAACAGGGCGACGGCGGCCAGTGCGGCGATATCGGGCTTGATGCGCTCGCGCACAAAGGCCACGAACAAACCAGCTAGCACCAGCGCGATGACGGGGGCATGCCAGGCGGTGGGAATCATGGACGCGGACGATAGCGCCGCCTGATCAAAACCGCAACGAATAAAACGTCATCAGCTTATTACAGCCCGGCCGAACGGTGTGCGCTGCAGACAGGGGCCCCGCCAAGCGGCCAACGACCCGGCGCTCGAACGCCCCCGCCGTGGCGTCTGCCCACGTGAACCACGGGCAGCCTAACACTACCCTTGTTGCCGGCGGCCGGTGGGGGCCTGCCTGTGCGCCCCGCCGGCGGTTGGCGCCTGTCCCTGCGGCCGTGCGGCTGGCGCGGACCGACCACCGCGGCCCATCAGCCGCTGGCGTGCAGCCGCTCGTGCAGCGCCACGAGGGCCAGGGTGAGCTTGTGGCGCGGCTGCAGGTGGATCATTGGGCGCGCCAGCTGGTGCGATTCGCGCACTATCACCGACGCCGGCAGATACGGCTCCAGCACCGGCAGCCCCTCGTCACGCAGCTCCTGCACCAGACGCTGCGGCAACTGGGCGCGCGGCTGAAACTGGTTGACCACGACACCACGGATGGCCAGCACCGGGTTGTGGTCGGCGCGGATCTCCTGTACGTGCTCCAGCAGCCCGTACAGCGCCTGCCGCGAAAAGTCGTCGCAGTCAAACGGAATCAAACAGCCACTGGCACCCATCAGCGCGGAGCGGGTGTAGAAGTTCAGCGCCGGCGGGGTGTCGATGTAGATGTGCGCGTAGGTCTGCGCCAGCTGCGCCACGGCTTCACGCAGCTTGTAGATCTTGTGGCGCGACTCCAGCTTGGGCTGCAATTCGTGCAGCCGCTCGCTGGCCGTCATCACGTCCAGCCCGGCAAAGGGCGTGCGAACGACAAAGTCCGCGGCGGGCAACGGATGGAACGTAAAGCTGAGCGTCTGATCGTAAAAGTCGGCCACCGTGGGCTGGCCATCGGCTGCCGGCCCGCCCAGCAGGTAGCGCGTGGCGTTGCCCTGGGGATCCAGGTCGATCAGCACCGTGCGCAGCCCGCGCGCGGCACTGATGGCGGCCAGGTTACACGCGATGGTGGACTTGCCAACCCCGCCCTTTTGGTTGAACACGACCAAGGCCATCGGTATTCTCCCGCTGCAGTTTGGGCCATGATACCTTCTGCGACAATCCGCCAGATGACAGTGTTGGCCTGCCTTGGCCGTGCTGTCTGGCCAGCAGGCCTCGGGGGTGGCCGCGCGCGGCGCGGGTCTCCCCCTTTGCTGCGGCGAGCGCCCCACGCGCCCGCAGCCCCCCTTGTCATCGTCCGATACCCCTTGGCACGGGCCTGTCCGGCCCTCAAGTACCATGTCCCACGCCCCCACTGACCTGGATGCCACCGCCCCACGCGGCACGTGCCCCCTGACCGTTGATGATTTCGACTTCGCCCTGCCGCCCGAGCTGATCGCCCAGCACCCCGCGCCGCAGCGCAGTGCCTCGCGCCTGCTGGACGGACGCCAGTGGCCCCCCGTCGACCGCATCTTCCGCGATCTGCCCACGCTGCTAGCCCCGGGTGACTTGCTGGTGTTCAACGACACCCAGGTCATCAAAGCGCGCCTGTTCGGTCACAAGCCCACCGGTGGGCGGCTAGAGCTGCTGGTTGAGCGCGTGTTGGCCGACGGTGACGTGGTGGCGCACATGAAAGTGAGCAAAAAGCCCACGCCGGGCACCGTGCTGCACATGGCGCCCGACGCCCACGGGCAGCCCGCCTTCACCGCCACCGTGCTGGGGCGCTGGCCTGACGCCGACGGTGCGCTGTTTCGGCTGCGCTTTTCCGATGACCCCTACGCGCTGATGGCGCGCCATGGCCACGTGCCACTGCCCCCTTACATCGAACACGCCGACACCGCCGAAGACGAGCGGCGCTACCAAACCATCTTCGCTCGCCACCCCGGCGCGGTGGCCGCCCCCACCGCCGCACTGCACTTCGACGAAGCCGTCTTGGCGGCGCTGCACGCTCGCGGTGTGCAGCGCGCCAGCGTCACCCTGCACGTTGGCGCGGGCACTTTCCAGCCCGTGCGGGTGCGCGACGTGCGCCAACACCGCATGCACCACGAGTGGTACCGCATCCCGGCTGAGACCCTGCAAGCGCTGGCACAGACCCGCCGCAGCGGCGGGCGCGTGCTGGCGGTAGGCACCACCACCGTGCGCACGCTGGAGAGCTGGGCGGCCACCGGCCGCACCGAAGGCGAGACCGATCTGTTCATCATCCCGGGTTTTCGCTTCCAGGTGGTGGACTTGATGATCACCAACTTCCACCTGCCGCGCAGCACGCTGATGATGCTGGTCAGTGCGTTTGCCGGTTACGATCACGTCATGGCCCTGTACCGGCACGCCATCGCGCAACGCTACCGCTTCTTCAGCTACGGTGACGCGATGCTGCTGCAGCGCGCGCCGCAGTAACCCGTGCAGCCGGGCACTCCGGTGCCCGGTTGCGCGTGGGCACAGCGCCTGCCTGGCCGCAATGGGCCGCCCACCGCGAGGTCCCCGGCCGGCCGCGGCCCGGGGCTGCACACACGACTTGACGGGATGACCACAGGAGCTGGCATGACCACAACCGCCACCGACGACGTGATTTTTGACACCGACAAGCTGCTGCTGAGCCTGTGCCAGTCGGTCGCGCGCGTACTCAACGCCGCCAGCGGCAGTGGCATCACCTACTCCGGCATGGTGCAGCGCATCCACAAGACGTGCCTCAAGCCCGACATCGGCTGCTTTGTGCTGTTTGACGGCGGCTTCTCTGGGCTGGTGATCTTGAATTTTTCGGGCCAGGCCGCCATGGAGCTGTACCGCGGCGCCATGCAGCAAATGGGGCTGCCGGAGCATGAACTGGCCACCTCCTACACCTCCGACGAGGTGGCCAACATGATGGGCGAACTGCTCAACCAGGCGCTGGGCGACTTCACCAGCAAAATCCGACGCGAGCTGCAGACCCACATTTCGCACAGCCAGCCCAAGATGGTGGTGCTCAACCGGCAGGTGATGCTCAGCGTCGACGCCCACCTGGACCAGCCCGAGGCACGGCGCGTGACCTTCTACACCGCGCGCAACCACATCTTCTACCTGGAGCTGGCCATCGACCGCACCGAATTCGTGCGCCTGACCGATTTCGAACCCCAGGCCGCCCCCGACCCGGATGCGCTGATGGCACAGGGCAGCGCCAGCCCCACCCCCACGCCCTCG
>Ga0209721_1000206_pt1 | contig 60155 bp, 50 predicted proteins | sample TshhotsprinmetaG_FD_184139 | JGI IMG/M metagenome (GOLD analysis project Ga0209721, IMG submission 184139) | Hot spring microbial communities from South Africa to study Microbial Dark Matter (Phase II) - Tshipise hot spring metaG (SPAdes)... | ecosystem: Environmental > Aquatic > Thermal springs...
GGGGGGATGGAAATGGGGTTTTTGGGGCGGCGGCGAAGCCGCCGCCCCAAAAACCCCTCTCTTCCCCCCTCTCCCCCGCCCGTCAGGGCAAGGGGGAGAGGGGGGCAAGGGGGGTGAGGGGGATAAAGGGAATCCCTGGCAACAAAGAAAACCTCGGAACGAACCCTCGGACTCCCACCCGGGCAAGGGATGGGATACGACTTTGTGAGACTTTGTTAAAGACCGGGTGATACGACTTTATGAGAATCAACATCTAAAAGCGATTTTCTCTGCATCCTCTGCGATTTTGCGGTGAGCAGTCACGTTTGTAGTCCGCCACGGAGCGCCAGCGGAGTGGCGTCCGATGCGCTACTTCGCTTCGCTCCGTAGCGCACTACGAACGGCATAGCGCTCGTAGTCCGCCACGGAGCGCCAGCGGAGTGGCGTCTCCGCTGCGCTACTCCGCTTCGCTCCGTAGCGCACTACGAACGGCACAGCGCTTGTAGTCCGCCACGGAGCGCCAGCGGAGTGGCGTCCGATGCGCTACTTCGCTTCGCTCCGTAGCGCACTACGAGCGGCACAGCGCTTGTAGTCCGCCACGGAGCGCCAGCGGAGTGGCGTCCGATGCGCTACTTCGCTTCGCTCCGTAGCGCACTACGAACGGCATAGCGCTCGTAGTCAGCCACGGAGCGCCAGCGGAGTGGCGTCTCCGCTGCGCTACTCCGCTTCGCTCCGTAGCGCACTACGAACGGTAGCGCACTACGAACGGCATAGCGCTTGTAGTCCGCCACTGCGACCCTGCGGTGAGCAGTTACCCCAGGGGAATGAAAGGGAGGAGGTATTATGTCAACTCATTCCACTCGCTGGACACAGACGGCCTGGTGGATTGCCTCGGCCGTGTTGCTGGCCGCGCTGGCCTGGGCGACCAACCGCCTGGCATCTGTTAGCCCCCGGGCGCTGGAGTATCCCCTCTGGGCCGCTCTACTGGGGTTGGCGACGGGCCTGATCGCGTCCGCCGCGGGGATCAAGGACCGGTTAGGGAGGGTCTTTCGTGCGGAATTTTTCCTGAAAATCGGCCTGGTGTTGCTGGGGGCCGGCGTAAACCTTACAGAGATCGTCAGCGTCGGCGCGCGGGGTGTGATCCAGGCTCTGGTTCTGGTAACGGCGGTCTTCGCGTTCACCTGGTGGTTGGGCGGATTGCTCCGACTGGAAAAGAAACTACAGGCGCTGATGTGTGCCGCCGTTTCTATTTGCGGCGTTTCAGCGGCGATTGCCGCTGCGGGGGCTATCCTTGCCCGGCGGGAACACTTGGCCTACGTCACCGCGCTGGTCATCGTTACCGCCCTGCCGATGATGGTGCTGATGCCCTGGATCGCGGCCGCGACCGGCATGTCCCCCGAATGGGCCGGGGCCTGGTTCGGCGGCAACATTGATACCACCGCCGCTGTGGTGGGCGCCGGAGCGATGTACGGCGAGGCCGCGGTCAAGATAGCCTCCATCGTCAAAATGGCTCAGAACGCCCTGATCGGTGTCGTCGCCTTCCTGCTGGCCCTGTACTGGGTGACAAAGGAGGAGCGGGGGACCACCGAACGGCCCAGCGCCCGGTTGATCTGGGACCGTTTCCCCAAATTTGTCCTCGGCTTCATCCTGGTCTCCGCACTGGCCTCAGCGGGGTTCTTCACCAAAGCGCAAGTCCAGAGCATCAACGCCCTCCGCAACTGGGCGTTCACGCTGGCCTTCATCGGCATCGGGTGGAACCTGGCCGTCGGCGAACTGCGGAAGATCGGCCTCCGTCCGCTCCTGGTGTACCTGGCGGCGACGGTCTTCAATACTTTGATGGCGCTGGGAATATCCTGGGTGCTCTTTGCCAGAGGATAAAACCAGAGGATTCAGGGCGATGGGTACTTCATCGCCCTGAACGTTCACCGGAAGTAACTGGCCGCCAGCGCGATGAGGAACTGTCCCCCGTAGTACAGCGCCAGGCTGAAGCGGTGGTATCGCCAGGGCTTCCAGAACTTATTGGCGGCGAGAATCACGTCGGAGGCGTAGAACAGGAGCGCGCCGACGGCGATCATCGTTGCCTGAGCGGGGCTGAATAGAGGACTGGTCAGTGTGGAGAGGGCGCGGTGAACCATCAACGAGATGATGACCATATAGGCAATGACCGGGCCCTTCAGCGGCCCCAGACCGGGCCGGATGAGGGCATAGAACCCTGCACCTGCCAGGAACAGGAGTATAGCAGAAGGGATGTCCCTGGGCGAAAAACGGCCCAGGGACATAAAAACCGCCGTGTACGCAATATGGGCTGCCAGAAACAGCCTCAGTCCCCACAAAAAAGCACTTTTGCCCTCCAACACTAAAGCGACATCGCCGCTCAGAGACAACACCAGCCCGATCAATACGCCCCCGGTATACAGCAGGTTGCGGTTCGGCTCCAGAAACGATGCCCCAGCCGCGATAATCACCAGGAGCGTACTCAGAGGTTTGGCGATGTAGAAAAGCCGCCGCCGCCCCACGATGCCCGACCAGATGGTCAGGAAGACTGTCGGGACAAGGGGGAACAGCAGGTACAGCGCTGGCTTCATCACACCACTCCCCGAATCGGCTCCCGGGCTACCTCCAGCATCTGGTCGTGGATGAGGCCGTTGGAGGCGACGATCGCGGCGCCGGAGAGGCAGTGGGGTGTGCCGTCAAAGTCGGTAGCGCGGCCGCCCGCCTCCCGCACCAGCAGGATCCCGGCCGCTACGTCCCACGGCGCCAGCCGGATTTCCCAGAAGCCGTCCAGCCGCCCGCAGGCTACGTAGGCCAGATCCAGCGTGGCCGCGCCGGCCCGCCGCACTCCCAGTGACCGCCGCACAAATCGCCCCATCCGCTCCACATTATTGTCGGTGGCGGTCCGGCGGTCGTAGGGGAAGCCGGTCGCCAGGAACGCCTCGGAGAGGTCGGCGACGGTGGAGACGTGGATGGGCTCCCCATTGAGCGCTGCGCCGCTGCCCGCTACCGCCGCGAAGGTCTCATCCCGCAGCGGGTCGTAGATCACCCCGACCACCGGTTCGCCGTCGGCCACCAGTGCCAGCGAGACGGCGACGTGGGGAAAGCCGTGGGCGAAGTTGTTCGTCCCGTCCAACGGGTCTATCAGCCAGATGGGCGGGCCGGGAGATTGCCAGGCATCTCCGCCGCTTTCTTCGGCAAAGATACGGTGGTCGGGAAAAGCGGCACGCAACCGTTCCACAATTCGTCTCTCCGCCTCCAGGTCTGTCTCGGTGACCGGATTCACGTCCCCCTTGTAGTGGATGCTGGAAAGGACGCTGCGCGGGAAGGCCCGGCGGATGATTTCACCGGCCTCATGAGCGATAGTGATCGCGGTTCGAAGTACATCCTCCATAGTCACCTCGCGTATCGCAAATCGCGTATCGTGCTTTACGCAATACGTTTTACGTTTTACGCCTCCCTCTCTCCCACCAGGTCGTATTCCATCGCCCCGGTGATCCGTATCGGTACGATCTCCCCCACCAGCAGTTCCTCCGGAATCAGCACCAGGCCGTCAATTTCGGGGGCATCCCGATATGTTCGCCCGACGCTCAGGCCATCTCCCTGTCCTTCTATCAGAACATCCAGCGTCCGCCCAATGAGGGCGCGGTTTTTCGCCAGCGAGATGGTCTGCTGGAGTTCCATCAGGCGGGCGCGGCGCTCCTCCTTAACGTCGGCGGGGACATTGTCGGGAAGCGCGGCAGCCTCGGTGTCCTCTTCGTGGGAGTAGACGAAGACGCCAACGCGGTCAAATTCCATCTCCTCCACGAACCGCAGGAGCGCGGCGAATTCCTCCTCCGTCTCGCCGGGGTAGCCAACGATAAAGGTGGTGCGAAGGGCGATTTCGGGCATACGCTCTCGCAGCGCGGCGATCGTCCGCCGGACCCAGTCCACGTCGGCGGGACGGCGCATGCGCCGCAGGACGGCCGGATGGGCGTGCTGCAGGGGAATGTCCAGATACGGGAGAACCTGGGGATGGCGGGCCATCCCCTCCATCAGCCGCGGGGTGACCGCGCCGGGAAAGGCGTACATCACCCGAATCCAGGGCACCTGGGGTACCCGCTCTACCAGTCGTTCCAGAAGGACAGCCAGGCCGTCCTCCAGGCCCAGGTCGCGGCCGTAGGCGGTGGTGTCCTGGGCGATGAGGACCAGTTCTTTCGCCCCCTGGCTGGCGGCAAAAGCGGCATCCTCCAGGACGCGCTCCAGGGGACGGCTGACGGCAGGCCCCTTGATGCGCGGGATGGCGCAGAAGGCGCAGGGACGGCTGCAGCCGTCGGCGATTTTCAGGTACGCGCTGCCTCCCTGGACGGCGATGCGCGGGACGTCGGGGGCATCGTCGGCCATCGGGACGTCGGAGATGTGGATATAGGGCTTATCCCGGTCAGGGCGGGTCAGTTGACGGACAACGGAGGCGATGTCGGCCCAGCGGCGGGTGCTCAGGAGGCCGTCCACTCCCGGCACCGCCTCCAAGATGGCATAGGGTTCGCGCTGGGGCCAGCACCCGGCGACCAGGAGGCGTTGATGGGGCTTCTTGGCGGCAGCGACCTCCCGCAACGCGACCAGTGACTCCTCCCGCGCCGGCTCAATGAAGCAGCAGGTGTTGACAATGAGCAGGTCCGCTCGACGGGGATCGTCGGTGGCCTGGTGACCGACGCGCGTCAGCAGGGTCGCCATCCCCTGCGCGTCCACTGTGTTCTTTGCACAGCCGAGAGAAAGGATGTAGAATTTCATTTAAGAGTAAAATGTAAGATGTAAAACGGGCGGCGTGTAAGGAGACGCGTCGCCCGTTTCCATTATGCCTCGTCCCGATCCCGCCTGGTCAGGTAGTGCATGCCAGGGTCTATTTCCCGGTAGCCCGCCTTCTGGAACAGAGCCAGAGATGCGAAGTTGTCGCTCTCCACCAGCGCGGCGATGACCTCTATGCCCTGGGACTTCAAAACCTCTTCCGCCGCCCGGATCAGGCGCAACCCATACCCCCGGCGGCGGAAATCGGGGTCCACGGCCAGGCGATTGATCCACCCTTTTCGGCTGTCGTGGGTAGCAACCACTGCCCCAGCAAGGCGACCGTCCACCTCCAGGCCCAGAATGGTCTGCACTCTGGTTTCTAACTGGCGGGCGATGGCCTCGCGGCTATCCCGGCCCTGCAGGCGCAGGGAGTGCAGGCCGGCCCGTTGCCATAGGGCCACCAGTCGGTCGTAGTCCTCTGTGCCCAGAGTTCGGACCTCTTCGCCCATCCCCCGGCCCGGTTTCAGCCGTCCATATCCGGCACACTGCGCCGCAGGACTTCGTACTGCTCCAGGGCTTTCCCTGCGCCGATCGCGACGCAGGCCATCGGTGCCTCGGCGACCCAGGCCGGAACCCCGGTCTCCCGCGTGACCAGTTCGTCTATTTTCCGCAGCAGGGCCGTCCCGCCCACCAGGGCGATCCCCCGCTCAATGATGTCGGATGCCAGTTCGGGCGGGGTACGCTCCAGGACCGCCTTGATGACGCCGATCATCGCCGTCAGCGGCTCGGCAATGGCCTCCGTCACCTCGTCGGAATTCAGTGTGACGATGCGCGGGAGGCCGGTCACCTGGTCCCGGCCCTGAACCTCCATCTTCAGCGGGGGGTCCAGCGGGAGCGCGCTGCCGATGCGGATTTTGACCTCCTCGGCGGTCGGCTGGCCGATGAGCAGGTTGTACTTGCGGCGAATGTAGGCGATGATGGCCTCGTCCAGCCGCAACCCGCCCACCCGCACCGAATGGGCAACGACGATTCCGTTCATCGCCAGGACGGCTGCCTCGCTGGCCCCACCGCCCAGGTCCACCACCATGTTCCCGGCCGGAGTATCCACTGGCAACCCCGCGCCGATGGCTGCCGCCAGCGGTTCGGGGATCAGGTGCGCCCGACCTGCACCAGCGTCCAGGGCGGCTTCCCGTACAGCGCGCCGTTCCACACTGGTCACCCCGTAGGGGACGCTGATCATCACCCGGGGCTTAAACAGCCAGGAGCGCCCCGCCACTTTGCGGATGAAATACCGGAGCATCCGCTCGGTGACGGTGTAGTTGGCGATGACGCCGTCCCGCAGAGGCCGAACGACCTCCAGGGTTCCCGGAGTGCGGCCCAGCATCGCCCGGGCCTCCTCGCCGACGGCGATGATTTTCCGTTCTTCCACCGAGATGGCGACGACGGACGGTTCCTGCAGAACCACTCCCTGGCCTCGCGCGTATACCAGTACGTTGACGGTGCCCAGATCAATGCCTAATTCTTTACCCGGCAATGTTCCCTCCAGAGCAGATTGCAGATTGCAGATTGCAGATTGCAAATTGCAGATTGCAGATTGCAGATTGCAAATTGCAGATTGCAGATTGCAGGTTTATGGGTTCTCTTCGGATGGGCGGCGGAGGCGACGGTGACCGGCGACCTGCAGGCGGACGCGGGCCCGCTGTAATGCGGCGATCGCCTCGGCGCGCACTTCCGGCGGCGGCTCTTTCTTCAGGAGTTCCTCCGCCTGTCGGCGCGCCGCCTCCGCCTGGGCCACGTCTATGTCCTCCGCCCGTTCCCCCACATCGGCCAGGACGATCACCCGGTCGGGCAGGACCTGCATAAAGCCCCCGTGGATGGCGAAGGCAAATTCCTCATTGGCTGTCCGGGCGACCAGTTTGCCCTCCGCCAGCACCGTGATCAGCGGCGCGTGGTGGGGCAGGATGCCCATCTGCCCCTCCGCCCCAGGCGCCAGAACAGAATCCACTTCCCCGCTGAAAAGTTGTTTCTCCGGTGTCACCACTTCCAGCCGTATGCCCATTTTGTCATCTCCGAACGATCTACCACAGTAAATGCCCCCAAGGGCACCATAAAGCAGAAAATAGCGTCCTGGATACCACAAGCCGGCAGTCACTCCGGTGAGTAGTGATTCCGGGCAAATGCCCCCTCACCCCCCTTGGTCCCCCCTCTCCCCCTGCCCTGCGGGCGGGGGAGAGGGGGGATGGAGAGGGGTTTTGCGGGGCGGCGGCGAAGCCGCCGCCCCGCAAAACCCCATTTTTCTTCCCCCTCCCCGTGGGGTTGTAAGGGCGGACGATCCATCCGCCCTCGACGGGGAGGGGGTAAGGGGGAGGGGCAAATGAAACCGGCATAGAATTGGACGATTAGGTTTATCACTACCCATCGGAGTGACCACCCACGAGCCGAACCGCAGTTTATTTTCAGACTAAAGAGAATTTTTGCGCCCTTTGTGTATTCCTTCGTGGTGGTTTTTACTACCCCCGGCCCAACCGTCTGGCCTTCTCCACCGCCTCGTCAATCGTGCCGATCATGTAGAACGCCTCTTCGGGCAGGTCGTCGTGTTTGCCCTCCAGGATTTCCCGGAAGCCCCGCACCGTCTCGGCGATGGGCACGTAGCGGCCGGCGCGGCCGGTGAACCGCTCCGCCACGTGCATCGGCTGGGTGAGGAAGCGCTGAATTTTGCGCGCCCGCGCCACTGTCAGTTTGTCCTCTTCCGAGAGTTCCTCCACGCCCAGAATGGCGATGATGTCCTGCAGGTCCTGATAGCGCTGCAGGACCCGCTGCACCTCCCGGGCGACATAGTAGTGGTCTTCGCCGACAATGCGCGGGTCTAGGATGCGGGAGGTGGAGGCCAGCGGGTCCACCGCCGGGTAGAGCCCCTGGGCCGCCAGCCGCCGCTCCAGCGCGATGGTGGCGTCCAGGTGGGCGAAGGTCGTCACCGGGCCGGGGTCGGAGTAGTCGTCGGCGGGGACGTATACAGCCTGCATAGAGGTGATGGAGCCGCGACGGGTGCTGGTGATCCGCTCCTGCAGTTCTCCCATATCGGTCCCCAGCGTGGGCTGATACCCCACCGCACTGGGCATCCGCCCCAGCAGCGCCGAGACTTCCATCCCTGCCATCACGAAGCGGTAGATATTGTCAATGAACAGGAGGACGTCCATCCCCTGGTCGCGGAAGTACTCGGCCATTGTCAGCGCGGTCAGGCCGACGCGGAAGCGGACGCCCGGCGGTTCGTTCATCTGTCCGAAGACCATCACGGCCCGGTCAATGACGCCCATCTCGGTGAGGGCCAGGTAGAACTCCGTGCCTTCGCGGCTACGCTCGCCCACGCCGCCGAACACCGAGACGCCGCCGTGGTACTTGGCGATGGTGTACATCAACTCGGCGATGATGACGGTTTTCCCCACCCCCGCGCCGCCGAAAACCCCGGTCTTCCCGCCGCGGGTGAAGGGGGCGATCAGGTCAATGACCTTGATGCCGGTCTCAAAGAACTCGCTGAAGGTCGCCTGTTCCTCGTAGGGTGGAGCGGGGCGGTGGATGGGGCGGTATTCCACGGCCTCCACCGGGCCCTTACCGTCTATCGGCTCGCCCAGGACGTTGAAGATGCGGCCCAGCGTCGCCGGCCCGACGGGAACCTTGATCGGCTCGCCGCTGGTGTAGGCCGGCAGGCCGCGCTGCAGGCCGTCGGTGGTGTCCATCGCCACGCAGCGGACCCAGCCGTTGGAAAGCTGCTGCTCCACTTCCAGGATCAGGCGATGGCCGTTCAGGGGCACTTCTACCGCGCTGTAAATTTCGGGCAGGTCCTCCGGGGGAAACTCCACGTCCACCACGCCACCCTTGACCTGCACGATGCGACCGACTGTTTGATGGGCCATCTGTACCTCCGGATTCAGGATGGGTCTCCGATTATGGAAAGATTTCTGTCAACAAAGATTCCAGATCGCCGTAATCATACGGCGGACGCTTACGCACAGCCAGCACATCCACGATCTTGTCGTCTTCGTGGATCGCATCCACAAGTCGCCACCGATCCAGACGGATACGTCTTAATTCCGCCGGGAGGTCTTCGGGCGCTCTGAGTTCCTTACTACACTACTGGCTGGACGAGGATTGTCCTCCAATTCTTCAACGGCACGTTTGACACGCTGGCGGACATATCCGGGCAACTCCTTGATCTCACGCAGGGCCTGGGGGGTAACGTAAACCGTGTAGCGGCTCACTCAATCTCTCCTGCGACGCTTCGCCATTCCCGCCAGCCGGCCCGTTGGCGGTCTCCGCCAACTGCTTCCAGTTCCGCGAAGGCGTTCCGGGCAACGGGGATGTCTTCCAGCGTCTCCAGCCATTCAATCAGCGCTTCCCAATCTTCAACGCTCAGAACAGCGAGTCGCCTGCCTTTCACGGTAACGAATTGAATGGATTGGAGGACATCCATGCCTTTCATTTTACTTTCCCCGATTTATGCTCCCTGCGCCTGCCGCAACGCCTCGGCCCCACCGGCGATGTCCAGCAACTCCTTCGTGATGGCGTGCTGGCGGGCCTTGTTGCGGATGATGGTCAATTCCTGAAGGAGTTCCTCGGCGTTGTCGGTGGCGTTGCGCATTGCCGTGCGGCGGGCAGCATGTTCGCTGGCGGCTGCCTCCAGCGCCGCCTGGTAGACCTGCAACTCGGTAAAGCGGGGCAGGATGGTGTCCAGCAGCGCCTCCGGGCTGGGCTCGTAGATGTAGTCCGCCACCCCCACCGGTTGCATGTCCACCACATACTCGCTGACAGCCTGCTCCTCCAGACGGGAGGGGCGCAGGGGGAGCAACCGCTTGACCACCGGGCGTTGCTGGAGCAGGTTAATGAAGTCGGTATAGACCAGAAAAACAGCGTCGGCCTGGCCGGAAAGGAAAATCTCTATCGCCGCGCAGGCGATGGAGGAGACATCCGTGAAGCGAGGGACAGCCGGGAGGCCGTGGAACGCGGCCACCAGAGGGGCCCGCATCCGCCAGAGCATATCCCGCCCCCGTTTGCCGACGGCGATGTACTGGGCAGGCACGCCCAACCGCCGGGCATAATCGGTCGCCAGACGAATTATGTTGTGGTTGTACGCCCCACAGAGGCCGCGGTCGCTGGTGAAGACGACCAGAAGGACCGAACGGACCGGCTCGCGGACGGTCAGCAGGGGATGCAGGGGGATGCCCCGCACGCCGGAAAGGTTGACGATGACCTCCCAGGCGCGATGGGCGTATGGGCGGGTCGCCATCACTGCCGCCTGCGCCTTCTGCACCTTGGAGGCGGAGACGGCCTCCATCGCCCGGGTCATCTGGGCCAGATTCTGGACGCTGCGAATCCGTCGGCGGATTTCCCTCAGGGTTTCCATGCTACGCTCTCCAGCGTCGGTTGAATTCCTCCAGGGCCGCCTGCAGGGCTTCCTCTGTTTCCTTCGTCAGGGCTTTGCGGGCCGCAATGTCGGCACCGATCTCCGGGTGCTCCAGCCGCATGGAGTTCAGCAGCGCCCGCTCGTACTCCCGCATCTTCGCCACCGGCACATGGTCACAGTAGCCATGGGTCCCGGCGTAGATGATGATGACCTGCTCCTCCAGCGGGACCGGTTCGTACTGGGGCTGCTTGAGGATTTCGGTCAGCCGACGGCCGCGGTCCAGCCGCCGCTGGGTCGCCTCGTCCAGTTCGGAGCCCAACTGGGCGAAGGCCGCCAGTTCCTGGTAACTGGCCATGTCCAGCCGCAGCCCGCTCGCCACCTGCTTCATTGCCTTCGTCTGGGCGTCGCCACCGACACGGGAGACGGAGATGCCGACGTTGATCGCCGGACGGATACCCGCATTGAACAGGTCGGTCTCCAGATAAATCTGACCGTCGGTGATGGAGATGACGTTGGTGGGAATATAGGCGGTGACGTCCCCCAGGAGGGTCTCCACGATGGGCAGGGCGGTGAGGCTCCCCCCAGTGCCGGGCTTCTTGCGGATTTCGTACCCGTCGCCCAGTTCCTTCAGCCGCTCTTCGGCCCGTTCCCGGCCCAGCGGTCCGACGTAGACCTGTCCATCCACCCCTTCGGTCGCGCCCTCGGGGGCGTCCTTCGGGACGATGATGTAGTGGTTCGCCAGGCGCGCCGCCCGTTCCAGCAGGCGGGAGTGGAGGTAGAAGATGTCGCCGGGGTAGGCCTCCCGGCCGGGGGGCCGCCGCAGGAGGAGACTGACCTGCCGGTAGGCCCAGGCATGCTTGGAGAGGTCGTCGTAAATGACCAGCGCGTCCCGCCCGCTCTCCATAAACTCCTCCCCGATGGCGCATCCGGCGTAGGGGGCGATGTACTGAAGCGCCGCCGGTTCGGAGGCGGAGGCGACCACAACGACGGTATGCTCCATCGCGCCGTACCGTTCCAGCGTTGCCACCACCTGCCGCACCTGGGCCCGCTTTTGCCCGATGGCGACGTAAATGCAGTACAGGTCTTTCCCCTTCTGGTTGATGATGGTGTCTATGGCGATAGCGGTTTTACCGGTCTGGCGGTCGCCGATGATGAGTTCCCGCTGGCCCCGGCCGATGGGGATCATCGCGTCTATGGCCTTGATGCCGGTCTGGACGGGGGTATCCACGTTCTGGCGCATGACGACGCCGGGGGCGATGCGCTCTATGGGGCGGTACTTGTCGGTGCGGATGGGGCCTTTGCCGTCCACCGGGCGGCCCAGCGCGTCCACGACGCGGCCCAGGAGGGCATCTCCCACGGGCACGGAGACGATCCGCCCGGTGCGGCGGACGAGGTCGCCCTCTTTGATGTCCGTATATTCGCCCAGGATGATGATGCCGACGTTATCCACTTCCAGGTTGAAGGCCATCCCCAGGACGCCGTTGGGGAATTCCACCAGTTCGCTCATCTGGACGGTGGGGAGCCCGGAGACGCGGGCGATGCCGTCGCCCACCTCCATCACCGTGCCGACGTCCTCGGTGACGACGACGGGCTGGAATTGTTGCAGTCGTTCCCACAAGAGGGTGGTCAGAGATTCCATCGGTTGTTCGGCCATTGTGCCTCCGCAGGGGTAGGGTTCAGGTAATTGTTCAACCTGTTCGGCTGGGGGGAAACCTCACCCTCTCCCCCAACCCTCCTCGGTGTCGCCGAAGGCGACGGGGTGAGGGTGAGGTCTCGCCCGCAGCGGGGGAGAAAGGCCAGAGTTGAGGGCTTCCTCATCGCTGGATGATTTGTTGCACCGGGCGGTACGACATTGGCCGTCCCCTGGCGGTTGCTCCCCGCATAGCGAGACTGCGTCCGCACGACGCGTATGTTGGGCCGCAGGGCGCTCAGACGGTCACCGTTTCAAAAGCCACCCGAAACCCCCATCCCATCTCTACCCCCACCGCAGGTCGCGCCAGGCGGGGAGGCCGGGGAGCCCCTCAGCGGCCTTCACCGCGCGCACGATGGCCTGCGCCACCACCTCCGCCGCAAAGGCGCCGATCAGGTTCACGTCGGCGGGCTTCTCCTCGGTCGCCAGGGCGAAGATGGTGTCCCCATCGTACATCGTGTGGGCCGGGCGGATCGCCCGCGCCAGCCCATCCTGGGCCATCTGGGCCACTTTGTTGGCCTGTTCCTTCGTCAGTTGGGCGTTGGTCGCCACGACCCCGATGACGGTATTGGAAATGGCGGCGAAGGGGGAGGCCCCGCCCAGAAGGATGCGCATCAGAGCAAGGGTGTCGGCGGGTTCGTCGGCATCGGGGCGACGCACCCCCGCCAGAATCGCTCCGGTGGCGGGGTCCACCACGTCGCCCAGGGGGTTGACGGCCATCAGCGCCGCCACCACAAGGCCTCCTCCCAGGTCGGCCGCGGCGGTGCCGATGCCGGATTTCATCGCCCGGCCGATGCCCAGGATTTTGCCCACGGTGGCGCCGGTGCCCGCGCCGACGTTCCCCTCCGCCACCGGGCCGTCGCTGGCGGCCTGGCAGGCGGCGTAGCCCATCGCTGCGTCAGGGCGGGCGCGGGGATCGCCCACGTTCAGGTCAAAAAGGATGGCAGCCGGGACGATGGGCACCTTCGTCACCATCGTATCGTAGCCGATGCCGCGTTCCTCCAGGTAGCGCATCACGCCGTCGGCGGCGGCCAGGCCGAAGGCGGAACCCCCGGCTAGCAGGACGGCGTGGACTTTCTCCACCAGGTGCATCGGGCGCAGGAGGTCGGTCTCGCGGGTGCCCGGGGCACCGCCCCGCTGGTCCACCCCGCTCACGGCACCCTCCTCGCACAGCACAACGGTGCATCCGGTCAGCCCGACCGGGTCGGTGGCGTGGCCGACGCGGATGCCCGGCACGGCGGTGAGTCCCCAGGATATCTGCGGTGCGACGTTCATTCTCATTCTCCCCGGCAGCAGGTCAGCCGGTTTTTCCGATCACAAACGCCGATCCTCTCTACCGTCGCGACACTCGCCGCACAGAGAGGGGAGTAGCCCGCAAGCGACCAAAATTCCTTCTCCACCAATTTCCTAATCCACCAATCTACCGATTCCCCAATTCACCAACCTTCCAATCCACCATCTCCCCCCAATTCGGCCCCGCGCTCAGGTCCACTTTGAGGGGGACCCGCAGGGGGTAGACGGACTCCATCACCTCCCGCACCAGAGGGGCGACAACAGGGAGTTCATCCTGGGGGACCTCCAGGACCAGTTCGTCGTGGACCTGGAGGATCATCCGGGCCGCCAGCCTGCGCTCTCTGAGGGCGCGGCTCAGATGGAGCATCGCCAGTTTGATGATGTCGGCGGCGGAGCCCTGAATGGGGGCATTGACCGCTTCCCGCTCCGCCCGCCGCCGGGCCTGCTCCTGCCCCGGCGCAACGCTCTGCAGGACGGGGAAATACCGCCGCCGCCCCAGGATGGTCTCCACGTAGCCCCGGTTCTTGGCCTGGGCCAGCGTCCGGTCCAGATACTCCCGCACGTTGGGGAACCGTCCGAAATACTGGTTGACGAAATTCTCCGCCTCGCCCAGGGGGATACCCGCGTCGCGGGCCAGCCGCTGGACGCTCATCCCGTAGATGAGGCCGAAATTGACCTGCTTGGCAAAGCGGCGCTGGTCGGACGTTACCTGGTCTATGGGCACCTCAAAAATCGCCGCAGCGGTGGAGGCGTGGATGTCCTCGCCGCGCTGGAAGGCCGCGATCAGGCCGGGATCGCCGGAGATGTGGGCGACGACGCGCAGTTCAATCTGGGAGTAGTCGGCGCTGAGGAGGACCCATCCGGGCTGAGCGATGAAGGCCCGCCGTACCTGCCGCCCCAGCGGGGAACGGATGGGGATGTTCTGCAGGTTCGGGTCGCTGGAGGAGACCCGCCCGGTGACCGTCCCGGTCTGGTGGTAGGAGGTGTGCAGCCGACCGGTGCGCTCGTTCACCAGCGCCGGGAGCGCGTCCAGGTACGTGGACTTCAGTTTGGAGAGTTCCCGATGTTCCAGAATGCGCTCAATGATGGGATGGGCGCCCTGAAGCGATTCCAGCACCCCCGCCGTCAGCGAGTAGCGGCCGGTGGGGGTTTTGGGCACGCCCTGGGTGGGCAGGCGCAGGACGCCGAAAAGGACTTCGGCCAGTTGCGGGCCGGAGTTGACGTTGAAAGGAAAGCCCGCCATCCGCTGGATTTCGGCCTCCAGCGCCTGCAGCCGCGCGTCCAGTTCGGCGGACATCTGCCGGAGGAAGGGGACGTCCAGCGCCACCCCCGCCATCTCCATCTCCATCAGGACGTCCACCAGGGGGAGTTCCAGGTTCACGAAGAGGTCCCAGTGCCCCTTCTCCCGCAACTCCCGCTCCAGGACCCGCACCAGGCGGTAGGTCATATCCACGTCGGCGGCGGCGTAGGGGGCGGCGTCCTCTATGGCGACCTCGGCCATCGTGATCTGCTTCCGCCCGGAGCCGATGAGGTCCTGGATGGTGGTCATCTCCACCCCCAGGCGGATGAAGGCCAGACTCTTCAGGCCCAGGTTGTGGCTGGCGGGGTCGGTGAGCCATTCGGCGATCATCGTATCAAAGGCCAACCCCTGCACCCGGATGCCGCAGCGGGCCAGGACGGTCAAATCGTACTTGGCGTGGTGGGCCTGCTTGGGGAGACGGGGGTCCTCCAAAAGAGGCCGCAACGTCTCCAGTACCCGCTCTCTGGGCAACTGTTCCCCGCGGCGGTGACCGATCGGGATGTACCAGCCCTCCCCCTCCCGGTCGGTGAAGGCCAGTCCCACCAGGTCCGCCTGCATAGGGTTTTCGGATGTGGTCTCGGTGTCAAAGGTAATCGCCGGGGCGCGGCTCAGTCTCTCCACCAGCGCGGCCAGTTCCTCCGGCGTCCGGACGATGTGGGCGACGGTGGGGGCGGGACGGCGGGCCGGTTCCCGCTTTTCGGGCACTTCAAAAAGGGTCAGTTGACGGGCCATCCCTTCGGACGGGGCCCCGCCGGATGGAGGGAGTCGGTCCAGGAGGGAGCGGAATTCCAGTTGACGAAAGAGTTCCGTGACCCGCGCGCGGTCGTAGTTGTGGACGGTGCAGGACTTCAGGTCCAGTTGGACCGGCAGGTCGGTGCGGATGGTCGCCAGTTGCTGGCTGAGGAAGGCGGCGTCCCGGTTCTTTTCCAGCGCCTCGCGGTAGCGGGGCGGGGTGACCTCGTCCAGATGGCTGTAGATGGCCTCCAGAGAGCCGTAGCGGCGCAGGAGGTCGGTGGCTGTCTTCTCCCCCACGCCCGCTACGCCGGGGATGTTGTCGGATTTATCCCCCACCAGGGCCTTGAAGTCCCGCAGTTGGGCAGGGGAGAGGCCGCCGTAGCGGGTGCGGACGGCCTCCTCGTCGTACACCATTCCGTCGGATAGGCGGCGGCCCGCCAGGAAGACTTTCACACCCGGCGCCACCAGTTGCAGGAGGTCCTTATCTCCGGTGACGATGACCGTCTCCACGCCCTGCTCGGCCGCCTGGCGCGCCAGGGCGCCCAGGAGGTCGTCGGCCTCTACGCCGGACATCTCTATGATGGGGATACCGAAGGCCTGGACAATCTGGCGGATGCGCTCCATCTGGACGCGCATCTCGTCGGGCATCCGGTCGCGATGGGCCTTGTATTCGGAGTAGATTTCGTCTCGTCCGGAGTGACCGGCGTCAAAGCAGACGGCGATGTAGTCGGGCTTCTGCTCCTGGAGGATGTGGAGGAGGGTGGAGGTGAAGCCGTAGGTGGCGTTGGTGGGCTCGCCGTTGCGGGTGGCGAATCCCTCCAGCGGCAGGGCGTGGAAGGCCCGGTAGGCCAGCGCATGTCCGTCTATCAGCACCAGTTTGGGACTCATCGGCCTATGGTTTCCCGAATGGCCTCGGCGGTCTCTTTGGCGCGGTGGCGGATCATCCCCAGGGGGACCTTTCCCGCCACCACGACGGAAAGGAGGAGGTCCTCTGTAATCGCCAGGGAATACAGGAGATACTCGGCCCCCTCAATGCTCTGTTCAAAGCGCAGGTGCTCTTTGCCCAGAATCTGGGCGACTTTCGTGGAGGTCCGCCAGGCGTCGGAGACGAGGGAGGTGAGGGCGGTCATCCCGTTCTCGCTCATCCGGCCCGTATGGGCGATCAGTTCTCCGTTGCGGATGAGCAGGACGGCCTCCGCGCCCACTTCCTGGGCCAGGCGGGACATCAGCGGAAGCACGGACGGGGTTTCTCCCCCCGCGGGCGGCGGAAGAGGGGGGGCCGTTTCCGGTTGGGCCGTCCCCATCGGGCGGGAGAGGGCCTGCCGGATGCGGTCGGGCAGTTCGGGCAGGAAGAAGGGTTTGGAGAGCGTCCCCTGGATGGAGACGTCGGTCAGTTCGGCGGGGACGGCGTCTCCCTCCAGCGGGATGACCATCAGCCGGAGGTCCGGGTGCTCCTGACGCAGGGCGCGGACCAGTTGCGGGGCGGGGAGATCGGGGAGGTCCATATCCACAATCGCCATAGAGTACCGGGTAGATGCCGTGGCACGCAGGGCATCGCGCCCATTTTCGGCGATGTCGGCGCGCAGACCTCCCATATCCTCCAGACACTGCTGGAGGAGAGTTGCGAACGCCTCGTTTGCGTCTACCACCAGAATCCGCTGTTCGGCCATAGGCGCATCATCTTCTCTGCATTTCCGCCTGGCTGACGATGACCCGGCGGGTGGCGATGTACCACGAAGAGATGGTCGCCAGACGGTCGGAAGGAGTCATCAACGGCCCGATCTGTACGCCCTGCACCTTTTCGTGGACACCGTAGGTGTAGATCGGCTGGTAGAGCAGGAGCGCCGGGACTTCGTCGGCAAAGAGTTCCTGGAATTCCCGGTACAGGACGGCCTGCCGGGCCGGGTCCACCGTGATACGGGCCGTCTCTATGATTTCGCTGATCCGCCGGTGGTCCAGTCCGGCGTAGTTCTGTCCGGAAGCGATCTGGGTCTGATGCCACAGTGGGTAGGGGTCGGGGTTGCCGGGAAGGGCCAGTTCCACCAGCGCGGCCTGGTAGTCCCGCCGTTCCAGCGCGTCCCGTAATTCCAGCGGGGGAAGGGAAACGACGCTGGCGTTCACCCCGATCTCCCGCCACTGGCGGGCCACCTCCTGCGCGACGGCCGTCTGGACAGGGTCCGTGGATGCCAGAAGGGTGAAGGAAAGGGCCTGTTCTCCCTTGCTCCGAACGCTCGCTCCGGAGGACGCGACCCATCCGGCCTCGTCCAGCAGCGCGCGGCTCTGTTGCGGGTCGTACTCATAGTGGCGAATGCCCTCGTGATAGGCCCAGGTCCTGGCGAGGATCGGGCTGTGGGCAACGATCGCCTGCCCGGAAAGGACGCGGTCCACCAATCCCTGTCGGTCCAGGCCGTAGAGGAGCGCCTGCCGGATTTCCTTCTCCTGGAAGAAGGGCAATTCGTCTTTTTTCGCCAGGTTAAGGAAAATCAGCACCTGGTCGGCCAATGGGGCCGAGTACAGGTTGAGTTCATCTTCCTGCTGGGCCTGGGGCAATTCCTGCAGGGTAATCCGGCCCACCCCCTCCACCTCTCCGGCCTGGAAGGCGCGGAAGGCGCTCTGGTACGACGGGTAGAACCGGAAACGGACTCCCTCCAGGTACGGTTTGGCGCCGTAGTAGTACGGATTGGGCCGCAGGAGCACCGAAAGGATTTCCCCCTCCTGGGTTTCCACTTCGCTCACCTGGAACGGCCCGCTACCCACCGGCTGCAGGTTGAAGTCCAGCGATGGCAGGTCCACTGCCCGTGTCCCTTCCAGCAGGTGGGCCGGGAGGATGCCGAAGGTCGTGTAGTCCAGGAACGGGGCGAACGGTTCGGCGAGGACGAAGCGGATGGTCCGGGCATCGTCCTTGAAGACCTGGACGGTGCGCCAGAGGGCGCCGATGTCGGGTGATCCGGGGAAGTCCGGGTCCTGCATCAGCCCGACGGTGAAAAGGACGTCGTCGGCGGTCAGGGGAGTGCCGTCCTGCCAGTGGAGGCCGCTGCGCAGGTGGAAGATATAGGTCAACCCGTCCAGTGATGCTTCCCATTTAAGTGCCAGGTCGGGCTCCACGGCCCCCTGGGCGTTCAAGCGAGTCAGGCCACTGAAGAGCAGGGCGCAGAGGTCCCGGTCCACGTCGTTGTAGGCCGCCAGGAGCGGGTTGATGGCGTGGGGGTATCCGGCCACTCCCTCCACGTACGTCCCGCCGGTGGTTGGTACGGTGACAGTGGTGTAGGTGAAGGCCAGATAGATGAGGGCGACGCCGACCAGCGTAGCCCCCGCGCCGATGAGCAGGAGCGGCCAGCGAACGCTTCGCCCCATTGCGCCTATGCGGGGCCGGTGACGACGGCGTTGATGATGGCGATGATGAAGAAGAGGACGGAGAGGATGATGGTGATGATGAACAGGGTGCGTTCCACGCCGCGTCGGGTGCGGTAGATGGACGTCTCGCCGCTGCCGAAGATGGCGCCCATCCCGCTGGCGCGCACGTCCATCAGGATGACGACCGTCAGAGCGATGCCCAGGATGATCTGGACGATGTACAGGTATGTGCTCATTCTCCGAAAAGCCTCCGTTCCAGTGGGGTTTTACGGGACGATTATAACACGCCCTGGGTCGGGGGGCAAGCGGGGGAGTGAGCGGGCTTGCGCGGCGATTTGCCCCATATGGGAAAGGGGTGGGGTGTGGGGTTTGTGGGGGCGGCGAAGCCGCCCCCACAAACCCCACTTTCCCCCTTTTCACGGGCGCGCCTCTCCCGCGAAACGATTTGCTGCACAGGCCCCTTTATGGAATCAACAAGTTACAAGCGCTCTCCATCACCACCTCAATCTCATCGCCTGCGGCGACCTCGCCGCCTTCCAGGACGCGGGCGAAAATCCCCTGGCGGGGCATGATGCAATCCCCCACCAACTGGAAGACGGCGCAGCCGGTGTGGCATAGTTTACCGATCTGGGTCACTTCCAGCAACGTCTTCCCGACCCGCAGGCGGGTGCCCACGGGGAGGGTATGCAGTTCAATCCCGCGGGTGGTGATGTTTTCGGCGAAACTGCCCTCCCGCACATCCAGCCCGCGCTGGCGCATCTGCTCAATGGACTCCCAGGCCAGCAGGGAGACCTGGCGGTGCCAGGAGCCGGCGTGGGCGTCCCCCTCTATGCCCCAATCGGGGCGCAGCACCGCCCGCCCCACATTCTCCTTCGTCGTCCCCTTCTTCTCACTCACACAAACCGCCACCACCTTCCCTTTCACACTCCCCATTTCCCCTCCACCAACCATTCTGCATTTCTACCCTGCATTCTGCATTACTCCGCAGTCCATTCCCCGCTCTTCCCCCCGCTTTTCCGGATCAGCCGGACGTTCTGAATGCGCATCCCCCGGTCCACTGCCTTGCACATATCGTAGATGGTCAGCGCGGCGACGGTCACCGCCGTCAGCGCCTCCATCTCCACCCCGGTCACGCCCGTACACCGGACGCGCGCGGTGATGCCGACGACGGAGCGCTCTTCGTCAAACGTGAAGTCCACCTCCACCGCGGTGATGGGCAGGGGATGACAGAGGGGGATCAGTTCAGGGGTGCGCTTGGCCGCCATAATCCCGGCCACCCGGGCCACGGCGAGGACATCTCCTTTGGGGACGCCGCCGGACTGGATGAGGGCCAGCGTATGGGGCTGCATCCAGACCTCCCCAGCGGCGATGGCCTCCCGGACGGTGGGGGATTTCTCCGAGACGTCCACCATTCGGGCAGCCCCTTTTTCGTCCAGATGGGTCAAGGACATCGGAACCTCCGTTTTACCCAGAGGGCCGCAGCCACCGGCGGCCATCGGGGCCTTCCACTTCGGGGACGGGGCCCTGTGGGACACGGCTATCCACCACCAAACCGCCGCTATCCATCAGTTCCCAGATAGCCTGGAAAGGGGCTTTGCCCCAAACCCATTTTTCGGCCAGGACAACGCCGTGTCCCGGCAGGATAGTGAAGACCACCACGCGGGGGTCATTAAGGTTACGGAGGGCCTCTGAGCGGGCAAACGTTTCCCGCACCGCCCACGCCTGGGCATCGGTGGCGCAGGAAACAGGGTAGTAACAATAGGGCAAATCCAGAGGGACGAACTCCACCCATCGGGGGTCGTAGGCGGCGATCCCCCGGTGGCCATGGAGTTTGGAGCGGATGACGGGCACCGTTCCGACGGTCCCCCACTCCGGTGGAAGCGCTACACGCGGGAGTGGATAGTCCATCTCCATCATCTCCACCGCCTCGGAGGAAGGGAACACCTCGGGACGCCCAGCAACCTGGCGCACGATCGCTCCTTTCCCATCGGAACGGACACCGACGATGACAGCCAGGTCGTTTTCAGTGATATTTCCCTTATCCACTTCGTGTATGCTCCCAGTGGCTGTAGCGATCAGGCCACTGAGAACGGGGTCCCAGGTGGCAAAACATCCCTCACTGTAGTGGCTGGCGACGGCGTCGGAGAGGAAAGGAACGTCCACCAGATCGGCGATCCGGATCATAGCGGTAAAGAACTGGCGGCGATCCAGTTCGCGGCTGGCCATCTGCATCGCCCTGGGGGTGGAAAGAGAGCGCCAGACCGCGGCAGGGATCGGTTCGGGCAGTACCTCGTGGTCGGTCACCGGGGCGGCGCTGAGCATAGTGACCACTCGTAACACCACATCCTCATACGTGGCCACTGGATCGGGGAAGGCACTGCGGAGATGAGCACCCACCAGGTTGAAAAAGTACATCTCCTCCAGCCTGTTCTCCCCCACGGCCAGAAGGACGTTCAGGCTTTTTGTCTGGGCCTGGAGCAAGCGAGCAAGGGCCAGGATAGCCCCTCCTCGCCTGCCCTGGTCAAAGAGGGCCTGGTACGCCCGAGAGGCAAGCCCGGGGAAGGCGAAATCGGCCGGGTCCGGCTCTTCTTTCCGGAGACCGTTCTCCAGGCGCTCCAGAAGGCGTTGAAACTCAGCGGGGGTGGTGTGAGTCAGCGTGTACACGGCCGGCGTCCGACGCAACCGGAAGCGGCGCCGAAAAGAGAGCAGAAACGCCCGATGCCAGGGAACTGGTTCACCGAAATTCGCAGTGGTCAGGATGGCATCAGTGGAATCGTCAGGAGTTTCCTGAATGGTGTGGCCCCAGGAGCGAAACCGCTCCCGCAGCCCTTCCAGCACCTCCCGCAGGAACGCGGTCAGCGGTCCGGGAAGAAACGTCACCCGCACCTGCCGCAACCACGGGTGAATGGGTCGGTTCAGAAGGGGAGCGAACGGAATAGCCATACTTTCTACGACGTCCTCCGTTGGGTGTGAAGGGTTATACTATGCCGTTCCCATCACCGGGGAGGGGAAATCTCTCGCCCTTCCAGGTGGAAAAAGCGGACGCCCCAATCCCCGATGCGGGGGAAAAGGGCGTTCAGGTAGACCAGGAGTTTTGCCTGGGCCGGGAGGATGACCTCGGGCTGGCGCCGTCGGATGGCTCGCACGATGGCCCGGGCCACCCGCTGTGGGGGGATTTTGGCCGAAATCCAGGGAACCTCTATGTGGGCGATCATCGGCGTATCCACCCTTCCCGGACATACGGTACAAATGTGGATGCCCCACTCCCGCAGTTCCTGCCGCAGCATCTCCCCTAGCCCCACGACGGCAAACTTCGCCACCACGTAGGGGGTATCTGGAGGGATGCCCTTTTTGCCATCCACGGAACTGATCAACACCAGATGGCCCCGGCGTTGCTGGCGCATAACGGGGAGAATGGCCAGGACAAGGTGGAGAACCCCGTAGAAGTTGGTGGCCATAGAGCGCTCCACATCGGCGACGGTCAGGTCCACTACGGGGCGGCGGACGTAGATGCCTGCGGCAGCGACGGCGATGTCCACCCGCCCCCACGGGTCTTGCGTCGTCGCGACCAGGCGCTCCACCTCTTCGGGGCGGGTCACATCTGTGGGGATGACCAGCGCCTGTCGCCCCATACGCCGGATCTCCTCGGCGCCTGCTTCCAGCGCCGGGACTGTGCGGGCGGCCAGGGCGATGTGACACCCTTCCGCTGCCAGCGCCAGAGAAGTTGCCCGCCCGATACCGCTGGAAGCCCCGGTGACAATCGCGATATAGTCGGTCAACGGTCGGCCCCTTTATTCAGCAGCCCGGGGAAAAAATGTCCTTGGGGTCACCGTCTTGCCGAGCGCCGGAGCAGCGCGCGCCAGAGCAGGCGGCGCAGCCAGTTGCCCACCAGTCCTGCCAGAATAATGACGACGAATAAGCCGACGAAAAGACTCATGCCCAGGGCTCCCCCAATTGGCTGGGGCAACCGTTCGGCGATGCCGCTCCGCGTCAGCCCGTACCACGTCAGCCCATAAAGGGCAACGCACAGCACGATGAGGATGAGTGTCACCATTCCGACGATTCAGCCGATGCAGGAACGCTCCACCGCCCGCCCCACTCCGACCGTCGCTGCGGCCGTGCCCAGGTCCTGCAGGTCCAATTGCCAGTTTCTGCGGGCCATCTCTTCCTCCGGGGTGAAAGATGATAGCCGGAGGCCGAAACCCTCCGGCTCAAAGCAAAGCCTTGCATAACAGTTCACCACAGTTTAACATGCCCCCAAGGGCACCATAAAGCATGAAAATAGCGTTCTGGATACCACGAGCCGGTGGTCACTCCGATAGGTAGTGATAAACCTAATCGTCCAGTTCTATGCCGGTTTCATTTGCCCCTCCCCCTTACCCCCTCCCCGTCGAGGGCGGACGGATCGTCCGCCCCTGCAACCCCACGGGGAGGGGGGAGAAAAATGGGGTTTTGCGGGGCGGCGGCGAAGCCGCCGCCCCGCAAAACCCCTCTCTATCCCCCCTCTCCCCCGCCCGCAGGGCAGGGGGAGAGGGGGGACCAAGGGGGGTGAGGGGGCATTTGCCCAAAATCACTACCCATCGGAGTGACCACCAGTGAGCCGAACCGCAGTTTATTTTCAGACCAGAGTCGCAGACTGCCCAGAGGGAGACTTCTGGGGCCGCAGGGAAACATCTCCATCTGTGAAAACACAAAAACTCTGTGCCCTCTGTGTCTCTGTGGTGAAAGAGAGAAGCCCAACCGACCGCTTCAGTTGGCGCCTATGCCCCGATCCCTTTTCCTCCCCCAGCGGGACAGGATGAGAGACAATATACCCTGTATCGGGACAAAAAGGGGGCGAGCAACCAGGCCCGCCCCCCCTACTCCCTACTCCCTACTCCCTACTCCTTACTCCCAGTAACTAATCCTTCGCCGTATAATACGCCCCGGCGGTCTCTGCGATGCTCCCCAGCACCCGGCCGCAGTGGCGGATGGCGGCCTGGGCCGCGGCCAGCCGGGCGATGGGCACCCGGAACGGACTGCAGGAGACGTAGTTCAGGCCGACGATATGGCAGACCTCAATGGACGACGGCTCGCCGCCGTGCTCACCGCAGATGCCCACCTCCAGGTCGGGGCGGGTCTGGCGGCCCAGCCGGACACCCAGCCGCACCAGTTCGCCCACGCCCCGCCGGTCCAGCACCTGGAACGGGTTCTCCGGCAGGATGCCCCGCTCCACGTACTGCACCAGGAAGCGGCGCTCGGCGTCGTCCCGGCTGTAGCCGAAAGTCATCTGGGTCAGGTCGTTCGTCCCGTAAGAAAAGAACTGGGCCATCTGGGCGATCTCATCGGCGGTGACGGCGGCGCGGGGCACCTCAATCATCGTCCCGAACTTGTATTCCACCTCCACGCCCTGCTCCTCCATCACCTGCTTCGCCACCGCCTCCAGTTCCCTCTGGCTGACCCACAGTTCGTTGACATGACCGGTGAGCGGGATCATCACTTCGGGCTTGGCGACAATGCCGTTTTTCGCCGCCTGGCAGGCTGCCTCAAAGATAGCCCTCACCTGCATCTTGGTGATATCCGGATAGATGATGCCCAGGCGGATGCCGCGCAGGCCCATCATCGGGTTGGCCTCGTGCATCCGGCGAACGGCCTCCAGCATCCGCTCCGCTTCCTCCCGCTCCGGCCCCTCTACGCCGTTCAGCCGCATCTCGGTCACTTTCACCAGCAGTTCCTCCAGCGAGGGCAGGAACTCGTGGAGCGGCGGGTCAATCAGGCGGATGATGACCGGCAGGCCGTCCATCGCCTCAAAGAGGCCGTAGAAGTCGGAGCGCTGATAGGGGAGGAGTTTCTCCAGCGCGCCCAGGTACTTCTGGACGGCAGGGGACTGGGCGATCTCTTCCTCCAGCGCCTGCAGTTCCGCCTCCAGTTCGGCCCGACGGTCGGCGGTGAGGACGCGCCCGTCTTCCTTCCCCTTCTGGAGCAGGTCCCGAATCCGCTCCCGACGGTCCAGGAGCAATTGGGCCTCTTCGGCGTTGAGGATCATTTCCTGGACAAAGGGAAGGCGCTCCTGCTCAAAGAACATGTGCTCGGTGCGGCAGAGGCCGATCCCTTGGGCGCCGTAGGCTCGGGCCCGGCGGGCGTCCTTGGGGTAGTCGGCGTTGGCCCAGACCTGCAGGCCGCGGGTGGGGAAGCCCTCGTAGTCGGCGGGCCACTTCCGGATGTCGGGGGTGGCGGCGATTTCGTCGGCCCACTCCAGGAGGGTGCGCAGTTCCACCTCCCGGTCAAAGTCGGGGTAGACGGTGGGGATTTGCCCCTCAAAGACCTCGCCAGTGGCGCCGTCCAGGGAAGCCCAGTCGCCCTCTTTCAGTACCTTGCTGCCGACGCGCACCTCGCGCGCCTCCACGTCAATCTGTAGGGCGCCGGCCCCGACGACGGCCGGAATCCCGAACTGTCGGGCGACGACGGCGGCGTGGGCCGTGGCCCCGCCGCGGCTGGTGAGGATGCCCTTGGAGACGATCATCCCGTGGACGTCGTCGGGCTTGGTCTCGGGGCGGATCATAATCACGGGCTTGCCCTCTTTGCCCCAGGCCTCGGCGGTATCGGCATCAAAGGCCAGCATCCCGACCGCCGCGCCGGGGGAGGCGTTAACGCCGGTCGCCAGCAGGCGGCCCGACGCCCGCGCCTTTTCCATCTCGGCCAGGTCAAACTGCGGGTGGAGCAGGGCGTCCACGTCTCTGGGCTGGACGCGCATCACCGCCTCTTCGCGAGTGATCAGACCCTCGTTCGCCATATCCACGGCGATCTTGACCGCGGCGCGGGCGGTGCGCTTGCCGGAGCGGGTCTGGAGCATCCAGAGGCGGCCGCGCTCAATGGTGAACTCAATATCCTGCATATCCCGGTAGTACCGCTCCAGTTTCTGGGCGATGCCCACCAGTTGCTCATAGACTTCGGGCAGTTCTTCCTTCATCTGCTCCACCGGGCGGGGGGTGCGGATGCCTGCGACCACGTCCTCGCCCTGGGCGTTGAGAAGGTACTCGCCGAAGAACCGCTTCTCCCCCGTCGCCGGGTCGCGGGTGAAGGCCACACCCGTGCCGCTATCCCAGCCCATATTGCCGAAGACCATAGTCACCACGTTGACGGCGGTGCCCAGGTCGTCGGGGATGCCTTCGGCGCGGCGATAGTCCACCGCCCGTTTGCCCATCCAGGAGCGGAAGACGGCCTCAATGGCGATGCGCAACTGCTCCAGCGGGTCCTGGGGGAAGTCCCGCCCCAGTTCCCGGCGGTAGATTTCCTTGTAGCGCCGGACCAGTTCCTGGAGGTCCTCGGCGGTGAGGTCGGTATCGGCCTGGACGCCGCGCTCGGCCTTCATGTCTTCCATCGCCTGGGCGAAGAGTTCGCCGTGGATGCCGAGGGCGGTGTGACCAAACATCGCCAGCAGGCGGCGGTAGGCGTCCCAGGCGAAGCGCTCGTTGCCGGTGAGGCGGATCATTCCCTGGACCGTCTCGTCGTTCAGGCCGACGTTGAGGATGGTATCCATCATCCCCGGCATGGAGAACTTGGCGCCGGAGCGGACGGAGACCAGGAGGGGATTTTCGGGGTCGCCGAAGCGCTTGCCGGTCTCCTGTTCTATGGCTTTCAGCGCTTCCAGTGTCTGCTCCCACAGGCCGTCGGGGAAGCGATTCCCGGCATTCGTGTAAGCGACGCAAGCCTGAGTGGTGATGGTAAAGCCTGGAGGGACGGGCAGTCCGGCCTCCAACATATCCGCCAGGCCGGCCCCTTTACCGCCCAGGACAGCCTTTTTCTCATCCAAACTGGGCGCGTGGCCCAGGTCCTGCGCCAGTTCTTTGCCGGCAGCACTGGAAAGATATACCCATTTGTTCACCGTTCACCTCCTTGTTTGTGATGTGGCGTTTTAAGGCGGGCGGCAAAGCCGCCCGCCCCGAAGAGGGCACATTCGCTACGGTTCTTACTCGCCGTTTTTCGCGCGGCGGAGCAACAATGTCCGGGGATGGCGTCGCCCCATCCACACGATCGTTGCCCAGGAAAGAGCAATGCTCACCAGGGAAAGGACCAGGAAGGGCCAATTCCACCCTGTGGAAGTCCGCAGGTGCGGGGGAATCATCATCAGACGCATCACCACGTTGAGCCCCTGGACGAAAACCAGGGAGACTCGCCCGGCGATAGGGGTCAGGACGCCGGAGTTCATCCCGGCTATAGCCAGCAGGATGAAAATCAGGAGTGCCGGAGGCAGGACGGCCGCCTGAGGCGCCTCACGAAAGAAATTGAGAGGGTACAAAATAACAGCAATCACCTGGAGGACCAGCAGGCCGATCATGGAAAGACGGTCTTTGTTCACCTTGCACCTCCTGATGAATTAGAGAACATTATACCCATTTTGGGGCAGAAAGTCAAATATTGAGCGTGCGTGCGGCGGCGCAGTGGGGGCTTGTGCAGTCAATTAGTGTAATTCGTGAAATTCGTTGCTACCCACAAAAAACACAAAGGGCACAGGGAAATTCCTCTGCGCCCTTTGTGTTTCCCTTCGCGCTCTTCGTGGTTATATTATAAAAGTCGCTGGCGCATCAGGCGGGGCGGGAGACTGCCGCAACCCAGAATGGCATCGTGGACCTGACGCAGGGGCGCGTCAGGATGGACGCGGCGGTAATCGGCCACCAGTTCCAGAATCGCCAGTTTCCCCATCAGGTAGGACTGGGGCTGGGTAGGACTGGTGGTGTACCGGCGCACCTCGGCCAGTGCGTTGGTCGGCTCCAACTGGCACTCCTGCACCAGAAAGTCCACTGCCCCATCCACCGACATCCCCCGGGTGTGCAAGGAGACATCCAGGATGATACGGGCGGCGCGCCACAACTGGTCCGATAGGCGGCCCAACCGCTGGATCGGCTCAGCGATGTAGCCCAGTTGTTCCATCAACTCCTCGCAGTAGAAAGCCCAGCCCTCAATGAAGAGCGTCGCCAGGAAAGAGCCCATCCGGCGGGGGATGCTCTCCTGACGGTTCGCCCAGACCAGTTGCAGGTGGTGGCCGGGGTAGGCCTCGTGGAGTGCCGTCACCGGCAGTTTGGCCCGGTGATGGCCGCGGAGCGTCTGTTCCTGGACCTCCGGCGGCGCGCCGGGGTCCACCGGGGTGACCAGGAAGATGCCCTCCTGCTTCTCCTCAAAGATGCCCGGCGGCATATAGGCCGCGTAGGGGATGATGGGCCGCAGGTAGACGGGGGTCTCCACGATTTTCAGCGTCTCCCCCTCTGGGATGGTGGCGATCTCGTGCTCCAACACGTACCGGCGGGCGGCCTCCATCGCCTCCCGATACGCGTCCAGCAACCCCTCTGCCGTCGGATGGTCGGCCTTGGCCTCCTCCAGCAGGTCCTGCACCGAACGGTTGGGGTCTATCTGCCGGGCGACTTCCTCCATCTGCTGGCGGGTCCGGTGGAACTGTTCCCAGCCGATCTCCAGCAGACGGTCGGAGTCGTAGTCCACCATGTGTTCCTCCCGCAGCATCTCGTCAAAGAGGTCTTTCCCGGCGGCGAAGTCTCCGGCAGCGCGGGGGAGGACATCGTTTTCCAGAAAAGCGGCGAACTCCTGGACAGCCTGCGCGGCCTCCTGCCCGGCCTGGGCCAGGTCGGCCTGCAGGTCCGGGGCGTTCTCGGCGGCGATGGCTGGCAGCAGTCCCAGGTAGAGGCCGGGGGCCTGGCGGGCCTGCTCCAGGGCGATCTCCGCCCATACCCGCGGCACCTGCTCCGGGATGATGTTCGCCATCCCCTCGCGCAGCACGCGCGGGGTCTCCCGCACCCGCCCCAGGGCGGATTGCAGCCGCTGGGGCAGCGGGGCGAAGTCCCGGACGATGAGCAGGAAGACGCCTCCGAGGGCCTCATCCAGATAACTGCCCGGATACCGGAGGTGTCCCTGCAATTTCTCATAGGAGCGGATGAAGGAGTCCAGGATGTGGGCAAGCAGGGTATGGTCAATCCGGGCGTCCAGGCGGAAGTCGGAGACGTCCATCCCGCGCAGTTCCGTCAGGGCGGCGCGGATTTCCTGCTGCTCATCCTCTAAAGCCGGGAGTGTCCGGTCGCCCAGCAGGTGGTCGTAGCGGTGGATGCCGATCTGGGTTGCCAGGACCGGGTTCCGTTCGGCGAATCGGTGCAGCCACTCTTCGGCACGGCGATAGAAGTAGGTCTCGGTGGTCATCGGTCCTCCTTGTTGTGGGGTGGGGCGGGGCGGCGGCGAAGCCGCCGCCCCGCCCCCGAAAACTCATAGCAGTTCCGCAGCCAGTTGCGCGTAGACCTCCGCCGCAGTGCAGACATCATCTACGTTCACCCACTCATCGGCGGTGTGGGCTCGGACGGGGTCGCCGGGCCCAAAGCCCACGGTGGGGATACCGGCAATCCCGGCAGTGTAGGCCCCCTCGGTGGAGAAGGCCCAGTAACTGATGGCGGGGCGGTGTCCGGTGCGCGCCCGCGCTGCCCGCACCAGCGCCTGGACCAGGGGATGGTTCTCTTCTATGACCCAGGACGGGTAGACCTTGCGCATCCGTCCGGCGTAGCCGGTGTAACTGGCCGCGGAGAACTCCGCCACCTGGACATCGGCGCGGACGCCCTCGCGGGTGATCACCCGGTGGACTTCCGCCAGGGCCATCGCTTCGGTCTCCCCCAGCGTCAGGCGGCGGTCTATGATCAGGTTGCAGCGGTCGGGGATGGCGTTGCGGCTCCCGGCCTGGCTGCGGATTTCCGTGACCGCCAGCGTGCCCGGCCCCAGGAAGGGGTCGTTGCCCAGTTGCCCCGCCAGAAGTTCCAGGCCGAAGACCAAGCGCGCGGCGGCGTAGATGGCGTTCTCTCCCAGATCGGGGCGGGAGGCGTGGGCGGTGCGGCCGTGGACGGTGACCTGCAGTTCCATCCGGCCCCGCTGCCCGCGGCTGATGTCCATATCCGTCGGCTCGGCGATGAGGACCCAATCGGGCCGGATGCCCTCTTCTTCTATCAGCACCCGGCTCCCCAGCCCTTCACACGGCTCCTCCTGGACGACGCAGGCGACGACGACCCGGCCGCGCGCCGGAAGATTGAGGCGGCGGAGCAGGTAGGCGCCGTAGACCATCGCCGCCAGACCGCCTTTCATATCGCAGGCGCCCAGGCCGTAGAGGCGCCGTCCCTCCAGCACCCCACCGAAGGGATCGTACCGCCAGGCCGTCGGTTCGCTCACGGCAATGGTATCCATATGACCGTTGAGCATCAGGATGGGGCCGTCGTCCCGCCCCACCCATCCGACGACGTTCCCTATCCGGTCAATCCGAACGTCCCGCAGGCCCAGGCGTTCCATCTCCTGGACGATGCGGCGGGCCAGGGCCTCCTCCTGGGTGGACGGGCTAGGGATGCGGACCAGGTCCTGCAGGAAAGCGATCAACGACTGTCGTTCTTCACGGGTCAATCGGAGATGGGCCATGCGTCCTCCGATGATAGTTTCTGAATTTCGGTGCGTATTTCGTCCACGACTTCCGGATTCCAGATGCGCTTCCGTCCGCCGGGCTCGGTCACCGAGAAAACCACGAAGACATGCCCGCCCTGTTCCCGGGCAAACCGTTCGTGGGATTGGCGCATCCACTCCCGCCAGCGGTGGAGTTCCGGCGTTTGGTTGTAGGTGATGGGTTTAATCTGTATGCCGATGGCCTTCGGGCCAACGGGGATGTAGAAATCTACGTTATAGCGCCGGTCCCATTCATCGGGTGCCGGGTGGAGTTTCAGGTCCAGGGCCTGCTCCAGTTGTTCATAGACGGTTTTCTTCTCGGTAACGTATCCCTCGTATGTGCGGCGAATGACCACGTCGCGCACGTAACGGATACAATCTTCCTCGGTAATGGTCTCTACCTCCGCTCGCAACTGCTCGCTGATTTTAGCGAACAGGAGGCGTCCAACTTCTTCCAGATGATCCTGCATTGTGTTGCCCGGCATCTGCCAGGTGCTGGGGACGTGTCTTTGCGGGACCTGGCTGTAGTAGTATTCCTCCCACTCCTTTTCCGACTTCGGTGTGCAAGCGCGAATGGCCTCCGCTACCCGACCAACGTACTTTGGGCGGTTCCGTTGCCAGCGGTTAAACGCGACGTTGAGCACCCACTCCCTGGGCATGTCGTTCCGCCTCTGCTTTTAGAAATTTGTCCCTGTACCGGTGATATGTCTGGCGGTCCGCATCGGCAAGCCCCATCTCTATCATCTTCCGGTTGATGAACAGTTTGTTGGTCAGATACAGATACGCAGGGACAGGAGCGCCAGCAGACGAAGGGGGTTGGTCAAATCGCAACAGCACCCGCTTCCCCAGAACGTACTGACGCAAATAGGCAACTGCCTGTTCTCTCCGTTCCGGGGGCACCACGATGCCCAGCAGCGAGACCTTCAAGCCATTATCCATCTGGAGCGTCTGAGCGTCTATCACGGCCGCAACCTTATACGGCGATCTGTCGTCAAAACGGAGCAGGTTCGGCTCCACCAGGGGCTGGGCATCCTGGATACGGGGTTCATATCTTTCCGGCGGTTCCACGGGAGGAAGGACCACTGTTCGCTGCACAATGGTTGCCGGTAGCAGAAGCCCCAATTTTTGCCGGATGATGGGGATGAACTGAGGTTGAATTTCGTAACCGATCCCGTTGCGTTCCAGTTCCAGCGCTACTTTCACCGTCGTACCGCTACCCAGGAAGGGGTCCAGCACGGTCTCCCCGGGAAACGAAAACATCCGGATCAGGCGGCGAGGGAGTTCTTCCGGAAACATCGCTTCGTGGAAAACCTGGCGCTCACCCCCGAACGTCCAGTGCCCGGAGAAAAAATCTTTCCACTCTTCCAGGCTGAGTTGCGACGCCTCTTTCAGGGAATCGGGAACCGGGCGAGATTTGCCCGGTTTCTTGAAGATCAAAATGAACTCGTAGTCCAGTTCCACAATCCCGTTGGGTGGGTAAGGGAACGACCCCATCACGACCGCGCCACCGGTGGTGCGCATCGTGGTTTTCTTCTGCCAGATGATGGCGCCCATATAATCAAAGCCGATCGTTTCGCACTGCGCGGTGATTTCCGCATGCAGGGGAATGACCTTGTAGCGACCGTAGATGACGGCACGGGCAAACTGGTCACCGATGTTGATGCACAGCCGTCGCCCCGGCATCAGAACCCGCCAGCACTCCCGCCAGACCCGGCTGAGGTCTATCAGATACTCGTGCAGGGTCTGACCGTAGCCGATCTGGCCGGGGACCCCGTAGTCCTTCAGATGCCAGTAGGGCGGCGACGTGACGACCAGGGCGACGCTTTCCGCCGCCACCTCCTGCATGTTTCGGCTATCACCGATAATGATCGTACCCTGAACGCCCATCTTACTGCTCACGAACTCCCTTCTGTTTCCCTTCGCAACATCCGACTTCCACCGGCCCCGAGGAGCAGGCAGGGATCACCCGGTAGACCACAAGCAGCGGCCGGCCGCTCTTCTCGGCGAACACGCGCTCCTCCTGAAGTTGCAGGCCCCGCTCTTCGGCCAGCGCGGCCAGGGCCTCCGCCCGTCCCCGAAAAACGGTGTCTTCGGGGGTGTGAGCCAGGTAGAGGGCATCGGGCTGGGAAAGGAAAAGTTCCACCCGCGCTGCAAATCCGGCGTCGGGTGCGGCCAGATTCTCGTACCCGAAGACCTCCAGGGGACGGACAGCCCCGGCGGTGAGGAACTCCACCGGCGCCGAGATCCCCCAATCTATGACGACGACGGGGCCGCGGGCGTTCCCCTTCAGGTACGCGGCCAGGTCGGCGACGGCGCTGGAATGGGCCGAGTGCCCGCCCGTGCGGGCCAGCGCCTGGTGGTAGCGTACCGTCGTCCAAAGGTCGCTTCCGGCCCAGAGGAGCAGGGCGGCAAGGGCCAGCCCCAGCCGCCACCCCGCGGCGCTCCCCGGCCCGCGGCGGGCGACAAATGCCGCCGCCAGCCCGCCCGTCAGCGGGATCAGCGGCAGGAGCAGCGCGTAGTGGGTCACGAAGAGATCGCTGACGGTAAAGATACTCTGGACGACCATCAGGGCCAGCAAGGCCAGCGGGATGAGCAATGCCCACCGCTGCTTCCCCGGCGCCAGGAGAAGCCCCGCCATCGTCAATCCGCCAGCCAGGTAGGGCGCCGGTTCGCTGGCAAAGATGCCGCCCAGGTACCAGAACTGGTCGCCGCGCAGGAGGGTGCGCAGTTGCCCCAGCCGGACCAGCAGGTTGGGCAGGAGGGCCCGGTTGTTCACCCCGTAGTAGGAGCGCTCCAGGTTGCCCAGTACCGAGGCAAATGTCCCGCTGGTCTGCAGGTTGAAGAGGATGAAGGGGACCAGGGGGAGCAGAAAACAGAGCGCGGCGACGCCCCAGACTATCGGCATGGGCAGGGTGGGGGGATGGTCCGGTGCGGGACGCCGTCGGAGAAGCCAGGCGAGCACCGCGACAAGGGCCATCGCCCCAATAGCCCAGAGGAAGAGCAGTTTGGCGTAGAGGCCCAGGCCGCAGAGGAGCGCGGTCAGCCAGAGGTCGGCGGGACGGCGGCGGGCCCACCAGCGCAGGCCGAAGAACAGCGCCGCCATCAGGCAAAGGGCCGTGATGTTGGTGACGAAGACCCCCTGGCGGCTCCAGAAGACGAAGGAAGGGTTGACGGCCAGGAGAAGCGCCGCGCTGTGGGCAGCGGCCGTCCCCCCCAGATGCCGGGCGACGTGCCAGGTCAGGAGCAGGGTCAGGCCGCCGGTAAGGAGCGGCAGGTAGCGCAGCGCGACGGTGTTGATGCCCCCCAGGGCCAGGAAAGGGAGCGCCAGAAAGACGTTCAGCGCGCCGATGTAGTCCTGGACCATCAGCGGGACCCGCCGGGAACCCAGGGCGATCGTCGCGTCGCGGAAAGCCGTCACCGGCTGACCGGTGAGCAACTGCATAGCGTTCAGGCCCGCCTCCTTTGCCTCGTCGTAGTGGAGGCCCGGCAGGTGCAACTGGTGGGCGCCCAGCGCCAGAAACAGGAGCAACAGGAGTGCCGGAATCAGACGGTTCATCATTCAGTCGTCAGGGGTTAGTGGGCAGTCGTTAGTATGCGCCTTCCCCTATCAGGACCTTCGGGATGGTGCGCAGCAGTATCTTCAGGTCCAGCCAGAGGGACCAGTTCTCTATGTAGTAGATGTCCAGCAGGACCATCTCGTCAAACGAAAGGCGGCTGCGGCCGCTGACCTGCCAGAGGCCGGTCATCCCCGGCGGGGCCTCCAGCCGTTTTTTGTGCCACTCCTGATATTTCTCCACCTCCGACGGGATGGGCGGCCGCGGCCCGACCAGGCTCATCTCCCCGCGCAGGACGTTCACTAACTGGGGCAGTTCGTCCAGGCTCATCCGGCGCAGGATCCGCCCCACGCGCGTCAGGCGGGGATCGTCCCTGATTTTGAAGATGGGACCGTCGGCCTCGTTGAACTCGGCCAGCATATCCTGTTGCTCCTCGGCCCCCACATGCATGGAGCGGAACTTGTACATCTCAAAAAGCCGCCCGCGCAGTCCTACCCGCGTCTGGCGGAAGATGATCGGGCCGGAGCTATCCAGGCGGATGACCAGGGCGATGAGGGCCAGCAACGGCGCTCCCAGTGTCAGCCCGACCACCGCCCCAAAAATGTCCACCGCCCGCTTTACCAGCAGCGCTCCCCTGCTGATGGAGACCTCCCGCACGCTGATCAGGGGAATCCCGCCCAGGTCCTCCACGTTCACCTGGCTCAGGCTCATCTGGAAGAGGTCAGGGACGATGCGCGCCCGCACGTTCCGCCGTTCGCATTCGCGCACAATGCCCATAATCTTCCGGTGGTACATCCACGGCAGGGTGATGATGACCTCGTCGGCCTGTTCGCGGTCAATGGCCGCAGGGAGGTTCTCCAGAGGGCCCAGCGCCTTGAAAGGACCGATGTCTGTATGCCCTTTTTCGGGGTTGTCATCCACGAATCCGATCACCCGATAGCCCAGTTCGGGGCAGGCGACGATGGTGCGCATCACCGTCCGTCCCACCTCCCCCGCGCCGACGATGATGGCCCGTTTGATCCCGACCCCGCGCGCCCGCAGACGGGCAATGACTACCCCCTCTACCCAGCGCACCAGCGCCAGCAGCAGGATGGTCAGGATGCCGACCTCCACCAGCATGGCGCGGGAGTAGTACCGCGGGCGGAAGACGAAGGTGACCGCCAGCATCAGGACGGTCGCCTTGGCGGTGGAGTTGGTGATCCGGTAGACCTGGTCCATCCAGGAGCGCGGCCAGTGCCGGTAGACCCCGTCCACCACGAAAAACAGCGGCAACACGACCACGTAGAGGGCCAGGAAAGGGAGGTAGGCGGAAAGGGGGGCGTCGTACGCCACGTCCAGGAACCAGCGCAGGTCGTAGCGCACCCAGTAACCGGCGATGAAGGCAACGATAGTGGTAATCACGTCCACCAGGACGACCCACCAGGGTACCCGACCGTTCCGATTCATGGCTTCTCTCCCCTCAGGGCTTGGTGATAGATAGCGACGGTTTCGGCAGCCGTGCGGGGCCAGGTGAAGCAGGCTGCGTGCTCCAGGCCCTGCTGGCGCAGCGTCTCCCGGAGATATGCGTCGGTCAGCAGGCGGTGGAGACCGTCGGCGATTTCTTCTACGGAGAGCGGGTCTACCAGCAGGGCTCCGTTCCCCGCTGCCTCGGGCAGAGAAGAGGTCGCCGAGGTGAGGGTAGGGGTGCCGCAGGATAGAGCCTCCAGCACCGGCAGGCCAAACCCTTCGTAGAGGGAGGGGTAGGCAAAGACCGCGGCCGCGTTGTACCAGAGGGGGAGTTCGTCGTTGGGGACGTAGCCAGGGAAGAGAACCCGCTCACGCAGACCCAACCGGTCGGCCGCAGCGAAAATCTCGTCGTCGTACCAGCCGCGGGCGCCCGCCAGGACCAGCGCCGTTCCGGCGTCCGCCCGGCAGCGGGCGAAGGCCTCTATCAGGCGGACCAGGTTCTTGCGCGGCTCCAGGGTGCCCACGAAAAGGACAAACCGTTCGGGTAAGCCCCGTCGCTGCCGGAACGCGGCCACTTCCTCCGGAGGGCGGGGCCGAAAGATGGGGTCCACGCCGTGGTAGACGACGTGGATTTTCTCCCGCGCGACTCCCGTTAACCGAACCGTCTCTTCCGCCGTGTGGGCGGAGACGGCAATGACCCGATGGGCGCGGTGGACGGAGAGGCGGGTGAAGACGCGCAGGTAGAGCCGGTTGGCTGGCCGGAAAAGGTGGGGGTAGCGGATGAAACTCAGATCGTGGACGGTGACGACGACGGGGCAGGGAGAGACCAGCGGACCCACATAGACCGGGGCGTGGAGCAGGTCGGCTCCGATCGCTTTCAGAGCCCGCGGTTGGGCCAGTTGCTCCCACAGGACGCGCGCGGCGGGCCTGCCGGTGGGCCAGCGGGTGGGCTGCACCGCCACATCGGGGCCGGAAAACCGCCCCATCGGCCCCAGGAGCGCCGTGACCCGGCATCCTGCCTGGGGCAGATGGAGCAGCAGATGAGCAATGTACTGGTGTACGCCCGCGCTGCGGTAGGACGGGTCCCCGGAGAGTAAATGGGCGTTGATGGCCACGTGGATAGGCCCATTCTGGGATTCGTTCATCGCTTGAGCAATTATACCACGTCCGGGGAAGATGACCAGAGATGCTGCCGGGGGGCTTGCGCAGTAATTCACCCGGCATAGGGAAGGGGTGGGGTGGGGAGGTGTGGGGGCAGCTTCGCCGCCCCCACTACGCGCCCCCCCACATACTGGTCAGGAATCGGATTTTCTCAATCGTCTGGTACGTGCCACCCCCTTCATGCTCATTGTAGGGGTACACGCGAATCTGCTTGGGCCCGGCAAAGTGGTTGTACGCCGCGTACACGGTGGATGGCGGACAAATCGGATCCATCAGCCCCACAGAGAAAAGCGCGGGGGCTGTGCATCGCGCGGCCATGTTTACACCGTCAAAGTATGATAGGGTTCTGAAGACGGTGTCAATCTTATCGCGGTGCGTATGGCAATATTGTTTGATTTCGCTATACGGTGCCGCATCGGATATGGCAAGCGCACGGCGGTAATGGCAGAGGAAGGGGACATCCGGCATAACGGCCTTCACCGCAGGCTCCAACCCGCCGACAGCAAGGGTGATGCCGCCGCCCTGACTGCCGCCGGTAGCGGCAATACGTTCGGCATCCACCACAGGGTGGGAGCGCGCCGCCTCTATCGCGCGTACGGCGTCGGTAAAGACGCGGCGGTAGTAGTAGGTTTTGGGGTCCAGAATGCCGCGCGTCATGAAACCGGGGTAGTGGGGGTTGGACCCTTCCGGTTCCGGGTCCGGGGTATCGCCCGGCAACCAGGTGCTCCCCTGCCCGCGCGTGTCCATCACCAGATGGGCAAATCCGACGTTGGCCCAGATCAGCCAATCGGTCGGAAATCCACGCCCGCCGCCGTAGCCGATAAATTCCACCACACACGGCAACGGTCCTCTGCGCTGGCGCGGCAGGATCAGCCAGCCTTTAATCGGCTGACCGCCATAGCCGTTGAACGTGACGTCAAAGGTCTCCACCAGGCGCAACCCGTAGTCCACCGGCTCAAAGCGGGCATTGAGAGGGAATTGCCGCGCTTCGGCCAATGTCTGTTGCCAGAAAGTGTCAAAATCGGGTGGTTCCTCGCGGGGCGGCTTATAAACCTCAAGTTGCTCAAGGGGCATATCAAAGAACATGGCAACATCTCCTAAAAAGATGGTCCCCCGGGCGGGGGGGGTACCCGGGGGACCGCCAGCCAAGGAAAGGAGGAGAGGTGCGATGTGGCTTGTGGAAAACGCCTGCCGCACAGCGTAGGCCACGCCCACCTCGCTTATATCATACCTCAGGCCCGGTCAAATCAAGAGTGATGAACCGCATTATTTGCCGATGACAATTGTCCTGTTTCGGGCTTGCGCAGCAATTCACCCGGCATGGGAAAGGGGTGGGGTGTGGGGTTAGTGGGGGCGGCTTCGCCGCCCCCACTAACCCCACTTTCCCCTTTTTCACGGGCGCGTCACTCCCTCAAAACGACTTGCTGCACAAGCCCTGGTTCACGCGTTGCCCTGTCTGTCGGGCAGAAGATACGGCCTCACCCGTACAGGCCCACTCCCGGGAACACGATGAGTTTCCAGAGCGGACGTTAGGCCAGACACCGGGACGTGTTCGGCCGGAGCAGGGGCGGGCGATTCTTCTTTCCGAGCGCGCGGCCGACGAGATCGTCGCGTGCGGGACGAAGACCGGGACTGCGCGGATGCCGATTCCTCCGCAGACAACGGCGGCAGAAGGGCCACCTCCAGCACCTCGTCCATCCGCTCCACCAGCGTCACTTTGAGTTCGCGCGTCACCTTGCGGGGAATCTCCGCCAGGTCGGGTTTGTTCCGTTTGGGAATGAGCACTTCCTTCACGCCCGCCCGATGGGCCGCCAGAAGTTTCTCCTTCAACCCGCCCACCGGAAGGACCCGCCCGCGCAGGGTAATTTCGCCCGTCATCGCCACCTGGCGGCGCACCGGCCGACGGGTGAGCGCAGAGATGAGCGCCGTCGCCATCGTGATCCCCGCCGATGGACCATCCTTGGGGATCGCCCCTTCCGGCAGGTGAATGTGAATGTCGGTCTTCTCAAAAAGGTCCGGCGCCAGGCCCAGGTCTTTGGAACGGGAACGGGCGTAACTGAGCGCCGCCTGGGCCGACTCCTGCATGACCTCGCCCAGTTGACCCGTAAGGGTCAGATTGCCCTTTCCGGGCATCAGGGTGACCTCCACGGGCATCAGGTCGCCGCCCGCTTCGGTCCACGCCAGCCCCATCGCCAGCCCGACCTCGTCCTTCTGCTCCACTTCGTCCCGCGGATACCGGGGCGGCCCCAGATAGCGGGGCAGGTCGGCCGGGGTGACCCGCTGGATGGGCTTTTTCCCTTCGGCCAGCCGCCGCGCCGCCTTGCGACAGATGTTGGCGATCTCCCGCTCCAGGTTGCGCACACCCCCTTCGTAGGTGTACTCACGAATCATCCGCCGCAGGGCCGCATCCGTAAACGTGATGGGATGACCGTTCAGCCCGTTCGCCTCTATCTCCCGCGGGATCAGGAAGCGACGGGCGATTTCCAGTTTCTCCTCCTCCACATAGGACGGGAATTCTATCACCTCCATCCGGTCCCGCAGGGCCGGCGGGATCGGGTCCAGCGTGTTCGCCGTGGTGATGAAGAAGACCCTGGAAAGGTTGTACGATACTTCCAGGTAGTGGTCGGAGAAGGCGTGGTTCTGCTCCGGGTCCAGCACCTCCAGCAACGCCGCCGCCGGATCGCCGCGGAAGTCCATCCCCAACTTGTCCACCTCGTCCAGCATGAAGACGGGGTTGATCGTTTTGGCGCGGCGCATGGTCTGGATAATGCGGCCGGGCAGGGCGCCGATGTAGGTGCGGCGGTGGCCGCGGATTTCCGCCTCGTCCCGGACGCCGCCCAGGCTCACCCGGACGAAGTTGCGGCCCAGCGCCTTGGCGATGGACTGCCCCAAACTGGTCTTGCCCGTCCCCGGCGGCCCGACAAAGCAGAGGATGGGGCTGCGCATCTTATCCGGGGCAAGTTTCTTGACCGCGATGTACTCCAGGATGCGCTCTTTCGCCTTGGGCAGGCCGTAATGGCAGGATTCCAGAACCTCCGCCACCGCCTTGAGGTCCAGATTGTCCTCCGTCTCCTCCACCCAGGGCAGTTCCAGCAACCAGTCCAGGTAAGTGCGAATGATCCCGACCTCGGGCGCCATCGGCGGCATGGACGCCAGCCGGGCCAGTTCCCGCTCCGCCTGGGCGCGCGCCTCCGGCGGGAACGACGCCTGAGCGATGCGCTCCCGCAACTCGTTGATCTCCTGGGTGAAGGTATCCGTCTCCCCCAGTTCCGTCTGGATGGCCTTCATCTGCTCACGCAGGAAGTACTCCCGCTGCGAACGGTCCATCTCCTGCTGGACCTGGGCGTGGATGCGGTCCTCCAGTTCCAGGACGTCCAGTTCCCTCGCCAGAAAGACGTTCACCCGCTGAAGGCGGGCGGTGGGGTCCAGCGTCTCCAGAATCTCCTGCCGCTGGGCGGTATCCAGATGGATGCTCTGGGCAATGATGTCGGCCAGCCAGCCGGGCTCCCGGATGTTCATGGCGAAGACGTAGAGGTCTTCGGGCAGGTTGTGGCTCAACTGGACCACCCGCTCAAAGAGGTTGAGCACAGCCCGCATCAGCGCCTCGGTCATCCGGGAGCGCTCCGTCAGTTCCACGATGGGCATCGCCCGAACGCGGATGTACGGCTCCAGATGGATGTACTCCAGAATCTGTACCCGCTGGTGGCCCTGGGCCAGAATGCTGACGGTGCCATCGGGCATGCGCAACATACGCCCGATGATGATGTCGGTGCCGAAGTTGTAGAGGTCCTCCGGCCCGACGTCCTCCACCTGGGGGTCGCGCTGGGCGACGGCGATCAGCGGTTCGTCTCGTTCCAGGGCGACTTCTACCGCCTCAATGGACGGGGCGCGCGCCACAACCAGTGGGGAAACCATCCGCGGGAAAAAGACTATGTCCCGCAGCGGCAGGACGGGGCCCTCAATGACCTCCTCCAGTTGTTCTTCCGGGGATTCCGACATCTCATATTCGTCAAAATACGGGAAAAATCCGGGCTGCGACCAGCCCATTTGTGTCCACCATTCTCCCCAATTCCGATTTCCGCTCATATTACCCTTACCTGATCAGAAGATATTTGCTACTCCACAGTTTGTGCCGGTGTCCGGCGCACCGGTCCGCCGGGAGCGGGCGGTCCCTACCGGTCGTTCTCCGGTAGCGCCTGTCCGTTCCATTCGGCCCAGGATTCCCGCGCCTCGGCGACCAGAAAGAGAGAACCCGTGACCAGCACTCCGGTATCCGGTTTCCGTACGGTCAGGGCGCGCTGGAACGCGCGTCGGATGTTCACGGCGATCTCGGCGCCACCCCCCACCGACGCGGCTATATCGGCCAGTTCCACCGGAGAGGCCGAACGGGGATGGTCCGAACGGGTGACAATGAGATGGTCGGTGATGGGCAAAAGCGCCCGCAGCATCCCCGGGATGTCCTTATCGGTTGACGCGCCGAAAATCAGCACCCAGTGGCGCTCGGGGAACCATTCCCGCAGCGTCTCCCGCAGGACTTCGGTGGAGTACGGGTTGTGGGCCCCGTCCACGATCACCAGCGGGTCGGTACTGAGAATTTCCATCCGCCCCGGCCATACCACCGTCGCCAGTCCCTCCCGCGCCGCCGCAGGAGTCACCCGAAAACCCCGCTCCCGGAGCACCTGCAGGGCCGCCAGCGCAGTCGCGGCGTTCTCCAGTTGATGGCGGCCCAGCAGGGGGATACGGTACTCCCCGGCCAGGTCGTCCCGTCCGTCCCCGACGCGCCGCGCCGTGAAAGACTGACCGCTCAGGTCAAAGGGACCCAGTTCCCAGACCCAGTCCCGTCCCACCTCCACCAGAGGGGCCTGCCGAAGGCGCGCCGTCTCCTCTATCACCTGCAGCGCCTCTGGCCGTTGCGGCGCGGTGACCACCGGGACGCCCGTCTTGATAATGCCCGCCTTTTCGGCCGCAATCTGGGGGAGCGTTGTGCCCAGCAACTGCGTATGGTCCAGACTGAGGGAGGTGATGACCGCTACCTCCGGCAGGAGGACATTGGTGGCGTCCAGCCGTCCACCCAGCCCGACCTCAGCCACCAGAAAATCAATGTTCTGGCGGGCGAAATAAGTGAAGGCGATGGCCGTAATGGCCTCAAATGTGGTCACGCCGGGAACGCGGGCGATCAGGGGACGGAACTCCTCCACCAGGGAGACCACATCCTCGCGGGAAATGAGGTCTCGGCCCACGCGGATGCGTTCACGGAAGGTGTGGAGATGGGGAGACGTATAGAGGCCGGTCCGGTACCCGGCGGCGCGCAGGACGGACTCCACCATCGCCGAAGTGGAGCCTTTCCCCTTGGTCCCGGCGATGTGGACCGACGGGTAGTTCCGGTGGGGGTTCCCCACCATATCCAGCAATTGTTCCACGCGGGAGAGGTCCAGCGTCTCCGGCGAGTAGCGCTCCAGCCGCCGCTTTTCGTAGTCGGTCAGACTATGAAGGTACTCAATGGCCTCGCGATAGGTCATAGGTGTCTCCTGTCAATCGGAATATTTTACCGCGTTTGGCCGGAATTGCAAATAAAAACCTCCCGCCGGGCCTTCACCGGCGGGAGGTCCCGAGCCGTTTTACCTTTGGGCCAGCGCCCGTCGGACGTCCTGTAGGTCCGGGGCGACGGTGAGGGGCTGGCCCGTCGCCTTCATCACGCTGGCGACATCTTTGAGGCCGGAGCCGGTCGCCAGGACGACGACCCGCTCCTCCGGACCCACCAGTCCCCGCTCCACCGCCCGGACCAGGCCGGCGTAGGCCGCCGCGGCGGCCGGTTCGGCAAAGACCCCGCATCCCTGCGCCAGCGCGGGGATGGCGGCCAGAATCTCTTCGTCGCTCACGCGGACATAGGCGCCGCCCGTCTCCCGCACCGCCCGCAGCGCCTTGATGCGGTCGCGCGGGAGCCCGGCGACGATGCTATCCGCCACCGAGTGGGCCTCCACCATCTGCATCTCCCAGCCCTCCAGCCCCCGCTCCCAGGCGTCCACCAGGGGCGACGACCCCGCGGCCTGGACGCCGATCAGGCGCGGCATCCGGTCTATCCAGTTCAGCGCGGCCAGGTCGCGCAGCCCTTTGTGGATGCCGCCGATGATGCAGCCGTCGCCGACGGGGATCAGGATAACGTCGGGGGCCCGGAAGGAGGAAGCCGCGCCCGTCGCCAGGGCCAGTTGCTCGCAGATTTCGTACGCGGCGGTCTTCTTGCCCTCGGACATATACGGGTTGTAGGCGGTGTTGCGGTTGTACCAGCCGAAGGCCTCCGCCGCCTCCAGGCAGAGGTCAAAGGCCTGGTCGTAGGTGCCGTCCACCAGAAGGACGGTCGCCCCGAAGGCCAGCAGTTGGGCCACTTTGGCCTGGGGCGCGGTGCGGGGGACGAAGATAACATTGCGCTGACCGACGGCGGCACAGAGCCCAGCCAGAGCGGCCGCGGCGTTGCCGGTGCTGGCGGTCGTCACCACCTCCGCCCCGCGCTCCCGCGCCTTGACCACGGCGACGGCCGAGGCGCGGTCTTTGAACGACGCGGTGGGCTGGCGGCTGTCGTCCTTGACCCAGAGGTGTTTCAGCCCCAGTCGGGCCGCCAGCCGGGGGGCCGGAAAGAGGGGCGTCCACCCGACGCTCCCCAGCACTGTCCCCTCCGCCAGGGAGCGCGCCAGGTCGGCATCCACCGGCATCAGCGGCAGATAGCGCCAGATGGAGCGGTCAGGGCTGGTCGTCAGGCGTTCCGGAGCGACCTCCCGCCGGATGCGGGCGTAGTCGTAGAGGACATCCAGGATGCCGTCGTGCCCGTGGCGGGGGCAGACGTAGTCCACTTCGCCGACACGGTACTCCGCGCCGCAGATGGTGCAACGAAGGCCGAGAACGTGATGGGTCATTGCGCTTCCTGTCCTGCGATCCGACGGGCGAATTTCTCGCCGAACTCCTCGGCCTTCTTCAGGTCTTCCAGGGTCGGGCCGCCGCGGAAGGTGAAGGAGTCCAGCACTTCCCACTTCATCCCCTCGGCCAGACGGCGGAACTCCTGCTCGCCGCCACCGGCCCAGCCGTAACTGCCGAAGTAAGCGACCTTGCGGTTCTGGACCCGCTTGCGGGCCGCCACGTCCAGCGCGTGCACCATCGCCGGGAACAGTCCCCCCTCATACGTTGGCGCGCCGACGATGACGCCCCGGCGCACCCACAGGGATGGGAGGATGTAACTGACGTGGATGCGGGCCACGTCAAAAATTTCCACCGGCACGCCTGCCCTGGAAACTCCTTGGGCGACGGCGTTCATCACCCGTTCGGTGTTGCCGTACATAGAGGCGTAGAGCAGGGTCACCTCCGGTTCTCCCTCACTGGTGGCGTACTGGGCCCAGCGGCGGTAGAGTTCTATGATCCGGCCGGGGTTCTTCCGCCAGATCAGCCCATGGGACGGCGCGACAATCTCCACGGGAGTCCCGCTCAGTTTCTCCAGCGCCCGCAGCACAGCCCTGCTGAAGGTGGCGACAATGTTGACGTAGTAGCGCAGGGACTCCCGTTCGTAAAAGGCGGGGTCGGCGTACTGGTCGTCAAAAATCGCGCCCTGAAGGGCCCCGTATCCTCCGAAGCCGTCGCAGGAGAAGAGGACTTTCTGGGTCGTCTCGTAGGTCATCATCGTCTCCGGCCAGTGGACGAAGGGGGTAGAGACGAACTGGAGGACGTGGGGGCCCAGATGGAGCGTCTCGCCGTCTTCCACCGCGCGCACGTTTTCCGTCACCTGGTAGAAGTCCTTCAGCATCTCCTGGGTCTTGCGGGTGCCCAGGATGACGGCATGGGGGGCCAGTTGCCGCAGGATGCTCAAGATGCCGGTATGGTCGGGCTCCATGTGGTTGATGACGATGTAGTCCAGTTGACTCAGGTCGGTGATGTCGGCGATCTGGGCCAGGAACTCGTCAGTCTTAAAGCCCTTCGCCAGGTCAATCAGCGCCTTCTTTTCGCCGTTGACCAGATAGGCGTTGTAGGAGATTCCCTCCTGGGAGATAGGCCAGTAGCCCTCAAAGAGGTCGGTCGTTCGGTCGTTCACTCCAATCCAGTAGATTCCGGGTCGGATTTCTGTAGCAGGCACGTTTCCCTCCTGAAACAACTGTTGATTCTCATAAAGTCGTATCCCCCGGTCTTTAACAAAGTCTCACGAAGTCGTATCCCATCCCTTGCCCGGGTGGGAGTCCGAATGTTCGTTCCGAGGTTTTCTTTGTTGCCAGGGATTCCCTCTATCCCCCTCACCCCCCTTGCCCCCCTCTCCCCCTTGCCCTGACGGGCGGGGGAGAGGGGGGAAGAGAGGGGTTTTTGGGGCGGCGGCGAAGCCGCCGCCCCAAAAACCCCATTTCCATCCCCCCTCCCCGTGCGGCGGTAGGGGCGGATGATCCGTCCGCCCTCAATGGGGAGGGGGGTAGGGGGGAGGGGAAATGTCAATCCTCCAGAGGATCGCACCCTTCTGGAATCACAAGCCAGATTCAACCCATAGGGGTGGTATGACTTTTTGAGACTTCGCCGGAAGACGGTGATACGACTTTACGAGATTCAACACAACCTTTTTCTTTACCGCGGAGAGTGCCGAGTTCGCAGAGATTTCTGTTTCTCTGCGCTCTCTGCGGTTGGAAAATAAACAGAAAGACCACCGGATACCGCTATTCTCTTTTTTCCAGCCAGACTTCCAGTACTCGCCCCACCCGCTCCAGGCTCTGGGGACTCACTTTGTCCGGCGTGTCGCGGGTGGTGTGCCAGTACGGGTAGTCAAAGTCAATGATATCGGCCGCTGGGATGCCCCGCCTGGCGAAGGGGACATGGTCGTCGTAGATGGTCCAGCGGTACTCCGGGATAAAGGTATCCGTATACCCCAGCGTGGCGGCGATCTGCCACAGTTCCTGCAGGAGGGCCGGGTCGGAGTTGTGCTCAAAGTAGAACTGCTGGTCGGCGTCGCCGACCATGTCCACGACCACCACCGCTCTGGGGCGAACGGTCAGGTGCTCCGCCATATAGGTGGAGCCGACGCACCACTCCCATCCGTCCAGGTTGCCGTTGTCCTCGGCGTCAAAGAAAGCCAGCCATACTTCGTGCTGGAGACGGTCTTTATCCAGGGCGCGCGCCAGTTCCATCAGGACGGCGGTGCCGGAGGCGCCGTCGTTGGCGCCCAGGACGGGCTGGGAGGGGTCCTCCATGTCGGCGGAGCGGCGGGTGTCGTAGTGCGCGCCGATAATGACCACCGGCCCGCTCCCGGCGCGCCCGATGATGTTGCGGACCGTCGTATTCCGATAAGGGAATTCCTGGGTCTCCACGGTCCAGTCCCACTGCCGCAGATGGGCGATGATGGCGTCACCTGCAGCGCGGTGGGCCGGAGAACCGGTGGGCCGGGGCCCCAGCGCGCACTGCTCCAGGACGTGGGCGTAGGCCTGGTCGCCGCTGAAGGTGCGGGGCGGGGCCGGCGCGCAGGCCGCCAGCAGGAGGAGCACCGCCGCCAGCCCGCCGATCGTTCGGGCTCTACGAAACGACAAATTCGCCATTGCGGTAGAAGAGTTCCCCATCCACCCAGATTCCGCCGCCGTCCCGCATGTCGCAGATCATATCCCAGTGGATGGCGGATTCGTTGCGGCTGCCGGTCTCCGGATACCCGGCCCCCAGCGCCAGATGGAAAGAGCCGCCGATTTTCTCGTCAAAGAGGATGTTCTTGGTGAACCGCTGGATGCCGGAGTTGGTGCCGATGGCGAACTCTCCCAGGTAGCGGGCGCCGGGGTCCGTCTCCAGCATCTGAAGAAGGTACTCCTCGTTCTTACGGGCGGTCGCCTTGACGACGCGCCCGTCCTCAAACCAGAGTTCAATCCCCTCCACCTCCCGCCCGTTGGTCAGGGCCGGGTAGGTGAAGCGCACCCAGCCCTGGGCGCTATCCTCCACCGGGCCGGTGAAGATTTCGCCGCAGGGCATGTTGTGGTGACCGTCGGAGTTAATGAACGTGCGGCCCTCAATGGAGAGGGTCAGGTCGGCATTGGGGCCGGTGACGCGCACCTGGCGCTTGCCCTTCAGCCAGGCGATGAGGCGCTCCTGGCGCTCGTGGACCTCCTGCCAGCGGGCAACGGGGTCCCCCTGGTCGCAAAAGCAGGCGCGGTAGACGAAGTCCTCGTAGTCCCGCAAACTCATATCCGCCTCCTGGGCGTAGGCGGCGGTGGGGTAGAGGGTGGCGACCCATTTCAGTTCGCCCGCGGCGCCGCGCTGCATATACGTTTTCATCAACGGGGTCATCGCCCGGCTGCGTTGCCGCTGGCGAGCGGGGTTGATGCCGCTCAGTTCGCGCGTGTTGCGCTCGGAGCGGACGTTGATGAGCGCGTCAAACTGTTCTATGACCAGGCGGTTCAGGGGGGAGATGAACTCCAGTTGGGCGTCGGAGGCCAGGCGGAAGAAGGCCTCCTCGGCACCGGGGAGGCTCACCAGCAGGTGGGGATGTCCACCCGCCCGGAGGACTTCCTCGTAGACAGCCAGGAGCAGGGGGGCTGCCTCCGGCGTCCCCTGGATGGCAACCAGGTCGCCGGGCCGGATGGCGGTGGAGTACTGCACCAGAACCTTAGCGAGTCGTTCTACGCGGGGGTCGTGCATCAGGTTCTCCTTTACGGACACAGGTTGAGACGCGGTAAGAGTGTATCACAGGTTCTGGGTTTTTGCAAGGAGGGGATCAAGAAAATAGGGGAGGGCTATTCCCCGCAATGTCTGGGAAGAGTTACGGCGTTTGATCCCCAGCGGGGAGCGGTCACGGGTCATTGGGGAGGCGACAGTGCGGGAACTCCGCAGAAGGCGACGGCTGGAAGGGGTGAAGCGTCTCCTTAAGATTCCGGCGACTGAAGGTCGCCTCTGGGAGGCCCTTGACTGAGGGTGGGCCTTCGCCGACCAGATAGTGGGGGCAAAGCATGCGTCGCCCCCACCTGCGTTGCCCCTGGAGACCTCTTTTTCCCCCTCTCCCCCGCCGCGGCGGGGGAGAAGGGGGCCAGGGGGATGAGGGGCGCTAAAGGTCAGACCCTGCCTGCACGAGGTCTGGATATGAGCCTAAAGTGTCAGGTGGCTAGAAAGAATTTCTCTGCATCCTCTGCGACTCTGCGGTGAGTAGATTGACAATGGCAGATTCTAAATTATAATGACAAATTATGCGCTAAAAGTATAAATGGTATTACCCAATTCGGCTTCCGGCCGAAAGAGGTCCCCGGTGAGCCGAAAGAGATTGGGCCCCACCCCCCCTACCCCCCTCCCCGTTGAGGGCGGACGGATCGTCCGCTACAGCCGCACGGGGAGGGGGGGAGAAAAGATGGGGTTTTGCGGGGCGGCGGCGAAGCCGCCGCCCCGCAAAACCCCTCTCTGTCCCCCCTCTCCCCCGCCCGTCAGGGCAAGGGGGAGAGGGGGGTAAGGGGGGTGAGGGGGCTGAAAATCGCCCATTTTGCGCCGCCAAGACGATAGCCCGTTAGCTTTTGCCCTGCCAGCGGCCTTTTCAAAGGGCACAGCTACCAATTTTTGTTTTATAACTTAAAATTTGCCATTGTCAATGTAGTTACAAATGCTTTTCACTCTCCAGCAGACGCATTCTGCGCAGGCGACTCTATACAGACCGGAGATTCGTATACATCCAGTTCCTGTATCTCGCCGGTGGCGATGAAAACGATCCGCTCGCAGAGGTTCGTGACCCGGTCGGCAAAGCGCTCTATGTTGTGGGCCGCCCAGAGGTACCAGTTCGCCTGCTCCACGACGCTCGGGTCCTGAACGATCCACGTGATCAGCCCCCGATATACCCGAACGTAAAACGCATCCACCTCATCGTCTTCCTGGGGAATGGCCCGAGCCACTGCGGCGTCCTCGCTCATAAATGCAGAGAGGGTACGGTGGAGCATATCCGCCGCCTTACTTGCCATCACAGGAATGTCTATCGGCCACCAGGCAAGGGGCCGGTCGCCCAGGCGCAGGGTGATCCGGGCAATCCCTTTGGCGTAATCTCCCATCCGCTCCAGTTCCGACGCAATTTCCAGAATAGACGCCAGCAGGCGCAGGTCGCGGGCCATCGGCTGCTGGGTGGCGATCAACACAATGGTATCGTTCTGCAGGGCGAACCGGTGCGCGTTGACTTTCCGATCCAGTTCCAGCACGCGCTGGGCCTTCTGCAGGTCCCGCTTCTGGAGCGCCTCTACCGAGTCCAGCAAAGAGCGCTCCACCATCACACCCAGCACGAGCACTTCGGTTTTCAGCCGGTGTAATTCCTGATCCAAGACCTTCCGGGGCATACTTCCTCGCTTTCGGGCAAATTCGCAGGCTACTGGTCGCCGAAGGGCGTCTCTTAGCCGAACCGCCCGGTCACGTAATCCTCTGTGCGCGGGTCCCTGGGATTTGTGAAGATGGTCACCGTCCGGTCAAATTCAATGACCGTCCCCGACCGCTCCTCTTCGCTGGTGAGCATCATCATCGCCGTATAGTCCGACACCCGGGCGGCCTGTTGCATGTTGTGGGTCACGATGACGATGGTGAGGTGCTTCTTGAGTTCCCGAAGCAGTTCTTCTATCTTGAAGGTTGAGATCGGATCCAGGGCCGAGGCGGGCTCGTCCAGCAGCAGGACCTCGGGCTGGACGGAGAGGGCACGGGCGATGCAAAGACGCTGCTGCTGACCGCCGGAGAGGGCCAGAGCAGACTTGTTCAGGGTATCTTTGACCTCATCCCACAGCACCGCATCCCGAAGACTCCGTTCCACGATCTCATCCAGTTTGGCGCGGTTGCGCACCCCGTGAGCCCGTGGACCGTAGGCCACGTTGTCGTAGATGGACATCGGGAAGGGATTGGGGCGCTGGAAGACCATCCCCACCCGCCGCCGCAGTTCCACCACATCGGCGGAGAAGATGTCCGCCCCGTCAATCTCCACCTTTCCCTCCACACGCACATTGGGGATAAGGTCGTTCATCCGGTTGAAGGTGCGCAAGAGAGTGCTCTTCCCACAACCCGATGGGCCGATGATGGCTGTGATCTGACCGGCGGGGATCTGGATGTTGACATCCCGCAGCGCGCAGAAATCGCCGTAATAGAGATAGTATCGTTCTACCGTGATTTTCGGCCGGAAATCCATACTACCCTCTCACTTTCGCCCGCAAGCGGCGCGAGATGATGTTGATGGACAGATTGATCAGGATGATGCTGACCACCAGAATGACGCCGGTAGCCATTGCCTTGTCAAAGGCTCGGGTATCGGTAGCGAGGTAGAATAGATGTAGTGCCATCGTGCGACCGGGGTCCATCAACGAGCGGGGCATATTGTGGCTTCCCCCCAGGGTCACATAAAAGACCGCGGTCTCGCTGATGATCCGGCCCACGCTGAGAATGATGCCCGTGATGATGCCGGGGAGCGCCGCAGGCACCACCACGTTCCAGGTTGTCTGCCACTTGGTTGCGCCCAGCGCCAGACTGGCCTCCCGATAGGATTGCGGGATTGCGTGCAATGCCTCTTCCGTCGTGCGGATAATCACCGGCAAAACCAGACAGGCGGCAGCCAGGGCGCCGGAGAGGATGGAAAACCCCAACTTCAGCGCCGTGACGAACAAAGCATATCCGAAGAGGCCAAAGACTATGGAGGGAACGCCAGCCAGCATCTCCACCCCTGCTCGGGCGGCGTTGACCAGAATGGGAATGATACCCCGTCGGGAACTTTCCGTAGCATACTCGGCCATATAGATGCCGGCCCCGATCCCCAGTGGGCTGGCAATAGCAACAGTCACCACAATCAGGATCAGGGTGGTGACGATGGTGGTGGAAATGCCCCCCTCGCCGGAGAGCCCCCCCTCAGGGGGAGTGACCAGGAACGCCCAGTTGATCTGGCCTCCCCCGCGCACCCAGACAAATGCCACAATGAGCACCAGAATCCCGATGGAGATCAGGCCGGTTACCCAGAGCAGGCCGAAGGCCGTTCTCTGCAACCAGCGCCGCCGGGATGGGCTGGCCGGCCATTTCCAGTCCAGTCTCTCCATATTTGGGCTCATTGTCCTCCTCCGTACAGGGTGAGCAATCTCCCCCGAATCAACAGGTACGCCAGACGATTAATCAAAATAATCATCACAAAGAGAACCACACCCGTGGCAAATAGTGCGCTCTCGTGAACCCCCGTAGCGTAGGCGATTTCCACCGCAATGTTTCCGGTCAGGGTACGCGCCTGGCTCAGAAAAATCGTGAGCGGGTTATCATTCAGCGGTTGGGGGAAGATAATGGAGTTGCCGATCACCATAATCATCGCCATTGTCTCACCAATGGCCCGGCCGATCCCCAGCATAATCCCGGCGATAATCCCGGAACTGGCAGTGGGCAGGATGACCCGAACGATGGTCTGCCAGTGAGTGGCCCCCAGGGCCAGCGAGCCCTCTTTGTACTCCCGGGGAACGGCCCGAATGGAGTCCTCCGCGATGTTGGTTATCGTGGGCAGGATCATCACCGCCAGGACGATGGAAGCAGAGAGTAAACCGAAGCCGGTATTTCCGGGAACCGGGAACACCTCTCGTACCAGAGGTACCAGAACGACCATTCCGAACAGTCCGTAAACGACCGAGGGGATACCTGCCAGCAGTTCAATTGCCGGACGCACGACGGCCCGAAACCAGGCCGGGGCCACTTCCGCCAGAAGAATCGCACACCCCAGCGCCAGCGGCACTCCCAGAACCAGCGCGCCAAGGGTCACCAGAACCGACCCGGCGATCATCGCCAGCAGGCCGTAGGACTCCATCGTCGGCCGCCATACACTCCCCAGCAAAAGCGGTCCCAACCCGATCTGCCGGAAAGCGGGAAGGGCCTCTAACAGGGTAAAGAGACCGATCATAAAAACCACGACGATAGAGAACACTGCCGGCAAGAGGAGCAGATATTTTCCTGCCCGGTCTACCACGTAACGCAATCGCATATGTTCCACTCCTGCAAAAAGCGTTTGGCTTATGTTTCAAAAGTGGTGCACTTTCCCAAGGATACTTTCACCCCACCCCCTGTTCCCCATATGTGTCAACTTGAGGAGGGAGGGTAATGCTGTTCCGGTATAGCCGTCATATCGAAACCTGCGGCTACGGTATACCCACAAGGGGTATCCAAAGGATACCCACAAGGGGTATCCCTACGGGGGACGCTGAAAAATGGTCGGCGAAGGCCACCCGTCGGCCGAAGGCCCTTCAGGGGCGACTTCCAGTCGCTGGAATCGTAAATTAACGCATACGCCACAACCCATCTCCATACCCCGCTGCTTAAGTTGACGCATATGCCCCCTGCTCCCTCCCCGTTGTGGTATTCGCCGCACGGGGAGGTAAGGGCAAGGACAAGCCTTGCCCCTCCGCATTTTGCTCACTTGCCTATTTGCCCTCTTGCTCGCCCGCCGCAGCGGAGGAGAAGGGAATCGGGTGGATGAGGGGGTTCAAACGCCTCCCACGTCAGGGCAGAGGACAAACCCTGCCCTACCTTTTGCAGGCGCACCATCTCTGCCTGGAGGGATGCTACTTGTGCCTCCAGAGCGGTCAACCGCTCGTTTGGAACTTCTATGATCTGCTGTTGCCTGGTCACGGCCATAGTTTAACACATTTCCCCAAAATAGGGTAGTAGTTACATCAAAGTTAGGATAAAAGGTAGTCCCAATGCTACAAACAGTCCTACAAAAGTTGCGATTGGTAGCCGGTTCACGTTTATGATTTCCTCTTCAACGAACCAGGAATCCGCGCCTCTCTGCCGCCCAGCATTATTTTAAATTTTAAGGGCCCAGGCCCTCACCAGCATAAAGAGAGGAGAGGTTCAACCTCTCCTCTACTTCACACTTCGCCGGGCGAGCCAGAAGTCACCGAACGGGGATGTAGTTTTTGCTGACAACCTCCTGCCCCTGGGGGCCCAGAATCCAGTCCAGCCAGGCCTTTACCACGCCCTGGGGATCGCCTTTGGTCAACATATTCAGCGGGCGGACGATGGGATAGGACTTGTTCAGCACATTTGCCGTCGTCGCCTCCACCCCGTTGATCTTGAGCACCTTGACCGAAACGTCCAGATAACCGAACGAGATGTAGCCGATGGAATCAGGGGTTGTTGCGACCGTCGTCCGCACCGCTCCGCTGGAGGTCTGCAGGATAGCAGTGGCCGCGATAGGCACACCACCCATTACCATTTCCTCAAAGGCTCCCCGTGTGCCCGCACCTTCCTCACGGGAAACCACTACGATGGGTTTATCGGGACCACCGACCTCTTTCCAGTTGGTGATCTTGCCGCCGAAGATGTCCCGTACCTGCTCTACCGTCAGGTCATCCACCCCAACTTGCGGATGGACGACGACGGCAATGCCATCCAGGGCGATGGTGAAGATTTTCAGGTCGGGGAACTCGGCCCGTTCCGAATCCTTGATCTCGCGGGAGGCGGTGCCGATATCCACTGTGCCCTGCCCGGCCGACTTGATGCCGACGCTGGAGCCGCCGCCCTGGACGTCAATCTTCACGCCGGGGTTCAGGGCGATGAAGGCTTTGGCCAATTCTTCGGCCAGAGGCTGGACGGTGGTGGAGCCCGCAACACTGATGGAGCCGGAGAGCGGGGTTGGGGTAGGGGTGGCAGGTGGCTGAGTCGGCGCCACGGTGGGAGCGACGGTGGGAGGGGGCTGGGTCGGCGCGACGGTGGGGGCAGGAGTGGCGGTGGGCCCTCCGCAGGCCGCCAGCAGCACTAAAGCGGCCATTAGCAGAACGAACGGATGGAATTGGCGAGACATATTTTTTACCTCCTCTGGATTTTTGGGATTGTCCACGCCCGTCATCGTAGCATGGGGATGTTAAGTGCGAAGTAAAGAAGTGTTAACGTTTTGTTAAATGCTTCTCATCCCCGCGATGCGCTCAGGCCGTCCGTTTGAGATTGTACCGCTGGTCATTCCAGGGAACAGGGCGCCCGTGAAAATAATGGGAAAAGCGGCTTTGGGGAGGGGTCTTCGCCGCCCCCACAAACCCCACTTTCCCCCTTTTCACGGGCGCGCCACTCCCGCGAAAAGATTTGCTGCACAGGCCCCACAACACGGTTGCGACCTGTGCACTTTGTGCTATAATATTTTTATCGGAGGGATGCCGGAGTGGACGATCGGGGCGGTCTCGAAAACCGCTGTGGTCTTTATGGCCACCGTGGGTTCGAATCCCACTCCCTCCGCCTGATCCCCACATCCTTTACCGAGAGCCAGCACCTTGCTTCTGACGGATCCACTTCAAGACAACCCTTTCAACCCTTCCCCCGTACCTGTTGAGCCTCTTCTTCCACAAGGTAGGGGGGACTTCATCAGGAGTGGTGGGTATCTTCGCAGTTTTTCCCTTTCCATTCTGTCCAGAAGGAGGTGATACCCTGAAGCGAGACAGAATTCTGCGATCAGGCATACGTGGGATCATTCAATAACCCCGCAAATAAAATAAAGGAGGAGACATGAAGCAAAGCCGGTTCTTTATACTGATGGCTGGAATGGTTGTCATTGCCCTGCTGCTGGCAGCATGCAGGCCAACCGCCACTCCGACGACACCGCCTCCGGCCGCCACCCAGCCGCCGACAGTAGCACCCACCCAGCCCCCTGCCCGCAAAGTCGCCACCTTCATCTGGACCCAGGAATTTGACACCCTCAACCCCCTCTACACCAACATGTGGTTCTCCGCCATCACCCAACAAATCTGGAACTGCTGGGCCTGGGACTACGATGACCAGAACAACCCCCGCCCCGTCCTGGTGAAGGAAATGCCCAGCGAGGCCAACGGTGGCATCTCCCCGGACGGTCGGGTCATCACCCTGAAACTGCGCGACGACATCGTCTGGTCCGACGGCAAACCCATCACCTCCGATGATTTCGTCTTCACCTACGAGATGGTGATGAGCCCCAAGAACACCGTCGCATCCACCTTCCCGTATGACAAACTGGAGAAGGTGGAAGCCCCCGACGCCCGCACGGTGGTGATGACCTTCAAGGAGCCCTTCGCCGCCTGGCAGGCCACCCTCTGGCACGGCCTCCTGCCCGCCCATATCCTGCGCCCTGTCTTTGAGAAAGAGGGCACCATTGACACCGCCGAGTGGAACCGGGCCCCGACGGTCGGCTGCGGGCCGTTCGTCTTCAAAGAATGGGAGTCCGGTTCCTTTGCCCGCTTCGTCGCCAACGAGAAATACTGGCTGGGGCGGCCAAAGATTGACGAAATCTTCATCCGGTTTGTCCCGGACGATGCCTCGCAGGTGGCGGCCCTGAAGGCGGGCGACGGCGACCTGGGCACTTTCATCGCCTACTCCGACATCCCCACTCTGGAGGAGGCCAATGTCCAGATGGTCAAGGTCTTCTCCGGCTACAACGAAGGGTGGTACTTCTACCTGCACCCGGAGAAGGGGCATCCGGCGCTGCTGGATGTGCGGGTCCGGCAAGCCATCGCCCTGGCCTTTGACCGGTTCTCCATTTGCAAGGACCTGCTGCTGGGCCTGACCCAGCCAGCCATCACTCAGTGGGATAACACCCCCTGGGAGGACCCGACCCTGGAGCCCTGGCCGTATGATCCGGAGCGGGCCAAGCAATTGCTGGATGAGGCGGGCTGGAAAGACACCAACGGCGACGGCGTGCGGGATAAGGACGGGGTGGAACTGGTGCTGACGCTGGGCACCACCACCCGCCAGATTCGCCGGGACGTCCAGGCGGTAGCCCAGCAGCAACTGGCGCAGGTGGGGATCAAACTGGAACTGGCAAACGCCGATTCCGACATCTTCTTCGGCAGTTACGGCGAGGGCGGCCCCTGCGCCACCGGCCAGTATGACATCTTTGAATACTCCACTGTCGTGAGCTTCCCCGACCCGGAGACTGCCGACTGGCTCTGCAGTCAAATCCCCAGCGACGAGAACCCCGCCGGGGTGAACTGGCAGGCCGTCTGCGATGAGGAACTGGACGCCCTCTTCCAGTTGCAGGCCACCCAGGTGGACCCCAACGAGCGCATGCAGACCTTCCACAAGATCAGCCGTCTCATCTACGAGAAGGTCTACTGGCTGGGTGTGTGGGAGGACCCGGATATCTGGGCGATTGGGCCGCGTCTGAAGAACGTCCGGCTCTCCGGCGCCACGCCCTTCTTCAACATCGTGGAGTGGGAACTGAGCCAGTAATCCTGTCGGCCTCCCGCGGGGCGCGCCCTGCGGGAGGCCTCTTCCTGTATTCGCTATGATTCGCTACATTATTCGCCGACTGTTACAGGCCATCCCCCTGCTTTTCATTATCAGTATCGTCCTCTTCGTCCTGATGCAGAATATGGGGGACCCCCTGGCGACCCTGGGTGGGCGCCAGGTTACCCGTTCTGAGGACCGGCAACGCCTGGCCCGCCAGTTGGGGCTGGACCAGCCCATCTACATGCAGTATCTCTACTGGCTGATCGGCAACGACTGGACGAAGATAGACATGGACGGGGACGGTGTGCCCGAAACGCCGGGCCGCCGCAAGGGGGTCCTGCGGGGCGACTTCGGCACATCCCTGGTCAACCGCGGGAAACCGGTTCTGGAGGTCATCTGGGACCGCCTGCCCAATACCCTGCTCTTGATGGGGACGACCGAACTGGTCATCATCGTCGGTTCGCTGATTATCGGGATGTACTCCGCGCTTCGTCAGTACTCGTTTCTGGACCATCTGGTCACCGCCATTGCCTTCATCGGCTATTCTATGCCCATCTTCTTCGTCGCCCTGCTCTCTATGTACATCTTTTCCGTCAACTTCAAGCGCTGGGGACTGCCGTATCTGCCCACCGTGGGGATGTTTGACCCGAATGTGGGCAAGACCCCCGGCCAGGTGGCGCTCCATATGGTACTGCCGGTCTTCAGCCTTTCGTTCATCTATTTCGCTGCCTACAGCCGCTACATCCGGAGCGCTATGCTGGAGGTGCTGAGCCAGGATTACATCCGGACCGCCCGCGCCAAGGGGCTGCCCCGCCCGACGGTGATCTTCATCCACGCCCTGAAGAACGCCTCTCTGCCCATTGTCACGGTTGTCGGGCTGGACCTACCCTTTCTGCTGGCGGGGGCCATCGTCACCGAACGGATCTTCGCCTGGCCAGGGATGGGCCGCCTTTTCATTGACCATGTCTCCCGGGGCGACACCCCGGTGGTTATGGGCATTCTGATGATGATCGCCGTCGCAGTGGTGGTCTTCCAACTCATCACCGACATCGTCTACGCCTGGCTGGACCCCCGGATACGGTACGAGTGAGCCCGGAGATGTTCGTAACTGTTCAGCCTATTTGGCTGAGGAGGAAACCTCATCCTCTCCCCTAACCTCTCTCACAACGGGAGGGCGCTGAAAAAGGGGTGAGGGAAGAGATGCTGGAGGCCTGTCCCGCTTTTGGGGGAAGCGTTTTAACCCCCTCATCCCCCTGGCCCCCTTCTCCCCCGCTTGCGGGGGAGAAGGGGGAGAAAAATCCCCCCTCCCCGTGCGGCCGTAGGGGCGGACGATCCGTCCGCCCTCAACGGGGAGGGGGGAAAGGGGGGTGGGGCATCACCGCTCTCCCCAGGAGCAACCTGCTGCAGGATAAAAATCCGACTTTTTCCGCAGCCTCAATGGGAGAGAGAAGGGTGTCGCCGAAGGGAGGGGGTGAGGATGAGATCTCTCCCGCAGCACGGGAGAGAGGCCGGGGGTTCCCTCTTGGCTGAATAGTTACAAATGTTCATCGTTTCCTTGCGAATACGGAAGCGGTAAGAATTCTGGAAAAACCGACAACGATTACCTGGGATTACGATGAAGAAGCGGATGTCTTCTATCACCCCACCGGACAAAGGAGCCAATGACCCATAGCAACCCGACTGCCGTAGCGACTCCATGGCCCCTAGAGGAAGTGGAAGCGCCCCCGCTCACCCTGCGGGAACTGTTCTGGCGCCGCTTCCGCCGCCACAAGATGGCCCTCTTTGGCCTGGCAACCCTCTTTTTGCTCGTCATGTATTCGCTGGGGGGAACCCTCTTCTTCTCCGAAAGTTACGCCAACTTCACCGACACCGCTATGCGCCTTCAGCCTCCTTCCCGCCAGCACCCCTTCGGCACCGACACCGTCGGGCGGGACATCCTGGCCCGTACCATCTACGGCGGGCAGATCTCCCTGCTCATCGGCCTGACGGCCATGATGGTGGAGGTCATCATCGGCGTGACGGTCGGCGCACTGGCTGGATACTACGGCAAGTGGGTGGATAGCATTCTGATGCGCTTCACCGAGGCGATGCTGAACATCCCCCAACTCTTCCTCCTGCTGGTGATGGCCAAGTTTTTCGGCGGGAGAGTGCCCAACCTGACCCTTTTTGGCCGGACATTCAGCGGTAGCGTCGTCGTGATCGTCCTGATTATCGGGGCGACCAGTTGGATGTACCTGGCGCGCATCGTCCGGGCCGAGTTCCTCTCCATCAAGGAGCGGGAGTTCATCCTCGCCGCGCGGGCCACCGGTACGCCCACTGCGCAGATTATCTTCCAGCACATCCTCCCCAATGCCATCGCCCCCATCGTCGTTGCGGCGACGCTGGGCGTCGCCAACGCCATCACGCTGGAGGCGTACATCAGTTTCCTGGGCCTGGGCGTGCAGCCCCCTACCGCCACCTGGGGCAATATGCTGGAAGGGGCGTATAACTACATTGAAACCGCCCCCTGGCTCTGGGCTTTCCCGGGCACGTTGATCGTGCTGACGGTATTGAGCATCAATTTTGTCGGCGACGGCCTGCGGGACGCGCTGGACCCGCGATCTCTGGCCCGCTGAGGAGGCAACCTTGACCCCCCTGCTGGACGTTTGCGACCTCACCGTGCGCTTCTATACCCTGGACGGTGTCGTCCACGCCGTCAACGGCATTTCCTACACCCTGGGAGAGGGGGAGACGCTGGGGATTGTCGGAGAGAGCGGCTGCGGCAAAAGTGTCAGCGTGCTGGCGATTATGCGCCTCATCCCCGACCCGCCCGGCAAAATTGAGGTCGGGCAGGCCCTGTATCGGGGGGAAGACCTGCTCCAGTTGAGCGAGGAGCAGATGGAACAGATTCGCGGGAAGGACATCGCGATGGTCTTCCAGGACCCGATGACCGCGTTCAATCCCGTCCTGACCATCGGCCGCCAGATCGCCGAGACGCTGGTCACCCATATGGGGATGTCCTGGAAGGACGCCTACAACCGGGCCGCCGAATTGCTGACGATGGTGGGCATCCCCGGCGCCGCAGAACGCTGTAAAGATTACCCCCACCAGTTCTCCGGCGGTATGCGCCAGCGGGCGATGATCGCTATGGCTTTGGCCTGCAATCCCAGCATCCTCATCGCCGATGAACCCACTACCGCCCTGGATGTCACCATCCAGGCGCAGATTATTGACCTGGTGAAGCGGTTGCGGGACCAACTGGGAATGTCGGTCATCTGGATCACCCACGACTTGGGCATCATCGCCGGACTGGCGGAACGGGTGCTGGTGATGTATGCCGGATTCATCGTGGAGAAGGGCCGGGTAGACGACATCTACGGCGATCCCCGCCACCCGTACACCATCGCCCTGCTGCGCTCCCTGCCGCGGGTGGACCGCTCCAGCCGCGATCGTCTGGCGACCATCGGCGGATTGCCGCCGGACCTGATCCGGATGCCGCCGGGATGCCCCTTTGCCCCCCGCTGCGCCTTCGTGCGCGACCGCTGCCGTCAGGAGCGCCCGCTCCTCCGTTCCGTCGGCCCCGACCATGAGGCCGCCTGCTGGGTGGACGTGACCACAGGCAAGGAGGTGGCGGGATGAGCCAGGACCAGGTGCTGGTGCGGGTGGAGAACCTGAAAAAGCATTTCCCCATCACGCGCGGCATCCTCATCCAGCGGCAGGTCGGCGCGGTGAAGGCCGTGGATGGGATCACGTTTGACATCTATCGGGGAGAAACGCTGGGGCTGGTGGGCGAGAGCGGCTGCGGGAAAACCACCGCCGGGCGGACCATCCTGCTCCTCTACCGCCCCACCGAGGGGCGGGTGATCTTTGATGGGGTAGACCTTACCGCGTTGAAAGGAGAGGCGCTTCGTCGGATGCGCCGCCGGATGCAGATCGTTTTTCAGGACCCCTTCGCGTCCCTGAATCCGCGGATGACCATCGCCCGCATCATCGGCGAGCCGATCCGGGTGCATAAACTGGTTTCGTCCCGCCAGGAAGAGATAGAGCGGGTCCAGGAGTTGCTCCGTCTGGTGCAACTGAACCCCCGTTTCATCAACCGCTACCCCCACGAATTCTCCGGCGGTCAGCGGCAGCGCATCGGCATTGCCCGCGCCTTGGCCTCCGACCCCGAATTCATCGTCTGCGACGAGCCGATTTCGGCGCTGGACGTCTCCATCCAGGCCCAGATTGTGAACCTGCTGGAGGACCTGCAGGACCAGTTGGGGCTGACCTACCTCTTCATCGCCCACGACCTGAGCATGGTGCGGCACATCTGCGACCGGGTGGCGGTGATGTACCTGGGCCGGATTGTGGAACTGGCCCCCAAGGACGAACTTTACGACCACCCGCTGCACCCGTACACCCAGGCGCTACTCTCCGCCGTGCCGGTGCCCGATCCGGCGGTGGAGCGGACCCGTCGGCGGATCATCCTGGAGGGGGACGTCCCCAGCCCGGTCAACCCGCCGCCGGGGTGCCGGTTCCGCACCCGCTGCCCACTGGCCACGCGCTGCCCCGATGAGGAGCCCCGGTGGCAGGACGTGGGCGGCGGGCATTGGGTGGCGTGTCATCAGATATGAAGCAGGAAGCGGGAAGCAGGAAGCAGGAAGCGGGAAGCAGGAAGCAGGAAGCGGGAAGCGGGAAGCAGGAAGCAGGTAGCAGGTAGCGGGAAGCAGGTAGCAGGAAGCAGGTAGCAGGAAGCAGGAAGCAGGTAGCAGGTAGCAGGAAGCAGGAAGCGGGAAGCGGGAAGCAGGAAGCAGGAAGCGGGAAGCGGGTAGCAGGAAGCGGGAAGCAGGAAGCGGGAAGCAGGAAGCAGGAAGCGGGAAGCAGGAAGCAGGAAGCGGGAAGCAGGAAGCAGGAAGCGGGAAGCGGGTA